>Ga0187893_10010013_pt1 | contig 14341 bp, 8 predicted proteins | sample MA1701074metaG_FD_139574 | JGI IMG/M metagenome (GOLD analysis project Ga0187893, IMG submission 139574) | White microbial mat communities from a basaltic lava cave in the Kipuka Kanohina Cave System on the Island of Hawaii, USA - MA170107-4 metaG ...
CTACAGCCTTTGCGAACATCACATGCTGCCGTTCTACGGCAAGTGCCACATCGCCTATCTGCCGCAGGCCAAGATTATCGGCCTCAGCAAGCTGCCACGCATCGTCGATGTGTTCGCCCGCCGTTTACAGGTTCAGGAAAGGCTGACAACACAGGTCGCTTCAGCTCTTGAGAAGTACCTCGAACCCAAAGGAGTCGGTGTGGTCGTGGAGGCGTATCATCTTTGCATGATGATGCGCGGTGTCCAGAAGCAGAACAGCAGTACCATAACCAGCTGCATGCTGGGGCGCTTCAAGAGCGATAGCAAAACGCGCAGCGAATTTTTGGACTTCATCAAGTAAGCATTCCGACAAGTAAAAGCCCTCGCGGCAAGAAGGTGTGCCATGCAAAAAAGCCGCAAACCTGTAACCCACTCTTCATCCCAACCCGGATCATCCACTTTGAAAAAAACGCATTCTGACCAGCTGGAAGAACTGAGAGCGGCGCTTCATGAGAAGGAAGCGCTCTGTGCGAAGACGCTGGCCGAGTTCGACAACTACCGGAAGCGGACTGCCAAGGAGGGAAACTCCGAAGCCAAGGCCGTCATTCGTGAACTGCTGCTGGAACTTGTAGCGGTACAAGACAGTTTTGATCGGGCCTTCCAATCCGAAGCGCTGAAAGCCGAGCCTCAGGTCTACCAAGGCATGCGTTCCATTCAGCGGCAAATCCATCAGCTATTGGAGCAACGCGGTGTGTTGACGTTCGACAGCATAGGCCGGCCTTTTGATCCGTCCTTGCATGAAGCCATTGACACGGAACCCAGCCACAAATACCCGGAAGCGACCGTGGCCCGCGAAATAGAAAAGGGATATCTCTGGGAAGGCAAAGTGCTGCGAGCCGCCAAAGTCGTGGTTGCGAAGCCAATCTCACGCGTGGATGAGCGGGTCTAGACTGAGGGATCCAAAAATGTCGGAGCGATCGGCTCAACATCACACAAAGAGGCTGTCGGAGTTTCGAAAGGCAGAAAAAGTCTTACCGGAATTTGTCAAGGGCTAAACCCTGCACCGCCGTCTCTGCTTGTCCAAATTGGACGCTCCTTTTTTTCTCGCGGGGAATCATGCCCCCGCACGGAGGAATCGAGCTGCGGGTACCCTCATGGGTTGAGTAGATCCCTTGAACGCTTTGAACCGGACGCCGAAGCTGCTAGCATTCAACCTCACAGGGTCCAGCCGCTTCCCGCTGACTCCGACGGCTCACTCCATGACGATCTTGACCAGGAGGATGAAAAACCACTGTGTCAGACGTAACTCCGTTGACTGTCCCGTGGAAACTAACGCCGGAAGCCTTTAATAAGTTCCTGCTCAATCTGGCTCCGGATCGTGCGGTGGCCGGAGAACGGTATGAACTCATCCGGGCCAAGCTGATACGTTTTTTTGAATGGAGAGACTGTCCCCACCCAGACGAACACGCCGACGATACCATCAATCGCGTCATACGAAAGATTGATCAAGGCGAAAAAATCGAGGACCCGTCAACCTACGTCTACGGAGTAGCTCGAATGCTCTTGCTCGAAATCAACAAGGAAAGAGAGCGGCAGAAGAACGCTTTGAAGGAAGTTGCCCTGGCGTCACGCTCGGTTACCGAGGAAGTGGAGAACTCGCGATTCATCTGCCTGCAGACTTGCCTGGACGGATTACCGCTGGAGAATCGTGAGTTGATCCTTCACTACTACCAAGGCGAGGGACAATCCAAAATTGAAAACCGCAGGCTTCTGGCGGAGCGATGGTCAATGCCACTCAATGCCCTCCGCATCAGGGCCTTGCGGCTGCGAGAGAAGTTGGAGGCCTGTGTCACGAGCTGCGTGGAACGAAGCTAACGCGAAACCAGACGCCTGCTGACGTGTGCAAGAAATAGATTGGCGATTCTTGCCAGTACGAAGTGAGGTGGCGTGTCGATTGAGGGATTGGTATGCCGGTTTGGTTTCCTGGAATGCTTTTTTGAGATGTGCGGTTTGGTTAGGGAGTTGCACCGTCGGTTGTCGGACCGACAGCCGAGATTCTTGTTGTTCCCCCACTCCAATGTCCTTAGGCAGACGAATGGCCAAGCTTGATAAAGTAGTTCGAATGGAGCGACGTTAGTTCGTGGCCAGAATGAAATCGGCTGCAAATGAAGACACAATGACGCGTTACTTGTTGGGACAACTTCCTGAACAGGACGCGGCGACCCTTGAGGAGCGATTCTTCCGGGACGATGACTTCTTTGAGGAACTTCGCGCTGTCGAGGCTGACCTGATCGATCAGTATGTTCGGGGAGAGCTGTCCGGAGCGGAGTTGCACCAGTTTGGGAGCCATTTCTTGAAATCGGCCGCCCGGCGCCAGCGTGTGGATTTTGCCAAGGCCTTGGCAGATGCGGCTAATCAGAGTGCTACGCAAGCTCCCTCGGCAATGTCAACGGCCGGGAGTCGGCGAGTCGCCTTGAGCCCGATGCCGCCAAGACCCTTACCAAAGTGGCTGGCCATTGCGGCCATGCTGCTGTTGGTGGCAGGCGCCTGGCTGGCCTTTGAGAATCGCAGACTTGCCCGCCAGATTCGCTCAGTCCAAGATAGCCGATTCACCGAGGAGAGCCACCGGCGAGAACTTGAAGGCCGAGTCAAGGACCTTCAATCTTCTAATTCGCAGCTCACTGCAGAGCTGGAGCAAGAACGCCGCAAACAACCATCGAGCGGTTCGAGTATCGCCTCGGTAGTGGCTTTTGTCCTTTCTCCTGGGATGGTGCGAAGCACCGACGAGCCTACTCGTCTGGTCGTGCCGAAGGAAGTTGACAAGGTGAAACTGCAACTGGATGTGGAAACAGCGGGAGACCATCAGAGCTATCGCGTGGAACTGCGAACAGTCGGAGGACAATTGGTTTGGAGCCAGGACATGTTGCAGGCTCGCACTACGAACTGGGGTAAAGTTGTTGTATTCCTGATTCCGTCCTCTGTACTAGCCGCCGGAGAGCACGAGCTTACACTGCGAGGGTTGATCGGTCGCGGCAAGTTCGAAGACTCTAGTTACTACTACTTCAGCGTCATCAAACGGTAGTCAGCAGGCCGTTCCTATCACTGTTGGTCGCAGTTTTGGCCGTTGTCCCCAGGGGGAAGCCCAAAAAACCCTGCTCAAAAGGGCCGCACCGCACAACCTCCAATCCCAACTTCGCTCCGACATAACCCTGGCCTGATGTTCCAATTTGAAGTTCCCTCCCGTCCCGAGCCAACCCCTGGCGTCGTCATCTCATTGCTTTCCCTTAGCCCCACAAAGATTGCGTGAAATGTTTTGAGACTACTTGCCAGTAGCTGTTGACGGAGACACACATTCACCCGATCGATCAAGCCTCTGTTTTGAGACGAAGCGACAAAGGCTTCGATCGCTCGTTAAAGAATGACTCCAGACTATCAATCAACAAGGAGGGAGCGAAATGAGGAGTCAGAATCAAGCAGTACAACGACGTGAGGTGTTGCGGGTATTGCCATTGCTCGTTCTGGTAATGGCGTTGGCAGTCCCGGCAGTTGCCGACTGCGTAAACCAGGGTTTCAACCTGGACATCCCGGATACCAATACCCTGAAACTCCCGGATGGCTCGCACGTCATCGCAGCGGTAGGCACGCCCTTCGGAAAGCTGGAAGCACGAGTTACGGTAAGAAGCAAAGTTGTGTCGGAACCCCAGTTCTACCTAGGTGGCAAACTCTTGAAGCCAGTCCAAGAGTCCCAACTCAGCGTAGCCGCGCGACGCTGTCTGCAAAAAAGGGCGGAGCTTTCTCCGGCGAGCCAGTTGGCAAACGCACTTCGTTCTATCGCCGGGGCGATTGTGCCGACGGTCCACGCATGGGCGAAGGGATGTGTCTTTACGGTGGTATTCGTCGCAGGAACGGCTGCTGAAGGGAACCTCACCTACGTCGTGCACAGCAGTTGTAACGGTCGTTACTACGTGATCTGACATTCGGGATCGAGTCGCCACGTTGCGCCGATGAATGCTTCGATTAGACTGCAGCGATCAATGTGAGCCCCCACACCGGTAGAACCTGCTTCCTGAGGCGTGTATTAGCGCGAGCTCAGAGACCCCTTGCGGATCTCAAGCCAATCAGTCGTGGCGCATCCGAGAGGGGTTCGGGTTCCTCATCTACCACGACAGTCACCTGACAGGAACGTCGCATAACAGCAAGAACCAGGTGGTCGACTTCATGCAACCAAAGAAAGGCATCCTGCAGGAATTCGCCTGATTCACCAGTGAGAGAGCAAGGCCGGAAACTTGCCTCACCTCCATGCCGCCAATCAACCATGATTTGGCACTGAGAGCAGAACTTATGAAAACTCCCTGAAATGTTTTCTCCAAACCCGCCAGTGTGAAGTGACAACCCGAGTGCCAACGGGCAATCGGGAATACAAGTAATGGAGGAACCCATGAAACAAACAGTCAAAAACGCGGCTCTGGGACTTGCCATGCTTTCAATCGCCCTGGCCGTGCCAACAACGGGCTCTGCCCAAGCACCCAGCAAGACTCAGATACAGACCATCATCAAGAGCAAGGTGTCCTCGGCGCTCGACGAGGCATTGCGTGATCTCAGGGGCGTCAGGGTTGGGCTTCCCACCTGTCAGTCGGAGTTCGATCAAGCTGTCCAGGCCGCCGAACAGGAAGGCGCAGCTTGTCTCAACGTTGACAGTCCGCCGGCAGGCAGCCCCCTCGCCAATTTCAACAATCTTTCGAACATTGGGGTGCAACAGTTTTGTGCGAATCTGACCGGCGACCAGTGCGCAGCCAAGGTCCTCCAGGAACAGAAGCTCTTTTGTGCCAAGGAGAGGGCCAGAGATATCGCAAAGGCAAAAAGCATAAAAGCCAGATGCCAGGCAGAGGTGCAACAGTGCAACGACGCGAAGGCCGCAGTCACCAATGCCAGGAGCCAGATTGCTCAGTTGGAGCGACAACTAGCTGTGCTAAGAGCCTCACTACCAACCCTTGAGGCCAAAGCCCAAGCGGAGTGTCGCTAGATGGCATCTGCTTCCTGGTTTGTCCACGATGCAGGCTAGACCCTTGCTCGAGAGTAGTCAGTTCCAGTGGCATACCGCCTGATCCTAGTATTCAGGCTCTAGCAGGACTTCCGGCGCAAGACATGGGAGCCGCTCAGCGGCGATCTCTGGGGCTAGATCCTCCCATCGACATTCGAAGGGCGGCTCCCACGTTTTCAACCCTCCGCGGCACCGCAACGGCCGTATCAAACTCCACTGAACGTCAAGGGAGGTTATTTCCCGGCCCCACCTGAACTTTCCGTTCTTCTCTTCTAACTCAACTCTTCTTTTGACGTTGTTGGCCGGCCACAACAGACTCGACGGCTCGACGCTTCAGGACCAAGTGAGCCGGTCGGGTTCCTCCCAAACGGAAATACCCAGCCCTCCATTTTTTGAGTGAAACGTTTCTCGACATCCCGCCAGTGGTGAGTGCAAGGCAACAACGCGTCGCCCGAGGCGATATGAGAAATCAGCTGTTCGAGAAGCTCCACTGCATGTTTTGTGTTCTCGCGTCCTCCTGCTCGTCCGGTGTGCGGGGCTGAAGGCCAATACGCCTCCTCTGGAGAGGCCCCCTTGACGCTGAGCCTCACCGATCCACAGACCGACGCTCGCAGACAAGGCCAAGGCCCGCGGCGGATTGAGCACCAAGTCAGCGAAGAGGAGTTGAGCGCCGGAAACCGCTGGTCAAGCCGAATTCAGAACGACACCCAGCTCAAGGTGAAGGGAAGCCTTCAAGTCATCTTTGTTCCAGCTCTGTAGTTTCTGTGTGGAGGAAGTTCCTGTGAGATTGCGCCCCTGCTTCAACAACCAACTTCAGAAATGGAGAACCATAGAGTTTGCCGGATTGGTGCTCCTGGCCGTCAGTCTTCGGACCTTCGGCGATCCTGCAGAGATCACCGTCAGTGGAAATTTTGCCGGCTCCCGTCTGGTCGCCAATGCTCCCCTGGAGATCGTTTTGAGCCGTGCGCTGCTACCGCCCGACGGAAGATTAGCTGTTCTTATTGGCCAAACGGACGTGACGGGCTTGCTGGTGGAGACCGCGAACGGAGTGCGGTACGCGCCCACAGTAATCCCTCTTCCGATGGGGCCATGCGAAGTCGCTGTCTATCTGGTCTCAGCCAGTGGGGATTGGAGGGAGGTCGCCAACTTGCCCTTGACGGTTGCGGAACAAGCGGTCGCCGGTGCAGGCGCGTCTGTCCCGGTGTCCAGTCTCCCCGCACCGTCTGCCGCTCTGCAAAAAGAGCCATCAAAGTTTAAGTTGAAGCCAAACCTCACGCTTGGCATAAAGTCGCAGCCGGCTGAAACCCACTTCCCGGAAGCCAGCCGCCCACCTCGCACCACCTTTGCCGACGCAACACTGCAGGGCAGCCTCCAAAACAGCTGGATGCGATCCGGATTCGATATGCAGACCCAGTTCCAAGTCGCTGGTTCGAGTTTTCAGAGCGAGGCGCTGCGGTTTGCGCAGCGAGGGGCAGACGCTCCGAAGGTGGATCTTGCAGACTACCTGATGTCCGTTCAGATCGGGAAGGCAAGATTGTTGGCAGGCCACTTGAACTTCGGCTCCAGCCGGCACCTGATCAATGCCTTCGGGACCCGCGGGGTAAGCCTTTCGATTCCGATCCAGAACTGGGTCGATCTGTCTGTGGCGGCGCTCAACGGCACCAGCATCGTCGGTTGGGACAACTTCTTTGGTCTAGGCAATCGAAAGCATCAGATTCTGTCTGGCACCCTCGGGTTTGAGCTTGCACCGAAACGGCCCGGGGGAGCACGACTTGAGTTCTCGATGCTCGATGGGTCGCTCCTTCCGCTTACAGGCTTCAATCAGGGCGTAATCACGGACACAGAAAACAGCCGGGGCCACAGCGCACGTTTGTTGGCCAGCGACAAGGCCCAGCGCATCCGCATTGACAGCGGCTACACACGAAGTACTTTCGACAACCCCAACGACCCACTCCTGAGCCAGGGCCAGAACATCGTGCCCGTCCGCGAGACCTCACGGAACGCGCGCTATGCCGACGTGACCGTCGCGGTTCTGCAGAACCGGCGCATTGGCAAGGCCAACACGTTGAACCTCTCGGCGACTTACCGCCACGAGCAGGTGGATCCATTGTTTCGGAGCGTGGCAGCCTTCACGCAGGCGGACCGCATTCAACACCAGGCGGAAGTGAACAGCAGCATTGGTCCCGTTAACCTTCTCGTCTCCCACCTGCGTTTCCAGAACAATCTCGACCACGTTTCGTCGATTCTCACAACACTGACGCGCCGTAATGCCCTAGCAGCGGCAATTCCGCTCTCAACGCTGCTCGGACAATCGGGCAAGCCTTCCCAATGGATGCCGACCGTATCGTACACGGTAGACCAGACGCATGCCCTCGGCCGTCCCTATTCGGTGTTGTCCGGGTTCGACAGCCCGTCTCAAGTTCCGCACCAAATGAGCACCAACCAAAATGCCAGCCTTGAGTGGCAAGTGCAACGTTTCCGCTGGGGGTACCGTTTCGGCCGTTCGTTTCAAGACAATCGGCAGGTGGGGCGGGAGCTGGCAGACTTGAGAAATCTGGTCAGTGGATTCACGTTCGGTGTGAACGCCCGCAGTAACCTGGACTTGGCATACGAGCTCAATGCGGAAGGCGCCAGGAACTTTGAACTCGACCAGACAAACCGGCTGTGGCGGTCGAGCGTTAATATCAACTGGCGGATGACCAAGCAAGCGGCTCTGGTTGCAATCTTATCAGGAACGATGGGCGGGGATCTGAAACAGATCAGCCAATCCCGGAATGGCGAAGTGGACCTGCAGTGGTCGTACCGATTGGGCCGTGACAGAGGGGAATGGAATCGGGTCCAAAGCCAGGTATCCATCCGGTACGCAAATCGCTATGCGAGAGTTTCTGACGCGCTGTTCGGGATCGACAATCTTACGAAGTTTCAAACGCTCAATGTGAATCTCACCTTTACGTTCTTCTAATACAGGGTTCGCCACCAATGTCTCGCGCGTTCCCACGCAACGCAACCGCTTGGAAAGCGCGCACAACGAAGGTTTTTGCAAGGAGTGAAAGAGAATGAAATCAATTCTACCGTTCTCACTCTGGTGTGTGGCCATGGCTGGCCAAGCTGAAAGCGGCAGGCGTCGGCGAGACTGCCTTCCGAGCTGTGTGGCCCTCTTGATTGCGCTGTCGTTGCTCCCGGCCCCAGCTTTGGCCCAGCGTGTCCGTGTCAATCCGACGGGCGTGAATGTGAACGTCAATGGCAGTACGACAGTATTTCTTACCTTTGGAGGAGTCAATGTGTTCCGCCCCGCCGAAGCGGTGTGGTGCGGGGAATTGATCCCGGCAACGCCCGATATCGGCCTGAGATGTGACCCGGCAACCATCTTTGGGTCACTGCCCGCGCGCTTTGATCTCTCGACACAGAGCGGCAGCGCCGGCCTTACAGACATCATGTCGATTCCCCCTTCGGTCTCACGTCGCGCCTACCAGGCCGCTCAAAGCGGAACTGTCGGCTCATTCTTCTATGTGAGACGCTTCATTAGTCTGCAAGGTGGGCCAGACGAGTTCGTGGCCGTTACCTGTCGCTTGACGGAGGGCGGAGCCCGTTCGCCGCTGGCGCTTACCGAGGTGAAACTCTCCTTTGCCGTCGAAGCTCCCATCTTATTCGTCAAACCCGGAGACAGAATGCCTGCGATCAAGGCCGAGATTGCTTATAACGGCACGGGGCGTCTCAAAGGCCGCTGGGAAGCCGTATTGCCAGGAGAAGAACTGCCCGAGGCGAAGGACCTGTTGACGGAAGCCACCCTTCCTGTAGAGCAGCGGCCCACCCAGCGGCGTTACACGCAACTCGGACGGTTCAATCACTTTCTGCCTCCTGCCGGAAAAACTGTGCTGCCTGGCCCGGACATTTCGAGGATTCCTAGTCAGATTCAGGGTCCCTATTTGATCCTCCTCCGGGTGGAAGCGTCCGACGACAAAGAAGGTGACTCGAATCTGTCGGCCGCTGGAGCAGGCGCCGGAGTGGTGCATAGTGGAGCGGTTGCTGGGTTTCCTCTTCCTGTGTTGCGGTATTTCGTGGGAGGGCTGCCGACTGCCGTGCAAGCGAAAGGCAGGTTGGCGCCGCTCACGCCGGAGGATCAAGCCGTGGTTCCAACCGGCACGAAGGTCAACCTGGTGTGGACCGAGACCGAAGCGGCGGCATTGCTTCGCGTTGAGGTTGAAGACGGCCTGAATCAGCCGCTGCTCTCAGCGCTGTTGCGTCCTGGAATGGGCATTTATGCCCTGCCCTCCTGGATTGCCGAAAAAGCAGCCGGAGCCCCAATTCGCTGGCGCGTTGTGGCATTGGACGCAGGAGGAGCCGTGACTGAAGAAGGTGTCTGGAGAAGTCTGAAATGGGGCGAGAGCAGACCTTGAGGGCCTGATTGATGGCCGTCGCAGATGTGAAGGCCGATCCTTGAGGATACCTAGGTTGGCAACCAACGCCACAGACACAAGGCTCCCCACACCAAAAGGATTGATCGTCCGGATTTATCAAGGCTTACTTCCACTCACCTTGCATGACAAACGCGGCCCAGTAATAAGGAGATTGCCACAGCTTCGATTTCCACATCGATACCTGTGCCGCTCTAAGTGCCGCCGCTGGGGGTTGGCCTTCTCTCAGGACGCCGACGTAGAGTTGCTTCATCAGCTGCGCCGTCGCCCGATCGTCCACGTTCCATAAGCTTGCCAGGACGCGAGGTACTCCCGCGTACATGAAGCCACGCGTCAGACCGACGAGTCCTTCTCCTTTGATCTCTCTGCCCAGGGCCGTGCGGCAAGCGCTAAGGACGACAAGTTCGGCCCCGAGTCGAAGATTATAGATGTCGTGCAGCCGCAAGAATCCGTCCTGAGGCTGACCCGCAGGATCCACCAGCGATAGCACGATCCCAGATAGTTCAGGATTGTGGTTGTTCAACAGTCCATGCGTCGCAAAGTGGACAATCCGATAGGCCCTCAGTTCGGGACTGGTTGCCATCGCTCGACTGGCTGCAAAATCTACTGCCTTCAAGCTGTCGTCTGCGAGCGTAAGCGCTGTGACCGCTTCAGCCTCTTGCCGGGTGAAACGCAGACGCCTGAACACAGTCCCTCCCGACTCCAAGGCAGAGCGCTCGACATCGGAGGGAGAAGAATCCTGAACTTGCGCACCAGATTGATCGATCTGCTTCGACACGTGGCGCGGAGCCCGCTGGAGGCGTGGATCGTCCGGGCTGAAGACCGGATCCGCCAGCACAGCAACGCTCTTGCGCGCCGGCGTGCGCCCGCCAAGTTCTCGTCGCAACACGTGCAGGACTGAGGCCGAAGGGAGCACCACGATCTCGTGATCCACGATCAGAGGGCGGTATCTAGTGTCACTTCGTGAAACTCCAGCGGCAACCCGCGGCTGAACATTCAGATCCTGCTTCTCATCCTGTGTACTTAAGGTTGCCTGAGGAGCTGGCAGCGCACCGAAGGGCACGTATTGCAAGGCGCCGTCACTGACAATGATCAGTCGTTTCGTCTCGAGCTCGGTCGCGACCGGCCCAAGTAACATCTGGCTTAGGCTGTTCGAGACCTTCTGGTACTCTGCTTCTGCCTGGTTCAGGCGTGCCACGCGTCCCTGCGGACTCTCACCTGCCGAATGCTGGTTGCGGGCCGTCAGCAGCTCATACAGTTGCCGAGCAAGTGCCTCGACTTCCGCACGTTTCGGCAACACATGGCTGGTTAGCGCATCTGGCGTGACAGCCCAGACATAGCTACGCTCAGCACCTAGCGAGTACTCGAGCAGCAGCGAATCTCCATCGAGTAGCTCACGTTGAATCTCTTTAGTGGTCAAGGGACGCGGTTGGGTCAGGGCGGCGTAGCGCGGGCTTTTGGCGCGTATCTCTCCCTGCACCTGCTGATACTCGGCGATCAAGGCATCAAGCTGTTTACCGACGACTTCGGCCTGTTGCGTTCGCTTGGCGCTAAGCAGTTGGACCTGCCGCTCGGCTCTCGTATTAATCTGGTCTTGCAAATGGCGTTCACGACCCAACAACGCAGCATCTGCACCGTGACGAATGTCGGCTCGCGCTTCGGCCAGAATTTCCAGAAGGGAGCGCGCACGCCAGCGCTCGCTCGTTTCGAATGCCGCGATGTTGTCGTCAACCCGTGAGGGCTGCTGGGCGTGCAATCTCATAAGCAGGTCGAGATAGAGCTTGTACTGGTCTTCCTTCGATGCCAGATAGGTGGCGCGAAGACCCTCTTGTGCCACAGTGGACCTCAACGATTCGACAATCTCGAGCGCCGTTTCCAAATGCTTGCGAGCCGTCGTGAGGTTCCCGCGCGTCTCCTCTGCTCGCGCCATCCCAGCCAGCGTGACAGCTTCGAAGTCCCGGTCGCGGATCGCGCGTTGAAGGACAAGTGCTTGACCTAGAACCTCCAGTGCTCTCTCGCTATTTCCAAGGGAAATATAGGCCTCCCCAAGATACGTCAAGGCTGAAGCCTCCACAGACCGGTGTCCGACCTTGCGGCTGAGCTCTAACGACTGCTGGAAGTGTTCGATCGCCTTGTGTATATCGCCCTGAGCCTTGTAGACCACGCCCATCGAGCCCAGTACGCTTGCCTGGTGTCTGGGCATCCCCAGGGTTGTTACCATGGGAAGCGCTTGCGCGTAATACGTCAGTGCTTTCTGAAGCTCGCCTGATGAATGGTACACATTACCGATATCCCAGAGTGCAATGGCCTCCAAATCACGCAACCCGTTCGCTCGGTGGACCGGAAGCGCCTCCTCGAAGTATTCGAGCGCTCGCCGAGGTTCCCCCAGTCGGATGTAGATCAAACCCATCTCCGACAAGAAACCTCCCAGCTCTTCGTCATGAACGCTTCGAGCAAGTCGTAGTGCCTCGGTCTGGTATTCCAGAGCCTTCTGATACTCACTCAAAAATCTGTAATTGGAAGCGATGTGTTCAAGAGCGGCCGCTTCACCCCGAACGTCAGCCAGGCTTCGTCGCAGGGCGAGCAACTTTTCCAGGATGTCGAGCGCCTTTCCGGGCTCCTGGAGCAGGTTTTGGACGTCGGCCAAGTACCAGAGTACGTCAGCTTCCCCCCAGCGATCTCCCAAGGTTCTCCAGAGCGACAAGGACTCCTCAAATTTCGGAAGAGCCTCTTTCAACGAGTCGGCCGTTCGTTTGGCCCATAGTTGCTGCGCTTCGATCAAGCGGTTCTGCGCATCGACGTGGATTCGATCCGCCGAAGTCGCTTCCCGCAGAGCCTCGATCTTGATCTCGTACCGGCCGGCTGGGCCTGTATCCCGGTATGGATGCACTACCAGTCTGTAAACTCCCGCGGTTTCCGCGATGAGTACGAGGCGCTCCGGTCCGTGCATTCCATTCGGCCCGTCCACCTCCGCGAGCTGTTTGCCATCGGGCCCACTGATTGTCATGGCAACGTCGACGCCTCGCTGGTTGACCACGATGTCGACGAACTGGCCTGCCTTCAGTGTGACTTCGTAGGTGTCAGACCTGCTTCCCGAAAGCTGGCGTTCGATTGCAGTTCCGGGCAAAAGTACACGCCCGTCCGCCACGCTCTGCAAGGGCAGCGGTGTCAGCGTCATCGCCAGCAAAATATTCCAGGGCTGGCAACGAGTCGTCGTCACCACTGAAACGAAGTGGCGAACGATCACGACGGCTGCGAAACAGATAATCAACGAGCCTGCTGCCCCACGAATCATGAGAGAGATAGGACGATAATTCATATCGGGTTTACAACCATACATCTGAAGGGTAGAAAACGTGCGCTTGCAGAGCTAGATAGAGAAGCGTAGCTCGGGGTCGCTCACCGGCGACCCTAACGGCGGAGGTCGCGTCTGCCCGTTAGGGTCAGCTTCGCGTGAGTGATCCGCAGAGGCACGGATTCCTACCGCCGGATCGGTCCATTCTTCATCAATGCGAGAGCTGTTTGTTACTACTGGCATTCCAGGCTGGCAGGAATATACCTCAAGCCGAGGTCTGCCTGAAGGAGAAATAGCACCACTTCAGTGGTGGCTAAACATCGCTTGCGTGCACAAATCCCTCAGATATACTTCCTCAATCCACGCGCATCCTCCTGATCGGAGGCACACTCTAACGGAGCATTGCCGTTGTTTCTCGTGATGGTGTTTTGGTTCCGACCGCGGCGCAGTGTTCAGCTTAGTCCAAAAGGGGGTCGACCACTTGGATATTAATCGTTTAGTCATTGAAGGCCTGAAATCGTTTGCTGTCCTCTGTTTGGAGCTCGCGGTGATGGCAGGCAGCAGGGGCTTTTGTGCGTATGGGGCAAAAATTACGTCCACAACGCTGAACGTTGCGGGGCTCGCAAAGCCCGCCGAGATCCTCATTGACCGCTGGGGCGTACCTCACATTTATGCGAAGACCGAAAGGGACGCCTTCTTTGTGCAGGGTTTTAACGCGGCGCGCGACCGGCTTTTCCAAATTGACTTGTGGCGTCGTCGCGGACTTGGGCAACTGGCGGAAGTCTTTGGTCCAGCCTATGTCGAGCAAGACAAGGCTGCGCGCTTGTTTCTGTATCGTGGCGATCTGGACAGAGAATGGCGGAGCTACAGCTCCAAGGGTACGGACGAGGCCTTCGGCATTGTGACGGCGTTCGTTGCAGGCATCAATGCTTATGTCGATTGGCTCGGCGGCCATCCTGGCCAGGTCCCGTTCGAGTTCAAGCATCTAGGGTACGCTCCCGCTAAATGGATAGCCGAAGACGTGGTGAGGATTCGCTCTCACGGTCTTCACCGCAATCTTCAAAGCGAAGTAGATCGGGCCAATACGGCCTGCAGCGCCAGTTTGAAAGCCGATGAGATCCGTATCCCCTTGCAGCCGCTCTGGAAGACACAGATTCCCGCGGGCCTCGATCCCTGTTTGCCAAAGGATGTACTCAAGGTTTTCCTTCTTGCCACTCAGGCTGTCGTTGTCACGAAAGAGTCGCTTATGACAAGCGATGCTGAGGCAACGCGTGTCGCTCAGCTTGACCGAACAGAAGAAGCTCTCGAGGGCAGCAATAACTGGGTCGTATCTCCGAAGCGGTCGGCAACCGGACGAGCCATCATGGCGAATGACCCGCACCGCGCCTACTCTGCTCCGAGCTTACGCTACATCACACATCTCAGTGCGCCCGGCCTGAATGTGATTGGCGGTGGAGAGCCTGCGTTACCGGGGATCTCCATCGGGCATAACGGAACTATCGCTTTTGGAATAACGATCTTCCCCATTGATCAGCACGACCTGTACGTCTACGAGCTCAATCCCTCCCAAGCGAACGAATACCGCTACCAGTCAGGCTGGGAGCCGTTCAA
>Ga0187893_10010015_pt1 | contig 14339 bp, 11 predicted proteins | sample MA1701074metaG_FD_139574 | JGI IMG/M metagenome (GOLD analysis project Ga0187893, IMG submission 139574) | White microbial mat communities from a basaltic lava cave in the Kipuka Kanohina Cave System on the Island of Hawaii, USA - MA170107-4 metaG ...
ACCATTTACTATTCACTATTTCCTATTTCCTATTCTTCACCATTTACCATTTACCATTTACCATTTACTATTCACTATTTCCTATTTCCCATGAGCTTCAAAGTGGATAATTTTCCGTCATCCGAGAACTCGGCTGCGAAACGGCTGCTGGAGCGCTCGCTTCGGGAACATTTGGACACAATTCAAAATCTTCTGCAAACGAGAATGGGGGAAATTGAACAAGCGGGAGAAATGATCTGCGCTGCCCTCAACCATGGGCATAAAATCCTGCTCTGCGGCAATGGCGGGAGTGCCGCAGATGCGCAGCACATTGCCGCGGAACTCGTCGGCAGGTATGAGCTGGAGAGGCCCGGCTTGCCCGCCATCGCGCTCACCACCGATACGTCGGCTCTGACCGCGCTGAGCAATGACTACGGTTACAAAGACGTCTTTGCGCGGCAGGTTCATGCTCTCGCCAGGGAAGGCGATCTTTTAATTGCCCTCAGCACCAGCGGCTCCTCAGATAATGTCATCGCCGCCGCGAAGGCTGCGCGGGGGCTGGGCTGCAAGACGATTGCCCTGGTGGGCGCCGCTGGAGAGCCGTTGGCCTCACTGTGCGATCTTGCGGTCAATGTTCCATCGCAAAGAACCTCTCGAATCCAGGAGGCTCATATAACGATCGGGCATCTCTGGTGTGAGATGGTGGACGAAAAGCTTAAAGGCGAGTTCGGGGGTAGAGTAGGAGTGCAAAGGTCCTGAGTTCGAGTTCTGAGGATTAAGTGTTGGAGTTGGAAGCGCGCTCCTGCACTCAGGACTCTGCAACTCAGGACTTGGCAACCAAGACACCTCCCTTTCTTGCTCCCGACACCGAATTCGCGAATTTGCTTGACAGGAGTAGTCCATCGAATTAGGCTTTGTTGACCCGAGCCGATCAACGGATCCACCCGACGCTTATGCGTGTCCACGAATTAGGGGTTGGATCTGGTAAGCATCCGAACAACTGATGTTCCCGGAAAAAAATCAACAAACCCCTATACCACAACCAAAAACCTACCCTTTAGGCGAGATCGGCGAACATCTCGAGGAAAAGACCGCAATGGCGTTAGTGGTGTTGAGCCACAGTGCCGTAGAACAGCGGCTATACGCGGCCATGCTCCAGGCCTCGAGTGAAAATGGAGAGCCTCCTGAGCCCCTCACCGCACGGCGATTGTTGGCCCTGACCGGCATTCGCAGTTTAAGTACCATCCGTCGAGGACTGGATGGCCTGCTGGCGAAATTGAGTATTAAGCGGCAAACAAAAGATGTTAACAACGGTCGCGAAGCGGGAGCGATTTACTGCGTCTATCAGCCAGAGGAGGTAATCGCGCGACGCCGAGCGCAGGGTTTTCGGGGAGTTGAGACGCGCGTGCTGAACTATCCGTTTGAGCGAGCGATCAAAAGAATTGTTGAGCATCAGAACTTGAGTCGCCGGGAAGCGCAGGTAGCACTTTGTTGTGTCGAAGGGTTGACCAACGCAGAGATTGGGAGCCGCCTGCAAGTGACCGAGCAGACGGTAAAATTTCATCTCCGTCATGTGTTCGTAAAGCTTGGCGTTAAGAGACGAACGGAATTGATTTCGAAGTTGTTGCGGTGAGGCGGATGAGGAATTGCGAAATGCGGATGAGGAATTGCGAAAGGCGGATTGTGGATGAGGATGCGAATGGGCGGATGGCGGAGTGTGGGAATTAGCGTCGGGTTTTTACCGGGCGGGTGAGTTTTTGATTCAGGATAGAGAAGTAGTTGGACGCGATTTGAGATTTGAGATTTGAGATTTGAGATTTGAGATTTCAGAATATTTCAGAATTGAGATTTGAGATTTCAGATTTGAGATCTCTTTGACAACCTGATGCTGCCTCGCAAGAGAGGCTTCCCCACGGGGTCCTGTGTGTGGCCACTTCCGGTCCAGCGCCGAAGTTCATGCAAAGGCACAAGTGTCTCAAGTCCTGTTGACCGCGGCCAGTCGTGCAAACCGGCAGCCAGTCGTGCAAACCAGCGGCCAGTCGTGCAAACCGGCGGCCAGTCGTGCAAACCAGCGGCCAGTCGTGCAAACCGGCAGCTAGTCGTGCAAACCGGCAGCCAGCGAACCTACAGGTAAGAAGGATATAAATATGAAAGCCAAAAAGGACAAGAAGAAAAAGGTAAAAAAGAAGAAAACGGCCCTCGTGATCTGCCGCGATCACAAACAGTTTTGGACCACGCAAACACAGTTCTGGCAGTGGGTAAGAGACGGCATTGTGGTCAAGACACATGATCAGCCGCTGACGGGAACGTTTCGCCGAGAGCATGAGGAGTTGTTGATCCTGTTGAGTAATACAGTGCTAAATCTCGCGCACCCTAACCACATGCGCGAAGCGTTATTGTCTCGAAGAATCGGGTTGGGCGGAAAGTGAAGGGTGGAAAAACGGATTGCGGATTTCGAATTGCGGATCGGTAAAGCGTTTGACCACAGTTTGAGCTCTTCGCCTGCGGAAACACGTTCCGCCTGCGGTAAGGCGCCTTGAGGAACACGATGGGTGCCGACTGTATTCAAGGAGTATCTATAATGTGTAAAGCAAGATTCAGACGGCACGGGAAGACCGCGTGGGTGGCCGCCGTGGCTTTGGTTGCCGCGTTGTCAATAGCTGGTCGATCACAACAACCGGCCGAACAAACTGCTAAGCAGAGCCAATCAACTGCGGTCTCGGGAATCGTGTTGGAGAATGCAGCTTCCCAGTCAGACGATCGCTATCGCATCGGGCCAGGTGATGTGCTGGACATACGGATTCTCAACCGGCCTAACCTTTCCAGAGAAGCGGTGCGCGTTGAAGGCAACGGCATGATTCGGATGCCGCTAATCGAAACTGAGATTCGAGCCGCTTGCCTGACCGAGGGCGAGTTGGCAAAGGAAATCGCCACCAGGTACCTGAAGTTTTATCGCAATCCGCAGGTGGACGTATTTATTAAGGGCTATCATTCAAGGCAAGTTGCCATCATCGGCGCCGTAAACGACCAGAGCCGGTTTGAATTGCAGCGGCGGGTTCGCTTGCTCGAGTTGTTAACTTACGCGAAGGGGCCTTCGCCGAAAGCCGGGCAAACAATCAATGTAGTTCATTCGCCGCAAGCCTGGGCCTGCAAAAGCCCGGAAGCTGAAGATTCGCCGGCGTTGTCCAGTTATAAGCTCATCGAAACATTGCAGGGCAATCCACGCGCTAACCCGTATCTCGAACCAGGGGACATCGTAACCGTCCCCGAAGCAGACCAGGTTTACGTAGTCGGCAACGTTTTTACCCCGCTAACGATTCCGCTCAAAGAACCCATTACTTTATCGAGGGCGATAGCCATGGCCGGCGGCGTCAGGCAGGACAGCAAAAAGGACAAGGTTCGCGTTGTGCGACAGGAACCAGGAAGCGCGACGAAAAAAGAGCTGATTGTCGATCTCTCGGCGATCGAGAAGCGGCGCGCAGAAGACATTGCGCTCTTGCCCAACGACATCGTCGAGGTGCAAACATCCGCAGGAAAAGCGCTCTTACGAAGTTTGATCGGCGGCGCCGGCTCGAGTGTCTCGCAACTGCCCGTCCGAGTGATCCCTTAGAAGAATTTCGGATTTCGGATTTCGGATTTCGGATTTTGGGAACTACACGGATCGAGCTTAAACGCGCGTATTGAAGAGAGAGTATTGTCGAACTAGAGGAATTTAGAGTTTGACTTTGGTAACGAATGTGACACACTCGACTCTCAAGTTTTGTTATCAGAATACCGGTGTTCTAATTCGTCCAATCGAATTAAGAAACTCACTTAATCTCACTAGGAGGCCTCACAACATGGATAAGCACGAATTGGAGCAAAGAACAAAGCGGTTTGCACTCAAAGTAATCGCTTTTGCCGCGACGCTTCCGAAGACTAGATCCGGGCAGATAGTTGAGTATCAACTCGTAAAGGCTGGCACCTCTGTGGGCGCTAACTATCGCGAAGCGAACCGGGCTGAATCGCGAGCCGATTTCATCCACAAGATCGCAATTGTAGAAAAGGAAAGCTCAGAGAGTAAATATTGGCTCGAGCTCTGTGCCGAAGCAGGATTTGGAAACTCTGACTTGCGGCGTTGGCTCTTACAAGAATCCCATGAGCTATTGGCAATTTTCGTGAGCATTGGGCGAAGTAGCAAGGGCGGACACTACTCGTCGAAGGCAAAACCATTTGGCGTCCAAATATGACACGAAAGAGCAGTTAGCCGAATGACCCCAGAGGTGGATAGCAGCACCACGACACTACTAAATCCGAAATCCGAAATCCGAAATTCGCTATCCGCAATCCGAAATTCTTATGAACCCATCGCAAGAACTAATTAAAAAAGAGCCGGAGGCAACGGCGATCGATAGATCATTCGAGGCCCCGGCCAGTCACTCCTACGGCTACGGCGTGGATCCCAATGCCGAGCCGGAGGTTCATCTGCGCGATTACTGGCGCGCCGTCCGCAAGCGTTTGTGGATGGTGATCAGCATCGTAGTTTTGATCACGATGCTGGCCGTGCTCTATGTCGCCCGCAAACCCGACATTTACGAAGCTCAAGCTCGCATACAAGTAGATCTTGAAAACAACGCGGCGCTCACGGGGAAGGTACCGTATGTAATCGGGCCCGCCAACGACCCGGTTTACTTCAACACGCAGTTGCAGATTCTTACCAGCCCGGGTTTGCTTCGCCGGGTAGTGAAGACTCTCGACCTCGAGCACAACCCTGATTTCCTTAAGGGAGATCGAACCCAGAAACGATCTACGTGGCAGACGGTGCTGCGGATGGTGGGTCTTGGCAAAAGTGAAAACGAGGAGCCGGCAATAAAACCCCAGGACCAGTTGCCTTTGCGGACCACGGTGGCGCCGGCGACTTCGCGCGAAGACCTGGTTGAGGCTCAACAGCTCGCGGGATATGTGCAGGGGATTCTTTACGGCTTGAAGGTGGAGCCGGTGAAAGAGAACCGTGGCTATTACAAAGAGACGCGACTCATCGACATCAGCTTTACTCACAGTGACCCTCAGGTGGCCGCCAAGGTAGTTAATGCCATCGCGGAGACCTACGTTTACTCGAATCTGGAGAAAAAGAATGAAACCAATTCAAGCACCGCGGATTTTCTCCAGAAACGCATCGCCGAGTTACAGCAGCAGATTCGTACTGATGAAGAACGACTGGTTAACTATGCGCGGAACAATCAGATCATCTCTCTCGATGCGAATCAAAACACCGTGGTGGAACGCCTGGCAGGGTTGAACAAACAACTGCTCGAGGCTGAGAATGATCGGAAGACGGCGGAAGCGGCTTACAACGCCGCGAGAGTTCCAGAAGCGGCGAGTGCCTTGGGCGAAATCGACGCCAGACAACTTACCGAAATCGAGACCAAGCTGGCAGATCTGCGCCAGAAGCGAGCCCAATTGCTGGTTGAAGCGACTGAGGAAGCTCCCGAAGTAAAGGAAATAAACCAGCAGATTGCCGAGCTTGATAGTCAGATCAAAGAGATGCGCCGCCGCAAGAGCGCGACTATTTTGACAAATCTCGAAACCACCTACCGCCAGACGCTCGCGCGCGAACAGGCTTTGCGCAAATCATTCGACCAACAGCGCGCCGAGACCCTCACACAGAACCAGGCTGCCATTAACTACCGGATTATCCAGCAGGAAATTGAAACGAATAAGAGTCTGCTGGCCAACCTGTTGCAAAATTCCAAAGAGAACGATGTAGTCATGGCGGGCAAGCCCAACAACATCTCGATTGTTGACTATGCGATCACGCCGGAGGGCGCAATCGGACCAAACCGATTGAGAACCGTTATGATCGCGCTTTTCCTTTCATTGGGTCTGGGTGTTGGCTTCGCGCTCTTTCTCGAATACCTCGACGATACGGTTCATTCAACCGACGACGTCGAGCGCTTGCTGCACCTGCCGGCGCTGGCGGTTATTCCGGCGGTGGGCGGCAGTACCCGCAGGCACATGTTGGGGGCTTCTGCGGCTCTGCAAAAACGCAATGGCAACCCCACCGTCAATCCCGAGTTGTTGATGAGCATGGATGGCCGTTCGCCGCTCGCCGAGTCCTACCGCCATTTACGTACCTCTATCCTGCTCTCAACCGCGGGACGAGCGCCAAAGTCTCTGCTGGTGACATCCAGCTTACCGGGCGAGGGGAAAACTACCACGGCGGTAAATACGGCGATCAGTCTGGCGCAAACCGGCGCCAGCGTGGTCATCATCGACGCCGATCTGCGGCGTCCGCGCCTGCGATCGATCTTTAATCTCAGCGACCGCGCGGGTTTGAGCTCAATTCTGGCCAGTGAGGTTACGGAAGGGGAAATGCTCGCGCTGGTCGAACGGGACGAGACGACGGGCCTCCATCTCCTGACTTCCGGTCCGATTCCGCCAAATCCCGCTGAACTGCTTGGCTCGGAGCAGATGCGGCGTCTGCTTAACACGCTCCAGTCGAATTTCACGCACGTGGTGGTGGATTCGCCGCCGGTCAGCTCGTTTACTGACGGCGTGCTGATTTCCTCGATGGTTGATGGAGTGTTGCTGGTGGTACACGGAGGCAAGAGCTCGCGGCACATCGTAAGGCGTTCGCGGCAGTTGCTGCACGACGTTGGCGCGAAGATTTTTGGCGTAGTGCTTAACAATGTAAACTTACAATCGCACGATTACTATTACTATCAGCGCTACTACGGCCAGCGCTACTACAAGAGTGACGCGGAGACTGACGCTCAACGCGCCGCTTCAGGTTGAAGGGTCGGGAGTGCCTGACCGGGCTTCTGATTACCAGGGTTTCACTCCGCAGGAGTGAGATGTCTATAGCGCCGAAATCAGCACCTCTTCTCCGACTCCGTTCGCAGGAGCGGAAACACCGACGATCATTCAGATTGCTTAAGATGCGGGTAATTGTCGCGACGCTCTCGGTGCTTTTCGCGCTGGCAATATCAGAAATCGCCCTCAGGGCTTTTAATTATCGTCCGGGAACAATGGATGCAGAAATGTACGTCGGTAATGATAATGAACAGCTGCCTTACAAGCTCCGGCCCAACTACCATGGCTATTGCGCAGGCGAGGAAGTAAACACCGACGGTGATGGTTATCGGATTGTCAGCCCAACCTATGACGAACTGTTCGCAAACAAGAATCTGACTCCAGCCAAAGAAATCCTGCTTTTGGGAGACTCTGGAGTATTCGGGTTTGGTCTCAGCGATCGAGAGACCATTGCGTCGCAGTTGCAGGAACTTTCATTTAGCAAGGGGCTCAATTATCGAATTAGAAACATTGGGGTTTCAGGTTACACGTCCTGGAACGAGTTAGCTGCGGCCAGGGAATACCTTAATAGACATTCGGCAACTGATATCGTGGTGTTATACATGCCGAACGACTTGACGCTCGAAAACGATTACTTTGGTATCGGCAAGGGAAAGACTGCATCCTTTTCTCGAAACGAAGCCGCCTTGCATCGGATCACCGGATCGCTTTACTCCCACCTCTATATTTCTTACCTGGTCAGCGACGGAATCAAGAGACTCGCTTCGCGTGTCAATCCCGTTCAGGAGGCTCTCGCGTTCGACGAAGAGCGATCGCAAAAGACGATTGATTACTCCATACAGGCTCTGCTGGGAATCCGGGAGCTCTGCGAAGAGAAGAACATTAGATTCACCGTGGGAATTTATCGTGACGTTGCTTACTTCGCAGACCCCAGGGGTTGGCTGCAATATGAAGAAGCCATTGCGCGTAACCTTACTCGCCATGGGATCAAATCGCTGGTCGTGAAGTCCCATATCGAGAGCCTCACTCCCGAGCAGGTGCGAGTCTCATGGAACGATCCGCATCCGAGCGCTAAGGCTGCCGGCCTGATTGCCGAAGAAATTCTGAAGGCGGTTTGGGAATAGCGTTACAGCCTCTGAGTACACCTTAACTTGAGACACCAACGTAAATCTCTCTGCAAAAGTACAGTTGGTGACTGGAGGTAACAATGGCCTTTATGATCTTTGACCGAAAGCAGGTGAACGGTAAATTTGTCTTTTGCTCAACTAATGAGACCTTCAAGCTGGCGGGCTATAACCTCTTGCACGCTGCTTGGAAGAAACGCGACGGTCCCATAGAAGTAGGATGGCACGTGACTACTGACGAATTGATTAAACTTCATTACGACAGCGCTCAAGACTCAAACTCCAAAAGGTTTGTGGTCGATTTCGATCCAAACGCAACTCGTCGGATTGGATTGATTGAGTTGCTTGATGTTTACGCGTTTACCTGGCGCAGTAAATCGGGAGAACCCGAATGGACACCTCTTATGTTGCGCTTCCGCGACTTTTTCTATGAGGAATACCAACCAAGTATCGACCCGGCCAGAAAAGCTGAAATAGTTTCTTGCCTTGAAGAACCTAAAGACAGCACTACCGATTTTGTAGAATTTCTTTACCTGAACGGTCCCCAATTTGGTTGGAACTGGGGCATGAATGGAATGACCAACGCCGCTTTTCTAAACGGTCGTGCTCGTGATTATTTCCGCAAATTCTTCTAGAGATACTTGAAGCTCTCTGCGAGTCGAAAAATACAAATTTGGTTAAGCAGTCCAACTTTGGTAACCCCGTTCGGAGCACATTTTTGTAGATAAAAGGAGCCTCTCGAATTTCAGCCCGCCGCACGAAGGAGTGGAAGTCAGCTTGAGGGGTACAGCTCCGGGTTTCGCTCCTCCTCTTCGCACAGGACCAGAGTTTCTTGGAAGGCGCGGTTGCTATAAACATCCGACCTCTAACCCTAAAACCGAAGTCGCTTTGCATTGCTGATGTCCGAAATGTCGATTGTTAGAAATTCTCGTTGCAGAAACGTCAGTTCTTAACAGGAATATGACCTCTCCTTACCTCAGTACTCGAATCAAGCTGCGCATGAATTCATTGCTGGCGCCCCTGGGCCTGCAAATCGGAACAACGGCACTAATGCGAGCGGAAGAGCTTCGGCTCGAGCGGCTGCGAGCAAAGGGTCACTGGAACACACCTCATTATGACCAGGGCTTGAAGTTTGAGCCCGAGAAATTCATGAACTTCCTGCGCGAGACATGCCTGCCGTACAAATCTGATTACTCGATGTTTGCTCGAGCAGAGAATGGAAACGACCAGGAGTTTTGCCTGGACAACGAATACTTTCGCGCCGTCGATGCTGAGGTGCTGTATAGCGTGATTCGGAAATATAAACCAAATCACATTGTCGAGGTCGGCAGCGGCTTCTCAACGCGGCTGATGGCGAGAGCGATCCGAGAAGGGAAGTTAGCAACGACGATTACCAGCATTGATCCTGCTCCGCGGATTGCAATGGCCGAGTGTGTTACGGAACATGTTCAGAGCCCCGTCGAACACGTGGCTCGAGAACTTCTGACTGAGTCTCTCGCGGAAGGAGACCTCCTCTTCATTGATTCGAGTCATTCAGTTATCAGCGGTGGAGATGTGCCATTTTTGTTTCTTGAAGTTCTGCCGCGACTAAGAAAGCGTGTCTGGATTCACGTGCATGACATTCACCTGCCCTTTGAGTATCCGGCGGAATATATAACGGCAGGGTGGGGGTGGAATGAGCAGTATCTGGTTCATGCCTTTCTTTACCATAACGACGCCTTCGAGATTTTATGGCCGGCTCGATACATGTTCGAGCATTCCAAAAATGCCGTGTTGGATGTAATTCCTGGAGGCCCGGATTTGTTTCCTCCCTCGAGTTTGTGGTTAAGGAAAGCTGCCTGAAACAATCGCTTTTTGGCTGAGCAGCTTCTGCTGATCGAACGCCTCGCAAAGGATAATCGGAAAAATTTAATGGACCGGCCTGGCATTACCGCCTCAAGCAAGTGGGTATTTGCGGGGACTGTTCTCTCGAAACCGATCCAACTGTTCACGAGCGTCATGATCGCTCGGTTGCTGGGGCCATCAAGCTTCGGAGTATTCGGTTTAGCAACCTCCATGGCCGTCACCCTGGCGTTGATTGCGGGCTTAGGCTTGGGTGACGCGAGCAACAAATATGTGGCCGAGTATTACTCTCGGGATAGAGAGAAAGGAAGACGCTTCTCCGCAATCATTATCTGGAGTGCGACGATATTTTCCACGCTGCTATTTGTCGCTCTTTGGCTGCTGCGTCCCTGGTGGGTTGGCGTCGTCTTTCCAGATTCAACAACGACTATTGTCATCGCGCTCTCCCTCTGTTTAGCCTGGACGAATTTGATCTTCGCTTTATTGGCGGGTGTGATCTCCGGACTCCAGCTTTTCCGCGAGTTTGCAATCCTGAGTGTATTGCAAGCGTTCGCGGTAGCAGTCTTCGCAGTTGTTCTTAGCTTCTATGGGGCTGAGGGAGCATTATTGGCCTATGTCGTTGGCTCGGTGATCACTCTCTCCTGGGCGGTCGCAAAAATCCTGCAAACTGACCCCGGGCTATTTTCATGGCCGCGGTTGCCGCAACTCGGCGAATTGAAACGGATCCTTAGGTTTTCCACCCCAATCTGGATCGGGGCTTTTGCGCTGAACCCAGTCATTACTTTTGCCTTTGTATTCCTGGCCCGGCAACCAAATGGTGAACATCATCTGGGTATGCTTAACACGGCGAACGGCCTACGCACGTTGGTGACAGTTCTTCCCGGCGTGATTGCAGTTGTCATTACGCCCGCCTTGATACAGGAGGGCGGTCTATTAGGTGAGCGGCATTCTTATAATCAGCTCCTGGAAAAGTCGTTCTCAGCCCTTGTCTTCCTCACCTTGCCCCTCCTGATTGTTTGCCTCTTCCTTGGTGATCTCATGTTCCTCATTTATGGAAAGGCCTATGGTGATTCCTATCGCTTATTCTTGCCCCTGGTGACAAGTGCCACGGTCGGGGCCATTGGCACACCACTGGTCATCGCCATGATGGCCAAGAACCTGACCGGATGGTCACTCGGCTTCGGAGTTGCCAAATCAATACTGCTGATTGGCCTGACGCTGTGGTGGGTACCGTCGCAATTCTCAATTGGCCTGGCTTGGGCCTTCTTCGTCTCAGAGGCGTTCTTCTATGTGCTGGCGTTGGAATTTTGTGTTGGCATTGGCGCCGTTCCGAGAGGGACACGATCGGTGTTTTATTCAGCAACAACAGCGTCGGTGGTGTTGCTGATCCTTGCGTTGTGGCTGCCGGCGAGCGTGCGCTGGGGACTGGCCGCGCCCTTTTCAGCGCTGCTGGCAGTATACCTGCTTCGCGCCCACCCCATGCTGAGCAGTTGGCTTACCCATCTGGTTCCGGGACCACTGCAATCCGGTACGGAACGAATCTTAAAATTGATCACTGCACCAAGGGCCAGTGCCCGACCCTCATCGACGCCTTCGGTTCCTCTTTAAATGCGCATTTGTCTGATTGGCGCAACTCACGTTAGTCAAAACCCGCGGCTCATTCGCGAGGCCGACTCCCTGTGCGAAGAGGGGCATGACGTGCGAGTGGTTGCTCCAGCCTTTATCGAGGATTTCAGCGAAAGAGATAAGAGACATCTCGACCGTCGTAGATGGCGCTACACGCCCGTCGATTACGAAGCGCTCGGATTCCGCGGGACGTTGAAATCCATCTGGGTGCGCGGCGGCCGCCGGCTAGCGAGGGAGTTGTATTACCGGACTCAACTATCGAGATTTGCCGAGCCTGGTTTCACACCCGCGCTCAACAGTCTCATAAAAGCAGCTTGTCTGGAACCGGCAGATTGGTACATTGCTCACGCCCATCCTGCGCTGCCGGTGGCGGCAGCAGCAGCCGCACGCTGGGGAGCAAAACTGGGTTTTGACTGCGAGGACCTATTAGCGGAAAACGACCCAGAGACTCGGCGTGAGGTGCTTTGGATCGAAAACAGGTACTTAGAGCGATGTGATTACATCTCGGTGCCTTCAGAGAGTCTCGGTAAAGAACTATCAAGAAACTACCGCATCAAGAATCTTGTCCTGCTAAAAAATGTCTTTCCGTTGATGCTCGCGCAGGGATTAATACCGCCTTCGCTGCGACAAGGCACCTCAAGACTTCGCCTTCATTGGTTTGGAAAGACTATCGGGATTGGCAGGGGACTCGAGGAGGCAGTGGAAGCATGTGGCCTGCTAAAGTCGCACGTTGAACTGCACCTGCGCGGACGGTGGGCAAATGGTTATGAGCCGGTCCTCCAGGATCTGGCAAACCGTTTTGAGGTGCCACTCTTTGTTCACCCTCTGATCGATCATGATGATCTGATTAAGTCGCTCGATCAGTTTGATGTAGGCCTGGCATTGGAGCGGCCCGAACACGGTAATTACTCAGTTGCCTTGACTAATAAGGTTGGCAGCTACGCGCTGGGCGGCTTGGCGATTGCGGCCACTGATACGAGAGGGCACCGGGAATTCTTCTCGCGATGGCCGGCGGCTGGATTTCTCTATCAGAGCGGGAAGCCTTTGGATCTTGCCAAAGGTTTGGAGCGCTGGTTTAAGCAGCGAGAAACGCTCAAAAGCTCGCAACAGAGTTCGTGGAATGCCGCGCGTACGGGATTTTCCTGGGACGCAGAGAAAGCTACTCTTCTCGAGGTGCTGACGAATTCACATCATTTCTCTCAGCAAAATAATCAGCGAGTCTCAGCTTGAGACGGGATCGGAAATCTCAAAATAACGTGAAGCGAGTCGCAATAATTGGAGCGGACTTCAGTCCCAGTAGTTTGCCGCCCGCAACGCGAATCAGGTTCTTTGCCAGCCACCTGCCGGAGTTTGGCTGGGAGCCAATTATCATTACGACGAGTCCGAAGCATTATGAAACCTCGGTTGATCCGGAAAATGAACAATTGCTGCCTCAGCATCTGTGGGTCGTTCGCACGCCGGCCCTGCCCGCAGCCTGGACCCGAAAAGTGGGAATTGGTGACCTCGGCATTCGCAGCCTCTGGTTTCAGTGGCAAGCGCTCAAGCAGATTTGTCGTGAGCAAAAAATTGATCTGATCCTGATTCCGGTTCCGCCTTATGTGTCGATGATTCTGGGTCGCTTGGCACACCGAAAGTTTGGCGTGCCTTACTTAATCGACTATATCGACCCTTGGGTAACAGAGTCTTATTGGAATCTACCGAAGTCTCGCCGGCCACCTAAATGGCCACTAGCCGATGCTCTTTCCCGCACCGTGGAGCCCTTTGCGCTGCGGCGCGCAGCGGGCATCGTCGGGGTTTCCAAAGGCACCACCGACAGCGTTGTGCAAAGACACCCGTGGCTCAAAGCCGGAATCGAGATTCCCTATGGCGCTGAGCTGGGTGATTTTGATTACGTACGACAGCACCCTCGCAACAACGAAATATTCAAGGCCGATAATTATGTCCACCTTAGTTCTGTGGGCGCCTATACCGAAACTATGAGAGAGCCTTTGTTGGCCTTGTTTGAGGGGTTTCGAAGTGGTCTGGAAAAGACTCCGGAGGTTTTTGCGCGGGTGCGGCTGCACTTTGTAGGCACGTCCTATTCAAGCAACGGCCGGAATCCCTACCGCGTGGCCGCGGTCGCTCGCGACGCGGGCGTTGAACGATATGTCCACGAACACCCTATGCGCATCTCTTATCTTGACTCTCTTCAGTTAATGTTGGATTCCGATGGATTAATCCTGCTGGGCTCAAATGAACCCCACTATACAGCCTCAAAAGCCTTTCCTTACATTCTGGCCAAAAAGCCGCTGCTTGGGATTTTTCATGAGGACAGCAGCGTTGTGTCAATCGTGAGGGATGTTGGAGATACAGAAGTACTGACGTTTGGCCCAGGAAGAGAGCCGATGCTTTGTGCCGATAAGATTCGTAAAAGGCTCGAGCAGATGTTAACGGCAGACCAGCACGAATCTGCTGCTGATTGGAAGACTTTCGAGAAGTACTCCGCCAAAGCCATGACTCAGCGATTGGTGGGCGTGATGAACGCCGCAGTTGGGCAACGTGGAGATTCGAGCCAGTGAGTAAGAGGCTGCAAATCTTAATTGTTTTTAACTCTGGACCGGAGATCTATGGTCTGGAGCGCGCCGTGATTGAAACGTTTGATCTGTTGCGGCCCGAAGTAGAGCCCCATTTTTTGATATCTCATACAGCCCAACGCTTGAATCCGCCAATCTTCGAAGAAATTAAGCGGCGCGGTTTTACTTATTCGTTCTTCAGCGATCGGGATGGATGGCCGCGAATCGGATGGCCAAAGTCGCTTAGCCACTTTTGGCAAATGTTGCTCGTGATGATCCGCGCGAATCGAGACGTGCTTAAGGCCACCGGTGGAAAAGATATTCTCTACATCCCTGGAACCAACTATTTCTACTTTGCCTTTCTTGCTGCTCTGTGGTTTCGATTATGTCGCCGCCGCGTCATCTATCACTTTCATAATCTAGT
>Ga0187893_10010016_pt1 | contig 14337 bp, 27 predicted proteins | sample MA1701074metaG_FD_139574 | JGI IMG/M metagenome (GOLD analysis project Ga0187893, IMG submission 139574) | White microbial mat communities from a basaltic lava cave in the Kipuka Kanohina Cave System on the Island of Hawaii, USA - MA170107-4 metaG ...
GTGCGGCGCAGCGAGTGCCCGACGGTGAGGGCGTAGCCCTTCTCGAACGGCTCGGCGACCAGCCGCCCGTAGCGGTCGGAGAGAATCTCCCACTGGATCGACTTCGGCTTCTGAAACGGAGTCCTGGCCATATGCCCCTTCTGGCGGCGGGTCGGCCGCCTACTTCGAGAACAGCTCGACGATGAGCTGCTCCTGCACCGGGATCTGGATGTCTTCCCGCAGCGGGAGCCCGCGCACCGTCCCCTTCTTGTCGTTGACGTCCAGGTCCAGCCACGGCGGTACCGGGGAGCGTCCCGCGGTCAGGTTGTCGGCGACCCGCTCCTGCATCTTGGAGGTCGGCCGCAGCTGCACCACCTCACCCACCTTCACGATGAAGGACGGGATCGACACCTTCCGCCCGTTCACCTGGACGTGCCCGTGGCCGATCATCTGCCGGGCCTCCCGGCGGGAGGCGGCCATGCCGAGCCGGAACACCACGTTGTCGAGGCGCCGCTCGAGGAACTTGAGCAGGTTCTCGCCGGTGATGCCCTTCTCGGCCTCGGCCCACGCGAAGTAGCGACGGAACTGGGCCTCCAGCACCCCGTAGATGCGCTTGGCCTTCTGCTTCTCCCGGAGCTGGATGCCGTACTGGGTCGGCTTCGTGCGGCCCAGGCCGTGCTGGCCGGGCGGATAGTTCCTCCGCTCGATCGCGCACTTCTCGGTGAAGCAGCGCGAGCCCTTCAGGAACAGCTTGATGCCCTCACGCCGGCACTGCCGGCAAACCGCGGCTCGATATCGTGCCACTTACGTCTCCTCCTACACGCGTCGCCGCTTGGGCGGCCGGCAGCCGTTGTGCGGAATCGGGGTCACGTCACGGATGGCGGTGATCTCCAGCCCCACCGCCTGCAGCGAGCGGATGGCCGCCTCGCGCCCGGCCCCCGGGCCGCGCACGAACACCTCCACCTGCTTGAGGCCCACTTCCATCGCCTTGCGGGCCGCGTTCTCGGCCGCGGTCTGCGCCGCGAAGGGCGTGCTCTTGCGGGAGCCCTTGAAGCCCACGCTGCCCGCGCTGGCCCACGAGACCACGTTGCCCATCTTGTCGGTCAGGGTCACGATCGTGTTGTTGAAGGTGGCCTGCACGTGAGCGATGCCCACGCGGACCTCCTTGCGCTCCCGCTTGCGCCCGCCCTTGCGGGGCGCGGCGGCCTTCTCGTCCGGTTTCTGTTCGGCGGCGTCGGCCATCGGCTCGGCTCCTTACTTCTTCGGCGGGACGGAGGGCGCCGCGGCCACCGGCTTCTTCTTCACCATCACGCCCTTGCTCTTGCCCTTGCGCGTGCGCGCGTTCGTATGGGTCCGCTGCCCGCGCACCGGCAGGCCCTTGCGGTGCCGGATGCCGCGATAGCAGCCGATGTCCATCAGCCGCTTCACGCTCATGGAGACCTCTCGCCGCAGGTCGCCCTCGACCTTGTACTCGCGCTCGATGATGTCGCGCACCCGGCCCGTCTCGTCGTCCGACCAGCTCTTGACGCGCTTGTCGGGATCCACCCGCGCGTCGGCGAATATCTTCTTCGCGGACGGGATCCCGATCCCGTAGATGTACTGGACCGCGATCTGGCCCCGCTTGTCCCGCGGCAGGTCGACTCCGGCGATACGTGCCATGTGTGGGCTCCTATCCCTGGCGCTGCTTGTGGCGCGGGTTCGTGCAGATGATCCGCACGCGACCCTCGCGGCGGACGACCTTGCAGTTCTCGCACCGGACTTTTATCGATGGACGTACTTTCATTCCCTTACCCCTTTATGTATCCGCTCGGCTCGCCTTCGGCTGCGCCTCGCCAAGCTCGACCTTACTTGAACCGGTAAGTGATTCTGCCCCGGGTGAGGTCGTAGGGCGACAGCTCGACCTTCACCTTGTCGCCCGGCAGGATGCGGATGAAGTTCATGCGCATCTTGCCCGACACGTGGGCCAGCACCCGGTGACCGTTCTCCAGCTCCACCCGGAACATCGCATTGGGTAGCGGCTCCACCACCGTACCCTCCACCTCGATCGCGTCTTCCTTGGTCATGGACTCGGGGTCTCCCTACGCGGCCGCGCGATCCAGTCGCGTCAGCACCTCGGGGCCCGCGTCCGTGATGGCGATGGTGTCCTCGAAGTGCGCGGCCCAGCTCCCGTCGGCGGTCACCGCCGTCCAGTGATCCTCCAGCACCCGCACCTCCCACGAGCCCATGGTGATCATCGGCTCGATGGCCAGCACCATGCCCGTCTTGATGACCGGGCCCCGCCCCGCGTCCCCGAAGTTCGGGATCTGCGGCTCCTCGTGGAGGTTCCGTCCGATCCCGTGTCCGACGAAGGCACGCACGACCCCGAAGCCGTGGCTCTCGCAGTGGGTCTGCACCGCGTGGGAGATGTCGCCCAGCCGGTTGCCGGGGCGGCACTGCACGATCGCCTTGTCCAGGCTCTCCCGGGTGACGTCCAGGAGCTCCTGCACGCGCGGGGGCACCGGGCCCACCGGCAGCGTGATCGCGCAATCCGCATAGTACCCTTCCACGATACAGCCGAGGTCTAGCCCCACGATGTCCCCCTCCCGAAGCTTCCGCTTGGGCGAGGGGATGCCGTGCACCACTTCCTCGTTGATCGAGATGCACACCGTGGCCGGGAACCCCCGGTAGCCCTTGAAGGCGGAGGCGGCGCCGCGGGAGACGATGAAGGCCTCCACGTCCGCGTCGATCTCCTTGGTGGAGATCCCGGGCCGGACCAGGGCGCGGAGCCGGTCCTTGACCTCGGCGAGGATGCGCCCGGCCGCCCGCATGTGGCCGAGCTCGCGCGCCGACTTCAGGAGGATCACGAGGCCACCGGCTCCTTGACCGCCTTCTGGATCGCCGCGGCGACCCGGTCCACCGGGCCCTCCCCGGCCACGCGCACCAGCACGCCGCGCTTCCGGTAGTAATCGAGCAAGGGGGCGGTCTGTGTCTCGTAGACGTCGAGCCGCCGCCCCACCGTGCCTTCCGCGTCGTCCTCCCGCTGGTAGAGCTCGCCGCCGCACTGGTCGCACCGGCCCTCCGCCTTCGGAGGGGCCGAGACCAGGTGGAAGGCGGTGCCGCACTGCCGGCAGATGCGACGCCCGGTCAGGCGGCGCAGCAGCTCGTCGCGCGAGACGTCGAAGAAGACGACCCGGTCGAGATCCTGGCCCAGCCGGCGCAGCAGCGCGTCGAGGGCTAGGGCCTGGGCCACCGTACGCGGGAAACCGTCCAGCACGTAGCCCGCGCCCGCGTCGGGCCGCGAGAGCCGCTCGTCCACCAGGCCGATCACGACCTCATCCGGCACCAGCGCGCCCTGGTCCATGTAGCGCTTGGCCTCGCGCCCGAGCGGTGTCCCCTCGGCCACCGCCTCGCGGAGCATGTCGCCGGTGGCCACCTGGGGAACGCCCGCGCCCGCGGCGAGCCGGCGGGCCTGGGTGCCCTTGCCCGCGCCCGGGGCGCCGAGGAAGATCACGCGACTCACGCCTTCGCCTTCTTGCGGAGGAAGCCTTCGTAGTTCCGCATCAGCAGATGGGACTCCATCTGGCGCACGGTATCGAGGGCCACGCCGACCACGATCAGGAGGCTGGTGCCGCCGAAGTAGAACGGGGTGTTGAACCACTGGATCAGGAAGTCGGGAAGCACCGAGATCAGGGCCAGGAACATCGCCCCCGGCAAGGTGATCCGGGTCAGGGTCCGGTCGATGTACTCCGCCGTCTTCTTGCCCGGCCGCACCCCTGGGATGAACCCGCCGTACTTCTTCATGTTGTCGGCGAGGTCCACCGGGTTGAAGACGATGGCGGTATAGAAGTAGGCGAAGAAGATGATCAGCCCGCAGTACAGCACGGTGTAGGTGAAGTGCCCGGGCGAGAGCGCCTCCGAGATGTACTGCATCCACGGATGCTGGATGAAGCGGGTCAGGGTCGCCGGGAACAGGATCAGCGACGAGGCGAAGATGACCGGGATGACCCCCGCGGTGTTGATGCGGAGCGGGATGTGGGTGGACTGGCCCCCGTACATCCGCCGCCCCACCACTCGCTTGGCGTACTGCACCGGGATCTTGCGCTGGCCCTCCTGCATCACCACCACCGCCGCGGTCACCGCCACCATCATGATGATCAAGCCCAGGAACACGAAGAGCTTGAGCTCGCCGGTGGCGATCAGGGTGTAGGAGGAGACGATCGCGGAGGGCAGGCGCACCACGATGCCCGCGAAGATGATCAGGGAGATCCCGTTGCCGATCCCCTTCTCGGAGATCTGCTCGCCGAGCCACATGATCAGCGCGGTCCCGGTGGTCAGGGTGAGCATGGTCATGAGCCGGAAGCCCCAGCCCGGATCCGGGACCAGGATGCCGCCGCTCTGGCTCCGCATGCTCTCGAGCCCCACCGCGATGCCGAAGGACTGTACGAGCGACAGCGCGATGGTGCCGTAGCGGGTGTACTGGGTGATCTTCTTCTTGCCCGCCTCGCCCTCCTTGGCGAGCCGCTCGAGCGCGGGGATGACCACCGTGAGCAGCTGCAGGATGATCGACGCCGAAATGTACGGCATGATCCCCAGCGCGAACACGGTGAGGCGGCGCAGGTTGCCCCCCGAGAAGAGGTCCACCATGCCGAGCAGGGTGCCCTGCACCTGGTCGAAGAACTCGGCGAGGGCCACCGCGTCGATGCCCGGCGTGGGCACGTGGGCGCCCAGCCGGTAGGCGGCGAGCAGGGCCAGCGTCATGATGACGCGGCGCTTGAGCTCCGGAACCTTGAAGATGTTCTGGAAGCTCTGCAGCCCTTCGATCACTTGCGGGTCCCCGCGCCCTTGGCGGGCAGCGCCTCGACACGGCCGCCCGCCGCCTCGAGCTTCTGCTTGGCCGCTCCGCTGACCTTGTGGACGCGCACCGTGAGGGCGTGGGCCACGTCCCCGTCACCCAGGATCTTGACCGCGCCCCGGCCCGACTTCCGGATCAGGCCGCTCGACACCAGGGTCTCCGGATCGACGACGCTGCCGGCCGCGAAGCGGGCGGACAGATCCCGCACGTTGACGATGGCGAACTCGGTCTTGCCGCCGTAGGGCAGGAAGCCGCGCTTGGGCAGCCGACGGTAGAGCGGCATCTGGCCGCCCTCGAACCCCGGCCGGACGCCGCCGCCGGCCCGCGCCTTCTGGCCCTTGTGGCCCTTGCCCGACGTCTTGCCGTGGCCGGAGCCGGGGCCGCGGCCGACCCGCTTGCGCTTCTTGGTCGATCCCGGCGCCGGCCTCAGATCCTCGAGTCTCATGACTTCGCCTCGCTCCGCGCGGCCTTCTTCTTCGATCCGCTCGCTCGGCTCGCCTTCGGCTCACCTTGTCCGGCCACGGCTACGCCTTCCTCCACCTTCACCGCAAAGACCACGTGGCTGATCATGCCGCGGATGGTGGGGGTGTCGTCGTGCTCCACGACCTGGCGGATCCGCCACAGGCCGAGCGCGTGGACGGTCCCCTCCTGCTGCGGGGAGAGCCCGATGATGCTCTTCATCAGGGTCACCTTAAGCTTCTTTGCCACCGGCCGCCTCCTGCCCGTCGCCTTCCATGGACCGCCGCCGCGCCGCGTACGTGGACTGCAGCCGCTTCAGCCGCCGGAACGCGTCCATCGTCGCCTTGAGGACATTGTGCGGGTTGTTGGTGCCGAGCGTCTTGGTGAGGATGTCCTGCACCCCCGCCGCCTCCAGTACCGGGCGCACCGCCCCGCCCGCGATGACCCCGGTGCCCTGCGCGGCGGGCTTGAGATAGACGCGCGCGGCCCCGAAGTGCCCGGTGATCTCGCAGGGGATCGTGGTGTCCTTGAGCGGCACCAGCAGCAGGTCCTTCTTGGCGTGCTCCACCGACTTGCGGATGGCCTCGGGAACCTCGCGAGCCTTCCCGAGCCCGACGCCTACGTGCCCCTGGCCGTCACCCACCACCACCAGGGCCGTGAAGGAGAATCGCCGGCCGCCCTTGACGACCTTGGCCACCCGGTTGATCGCGACCACCCGATCGGTCAGGTCCAGTGAATTGGCATCAATCCGCGCTTCCGCCACTCGATGCTCCTCTCCTAGAACGCAAGGCCGGCGGCGCGCGCCGCCTCGGCCAGGGCCTTCACGCGCCCGTGGTACTGGTAGCCGCCGCGATCGAACACGACCTGCGTGATGCCGCGGGCCTTGGCCCGCTGGGCCAGTAGCTCCCCCACGATCTTGGCCGCGGCCACGTTGCCGCCCGCCTTGGCCTTCTGACGGAAGTCGGGGGCCCGGCTGTCCACCGCGGCCAGCGTCCGTCCGGTGGTGTCGTCCACCACCTGGGCGTAGATGTGATTCAGGCTCCGGAACACGGCCAGCCGCGGCCGCTCCGGGGTGCCGATCACCCGGGTGCGAATGCGGATGTGCCGGACCTTCCGTCCCTGGACCTTCTGTCCGGTCAGCATTACTTGGCCCCCGCCTTCTTGCCCACTTTCCTCCGGATGTACTCGTCCGCGTACTTGATGCCCTTGCCCTTGTAGGGGTCCGGCTTCCGCAGGGCCCGTAGCTTGGCCGCGGTCTGCCCGAGCAGGGCCTTGTCGGCGCCCCGCAGGGTGATCGAGACCTGCCGCTCCACCTCGGCCTGGATGCCCTCGGGAAGCGGGAAGATGACGGGGTGCGAGTACCCGAGGGCGAGCTGCAGGGCCTTGCCCTGGAGCTGGCAGCGGTAGCCGATGCCGACGATCTCGAGCTTCCGCTCGAAGCCGTCCTTGACCCCGGTGACCATGTTGAAGATCAGCGACCGCGTCAGCCCGTGCAGGGCGCGGACGTTGCGATGGTCGGAGTCCCGGGCGACGGTGAGGACATTGGAGTCCATCGACACCGAGACCCCGGACGGGATCGACTGGCTCAGCTTGCCCTTGGGCCCCTCCGCCTTCACGGTGGCGCCTTCCAGCGCGACCTTGACTCCCGGGGGGACCGGAATGGGCTTCTTACCGATTCGCGACATGGCTCGGGTCACTCCTACCAGACGTAGGCCAGCACTTCGCCGCCCAGGTGCTGCTTGCGCACCTGGCGGTCCGTCATCACTCCGGCGGAGGTGGAGAGAATCGCCACCCCCATGCCGCCCAGAATGGTGGGGATCTTGTCCTTGGTCACGTAGATACGCCGTCCCGGGCGCGACACCCGCACGATCCCGGAGATGATCTTCTCGCTGCCCACGTACTTGAGGTAGACGCGCAGCGTGCCCTGCTTGTTGTCCTCGATGATCCGGAAGTTCTTGATGAACCCCTCGTCCTTGAGGATCTCGGCCATGCGGAGCTTGAGCTTCGACGACGGGATGTCCACCTTCTCGTGCTCGGCGCGGCTCGCGTTGCGGATGCGCGTGAGGAAGTCGGCGATCGGATCGCTGTACATGGCGCTACCAGCTCGCCTTGATCACGCCGGGCACCTCGCCCTTGAGCGCGAGCTCGCGGAAGCAGATCCGGCACGTCTGGAACTTCCGCAGGTAGCCGCGGGGCCGGCCGCAGATCTTGCAGCGCGTGTAGGCGCGCGACTTGAACTTGGGCGGGCGCTGCTGTTTCATGATGAGCGAGGTCTTGGCCATGATCAGGCCTCCGCGGTCCGGAACGGTACACCCAGGTGCGTTAGGAGGGCCTTCGCTTCCTCGTCGGTGCGCGCGGTCGTGACCATCGTGATATCCATGCCGCGGACCTTGTCCACCTTGTCGTACACGATCTCGGGGAAGATGATCTGCTCCTTGAGTCCCATGTTGTAGTTGCCGCGCCCGTCGAAGCCCTTGGGGGGCACGCCCTTGAAGTCCCGCACCCGCGGCAGCGCCACGTTGACGAGCCGGTCCAGGAACTCGTACATGCGCGGCCCCCGCAGCGTCACCTTGCAGCCGATCGGCACGTTCTCGCGGAGCTTGAAGTTGGCGATGGACTTCTTGGCCCGGGTGACGATCGGCTTCTGCCCCGAGATCGCCTGCAGGTCCGCGGTGGCGAAGTCCAGCACCTTCGCATTCTCCTTGCCCTCGCCCACCCCCATGTTGATCACGACCTTCGAGAGCCGCGGCACCTGGAACGGATTGCCGTAGCCGCGCTCCTTCATCATGGCCGGGACCACCGCGGTCCGGAAGCGCTCTCGCATCCGGGGCGGCACCGCTCCGCTCACGCTGGCCCGCTTGGCCGGCGCCCCCGGGGCCTCCGGCGCCGGGGCGCCTTTGCCCCCCTTGGGCCGGGCCGGAGCCGGTCCTCCCCGCCCGCCCGCGGCTCCGCCGCCCTTCCCCGCCGGTGCCTTGTCTCCTGCCTTCTTCGGCTCTGCCATCACGTCCTCACGCCTTGTCGAGCATCTCGCCCGACCGTCTGGCCACCCGGACCTTCTTGCCGTCGGACAGGGCCTTCATCCCGACGCGCGTCGGCTTGTTGCTGCCGGGATCCACCAGCATCACGTTGGAGAGGTGGATCGCCCCCTCGCGCTCGATGATCCCGCCCTGCCGGATCTTCTGGGTGGGCTTCTGATGCTTCTTGACCATGTTGATGCGCTCCACCACCACCCGGCCCTTCTCGGGGATCACGCGCAGCACCTTGCCCTTCTTGCCGCGCTCCTTCCCCGCCACCACGATCACCGTATCGCCCTTCCGCACGTGTGCGATCGCCATTGAGCGCCCTCTAGATGACTTCTGGAGCGAGCGAGATGATCTTGGTGAACTGCTTGTCGCGCAGCTCCCGCGCCACCGGCCCGAAGATGCGCGTGCCCACCGGGTTGTCGTCGGGCTTCAGCAGGACCACCGCGTTGCGGTCGAAGCGGATGTAGGACCCGTCGCGGCGGCCCACCTCCTTGACGGTGCGGACCACCACCGCGCGCGCCACCTCGCCCTTCTTCACGGTCCCGTCCGGCACCGCCTCCTTGACCGCCACCACCACCAGGTCGCCGAGGGAGGCGTACCGCTTGTTGGCGCCGCCTAGCACCCGGATGCACTGGACCTTCTTGGCCCCCGAGTTGTCCGCGACGTCGAGCATCGAGCGGGGCTGGATCATGACGCGCTCGCCAGCACCTGCAGGATCCGCCACCGCTTTTCCTTCGAGAGCGGCCGCGTCTCCTCGATCAGCACCCGGTCTCCCACCTTGCTCGCGTTCTGCTCGTCGTGCGCCTTCAGGCGCTTCGACCGGGTGATCACGCGCTCGTAGCGCGGATGACGGAACACGCGCTCGATGACCACCACGCGCGTCTTCGTCATCTTGTCGCTGACCACCACGCCTTCCCGCGTCTTCTTCACACCCACGGTTCGCTCCTCCCCACCGCGCTACGCCGGCCGCGGGATGCGCAGCGCCCGCTCCCGCAGAATGGTCTGGGCCCGGGCCAGGTCCCGCCGCGCGATCGCCACCCGCGCCGGATTCTTGGCCACGCCCATGGAGAGCTGGAACCTCAGGTTGAAGAGCTCCTCACCGAGCTCCTGGGCCTTCTGCTGCAGCTCGTCGTCGGACATCTCACGCCACTTGGCCGCCTTCATGGTCGCCTCAGTGCCTCACAGCGCCCGCACGCGGGTCACGAACTTGGTCTTGATGCCGATCTTCTGGGCGGCCAGGCGGAACCCCTCCTTGGCCGTCGCCTCGTCCACGCCCTCCATCTCGTACATGATGCGGCCGGGCTTGACCACCGCCACCCAGAACTCGGGGTTGCCCTTGCCCTTGCCCATCCGCGTCTCGGCCGGCTTCTTGGTCACCGGCTTGTCCGGGAAGATCCGGATGAAGATCTTCCCGCCGCGCTTGACGCTGCGGGCGAGCGACACCCGCGCCGCCTCGATCTGGCGGTTGGTGACCCACCCCGGCTCGAGGGCCTTGAGGCCGTACTCGCCGAAGGCCAGGGTGGAGCCGCGCTGCGCCTTGCCTCTCATGCGGCCGCGCTGGGCCTTCCGGTACTTGACGCGCTTGGGCATCAGCATGGCGGCTTAGCCCTCGGCGGCGACTTTCTGGGTGGGCAGCACTTCACCCTTGAAGATCCACACCTTCACCCCGATGGCCCCGAAGGTGGTGTGGGCCTCCGCGAGCCCGTAGTCGATGTCGGCGCGGATGGTGTGCAGCGGCACCCGGCCGTCGCGGTACCACTCGCGCCGCGCGATCTCCGCGCCGCCGAGCCGGCCCGCGCAGGCGATCCGGATGCCGTCCGCGCCCAGGCGCAGGGCGGAGGTGACCGCCTTCTTCATCGCGCGCCGGAAGGCCACCCGCTTCTGCAGCTGCAGGGCCACGTTCTCGGCCACCAGCTGCGCGTCCAGCTCCGGGTGGACCACCTCTTCGATGTTGAGGTAGACCTCCTTGGCGGTCCGCATCTGGATCTCGTTCTTCAGCTTCTCCACCTCGGCCCCCTTGCGGCCGATGATGATGCCGGGCCGGGCCGTGAAGATGGTGATGCGAGCCCGATTGGCCGAGCGCTCGATGTCGATCCGCGAGATCCCCGCGTGATACAGCGACGACTTGATGTAGCGGCGGATCTTGTGGTCCTCGTGCAGCAGGGCCGCGTAGCCTTTGGTGGCGAACCAGCGCGAGCTCCACGTGCGCGTGGACCCCAGCCGGAACCCGATCGGATGCGTCTTCTGACCCATGACTACCCCTTGCCTCCCCGCGCGGTCGCCGCGCGGCCCGCGACCGTCTCGTCGCTCAGCTCGATGGTGAGGTGGCTCGTGCGGTGCTTGATGAAGTAGGCGCGCCCCATCGCCCGCGGGGACACCCGCTTCATGGACGGCCCGCCGTCGGCCACCGCCTTGACGACCCGGAGGTCGTCGAGATTCCGCACCTGGTGGTTGTGCTCCGCGTTGGCGATGGCGGAGCGCAGCACCTTCTCGATCAGGCGGCCGGCCGCCTTCGGGGTGTACTGGAGCGTGGCGAGCGCCTCCCCCACCGACTTGCCCCGGATGTGATCCAGGACGAGGCGGGCCTTGGAGGCGGGCACCCGGATGTAGCGCGCGGTCGCTCGCGTGCGCATGGTCAGGACTTCCCGGTCGGGGAGGCGGAGGCCTTCTCGGCCTGCCCGTGCGCCTTGAAGGTGCGGGTCGGGGCGAACTCGCCCAGCCGGTGCCCCACCATGTTCTCGGTGATGTAGACCGGAATGAACTTCTTGCCGTTGTGCACCGCGAGGGTGTGCCCCACGAACTCGGGGATGATGGTGGACCGCCGCGACCAGGTCTTCAGCACTTTCTTCTGGCGCGTGCGGTTCAGCTCCTCGACGCGCTTCTCGAGGCGCTCCTCGATGTACGGGCCCTTCTTCGTCGACCGTCCCATGGTCTGTCCCGCCCCCTATTTCGTCCGACGGGTCACGATGTAGCGATCCGACGGCCGCGCCCCGCGCCGCGTCTTGTACCCCTTGGTCGGCTTGCCCCAGGGCGTCATGGGATGATTGCCCTTGCCCTTGCCCTCCCCGCCGCCCATCGGATGGTCCACCGGGTTCATCACGGTGCCCCGCACCGTCGGGCGGAACCCCTTCCACCGCACCCGCCCGGCCTTGCCGACGGACACGTTCTCGTGATCCAGGTTGCCCACCTGGCCGATGGTGGCCATGCAGTCGAGCTTCACCTGCCGGACCTCGCCGGAGGGCAGCTTGATGTTCGCGTGGTCGCCCTCCTTGGCCAGGAGCTGGGCGAGCGTGCCCGCACTGCGGCAGAGCTGACCGCCCTTGCCCGGCTGCAGCTCCACGTTGTGCACGAGGGTGCCGAGCGGGATGTTCCGGATGGGCAGCGCGTTGCCGGGCAGGATATCGGCCTGCGGCCCCGACATCAGGATGTCGCCGGGCTTGAGCCCGAGCGGCGCGATGATGTAGCGCTTTTCCCCGTCCCGGTAGTGGAGGAGGGCGATGCGCGCGGAGCGTCCCGGATCGTACTCGATCCCCGCCACCTTGGCCGGGATGCCGAACTTCTCGCGACGGAAATCGACGTCGCGGAGCATGCGCTTGGCCCCGCCTCCCCGGTGCCGCACCGTGATGCGGCCGTGGACGTTGCGCCCGTTGGTGCGCCGCTTGGGGCTCAGCAGGCTCTTCTCCGGCGTCTTCTTCGTGATGTCTTCGTTGGTGACGAAGGTCATGTAGCGCCGGGCCGGGGACGTGGGCTTGACGGTTCGGATTCCCATGGTGCTAGGCGCCCTCCACGAGCTCGATCTTGTGACCGGGGGCCAGCGTGACCATGGCCTTCTTCCAGCTCCGGCGCCGCCCCTCGAACTTGCCCATACGCTTCCACTTCCCCTCGCGGGACTGGGTGCGCACGTCGGCCACCTTGACGTTGAAGACCTTCTCCACCGCCTGGCGGATCTCCACCTTGTTGGCGTCCACCGCGACCTCGAAGGTCACCGTGTTCGTGACTTCCTTCTGCTGCATGCTCTTCTCCGTCATCAGGGGACGAACGAGCACCGAGCGCGGATCCCTCATGACCGGCTTCTCCGCGAGCTCTTCGGCTGGTCCGTCTTCATCTGCGGCGCGCCCGACATGGCGGTTTCGCGCTTGGCTCCCGCCTTGCGAAGCGACTCCTCCAACGCCTGCAGCGCCGCCTTCTCGAACACCACCCGCTCGCTCCGGAGGAGCTGGTAGACCGACACGTGCCCGGGCGTCTCCAGCGAGAGCCACGCCACGTTGCGCGCGGCGCGCTTGAGCCCCTCCGGCACCTCGGAGACCACCAGCAGCGTGGGCTGCCCGGCGATGCCGAGCCCTTTCAAGCGCGTCACCAGCGCCTTCGTCTTCGCGTCGCCCACCCCGAGCGTCTCCACCACCGAGAGCTCGCCCGCCCCGAGCTTGGCGGCCACCGCCTCCCGCAGCGCGGCGCGGCGCATCTCGGTGGGCAGGCGCTTGTCGTACTTGTGCGGGCGCGGCCCGAACGGCTTGCCTCCGCCCTTCCACTGGGTGGCCCGGATGGACCCCTGGCGCGCCCGTCCGGTGCCCTTCTGCTTCCACGGCTTGCGCCCGCCGCCCTGGACGTCGCTGCGCCCCCGGGTCGAATGCGTACCCACTCGCCGCGCGGCCAGCTCCTTCACCACCGCCTGGTGGAGCAGGGGCACCCGCGGGGTGCCGCCGAACACGTCGGCGGACAACTCGAGGGTCTGGGCCTTGCCGGTGCCGCCGCTGACCGGAACGCTGGGCATCCTACTTGGCCTCTCGCGCCTTCTGCTGCTGCGCCTTGGTCTGCTTGACGCTCTTCCGGATCACCACGAGCCCTCCGATGGCTCCCGGCACCGCGCCGCGGAGCAGGACCAGGTTCTGCTCGGGGAGCACGCGCGCCACCACCAGGTTGAGCACGGTGCGCTGATCGCCGCCCATCCGGCCCGGCAGGTGATGGCCCGGCCACACCCGCGACGGATCCGAGGAGGCGCCGATCGAGCCCGGCCGCCGGTGAAACATGGAGCCATGGGTCTCGTCGCCGCCCGACCAGCCGTAGCGCTTCACGCCGCCCGCGAAGCCCTTGCCCTTGGTCACCCCCACCACGTCGACGAACTCGCCCGGGCTGAACAGATCCACGGTGAGGGTCTGGCCGACCTGGTAGGCGCTCACCGCCTCGGTCTTCTGCAGCCGGATCTCCCGCAACACCCGCATCGAGGCCGGCACGCCCGCCTTCTTGTACAGGCCGGCCATCGCCTTGGTCACGTTCTTCTTGCGAAGCTCGAAGCCGAGCTGGAGCGCGTCGTAGCCGTGGGTGCTCTTGGTGCGGAGGCCGACGACCGTGCAGGGGCCGGCCTCGACCACCGTCACCGGGATCAGATTGCCGTCCTCCCCGAAGACCTGGGTCATGCCCTTCTTGCGGCCGATCAGCCCCTCTTTCATCGCCATGGTGCGGTCTCTCTAAGCTCCGTCACGGGAGCCATCAAGACGGTCCAGCTGCGAGGCGGCGAGGGAGATCGCAGCGCGAGGCGTACTCCCTGTACGTTGAGCGCTGCGACGACCGAGGCCGCACTCCCGCAGATGGGCCGTTTTCATGGCTCCCGCTAGAGCTTGATCTCGACGTCCACGCCGCTCGGCAGATCGAGCTTCATCAGCGCGTCCACCGTCTGGGGCGTCGGATCGAGGATGTCGATGAGTCGCTTGTGCGTCCGCATCTCGAACTGCTCCCGCGACGTCTTGTCCACGTGGGGCGAGCGCAGCACCGTCCACCGGTTGATGATGGTGGGCAGGAGCACCGGCCCGGTCACCCGCGCGCCGGTGCGGCGCACCGTCTCCACGATCTCCTTCATCGAACGATCCAGAAGACTGTGGTCGTAGGCCTTCAGGCGGATCCGGATCTTCTGGTCGGCGCTCAGGGTAGCCATGGGATATTAGTCCGCGATCTCCGCGACCACGCCCGCCCCCACCGTCCGCCCCCCCTCCCGAATCGCAAACCGCAGCTCCTTCTCCATCCCGATCGGCTGGATCAGCTCGATCGCCA
>Ga0187893_10010018_pt1 | contig 14335 bp, 9 predicted proteins | sample MA1701074metaG_FD_139574 | JGI IMG/M metagenome (GOLD analysis project Ga0187893, IMG submission 139574) | White microbial mat communities from a basaltic lava cave in the Kipuka Kanohina Cave System on the Island of Hawaii, USA - MA170107-4 metaG ...
CGTGTCGGCTGCGAGGTCTGTCATGGGTCGAGCCAGAAGCATCGGGACGCGGTTGGAGGCGCTGCCCCGGACCAGGTAGCCGCCCCGGAACAGGTCCCGGCCCTATGCGGAAGCTGTCATGAAAAGGCTCTGAAGGAGTATACGCAAAGCGTACATTCCAGCCTAGTACTGGCTGCCGGCCGTGTCAGAGCCGCCGGGTGTGGAACCTGCCACGGCGTCCACCAATCAAAAAGCATTGCGGCAATGAAGCAACAATGCGATCGATGCCACAAAGATTTGCCGGCGGCGTGTCAGACCACGGGCGCGGTCTCGCGGCAGAAGCTGATATGCGCGAGCTGTCATAACCCGCACACGCTGGCGCGCAGGTAAATGCGGCCGGGCGCAAACCTACCGGACTGGCTGGAAGTATCCTTCGGCCAGTTCGGGTTTGGCGTCAAGGGCCTGTTTCCAGAAGGACTTCGCCTCATCCTGGTTGCCCTTGGCCTTGAGCGCGTGCCCGAGGTTGAGCAAGGCTTCGGCGAAGTTCGGCTTTTCCGAAATGGCTTCTTTGTACAGCCGGATGGCGTCTTCCACCTTGCCGGATTTTTGAAGCAGCAGGCCGGTGTTGTAAAACAACTCAGGGCTGCGTTCGCCGAGTTCGATCAAACGGGCCTGGTAGTTCAGCGCCTGTTGGTAGTCGTCCCGCTCAATGGCCAGCGCGGCCAGACCGCGCAGCGCGTCCACAAGGTCCTCCTGGGCCTCGAGGGCGCTTTCATAGGAGCGGCGCGCCGCTTCCCGGTCGCCGGCTTTCCAGTAGCACAATCCAAGGTTGACGAGCGCCTCGGGCCAATTGCTCCGTTTGCGGAGACAGGCTTCGAAAGCCTCCGCGCCGCCATGATGATCGCCGCGGGTCAGCCGCAGGTAGCCCAGGCGGAACCAGGCGTCGTCCCAATCGCTGTGTTTCACCAGTAGACGCGTGTAGAGTTTCTCGGCCTCTTCTTTCTGTCCCTGCTGTTCGAGCACGGATCCGAGGTTGTAGAGGATTTCCGGGATATCCGGCGCCACTTGCAAGGCTTTTTCGTAGGCCTCGCGCGCGCCTTTGAGATCACCCATCTCCTGACGTACGATGCCGAGATTGACGCAGGCTTGCTTGGCGTCGGGCCGGACGCGGACGGCTTCGGCATAGGCCTGGGCGGCCTGTTCGAACCGGCCAAGTTTCTGCTGCGCCACTCCAAGATTGAACCAGCGCTCGAAGTGATTCGGAGTGAACTCCACCAGCTTGGCGCAGCAACGGGCGGCGGCTTCAAAGTCGCCGCCGGAGAAGGCGCAGGTGGCCAGCCCTTCCAGAGCCGCTTGGGAGAAGGGCCGCAAACGAAGCAGATTCTCGGAGAATTCCCGAATCATCTTCTCGTCTTTACGGGCCATGCCGATCGTGATTAAATTGACCAGCGACTCCTCCGAATTCGGGTTCTTCTCAAGAATGGCCCGATAAAGCTCGACGGATTCGTCAAAGCGCCATAGATATTGGAGCGCCACTGCCTTTCCGAAACGCGCCGTCTCGTGGTCGGGATCTCGGGTCAGACAGCGTTCAAAGGCGTCCAGCGCCTGCTCGGCTTTTTCGCTGTGCAGACGGCAGATTCCCAGTCCAAGCCAAGCTTCCACGCGCTGCGGGTCCGCGTCCAGGGCCTTTTCGAAATTCTCGGCGGCATGTTCCCAGCGGCCGAGCTTTTCCAGGCATACGGCCAGATTGAAATGTCCGTTCAGGTGCTGCGGATCGAGCGATAAAAGGCGGGTAAAGCTTTGTACCGCGTCCTCGTACATCTCCAGTTCGTACTGCAGGTGGCCGCGGGCGGAATGCATCTCGGGCGCATCCGCGCCGCTGTCGGCGGCCTGATTGAGCTCTTTTAGAGCCTCCTTTGGCTTTCCATCCAAATGGAGACTCACCGCCTTTGCCAGAGCTTTCGCGTGGGCTTTGGAGAGCTCCTGTGGCTCCGCCAATGCTCCTGTTCCCAATGCTTCCCGCTTGTTTTGAATCATTGCTTCAAACTCCCCTCCTTGGCGGGACTGTACGGCGCCAGGAATGCGCAGAGCCGGCCGAGGAAATCATACTGGTGCGTCACCTCAACCCAGCGCAACCGCGCCTGTTCTCCTTTTCCGCTGAAGAAACCGATCCCTCCTGCCGTGATCCGCTCGTCACTCCAATGATCGACAAGCCGGCCTTGAACCGATAGGGTGAATCCACTACCACGTACGTCTATTCTCACTCGATACAACGTGTCGGGCCGCACCTGAATGGGGAGTATGCGTTTTTCGCGCCGGTCTTCTTTGCCGTTGATCACGGCATAGCGGTCGATAAGCGCCGAGGGGATCGGACCGTTGTTAACCAATGTGATTTTGGTTGCGTAATAATTGCCAAGATCTTTCGCCCGGAAGACCCAGCCGATGCTCTTTTTCTCAATCTGGCCAAGAAACTCCACGGTGTAATCGCTAAGGGACATTGAGGGCGTGTAAAGAGCCAGCGGACCCGTGTTCAGAAATCCCGCCGGGTCGTAGGACCAGGACCGCGACCAGTCTCCCTTGCCTTCCCAATCTCCCAGGCCGGACCGGAAGTCGTCGCTAAGCGAAACCGCGGCGCGCTTGAGAAGCGTCTGGCGAACGCTGGCCATCGAACTGTCCAGCATCCCCGTGTTTTGTGCCTCAGGCTCGGGGTTGACCGCGCCAAGCTGCGTGGGTTCCTGGCGGGTGAGCGCGTAAAAGCTGAGCATCACTACCAGCGGAGCCATCAGGATCGCCCACCGGCGGTCCGGACGAATGGCTGGCAGCGAAGGCATGGACGGCAACCGCCACTTGCGATTCTGGGCCAGCAGCATGTTGATCCGGCGCACGGCATCGCGAACGTCGGAATCCTCGACCACCTCAGTCCGCAACTGCGGCATGCACCGCGCCGGATCGGGCCAGAGTGCACTCAACTCGAGAGTCGCAATCGGCTTGGCTGGCGTGGCCGGCAGGTGAAGCGTGGGAAGAGAAACCATTTTGGCGGCGGCTGCCGGCGCGAATCTTGCCTCGGGCGCCGATTGCGGAACCAGCGGCCGCAGGGTTATCTCCAAGCGGTGCTCGATGGCCGGCTCGACGGTCGCCATTTGCGCCGGCAATGCGGCGGGGCGCGGCGCTACGGCCGACATCTCGAAGGCCTCGCCGATCCGCCGCCCGGAAACGATCTGGCACGACAGCGCCGGCAGGCAAGCGTCCGCTTGCGTCCGCCAGCTTCTTGGCTCCAGAACCTGGACAGATGGCGCGTAATTGCCGCAAGCGCCGGCGCATTCCAGTTGAAGTGGAATGGATGGGGCGCTCAAATGAGTCCGCTGAATCACTGCCGGCTTCACCGGCAAGCGCACTTCGCAGCGGGCCGCAAAGTCGGGGGCCGCATCCTCGGGCGCCAGCGGGGATGCTGAAAAGGCGGCCGGGCAGGCTGTGGCGACTTCCACTTTTCCCGCCATCGCAATCTGTGGCCCGGCGCCGGTCTCTCCGAGTCGCAGGTGGCATTCCAGGGATGGGTGAGCGGGATCCTCGAAACCGAATTCCGCCCGGCTGCTCCTCAGGCTGGAAGGCTGTGCTTGGGCCGGAAAAGAAGGGGGCGCCATGGAACCGGTTGTCCAGTCCGGTCCGATCGCGGCTCGATACTGCGTCAGCCGTATGTGCGTTTGCGCAGCGCGAGCGGCGAGCGCGGGCAGATCGCCCAATCGCGGCAACGGAAAGAACGCTTCCCGGACCCGCACACGGCGCAGCATACTTCCTCGTGCAACCGGCGCCGGCCGGTTCATCCCCATTATTCTGCCGGATTCAGGAACGGGAAGCTGCTCCGGATTGATGTCCGGGCTCACCTCAAGCGGGATCATCGGGGCAGATTCCGGCACAGCTTCCGGCACGGGCTTGGATGCGGCCGCCGCGGACTCGGACCGTGGCGTGGCCTGCTTCTTCAGCGATATCGCCAGCGCTGCCAGATCGAGCGAAGAGACTGCAGGCCATTTCGAGTCCGGCATGACGGGCGCAACCTCCCCTTCGATTGCTTCTAATGGCATTTGCCGCGGCGCCGGCAATTGGGCCTCAACCAAACCGTATGCGACACCCTCGCACTCCCCGAGCAACGGCTCTTCCATCGCCAGCAGGAACTCCGGCGGCTGTGGAGATTCCAACATCAATTCCGGTTCCACCTGCGCTGAGCTGCGAGGCTGGCTCGTCTCAGGCGACTGCGGTTCCGGCGCCGCCAGCAGTCTCAGCCCGCATCCGGTTTCCGGCGGCATCATGGGATTGCGGAACGGAACCTTAGTCTCCGGCGACACTCCGATGGGCTCGGTTTCCGGCCGCCGGATCGAGTTCGTCTCCCTCGCCACCGGCTCGTGGGCCAGAAACCCTTTCGCTTCCTCCCTGCCCGCCGCGGCCTGTTGTGCGGTTTCTGGCTCTGTTGAGACGCCCAAAACCTCTTTGCTGAAGCGCCTTTGGGCGTCCACCAGCCGCGCCAGCGCCATCTTTTCCTGTTCCTGCCCGTAGAGCTTGCGATGCGAGGAACTGCAGAACTCCGCATCCGCTAACTTGCGTAAAAGGGCGAGTCGATTTCCACAGTATAAGCACCGCATGAAGGCAGGCTCCTGGCTCTGATCCATCTTAGGAAATGGAATGCCGGATTGCTACGAGGCAAAACCCTTAGGAAGACTCGGGAAATCAGTACCGTTCCAGGGTAGAGCCCTAGTCGAATTCCCGCATCATTCCCCTCAAACCACCCTAGGGGAAAGACCTGTGTTCTCAGATCAGCATTTTGCGCACGGCGTTACCGGCGACATCCGTTAACCGGAAGTCGCGACCCATGTGACGGAACGTCAGCCGTGTGTGGTCGAAGCCGAGCCTGTCAAGAATCGTCGCCTGAAGATCGTGAATATGGACCTTATCCTGGACGATGCTTAAACCCAGCTCATCGGTTGCGCCGACCACTTGTCCGCCTTTGATCCCGCCTCCGGCCAGCCACATGCTATAGGCCAGCGGGTGATGGTCGCGGCCGCCGTTGTCTTCTTCCATTGTGTTGCGGATCTCGACCATCGGCGTGCGCCCGAACTCGCCGCCCCAGACCACCAGCGTCGAATCGAGCAGTCCGCGCTGCTTTAAATCGGTAAGCAGAGCGGCGGTGGGTGAATCGGTGATTTCACAATTGCGTTTCAGCTTGCGGTTGAGCTGCACGTGATCGTCCCAGGAAGCATGCATCATGAGAACGAACCGCACGCCCCGCTCGACCAGCCGGCGCGCCAGCAGGCAATTGGAGCCGTACTGATTGGTCGGCTCCTTGCCAACGCCGTACATTGCCAGCGTCTCGGGAGATTCTTTCGAAAAATCGAGCAGCTCCGGGGCCGACATCTGCATGCGGAACGCCAGCTCATAACTCGCCATCCGGCTGGCGATTTCGACGTCGCCGGTTTTCTCATAACGCATCTGGTTCAGGTCGCGCACCGTGTCCAGACCGGCGCGCTGCGTATCCGGGCTGACGCCGCCGGGATTGGAGAGATAAAGAATCGGATCGCCGGCATTGCGAAACAGCGTGCCTTGATAATGGGAAGGGAGAAACCCGCTCATGAAATTGGACGCGCCGCCGCTGGTGCCGACGCCGCTGGTGAGCACGACAAATCCCGGCAGGTTGCGCGATTCGCTGCCAAGCCCGTAGGTAACCCAGGCTCCGAGCGTTGGCCTGCCGAACTGCGTCGAGCCGGTCATCAGCAGCAGTTGTCCCGGATGGTGATTGAAAGCTTCCGAATACATCGAGCGCACCAGGCAGATGTCGTCGGCCATGGCGCCGGTGCGAGGAAGAAAATCGGAGAATTCGGTCCCACTCTGGCCGCGCGGCTCAAACTTGCGCGGGCTGGCAAGGACAGCGGCCGAGGGCTTGATGAACGCCAGTTGCAGACCTTTGGTCATCGATTCGGGAAGCGGCTTGCCATGCCACCTGGCCAGCGCGGGTTTGGGATCGAACAGATCCATCTGGCTCGGTCCGCCTTCCATGAACATGAAGATGACGCTTTTGGCCTTGCCGTCAAAGTGCGGCTTTTTCGGGGCCATCGGATTCAACGCGGGCACGGGGCCGGAGGCGTCGAGCAGGTCCGCCAGCGCGGCGATACCGATGCCGCCGGCGCAATGCGTAAGAAAAGAGCGGCGGGTTTGGAGCCGAAGGAATTGCCGTTCGTTCATGGTGTCACTCCCGCGTGATGAATTCGTCCAGGTTGAGCAATACGCGAGTCAAACTCACCCACGCCGCGACTTGCTGTTTCTCCGATGGCGGTACTTCGGCCGGAGCCATGCGAGCTGCCGAGCCGGGTTCGCTATTGAGAATCCCGAGTTGCTGGTCATAGTAACGGGCCATCCGCTCACGCTCGGCGGGTTCCGGCCGCCGGCCGAGCGCAAGCAGGAAAGCGTGTTCCAGGCGTCCGGCGAAGCCGAGGCCGGCTTGTTCGAGAACACGAGTGGCGAGCGCTTGCGCCGCCTCGAAAAAAACCGGATCGTTCAGCAGGTTCAGCGATTGCAGCGGTGTGTTCGACGACCGGCGGCGGCTGCAAGCGACGTTGGAATCAGGCGCGTCGAAATTCATCAGTTGCGGATAAGGCGTGGTGCGCTGGAAGTGGATGTATAAGCCGCGTCGGTAGCGGTCCGGGCCCTCGCTCTCTCTCCATTTGACGCTGTTGGCGTAGCCTAGCTCGGCGACGCCCGGCGGTTGCGGGGGACGAACGCTGGGCCCGCCGATGGTTGGATCGAGCAGCCCCGCGGCAAACAGAGCCGTGTCGCGAATCGACTCGGCCGGCAGCCGCAAGCGAGCCTGGCGCGCCAGCAGCCGGTTATCCGGATCCTTGGCCGCCAGCTCAGACCGAGCCGCCGAAGCCTGGCGATAGGCGGCTGACAACACAATCCGCCGTTTGAGTTTCTTGAGGCTCCAGCCATCTTCGATGAACCGCGCCGCCAGCCAGTCGAGCAACTCCGGATGCGACGGCCTTTCTCCTTGCGTGCCGAAGTCCTCGGAAGTGCGAACCAAGCCGGCGCCGAACAATTCCTGCCAGACGCGGTTGACGGTCACGCGCGGGGTCAGTGGATTGCCGGGCGACACCAGCCAGCGCGCCAGATCGAGCCTGGTGCGCTTTCCGGCTGGCATGGGCGGCAGCACCGCAAGTCCGCCCGGCTCGACCGGTTGGCCCAAAGCGCGGTAATCTCCTCTGATTCGCAGGTGCGACGGGCCCGAGTCAGGGTTGGCTGTCATTGTCTGCGCCATTGTCAGCTTCGGCATGGAGGCGGCGAGATCCTGAAGTTTTTCCCGCGCTTCGCGAATGTGCTCCCGAGTCTGGCGGGCGCGGTTATAATCCGGTCCGGGCGAGGAAAGAAAGTAGTCCGTCAGCCGCAGGTTCTGGCGGAAGGTGCGGCGGGAGGGATCTGTTTTGAGAATCTTCTCGGCGCCGTCGAGCATGGCGCGCATCGACGTCACCGAAAAATCCCATTCCAGGTCCTTGCCGGGGTTTTGGATAGCGAACACCAGCTTCTGCTCCCAGACGTGTTTGAGCGCGGCGATTCCATACATCTCGAGCAGATGGCCGCGACGGGCAAGAAAGGCGGGCAGAGCCGCATCATAGATTGCCTGCTCGCCGGCCAGCGGCGCTTCGATATCTTCCTCATCGGCGCTGTCAAAAAACGCGAAGATCTGGTAGAACTCGCGCGCGGTGATCGGATCGTACTTATGGTCGTGACATTGCGCGCAGCCGACCGTGAGTCCCATCCAGGTAGTGGCCACCGTATTCACGCGGTTGACAAGCTGCTCGAAGCGCGCTTCGGCGCGGTCGACGCCAGCCTCGCGGTTGGTAAGCGTGTTACGGTGAAAGCCCGTGGCCACGCGCTGTTCCACGGTGGAGCCAGCCACCAGGTCGCCGGCGATTTGCTCGATGGTGAATTGATCAAACGGCAGGTCGCGGTTAAGCGCGTCGATCACCCAGTTGCGGTAGCGCCACGCGTAGGGCCGCACGAGGTCCTTTTCGTAGCCGTCGGAATCGGCATAACGAGCCAGATCGAGCCAAGGCCGGGCCCACTTCTCGCCATAACGCGGCGACGCGAGGAAGCGGTCGACCAGGCGTTCATAGGCGCCCGGCCGCGTATCGGCGGCGAAGCCGGCGATTTGCGCCGGAGTAGGGGGCAGGCCTGTGAGGTCCAGGCTCACGCGGCGCAGCAAGGTGTTGCGATCGGCTTCCGGAGACGGAGCAATGGCTTCCTTTTCGAGCCGCGCGAGCACAAAGCGATCGATCGGATTGCGAGGCCAGTTCCGGTTTGCCGTTTCCGGCGGAACAACGGCCTGGATCTTTTGAAACGCCCAATGGCTGCTGGATTTCCCTTGCGGCCGGTACCCATCCGGGAAGCGCGCTCCGGCATCGACCCAGCTTTTGAGCGCGGCGATCTGCGCGGCGCTCAGGGCAGCACCGATCGGAGGCATGCGGAACCCGCTCTTCTCGCTGGTTACCCGCTCGATGAGCTTTCCGGCCCTGGAAGACTCCAAGGGCTGGTCCAGGCGCATTCCGCCCATCTGCTGCTCTGCACCGTGGCACAACTGGCAGCGGGATTCAAGAATCGGAGCGACGTCGCGAGCGAAGTCGGAGGCCGCCAATAGCGGCGTCAAGGCGAACGCGGCAATGGTCCATGCTTGCGCCATGCACTCTCATTCTATCGTCCTTGCTAAGCTGGATCGCATGCGGCTTGTTATAGGTTGTCTTTTTTGGGCTGCGACGGTTCACGCGCAGGCCGTGGATGTCTCCGGAAAATGGCTGGGCACGCTCGATGCGGGGGGGACGAAACTGCGTCTGGCGCTTCATATCGAGAAAGCATCCGACGGATATACGGCCAAGATGGACTCGATCGACCAGGGCGCCAATGGGATTCCCATGTCCGGCATCACCGTTTCCGGCATGGAGTTCCGTTTTCAAGTGCCGAAGGTGGCGGGCAGCTATGAAGGAAAGATCAGCGCCGATCAAAAACAGATCAGCGGCACATGGTCGCAAGGTCCGGGCAGTCTGCCGCTCCGATTTGAAAGAACGGACGTTCTGCCTGGCGCTCGACAGCGTCCGCAGGAGCCCAAGAAGCCGTATCCGTACGATGAAATCGAAGTCAGTTACGAGAACGCCGCGCAGAAGATCAAGCTGGCAGGCACGTTGACGGTTCCCAAGGAGGGCAGGCCCGCGCCGGCGGTGCTTTTGCTGACAGGCTCCGGGCCGCAGGATCGTGATGAAAGCCTCATGGGCCACAAACCGTTTCTGGTTCTGGCCGATCACCTGACCCGGCACGGTATCGCAGTGCTGCGCGTAGATGACCGCGGCGTGGGCGGATCGACCGGCAGCGTGACCCAGTCGACCAGCGCGGACTTCGCGGCCGATGCGCTGGCCGGTGTAGGTTTTCTGAAATCGCGGCCGGAGATCGACGCGGCGCGCATTGGGCTTCTGGGGCACAGCGAAGGCGGCATCGTAGCACCAATCGCTGCGACCCTCTCCAAAGACATCGCGTTTATCGTTCTACTGGCAGGAACCGGTGTATCGGGCGAGGAGATACTCTACGTGCAGGCGGAGCTGCTGCTGCGCGCCTCCGGCGTCGCGGATCCCGGCGTCGTAGCTAATCGCGCCCGCCAGAAAAAGCTGTTCGAGATTCTCCGCGCGGAGAAGGACAACGTGGAGGCGGAAAAGAAACTACGCGCCGTAATCGAGGAGAGCGTGGCGCAGGAGAGCGAGGAGGAGCGGAAGAAAGGCTTGGGGCCCGCGATGGCGCAGTTACGGCAAATGCTCACGCCATGGTTTCGCTCCTTTCTCTCGCTGGATCCATCCGAATCTCTGCGGAAAGTCACTTGCCCGGTGCTGGCGTTGAACGGCGAGCTCGATTTACAGGTCTCGTCGAAACAGAATCTGCCGGCGATCGCGAAGGCTCTCGAAGAGGGCGGCAACCGCGCCTACACGATCCGCAAATTCGCCGGGTTGAATCATCTGTTTCAGACGGCGAAGACGGGTTTGGTAAGCGAGTACTCACAGATCGAGGAAACGATTGCTCCAGTGGTGCTGGAGACAATTTCGCACTGGATTCGCCAGCAGACGAAGAAGTAGCGGCTAATCCCTGGGCAGCAACTGCAAGCGGCTCAGATTGACCGTGAAGACACGGTCGTCCGGCGGGGCTTGCCATTGCGGAGAAGCGAGGATCTCAACGTAGTACTCGCCGGCCTGGGGCACATCCGCCTCCAGCACGAACAAGCCGTGACGGTCCAGAGTCCATTCGGCTAGCGTCTGTCCGTTGATTGTCATCGCAACCCGAACGGGTTCCGCCGCGCGAAAGGCCGCCTCATGCGCCATTCCGCGGATGCGGAGCTTTTGCGGCCCGGAGGCGACAGACTTCAAGCGGGCGGTGGCTCGCGGGCCGATCCAGCGATACTTGTTTCCAAATACGCCTTCCAGCTCATGCCATCCTTCGCCCAGACGCTCAGAATGGGAGGGCAGGCAGAAGTCGATCAAGTCCTCGCGATCGCCCGGATAGAGCTCCTTCTTTTCTTTGGAAGGCAACAGATTGTATACACCTCCCTCGTTGGGCGCCTGATAGCCGCAGGCCTGGCAGAGAAGCGCATCCGATTGGTCTCGCCGCATTCCGGCGCGGCAATCCGGGCATAGCAGATACGTTTCAAAATGATCGAGCGAGGCCGGCGCCTCGGCGTCGCGGCCCGCTTTCCGGCAGACAGCCGCAAGCGTGCCTCCGAGCAGCTTGGCCGCGCGCCATTCACTGCCGTAAGGGTCCATTCGAACCGCAAAGCGCTTGACGATACGTTCGCCCCAACCGCGCTCGGGAACGAAAATCTGGTATTGCCATTGATCGAAGTGGCGCTGGACCATCGAGTGCCAGTCACGCAATCCCATGGTATGGTTCTGGCGGATGCCGAAACTTTCCTCCTGATGAGCGCCGATGACGTCGCGAACCAGGTAACCGAGCAGGCCCCAATCGTGGAGCTTGCGTTCCCAAGGCTTCATGGTCTCGTAGTAGGGGCAACGATAAAGCCGCAGCGTAAGCATTCGTTTGAGCGGCTCTTCGGCGAAAAGAAAAATGCCGCCAGGGGCAAGCACGCGATTCACTTCTTCAAACACACGTTCCATGCCGATGAATTGGCTGAGCATCTGGAACGCGAGCACCATTCTGAGAGAGCCGTCGCGGAAAGGAAGGTTGGCCGCGTCTCCGGCGACGCGTACGGGAGCACGATCGAGTTTCCAGGCTTCCTGCAAGTAAATGCCATGACGCAACGCGTCGGCGGAAATATCCAGCGCGAAACCCGCCGCGCCAAATTCGTTGGCCATCATGTAGCTGGAATGACCGGCGCTCGATCCGATTTCAAGAAACGGCGTCATGGGACCGATGAAGTCGAGGTGATTGCGGATCACCGTGCCGCGGCGGCGATTTTGATCGGCGTAGATTTCAAGAGCCCGCTCGGGCTGTCCGAGCGAGGCGAAGTTATGCCATTCGACTTCAGCCCGCTTCACCGAAAGCGACTGCGCTTCGATCATCGCAGCAGATCCCCAACGGAGAGGCCTTCCATGCTATCGAGGAGAACATCAGGGGAATGGGCGGCAAGTTCCTGTTTCGACGAAAGGCCGGTGGCAACGGCCACCGAGCGGACACGGTTCTTCCTTGCGGCCTCGACGTCGTTGGGATGATCGCCAATGAGGGCCACGGGCCCTTTGGGCGGAATCATGCCAAGAGCGCGGGCCTTGCGAAGAGCGAGTCCCACCAACCCGGCACGCGTGCGGCCGGATTCGGCGAAGGCGCCGAAGCGGAAGTAACGCTTCAATCCGGCGCGCTCCATTTTCTTCCAACCGATACGGGAAAGGTTGCCGCTCACCAAAGCCGCTGGAATACCCGTGGAACGCAGCTCATCAAGCAGCCGCTCGACGCCCGGGCAAATTTTATCGCTCAAATCGGGCGGGCAGGAGCGCGCATAGATCCACTGCGCGCGTTGCACAAGGGCGGGCATCCAGGCGCGGATGTTCGCGGCGGAAGCACCCGCGTCGCGAAGCATCCAGGCGAGAATGTCACGGTCAAGCATTCCCTGGACCGGTATGGAATCGGTGGAAGTTTCAAGACCCGCAACGCCTCTCACGGCATCAACCAAAGCCTGACGGTGATGGGGACCGGCGCGGCGCAACAGCGTGCCGTCGATATCAAACAGGACCATTCCGGGCGGCATCAGTTGTGGCATTGCTTGCAGGCCACTTCGCGGGGCTGCTTGAGATGCCCCTTTGAAACCGAGCCATGCGGCTGGTGACAGATCTGGCAATCGGCGAGCGTATCGGTGTTGTGCGTATGCGAAGGCACGAAGCGGTCGCGCGCATGGCAAGTGAAGCATAACGGGGCCAGCGTCGCCCGTTTCATGGCCCACACCTGGTTGCGCACGGCGTGACAGGCGTCGCAGGCAGCCGCGGGCGGATGCGGGTGAAACATTTTAGCTCCAGATTGTTCTTTACCGGCGGCAAACCGGATTTTGCTTTCGCCGGCGCCGGTCTTGACGAGGAGCTCATGCGGGCCCTCGCCGACTTTCACATCGGCGTAAAGGACGCCGGCGGCGGGAGACTGCGCATCCACTTTAGCGCCATCGAGCTGCAACAGCGCGTTCCCTTCGGCGCGGGCGATGATGCGCAGCGCGCCGGCGGCGACAACAGAATCGGACGCCGGCGCCAGAATAAGCGGCTTTACCTGCGCCACCGCAGCCAACGCGACGACGAGAATCAGGCCAAGTCGATGCGGCATATATAACCGGCATGCTCGCTTTCGTTGCGCTTTCGACCCGGAGCGATGCCGGCGGCAACACAACCGGCAAATCCTCGGGGCGTAGTCACAGTGGCTCTCCGCGGTAGCGGACCAGACTCGGATCGATCGAGGCCAGATTGGGCGTTCCGGCCAGGCCCATGTCCAGGGCAAGTTCGGTCTTTAACAATTCAATCACGCGTTCAACCCCGCGCTGGCCGAAGGCGGCCAGTCCGTAAAGATAGGGCCGCGCAACCGCGACCGCTTTGGCGCCGAGCGCCAATGCTTTCAGAATATCGGTTCCGCGGCGGAATCCGCCATCGATCAGCACGGGGATGCGGCCGTTGACGGCTTTGACCACTTCCGGCAGCGCTTCGAGCGTGCCGCCGACGTGATCGAGCTGGCGCGCGCCGTGGTTGGAAACGACAACGCCGTCGGCGCCGGCTTCGACGCAACGCGCTGCGTCTTCACCGATCAGAATCCCTTTAATAATGATGGGCAGCTTCGTCAGTTGGCGGAGATCGCGAAGCGTGTTCCAGGTAGGGGTCGGCTGCGGGCGCGAAGGCCAAAGCCCGACGCGCCAGGGATTCTTCGCCGGCGGCAGTTTGCCTTGAGCGTCACGCTTGGGAATCCCGGCTTCACACCATGCCCGTTCGAGCTTGTTGCGGATGTCGCGCTCGCGGTGTGAGACGTGCATGATGTCCACGGTGAAGCAGATCCCCGAGCAACCCTGCGCCTCGACGCGCTTGACGAACGATCGCATGATTTGGGCATTCTGAAACTGGCCGCCGGTGGTCACCTGGAACCACACCTTGGCGCCTTTGCCCGATTCGACCAGCTCGTCGATTCCGCCGTTGGTTATGTGGAGGGCTTTGGCGTTGGCGGCGGCCATTGCAACCACCGACTCGCCGTTGGGATGAAAACAGTTCTTGCCGCCGGCCGGATCGAGAAGAATGGGAAAGTCGAGCTTGTGGCCGAATAAGGTGAGCGAAGTGTCGATTTTGTGCACATCGACGAGCGCGCGCGGGCGGATGATGTACTTTTGAAAAATCGCGCGGTTGTCATGGAGCGAGACTTCGTCTTCGGCTCCGCCTTCAAGGTAATCCCAAGCCAGCGGATCGAGTTTCGCTTTAGCCAGGGGCGCGAATTCCAGCACGTTCACCGGTCCGTAGAGTGGATCGTTGTAATCGATGCCTTGCTGCGCGGCGAGATAAGGCGACCCAGCCGCCCATCCAAGAAACGCGCGCATTGCGGCGCGCCGGTTCATCTGCATTCGTTCTCCGTTCTGCCGTTTCGGATCACTTAAGCTGACCATTGCATCACAGCGCCCAACAGGTCGGCAACGCGCGCGGGTCCGGCGGGTGCGCGACACAAAATGGTCATTTCGGTCAAGTGCTTGAAAGCACGAGCAAATCTGAGCGTACCGATACGCACGGTGCGGTTCACGCTGTCGGCGCAAACATTCGTGTTTGCCGCGTCCGCAATCATGCGGACGCAAGCACGGCTTCGGCACGAGTGCCGAAGCGGCACGCAA
>Ga0187893_10010019_pt1 | contig 14335 bp, 8 predicted proteins | sample MA1701074metaG_FD_139574 | JGI IMG/M metagenome (GOLD analysis project Ga0187893, IMG submission 139574) | White microbial mat communities from a basaltic lava cave in the Kipuka Kanohina Cave System on the Island of Hawaii, USA - MA170107-4 metaG ...
ACTCCTGCAAAAAGTAATAATTCGAAAACAGCAAAGATGGTAATGATCAGTTCAAAAGTAGCCGCAGCTTTTACTCCATATATATTTAATGCTGTAAAAAGGATATAAGCAACAATGGCTATGCTGATAACTGAAATGCCCGGGAAGAAAATATGGAAATAAGCGCCGATAGCTGCTGCAATAGCGGGTGGGGCAAAAACAAATTCGATGATTTGTGCCATGCCCGCAATAAATCCTAATTCTTTTCCAAGTCCGCGGTTAGCATAATCCAATACGCCACCAGCTTTGGGAATAGCACAAGCTAATTCAGTATAAGAAAAAGTGAATGTGATATAGAGAATGATGATGAAAAAGGTAGCGATGGCTAAACCATAAGTGCCACCGGCGGCAAGGCCAAGGTTCCATCCAAAGTACATACCGGAGATAACATAACCAACGCCCATGCCCCACAACATAAGAGGGCCAAGACTGCGGGATAATTGGGGAGATGATTCTGCCGGTTTTTGTGACATAGTTGGTTTGTTCACTAAAGATAGGGCAGTGCAATCAGGTTTTATTGGAAAGTAAGATAAGAATAAATATCTCTATTCGGTTTTAAAACCAATTCTCTTTCTGTTTTTAAGATCTTCCTGTTCCTGTTTTTCTGTCAAAAGCAGGTCAAGTGCTTTGAATATTTGCTGAAAGTTGTTGTTATACTTCTTTTCCAGTTTTTTGATCTTTGTTTCAAGCTCTTTATAGTTCAGCGCATATTGTCTGATGGTCACAAAAGTTCTGATGATGGCAATATTTACATTGATTGCTTTTTCGCTGTTTAATACACTGGAAAGCATAGCAACTCCTTGCTCAGTAAATGCATAAGGCATATACCTCGTTCCACCTCTTTTTGAGGTCACAATTTGTGACCTCAAATCCTGGAACTCTTTCTGGGTCAGGGTAAACATAAAATCAGCAGGGAATCTCGACAAATTTCTATTGATCGCCTGTTTGAGAACTTTTGTTTCCACTTCATACATTTCGGCCAAATCAAAATCCAGCATGATTTTCATTCCGCGGATTTCATAGATCTTGTTTTTGATAGTAAGAACTGATAACTCCATTAGATATAAGATTTCAAATTTAAGTAACCATTAATTTGTAAAAATAAAGATCACAAATTGCAATTTAATTTCAGGCTACTTTTTTCTGTTCTCTTGCTTTTCTTTTTTCGGCATAAGCCGTCGCTGCTTCTCTTACCCATGCGCCTTCTTCCCATGCTTTTACCCGTGCAGCCAATCTTTCTTTATTACAGGGGCCATTTCCTCTTACTACATTCCAAAATTCATCCCAGTTGATCTCACCAAAATCATAATGCTTTTTTTCTTCATTCCATTTTAATTCCGGATCGGGTAAACTCATTTCTAAAACTTTTACCTGTTCGGCACACATGTCTACAAAGTTTTGCCGCAGTTCATCATTGCTTTTTCTTTTGATCTTCCACTGCATGCTTTGATCTGAATGGGTAGATTCGCTGTCTTTTGGTCCAAACATCATCAGCGATGGCCACCACCAGCGATTAATAGCATCCTGGCACATATCCTGTTGCTCAATTGTTCCTTTTGAGAGTGTCAGCAAAATGTCGAACCCCTGCCGCTGATGAAAACTTTCTTCTTTACAAATTCTCACCATTGCTCTTGCATAAGGCCCGTGTGATGTACGGCAAAGCATTACCTGGTTTAAGATAGCAGCTCCATCTACCAGCCATCCAATGGCGCCAATATCAGCCCAGGTGAGTGTGGGATAATTAAAGATGGAAGAATATTTTGCTTTGCCACTATGCAGGTCGTTGATCATTTCTTCACGGGTAGTGCCCAGCGTTTCAGCAGCAGAATATAAATACAAACCATGCCCAGCTTCATCCTGCACTTTTGCCAGTAAGATCGCTTTTCTTTTTAAAGATGGAGCACGGGTTATCCATTCGCCTTCGGGCAGCATACCTACTATTTCACTATGCGCATGCTGGCTGATTTGCCTGATCAGCGTTTTGCGATAAGCATCAGGCATCCAGTCTTTCGGCTCTATCTTTATTTCACAGTCAATCTTTTCCTTGAATTTATTTTCTTCCATTTCGACATTATAATTCATATCTGGCATAGGCAAAGAATAGATAACAAATTTACTAAAAGCGGGCGTAGTTATCGGTTAAGTGAAAATGCAACAGAATATGACATAGCAAACGATTGCCTGATAAAAATCAGGAGCTTGAATTAATGTTTGAAAAAGATAACTTTGCTTTTTGTTGGATATTTGGTTTAATTTAGTTCACTGCTTGGTTTAAAAACTACTCTGATTGCCTGCTAACGACCTTCATATAACAGTTCAGTTAAGGGAACTGCAAATCAAGATTGCCAGCAATGATGAAGCTGCATTCACCCAGCTTTACTTGCATTTCGGCAAACGTTTGATCCATTTTGCCGTATCATTAGTTCGCTCCAAAGAAATTGCCGAAGAATTGGTAGAAGATGTATTTGTAAAGCTGTGGGCCAACCGAAATCAAATTAAAGAAATCGAAAATCTGACAGTGTATTTATATGTGGCGGTAAAAAATAAATCCCTCAATGTGCTTTCGCAAAAAGCCCGTGAACTGGTGGTAGCTCCCTTTGATTTTTTGGATACACCGCTTGATGATTTTGCTTCTGATCCTTACGATATCATGATCACATCTGAAATGCTGGCCAGCATGCATCATGCTATTGAAGAGCTTCCGCCACGCTGTAAGATGATCTTTAAGCTGATACGTGAAGACGGGCTTAAATACAAAGAGGTGGCTGACATCCTTAATATTTCTGTTAATACCATTGATGCGCAAATGGCCATTGCAGTAAAAAAAATATGCATGGCGCTCCAAATAAAAACTCCGGTCAAACGACAAACCCTGCCTTTTTCCAAAGAAGAAAAAAAAGTTTGAAAAAATCTGCAAAGCGCTTAGTAGATTATTTCTTTTTTCCTGTCCTTATTAGCACAACTGCTATTACTGCCTGGAAACTCCTTCACAAATATGGTTCCTTATAGCCCGGGTGCTTAATGGCGAAGCTTCTTCGCTTGAGCAAGAGGAGTTGAATAATTATTTGCAACAGGATGAACATCTTCAGCAACAATTTGACCTGCTTTCACGCATCTGGAAAGAAAAGCACGATGATATAAAAGACGAGGATAATATTAAGGCTAACACAGCTATTTCAAGAATAATAAGTCGTGCTGCCTCGGAAACCGAAAGCTTTGAGGTAACAGCACGACGTAAAAGACGGTGGAGCAGAAGAAAAAAATCATTGATTACTGGTATGGCAGTTGCCGTTTTGATTGCCGGTGGATTAATTGCAAAAAACTATACAGCTTCTTCTGTAAAGGAACAGGATCAGCAACAGGAACCCCTCATCACACAAAAAGGCAGTCGTTCCCGTACATTATTAGCCGATGGCACTACTGTGTGGTTAAATGCAGGATCAAAGTTGGTTTATGAAAATGATTTCAATGGCGCCACCCGTGAAATAAGATTGGAAGGCGAAGCTTTTTTTGATGTAGTAAAACAGGTCAATCGTCCTTTCATAGTGCATACTTCCGGAATTGATATCAGGGTATTGGGCACTGCTTTCAATGTAAAGTCATATCCCGATGACAAAAACGTTGAAACTACTTTATATAGAGGATTGGTGCAGGTAGTAAGGCATGAAGATTCAATGGCTAAAGCCATACAATTGAAACCGAATCAAAAGCTTATTCTTCCCAAGCAAGCAGCCAATGAGCCGGTAAAGCTGTCTGAAGAGAAATCACCTTCTGATAAAGCAACACCCGCAAGCTTTGTTATAACGCACATTGACAGTACCAAAAAAGAAAATGAAAGAATAGAAACTGCATGGGTGTTTAGCCGTCTTGAATTCCTCGGAGAAAATTTTGAAGAGGTAGCTAAGAAAATGGAAAGATGGTATAATGTGACCATCGTTTTTAAAGACGAAAAAGTAAAGCAATTACGAGTTAGGGGCAAGTTTGAAAAAGAAACGGTAGAAGAAGCGTTTGCTGCATTGAAAGAGGCATTTCCCGTCATCAAATATAAAATCAGTAATCATGAAATATTTGTTGAATCATCTCAATAACCTGCATCCGAAATAACCTCACCCATCCTCTCCTGAAGGAGAGGGGGTAAAAGAAACGGAGAATGCTGCAACATTCTCCGCTGAATAAAAAGGCTAAATTTTGAAAGGACCAACCTGTGAACAGTTGGATTATTTAACCCCTTAATGCCAAAAATATGAAATGTTTCCAAACGGATGCCGAGAAACCGTTGTACTCAAAAGTTCTGCTTGTTATGAAACTGACGGTGCTGATGATGCTTGTGTTTACGCTGAACGTTTCTGCCAATGGGTTTGGCCAGGATAAGATAAGTTTGCGTGTAAAAAAAGCTGAGATCGGCGGTATTCTCAGGTCAATTGAAGAGCAAACCAACTATCGCTTCCTCTATAACGAAGATCTCACAGACATTCATGAGAAAGTAACCATCAATGTAAAAGACGCAGCCATCAGCGACGTTATGAACCTGCTGCTGGAGAAGACGAAATTATTGTACCAGTTGATGAACGATAACCTGATCGTCATCAAAGAAGATCCCAATGCACCGGCAGATGTAGTAGTAAGAGGTAAAATAACCGGTGAGGGCGGTGTGCCGCTAGCCGGTGCATCGGTGCAGGTCAAAGGAACTACAACGGGTACTTCTACAAATAATGAAGGCAATTTTTCATTAACAGTAGCCGATGCCAATGTTACACTTGTGATTTCATCAGTAGGTTATGATGTGCAGGAAATAGCATTGGGCGGCAGAACAGAGATAACAGTTGCTCTTGCTCTTTCCACCAAAGTGATGGATCAGGTAGTGGTGATTGGTTATGGTACGGCTAGTAAGAGGGATTTGACGGGGTCAATTACAAAAGTATCAGGCGAAGAAGTTGCTGATAAACCAAATACAAACCCGGTCGCTTCACTTCAAAGCAAGGTAGCCGGCTTGTATGTTGTAAATAACGGCACGCCCGGCAGAGCGCCGGATATCAGGATTAGGGGTACGTCCAGTATCGGCAACCTAAGACCGCTTTATATAGTTGATGGTATTTTCCAGGACAACATTGACTACATCAATCCAAATGATATTGAATCAATTGAAATCCTGAAAGATCCATCTTCACTTGCCATATTTGGCGTAAAAGGTGCAACTGGTGTAATAGCCGTAACCACTAAAAAAGCAAAAGCTGGTCAAACCGTAGTGAATTACAATGTTACTTATGGTTTTAAGGACCTAGTAGATAAATTAGAAATGGCCAGTGCAACTCAGTTTGATGAGTTGTATGAAGAAGAAGCCGCAAATAATGGGGTGGCTAATCCTGATTACGCAGCTTTAAAAGGAAAGAACAATACCAATTGGATAGATGCCGTAACCCGCAAAGGAAAATATCATGCGCATAATCTTTCAATTTCAGGTTCAGGGGAAAAAAATAAATTCAGTCTTGGCTTAGGATTCGTAGACGATGAAGGAATTATTATTCATGAGAAACAGCGCAAATACCTGCTTTCATTTACAGATGAATTTAGAGTATCAAAAAACATAAAAGTGGGATTAGTATTTAATACATCCCGTCTTGAGAATCCTTATGATGCAGGATGGGTATTGGATGCTGCACGCAAAGTGATGCCTAATGTTTCAGCTCTTCCAAAAACATTCCGGGTAAGAGATCCATACAAATCAGTTTATGACTCAATTGAGGTGCCCATCTATTCAGGCCTGATCACCGCCATTCAAAGTGCAGGTGTGGTAAACCCGGTATTGGAAGTTGAAAATACCTGGAATAAGACGATAAACCGTGAACAGCGTTATGTTGGCAGTGCTTACGTGGATGTTAATATATTGAAGAACTTAAATGCAAGGACTACCTGGTATGCCGATTTAAGCAATGTGAATGTAAGAAAATATTCACCGCTGTATTATGCCTACAATCCTTTGACGGATGAACCTTACTTATATTCTGCCAACCAAACCAGCGTAGAGCAACAACTTACCGATTATAAAAAATACCAGCAGGATTATGTGCTTACTTATAAAAACAGGTTTGGCGATCATAACTTAAACGTTACTGGTGGTTTTACCACTTATTACTTCGGTTATTTTTATAACCAGGCCAGATCAATAGCTGGAGGAATGGGTAATTTGCCTATACCGAATGATAAGGATAAATGGTATGTAGACAACGGGTTCGGAGCAGTGGGTGCCAACGGAGCAACCAGCGATCAATATGAGAACACTACCGTATCTTTTTTGGCCAGGGCCTTGTATAATTTCAGAAACAAATATTATTTAAATGCTTCTTTCAGAAACGATGCATCCTCGCAAATTCCAAAAGATAATCGCAACCAGCAATTTTGGGCAGTAGGCGCAGCATGGGAAATAAGCAAAGAGGAATTTATGTCAAACATTCCTCATCTTAATTTCTTAAAATTAAAAGGCTCTGTGGGAGTATTGGGAAATCAGAGTACTTATTTCGGTACCAGTAGTGTTGTTCCCTATATCGGCTATCCGGGAATAGTAACTGGTAACTATGCCGTATTTGATACGAAAGCCTATTTAGCTGCTACACCTCAATATCAAAAAAATCAGGATTTGAAATGGGAAACCATTAATGCTTATGAGATCGGTTTTGAAGCCAATGGGTTTAATAACAGGCTGCATCTTGAGTTTAACTATTACAACAAAACCACCAAAGACATGATGGCCTATATCAATCGGGGTGCTTTGGGTCTCTTGCCTATTTTGCAGAACGGAGGCGAGATCAGGAATTGGGGCGAAGAAATTATGGCCTCCTGGAATCAAAAAATCAATAATGACTGGAGTGTTTCTATTAGCGGCAATATAACCTTCATGGATAATAAAGTACTGGCATTATCCGAAGACTTACCAGGCGGTGTAATTATTGATGCCAGGGCGAACAATAATACAGCCGAAGCCCGTACCTTGGTGGGCAAACCTATTGGTTCTTTCTTTGGATACGTAGTAGAAGGAATTTATCAAACTAACCTCGACCTGCTGCTGTCACCCTTTGCTGGAGGCATTGGCTCCTATTTCCCTGGCGACTTTAAATTTAAAGATGTAAATGGCGATGGTGTTATTGATCCTAACGACCGCACCGTTATTGGCAATCCATCCCCGGATTTTATTTATGGAGGCAGCATTGGTGCAAAATACAAGAGCTTCAGTTTGGATGTTGATTTTGGTGGCGTTTATGGCAATGAAGTATTCAGAGTTTGGGGTGCTTTGGAATCACCATTCCAAAGAGTAAACTATCCAGCTTTGAAAATCAATCGCTGGCACGGTGCCGGCACTTCCAATTGGGAACCCATACTTAGCCAGGCCCATCGCTTCAACTACAATGGTTCTACCTACAACATTGAAGATGGCAGCTATTTCAGGATAAGAAACCTTCAGCTTGCTTACAATCTAAATCCGAAAGTTTTATCGAGAATTAAGGCTAAGAATATTCGCCTTTTTGTGAATGTTCAAAATCTTAAAACCTGGAAGAAAAACAATGGATATACTTCTGAATTTGGCGGCCGGGCTACTGCATTTGGATTTGATGAAGCCGGTGGTGCTATACCTCGTGTAACAACCTTTGGGGCAAACCTTACTTTTTAAATTGGCAAATTAAAAATATTGAGCAATGAAAGCTTTTAATAAAAATCTATGGCGGCTTGGCGCAGTGATGTTATTGCTAAGCACATTACCGGGATGTAAAAAGTTTCTGGATAGAAGGCCTTTGGAAGGAACGCTGGATGACTACGGTTTAGAGCAACAGGTTCAAGGCTTGTATTATACACTACGGGATTATGCAGGATTTAATACACTTCCCTGGCTCGATTTTCACAGCATACGTGATGATGATGCACAAAAAGGAAGCTCAATCAGCGATGGACAGGAAATTGTTGCAGAGTTTGAAACATTTCAATATACAAAAGATGATTGGGCCACCAACACATATTGGAATGATCATTTCTTCTTGATTCATACCTGCAATTCAATTTTGGATTTAGCAGCAACACTTACCGCAACCGATGAATTAACTCTTCGAAACATAGCTGAAACCAAGTTTTTCAGGGCATACAGTTATTTTGAACTCGTAAGGGCTTATGGTGAAGTACCGCTATTTGAGCAGTATCCGGCGAGCGGCAAAGATGCTGTCAGAGCCAAATCTCCGGTTGGTGAAATCTATGCATTGATAGAAAAAGATCTAACAGAAGCGGCAGCTGTATTGCCGCTTACCTGGGCTGCCGGTTCAGGTAATGATTTTCCTGGCAGACTAACTTCCGGTGCTGCGCATACATTGCTGGCTCAGGTTTACATCTGGCAACAAAAATGGGCACAAGCTCTGGGCGAGTGTAACATTGTTATTAACAGCGGGCAGTATGAACTCCTTGCCAATTTTCAGGATGTATGGAAAGATGGTATAGGTGGAGCCGGTAAGAATAGTAAAGAATCTATTTTCGAGATACAGTCATGGACTGGCGCTAACGGCACACCCTATTATGGTTCTTTCTTTGGTACTTCTCAAAACGTCAGACAAGGCGGCGCTAACAACGAATGGAATCTTGGCTGGGGATGGAACACACCTACTGATAAACTCGAAAGCCAATGGGATGACAGCGATCCGCGTAAACGTAAAACCATTTTGTATTCTGGTCAACAGGATGGAGGACCAGAAGAAGGTGGTTATGGAGCGACGCTGCCGCCTTATCCCACTTTAGATCAAAAATATTGGAACAAGAAAGTGTATTCCGATCCGGCCATGCGACAATTTACAGGTGAGATTGGAGCAAGCGGTGGCGCATCATGGATAAGCCACAGAGTATTACGTTATGCTGACGTTATTTTAATGAAAGCGGAAGCGGCTAATGAAACCGGCGATGGCGCCACCGCTGCGGCAATGCTGGAATTAATACGGGCAAGAGCAAGAAACGGCGCTCCAGCAGGCACGTTACCCCCGACTGCTTTTGTTAGCCAGGAGCAAATGAGAACAGCCATTAAGAATGAAAGACGCTGGGAATTTGCCATGGAAGGATACCGTTTTTATGACTTGGTGCGCTGGAATGATGCTCAAGCTGAGCTTGGGTCTTTGGGATATACTAACCGGTGCCGTTATTATCCTATCCCGCAAAAGGCAATTGATTTATCTGCCGGGGTTCTCGTGCAAAATCCCGAGTGGTAAAACATTATTAACTGTTTAAAAATAATAGTATGAAATTATACAACAGGTTCTTAACTCTTGCTGTGGTTGCATTGGTTGTAGCCAGTTGCCAAAAGATGGACAGACCTGCTCTTGGGGATTATCCGCAGGATTATGTAACTACTCCAACTACACCACTGAGATTTTTTGCAAGCTTTGATTCATCTGCCGCAGAGCATAGCCAGATTAATAAGCGGTTCAGAGATAGCATTTCTGATTATCCAAGCTTTTTCCCAACCAGTGATGTCAGGGTTATACCCGGAGTTACCGGTACAGCAGTAGGTGGTGGCAGTGTGGTTTACAATAATGCAAATGATTTTGGCGCTTCATCAAGCTTTACAGTTGCATTCTGGGAAAAAAATACTGTTCCGGCAAGCGAGCCACAATGGTTGTTTACATTACCATCAAAGGACGGATGGACCGCTTCTAATTTCACTGCATTTGTCGAGCATAAAGGCGGAGGTTCCACAGAAACAGATGCTGTAGTTAAACTTGTTTGGGGAGTGGATGCTGATCAATGGTTTGAATTCACGGCAGCTAATGGTAAAATGCCGGGAAATCTGTTAAATAATGAATGGCATCATTTGGCTTTTGTATATGATGAAACCACGTCCAAACTGACGTATTATGTTGATGGAGTTGTTCTGACTGGTCTGCCAGCCGCCCTAACAGATGTAAAAAAAGACGGTAACCCCAGAGGTCCTGCTCAGTTTTCAAATCCTGTTGGTTTTGTAATAGGCGGTTGGAGCAAACATGGTGGTTTTGGCGGTTCAACTGATAGCTGGATACAGAGTTGGAAAGGGGGAATAGATCAGTTCAGGCTTTACAACAAAGCGCTTACAGCAACAGAAGTGGCTGCCTTATTCAATAGCAAAATGTAATTGCTGAATTCTTTTAACATTAGTAAAGCAGATCATATAGAAAGGGCTGAAAATTTGTTCAGCCCTTTCTATATATAAAGAATGATCTATTCATACCTATTTGACGGAAATTTGAAAATCATTTTTCGCTGTTCAGGTTTTATGATAGCGTTTAAAAAAACTAACCGGTCGGTTGTTATCATGGCAATTATTGTCTTTTCAGTAGTTACATTGTCAAAATGTATATCTGAAGAAGATAATGGTGCGTATAAAAAAAATAAAATTGGCTATAGCGATTTTACCGGTTCTGCATCCTGTTTGGGTTGTCATAAAACTATCTATGAAGATCATATCAATACAGGGCATTATCAAACATCACAGCCGGCGTCGGGAAAAAATATCAACGGCAGCTTTGAACAGGGCCACAATGCATTTTTCTTTAATGCCCTTGAAAATGTAAGCATGGAGAAAAGAGAGGATGGATACTATCAGGTGGAATACATAATGGGAAAAGAAAAACGTAAAAGCAAATTTGATATAACCGTCGGCTCAGGGAAAAAGGGACAGAGCTATTTGTCCTGGAAAAACAATAGCCTTATTCAAATGCCTGTTACCTATTTTACTCCTGAAAGCACATGGACAAGCAGCCCTGGCTTTCATCCGAGAAAAATCGTTTTTAACCGGGTGGTTACTTCGAGGTGCCTCGAATGTCACAGCACTTATTTTCAAAAAATGTCTGATGAAGACAAACATCCGGAAGAATTTGATAAAAAAAATATTATCTATGGTATAGATTGCGAAAAATGTCATGGACCCGGGAAAGAGCATGTAAATTTTCACACAACGAATCCTGAAGTGAAAGAAGCAAAATACATTGTCAATGCGGGAAAGTTATCGAGGCAAATAAGCATTGATCTTTGTGCATTATGCCATAGCGGAAGGCTTAATAAATCCCTACCTTCTTTTTCTTTCCAGGCGGGAGATAAACTTTCAGATTATTTTGATCGTCCTGATACTTTAATCCCCGGTTATGTTATGGATGTTCATGGCAACCAGCTTGGCCTGCTTTCGCAAAGTAAATGTTTCATTTCTTCTGAAATGACTTGTCAAAGCTGTCATAATGTTCATAAGAAAGAGCAGGATCAGCTTGAAGTATTTTCTCAGCGATGCATTACCTGTCATTCTGCCGGCAAAAGCAAATTATGCGGTCTTATAAATTCGGTTGGAAACATTATTACCAAAAATTGTATTGATTGCCACATGCCAAAAGAACCATCACAAAGCATTGTAGTGTATCTTGAAGGCGCTGCCATACCTACTCCGGCAAAACTCAGAACGCATTACATAACTATATATAAAGGGGAAACTGAAAAAGTGCTTAACTTTTTAAAAAAAGATAGTGCAAAATAAAGAAAGCTGAATGGTGAATATGGATAAAAAATCAATAAGTGTATTTTATTGTTTGTTGATCATTGTGATAATGGCATCAGCAGTTTCATCCTGCCGGCATGATGAGTATGTTTTCAGCAAAATGTCTTCATCTCATACGGGCATTACATTCGAAAACAAATTAGAGGATAAACCTTATCTCAACATTTTATATTATCTCTACTATTATAATGGTGGCGGGGTAGCAACCGGTGACATTAATAATGATGGCCTCACGGATATTTTTTTTACTGCAAATAGCAAGGGCAGCAATAAGCTTTATTTGAACAAGGGAAATTTTCAGTTTGAAGATATAACAGAGAAGGCCGGCGTTAAAGGATTGTCTGACTGGTGCAGCGGTGTTACCATGGCAGATGTTAACGGTGATGGTTTACTTGATATTTATGTCTCCACTGTCAGTGGTCGTTATGAATTAAAGGGTCACAATGAGCTTTACATTAATAACGGGGACAACACGTTTACCGAAAGATCAGCACAGTATGGTTTAAATACGTCCTGTGCTACTACTCAATCTGCTTTTTTCGATTTTGACCGTGACGGCGATCTTGATTGTTATATCTTAAATCAATCGCACCATCCGCATGCCAATATTGTTGACACAAGCTTTCGCAAAAGATATGATACGCTTTCAGGCGACAGGTTGTATAGAAACGACATAAACACCACTGGTAAGTTTATAGAAGTGTCAAAGGAAGCGGGAATTTATCAAAGCAATTTAGGCTATGGGCTTGGCCTGGCCATTGCGGATTTGAATAATGATGGATGGGATGATATTTATGTTGGAAATGATTTTCATGAGAATGATTATTACTATATCAATAATGGCGACGGAACTTTTACGGAAAGCGGTGCAAAACATTTTCGTCATTATAGCCGCTTTAGTATGGGCAATGATGTAGCAGATTATAATAATGATGGGCAACTCGATTTGATTACCGTAGATATGCTTCCACCCGATGAAGAAATTTTAAAAACTTATGGCAGTGATGAGAATCCGGATATTTATAAAGTAAAACTGGAGATACAGGGTTATCAAAAGCAATATTCAAAAAATTGTTTGCAGCGTAACAATGGTAATGGTGTCAGCTTTAGCGAAACGGCGCTGAAAAGCGGCGTTGCTGCTACCGACTGGAGCTGGGCCCCACTGTTTGCTGACTTTGACAGCGACGGCAACAAAGATTTGTTTATATCGAGCGGCATTGTTAAACGCCCGGTTGACCTCGACTATGTTCGCTTTGCTTCTGATTTAAAATTAAAAGGGGCAGATCGTACAAACAAATATGATAAAGAAGCGATCAATGCCATGCCCGATGGGTCATCGCATCCTTATTTGTATAAAGGAAACGGAAAAGAAAATTTTACTGATGTGAGTAATGAATGGGGTACGGGTAAAATGAAAGGTTATTATACCGGGGCATCTTATGCAGATCTTGATAATGATGGCAACCTTGATCTTGTGATCAACTGCATTAACGCTCCTGCTGCCATGCTTAAGAATAATTCTGCAGGAAAAAATAGCCTGGTTATTTCATTGAACGGAAACAATGGAAACAAATTTGGAGTTGGGACAAAGATTTGGCTATTTGCAAATGGAAAAATGCAATATCAGCAATTTCAACCTGCAAGGGGCTTTCAGTCGTCAAGTGATTATAAAATACATTTTGGATTGGATAGTCTTAAAGTTGTTGATAGCTTATTAATTGTTTGGCCCAATCAAAAATATCAACAACTAAAAAATATTCCTGCGGGACAATTGCTGTTAAAACAGGAAGCAGCAATGGATAGTTTTAATCATCAAACCTTCTTTCCTCAGACTAAAGAGCAATTTGGGAAATTAGTTAATTCGCCTGTATCAAACTGGCGGCATATAGAAAATGATTTTTTGGATTATAATGTTCAATACCTGATTCCGCATCAGCAGTCGGGCCGGGGGCCTAAAATAGCTGTAGCTGATATTAATAAAGATGGACTTGATGATTTATACTTGTGTGGTGCTAAAGGACAGCCAGGTTCACTCATGATTCAGCAAACAAATGGCTCCTTCGTTTCAACAGATACTGCTCTTTTCAACAAGTTTGCAATTTGTGAAGATGTGGATGCAGAATTTTTTGATGCCAATGGTGATGGATTTCTTGATCTATGGGTGGTGAGTGGCGGAAATGAAATGCCTGTTAATGAGATAGCATCGGCTGACAGGCTGTATATCAATGATGGTAAAGGCAAATTTTCCTATTCATCAGGAAGTATTCCCCGCCTGGTTGAAAATAAATCTTGCGTTGCAACCGCTGACATTGATAAAGATGGAGACAATGATGTTTTTGTCGGCTTTTTATCCGATCCTCTTAAATATGGCATTCCTCAAAACTCTTATCTCTATCTTAATGATGGCAAAGGCAAATTCACCATTGCAGATAACGCAATAATGAATTTGCTTAAAATAGGCATGGTTACATCTGCGGCCTTTACTGACGTTAACAATGATCAATGGCCTGATCTGGCAGTAGCCGGTGAATGGATGCCGGTGAAAATTTTTATCAATAACAAAGGAAAATTTTCTGCAAGTGATGTTGCTCAATCAACAGGTCTTTGGCAAAGCATTTATACAACTGATCTGAATGGAGATGGCTTTACAGATATATTGGCTGGTAACTGGGGACATAATTCAAAATTATATGCTGGTAAAGACGGGCCGTTAAAATTATATGTTAATGACTTTGATAAGAATGGTACGCTGGAACA
>Ga0187893_10010021_pt1 | contig 14332 bp, 16 predicted proteins | sample MA1701074metaG_FD_139574 | JGI IMG/M metagenome (GOLD analysis project Ga0187893, IMG submission 139574) | White microbial mat communities from a basaltic lava cave in the Kipuka Kanohina Cave System on the Island of Hawaii, USA - MA170107-4 metaG ...
CAACACCAGCATCAGCGCATACCAAAACGCCCCATCGCCCAACCGACTGACGAGCGCGAAGCTGGATCGGATCCACTTTGTCGCACAGGGTCTATTAAAGATCAAACACAGCGTGAGATCATAATCCTGCGTGCGTCTCAGGATCCCGGCGCTTTTGGCGTTGCTCACTGCGTACGGCACCACTAGAAGATTACCCATTAGAAAGTGTCGGTCACGAATATTTCTAGGGAATGACACCGCAATGAAGCTTTAATTACGCTCTACTGTGCAACTGGCACGGATCTCCATGGTATCAGCTTCTCTCCCAGTAACCCAACTGTCATGTCAAGCTCTTAACATGCAACCATGTCTTCTACCCTAAGGATAATAATACTAAGCGGGGCATGTGCGTTGTTGCTCATGTTAAGCGCGACAGCGAGCGCTGCGCCAGACGATCGCATCGCTTTGGGCTCTTGCCTTAGGCAAGGCCGGCCGCAGCCCATCTGGGAAGCGATTCTATCGGCCAAGCCCAAGCTCTTTGTCTTTATGGGGGATAACGTTTACGCCGACACCCAGAATATGGACGTGATGTGGGCGCAATACGCAACGCTTCAAGCCCAAGCCGGCTATCGGAGAGTGCAAGCCCACTGTTCGGTGCTCGCCACCTGGGACGATCATGACTACGGACAAAACGACGCCGGCTCGGACTATCCCATGAAAGAAGAGTCCAAACGCCTGTTCTTGGACTTCTTCGGTATCCCTGCCGCATCGCCCATACGGGCCCGCCCAGGTGTCTATAGCGCTCACAGCCACGGGGCGGCAGATCAGCGTATTCAGGTGATCTTGCTCGATACCCGGTTTTTTCGCAGTTCCCTCAAACAAACCGCGGACAAAAAACGTTGTCCGGTGGGGCGATATGTGCCCAACGCCGACCCTAAAGCTTCGCTACTTGGTGCAGCGCAATGGCGCTGGCTTCGCCAGCAGCTACTTGAACCGGCCCTGCTTCGCCTCATCGTTTCGAGTATCCAAGTCATTCCAGAGCAACATTGCTTCGAAAAATGGGCTAACTTTCCGCGCGAGCAGGAAAGGCTTTTCGCTCTGATCCGCGACACCGCAGCCAATGGAGTGTTGTTCGCCAGCGGTGATCGGCACCTCGCGGAGATCTCTCGCCTGGGGTCTTCTGCGGCCGGTTATCCGCTGTATGAACTAACCACAAGCGGGATGAATTCAGCGGGTGCGGGCGAGAGGGAACGCAACCGCTACCGAGTCACGGCGGAGAACTTCCGGCGCGATAATTTCGGCCTCATCGAGGTGCGTTGGGGGCAACCGGATCCCGTGATCGCGCTACAGATCCGCGATCTCGAGGGAAACATAGCGACAGAACATCGATTGCGGCTGAGTGAGCTCGCAGCCGCCAAACCGCGTCCTCCAGGAACCCAGTAAGCGATGAAACTCACCGAGCTTACGGTAATCGTGCCGACGCGAAACGAGGAAAAGAACATCCCCCGATTTCTGGCTTCGGTGCCAGAGGCGGTGGAGTTAATCGTCGTGGACGCGAGCGAAGATCGCACGGTTGAGATCCTCAAACGCGAAAGAGGAAGTCCGCTGAGGGTCCTACGCTATTACGGAAACATCAGCCAAGCGAGGCAACTCGGTGCTGACTCGGCACGGACCCCATGGTTGCTCTTTAGCGATGCCGATGTCGAGTTTCCTCCCGGGTATTTCCCCCGTGTGCTGGGGCATGAGGGCGAGAGCGCGGTTATTCCGTTCCCCGGCAGGAGATGGGTGGCAATATTTGACATTAAAAGCACGAGCGCGCATCGTCGAGAGCAGGCGTTTCCCAAGCCTTTACCTCGTGTCCAAGAAAGCGGAACCGTTCCCTGTTAACCTCTGGCGTTTACCAAAGCGATTACGTAGAGTTTGTAGGCCTTGGATCGCGATTGGGTTGAAGGTCACCTCAGGGAACCGGGGCGCAAATGGATGGACCAGGTTCCCACCCGTCTGCGGGTGCTCTACCGTGTGATCGAGCGGCGAGCGGTATTTGGGCGGTACGATCCGAAGGTGTAGCGGGCAACGATCGTGGGCGCTATTGTTCGAGCGGATATGAACCCCAGGAGGTGATATATGCAGGGTAGAGGACTTTTGATTCTGTTGCTCGTACTAGGATACAGTGTGGGCGCTTTGGCACGGGCACTTCCGTCACAGATCGCCGATAAGCTCGCCTTGCCCGAGCTTAAAGCCGCACTGCAGGCTTATCGACTGGGTCAATACAACGTGGCCTATCAACAGTTCTACAAGTTAGGCAACGCCGGCGATGCCGAGGCGCAGTTTTACGTCGGCTATTTGCACGATGAGTTTCACCTCGGCATGACCCAGGATTACGCAACGGCGCTGCATTGGTATCAGGCCGCGGCCGAGCAGGGCCATCCCAAGGCCCAGTTTCGGCTGGGATATGCCTATGAGCACGGGCGGGGTGTGACCCAAGATACCGCCGAGGCGGCGCGCTGGTACCAGGCCGCCGCGGGCCAAGGGGATGCAGAAGCGCAGGCAGCCCTGGGGCGCGTCCGCGAAGTCCAAGGCCTCGATCAGGCCATCGCCGCCTATGAGCGAGGGGACCACCCGCGCACCTTTACGTTGCTCACGGATCTTGCCAACGAACACGACATGCAGGCACGCGAGGCAGAGGCGGAGGCGGCCAGGAGACGCGGCGAGCGTGTCGATCCGCCGCGCCGTGATGCCGCCTATGTGGAACAGCTGGCTAAGGCCCGGTACTGGCTCGGTCTGCTTTATGAGCGGGGTCATGGAGTCACGCAGGACTACGAGACCGCTGCCAATTGGTATGAGGCCGCGGCGAAGTCCGGGAACCCCGATGCCGCGTTCAATCTCGCGCTGCTCTATGAGCAGGGCCGCGGTGTCGCGCCGGATCCAAAAAAGGCCTGGAACTGGTACAGTGCCGCGGAAGTGCGCGGCCACCCGCGCGCCCGGGCCGCGCTTCAGCGCTTTCGTGCCCAACGCGAGAGGGGGGTGACCGGGGTGAGAGTACAATCGCGCCCGGTTATTGACCTCGGCTCAACGCAGGGCGACACCTCGCCTTCGGACACGCCGGTCGTATCTGGGTTTGATGCCGCAGTGGCGGCCTACGCACGCGGTGATTGGGCCTGGGCGGCCGAGCAATTCCTCCCGCTAGCCGAGGCCGGTAATGTCGATGCCCAGATCTATCTTGGCACTATAAGGGCCCCAGAGGTGACACAGGCACGGCCGAGTCCCGTCCTTGGCCGGGGTGTAACGTATCGTCTCAATGAGGCGATCGGGTGGTACCGCAAGGCGGCCGAGCAGGGCGATGCCGGGGCCCAGTACTGGCTTGGGCGGTTATACCAATCCAGCAGGTTTGACGAACAAGGCCGCGAATTGAACGATTACGCCGAATCGGTGCGGTGGCTCAAGGCCGCGGCCGAGCAGGGCCACCCGAACGCCCAACTCGATCTCGGAAATGCCTACCGCGAGGGCCGGGGCGTGGAAAGAAACGATGGCGAGCGGCGCCGCTGGTATCAGACCTCGCACAAGAACCAAGACGGTGTCCGCCGGCTGCAGGAGCCACAATGCGCCGCCGTGGCGAGTATACCTGCGTTGGCGGCGGTCTATGCCGCCTGCAATCGGGGCGATGAGGGGGCGACGAGCCGAGAGTTGACCGTGCTGGCCAAGCAGGGCAATGCCCAGACGCAGAACTGGCTCGGGTACCTCTATTATTGGGGATTGCCCGGTGCCTGGCCTGGGACCGCGCCCCATCCGACGACCACCAGTGGTGATCTATTCCAAGCGGCGGCGCGTTGGATCCGCGCCGCCGCCGAGCAGGGTGATTCGGCCGCTCAGTACAATCTCGGCGTGATTTACGAGCACGGCATGGGCGTCCCCGCAGACCCGAAGGAGACGGTCCGCTGGTATCAGGCCGCCACGCAACAAAAGAGCGCCGAGGCGCAAGCCGCACTAAAGCGGTTGGGCCAATAGTGCTTCTGTCTGATTTTATCGCGCGTCTAATCCGCGCGCGCTTTCTTACGCCGCACGCACAAGAGCTGGTCACGAAGCCATTGGTAAACAATGCCGCCGAGCAGCATCCGCAGAAGAGCCTTGCAGACATAAGCCGCGACCAGCTCGAGCGGACTTTTCGCACCAATATTTTCTCGATGTTCTACATGACCAAGGCGGCTGTGCCGCATTTGAAGGCCGGCGCCCGCATCGTCAATAGCGCCTCGGTCACCGCTTACCGGGGCAGCACCCATTTGATCGATTACGCAGCGACCAAGGGCGCGATCGTCGCGTTCACCCGCTCGCTCTCACTGGCGCTGGTCGATAACGGCATCTATGTCAATGCCGTCGCGCCCGGTCCGATTTGGACGCCGCTCATTCCCGCAAGCTTCAGCGAGGAAGCGTGGTTTGGCGGCAAAGCGCCGATGAGTCGTCCGGGCCAGCCTGCGGCGAATAGCCCCCCGGGGGCGGCCCCCACGCCTGTGGCGTCACCGGCCAATAGGCCGATATCGTCCCGAGAATATCCGGCCGCAATCAGATCGTGCGTCGCACTTTGAGCGTTACGGAGGCTATCGAATAAACCAACCACTGTTTCATGCTAGCTTCTCGATGTCAGATATGCCTACGTTATCATGGAAAAAACTTAGCATCGTCAATTCAATGCCATCCGAGCTCAATGCTCCAAAACCCACAGGGAACGAAGGGTTACGGGGTTTTTCACAACGAGCGAATGCGATTTTTGTTTGTAATTTTTACAAGCTTTGTAAATTTTGGCACTTGGAAAAAATGGGATCCTCGACGAGACTTTACCGCCCTTATACGATGTACTTGCTCCAACCGCCGTAACCATGGCTCACCCTACCTCTCGGGATGCTCAAAAGGACCAACAGGAGGCCAGCGAGCACGCCCGCCCAGTCTGCCAGTGGGCTCCCTCCGTCCAACATCCAAGGTGCGCCCATGAGGCAGATGCCGAATAGCACATTGATAAATCGTACCGGACGTGCCACTTCTGCCAGGGCCGTGATAGAGACCGTGATCACCAATGAACCCAGGAGATGATCGGTATGCGCCATCGGCGCTTGGGTGTCGAAGATAAGGCGTGTGCCCATGAGCCAGACGCCAACGAATGCACTCAGGAGCAGGTTCCAAGGCAAGCTCACCCCGCCGGGGCAAGCCCGGTATTGTTCCACACCCGCGCCGCGGTATTGAAGATCTCACCCTCGGGTGCTTCGTGATGATTTCTCTTGCGCCATCGCTATAAAGTGGTATTCCAAGGTTTCCTTGGAAGCATACCTAATTTCATACACAGCGGGCGCTTTGTTGCAGTGGGTCAAGCTTCACGCTTCTTTACGCATCTTGCTCTTATCCATGGCCTCCCCTACCGAGGCCCTCGCCACCGGCCGTGCCCATCCTTTCGTATTCCCTCTCGACGGCGAATAATCCCGCCTTGTGAGCGGTCTCGGCTATACTCCGCTCATCTTCGTAATCCTGGGAGGCAACGCATTTCTCCCACGTGCGAGTATGAGCTGCCAAGTAGATCTCTTGGGCGCGCCTAGGCAACTCCTTGCGCAGGACTTTCGGCAGATCCGATAGCGCTCTATATGTCATGAAAATTCTCTAGCGATCTCGACTGTCCTTGTATGGGCAGCGTGCTCAAAGTCCCGCTCAGCACGGTCAGTCTGGTGGAGAACGTCGGCATGAGCTTGATGGCCCTCGGCATGTTGATCATGCAGTCGGCCTAGCCGAATACGCGTCACCCGCCGCCGCCATCGTACACGAGCGAAGTGGCGCTTTCACTGTCTTGTCTGCGTACGGCCATGGAAGAGCTTGAAGGCCTTTGAATGAAGCCTGGCGCACCATCCGGGTTTCGGGTCCAACCTGTAAACACGATCTCGCCCACCAGTCGGGGTTTGACCCATGCACACCCTGCGCGGCGGCACCAGCGAGCGGTGTTGCGAAAGGGGACGTTCTTTTCCATCACCTCCAGACGTGCCAATCGTTGCCTTGCGGGATGTTTTTCGGTCAACGTAGCGAGCTGGGGTCGAAACTGTTCCTGGAATTCAGAGCTTCGCGCTCCTGGAAGGAGGCCGGGACAAGAGTAATTCGCGAACACCGCTGCCGAAATGTCGCCGCCGGGCACGACCGGCTCTTACCCTCGGCGACCCTCTGCCGTCAAGTCAAGGGATCTCCAACCCGGGCGAAAGGGCGAGGGTTGCCCCTGGCGAGCCTGGACAACCCACCGAATTTACTGAAAATGCTTTGCGTCTCTTGCTCAGAAGCTCCCTGCTCTGTCTCTTTCTTGGGAAGACAGGTTTTGTATGAGTCTATCGAGCTCTTGCACGTGGGCCTGCTGCCTCGGCAATAAGGTACTTTGAACCAAGCTCTTGGCCTCAGGTGAGAGATCCCCCTCTCGCAAGCACTCTTGATAGTCCTCGACACCGCTCTCCTCCCCTTCCTTTAGGGTCTCGAGAGCGGTCTCCTCACCGAGCAGCTTCGCGCTTCCCATTTCCAGCTTCGCCCAAGTGCCCCATGCGCCAGAACCATCGGCCACCTCGCCTCCGGCCTCTCGCACCTGCGTCTTGCGTTGCGACACCGCATCTTGATGATCCTGATAAGATGGTGTTTAGCTGTTGAAATGCCGCTTGCTGCCTTTCTTGTCGAAACTTATCAAGCGCCTGCCGGTAAGTTTCTACCGAGGCCAACGCTCTTTAGCAGCTCATTGAGTGACTCGGCTTGCCCGCCTGAATCGATCGCGGCTATAGTTTCCGGACCCAATCGTCTGCCCGCTCCTCTGCCTTCTCCTTGGTGTAGCCGTATTTCGCTGGCAACTGACCGACCAGTTCCTCGCGCTTCCCTTCGATGACATCGAGCTCATCGTCGGTGATGTCACCCCACATCTGCCTGGCTTTGCCTTTGACCTGGCCCCAATTGCCCTTTACTTGTTCCCAGTTCATAATTCGCCTCCTCTTGGAAAATTAATGATGCGATCCGGAACTCGGCCCGAGAACACTCTATTCTGTCAAGTTATATGCCAGGACGGGCGCACTGGTTTCCTTCGTGCTTTGAGGAGATAAGCGCAACGGTGAGGTGCCTGCCGGAGCAAGATTACCGGTAAAAATTGCACCTTGGTGGTAAATATTACATGACGGCGGATGTTGCGTGCTGTCGATTGCTGGCGCTCACATTGCCCCGCTTTCTATGGCGTTATCGCGTTGGATCCTGGATAAGTCAGCAGCCGGTATAGGTATAGTAGAATTAGCTACCGAGAAGAATTAGCTACAGCAACGCTCATGACCTACAAACGCTATCGGATAATGCCGCACTTGGGAGAAATCCGCTGCATCCGAGGATTACCAGGATGAGCGTAAGGATAGCAGAGACCGCTCATAAGGCGGGATTACTCGCGGTCGACATGGAATGGTGAAGGGTTGGGCCTGCATCAACCCCCTCCGAGACGGGCGCGTGGCTAGATGTCCAAGACTGGCGCATAACGGATGACGTTCGTTGCGATCTCCGCTCATGGGGCGGAATCTGAGGCACGAGTTGATTGAGACCCACTTGGTTGTCGGAAGTTCTCGACGAGCCCATCGCGGCGCTGGTCGGTTAAATTCAACGGGATTATGACGACTCGTGCGGTCGATGTTGCGATCATAGGGGCAGGCACTGCCGGTTTATCGGCCCGCCGCGAGGCGGCAAAGGCAAGCACCCGTGTCGTACTGATTGAATCAGGGCCTTACGGGACCACTTGTGCGCGTGTCGGTTGCATGCCCTCAAAGCTTTTCATCGCGGCAGCGGAGATGGCGCACGCGCTAGAGGGGGCGGGTGAGTTTGGTATAACTATCCCCGGCGGGGCGCGCGTCGATGGGCGAGCCGTCATGCAACGGGTGCAGCGCGAGCGAGACCGCTTTGTCGGTGGCGTGCTCGACTCCATAAGGGAAATCCCAGATAAGCAACTCCTGCGAGGCCACGCGCGTTTCGTAGGCCCTAATACGCTGGAGATCGACGACGGCACGCGGATCGAGGCGAGGGCAATCGTGATCGCGACCGGTTCCTATCCATCGGTCCCGCGCTCATTAGAGCCCGTGCGTGAGCACGTGCTGGTCAGCGACGATTTATTCGAGTGGCAAGACCTGCCCGCCTCCATAGCGCTGATCGGTACCGGTTCGGTCGGTTTGGAGCTAGGCCAAGCCTTGCATCGGCTGGGCGTACGCACACGCTTATTCAGCCAAGGGGATAGCATCGGCCCGTTGCGCGATCCCGTTGTCAACGAAGCCGCCAGAAACATCATCGCACACGAGCTGCCCCTGTTGTTGAACGCGGAAACCGAGTTTGAAAAGGACGGCGACAGTGTGCGCGTGCGTTGGCGGACCAATGGAGGCGAAGGTGAAGAAAGCTTCCAACGGATCCTGTCGGCGACTGGCCGGCCGCCCAACCTTGGGCGACTTGACCTTGAGAGGGCAGGGCTCGAGTTGGATGAACGCGGATCACCGCGTTTTGATCCCCGAACGATGCAATGCGGAGATAGCCCTATCTTCGTCGCCGGTGATGTCAACGGGTATCGTCCTCTGTTGCACGAGGCTGCCGATGAAGGCCGCATCGCGGGAATCAACGCGGCTTCCTGGCCCACGGTCGAGGCCAAGACACGCCGAACCCCTTTGGCCATTGTCTTCACCGATCCCCAGCTCGCTGTGGTGGGCACGGGTTTTCCGGGTCTCGAGGGCAATGTCGCGATCGGAAGCATCGACTATCGCGATCAGGGTCGCGCTCGCGTTATCGGAAAAAACGCCGGCTGTATCCGCATCTATGCCCAGCGTGAGACCGGAACCTTGATCGGTGCCGAGATGGTGGGACCACGTGTCGAGCACATGGCCCACTTGCTCGCCTGGGCCATACAGAGAGAGCTTACTGCGGCAGATGTCCTCGATCTGCCCTTCTACCATCCGGTCCTGGAAGAAGGGATCCGCAGCGCCATCCGGGCGCTATGCTCCGAGCTCAAAACCATGCCCCCGGAGCGCTCTCAAGACCTGGAGTGCGGGCCGGGCAGCTAAGGCGCGAGCTCCGTCGCCATCGTGAACCCTCCCCAGTTCAGAAAAGCGTTGATGGAACGCGGTCACGATGCGTTCGCGCCGCCCTTGCCTCCTGCGAGGCTACCTGTCACGCGGGAACCAAGATGGCGGCCACGGGTCAGCTTCAGCGTTTTATTAGCTGGAGCTCTCGACCGCCGGCAACTCGGCAAGCAGCTCCATCAGGGCGGCATGGTCCACCGGCTTGACCATGTGGTCGCTCTCGGATAAATATGCGTCGAGGAAATTTCAACGGTTGAAAAGGAGGAGATTGTGATCGCGGGACTTCTACCCATCGCGGGTGGGGCACTTGGTGCCGCAGCAATGTACTTATTCGATCCCGAGCGTGGCGTAGCATCGCTCTGCGGCGGCTGCGATCAAATCCTCCGTGGCGCGAGCAAGCTCGAGGATGCGCTCGATGCGGTGGTGCGCGATGTTGCGCACCGCGCCCAAGGCGCTGTGGCTGAGGGGCGCTCCAAGATGGAGGATACTCCGGGGTCCCCGACCCGGTCCTGGTTGACCGAGTGCGTGCCAAAATGGGACGAGTCGTGTCACATCCGGGTGCGATCGAGGTAGCGGCCGAACAGGGCCGAGTAAGTAGAGGCGATGGTTGCGCACTTCGAGCGCCAAAGGCTGGCCCCGACGGGCAAACTTTCTCCGAGGCGGCGGCCATGTGGCTAGAAACGATCAAAAAAATCTCGGGCGGTAGACCGTCGCCACGCAAAGGGGCAGTGGTTAAGCACACGGAGGGTGTTAGCTAACCACCGCGGGCTAGGGGCCGCCCGAGAGTTCTGACCTCACAGCGGTAACTGGTTATTGCTGCTGGCCCCCTCACTATTAATCCTTCTGATCAGGTGCCTTCCCCTTTCCGGCAGCTGGACGATTCAAGGGCCGTGTATTCGTCCATGCTTATCCCGCCGTCCGCATTTCTGTCCACCCGGGAGAAGTGGTCCACAAGACCGGGAACTTGGTTGGCTTCGGTTTTGGAGATCTTTCCGTCTTGGTCCACATCGATTCCACCGTCTTTCCCCGAGCGCCTTTTCGTAGGTCTCGACCGCCGATCCCTCACTTCGCCAAAGTGTAATAAGTTCATCGCAAACCATGGTGACCTCCCAAGCAATGGTTTAATGACAAGCAATCCGCATCGGCGGAAACCGGCCTTTTGGGGCTGGTCACGCAACTCGTATACCAAGGCGGAGACAATGCGCTTGTCGCACCGTACTTGCGGCCGGCAGCGGTTCCATTGCCAAAGAGAGCCTGCTATTGATCGGAAAGGTGAAAACCTCATGAAAGACAAAAAGAGTTTTAAATGAAATACTTCATTCTGGACCTTCCCCCCGATTCCTCTTTGTAGAATCGGCCGCTCTTGTATGTGCTTAGTGTTTAACGTGCTCCCTATCCGGTGGCGGCCAGGCTCGAGGTTAATGCGGATCGGCAAATTTTTCCTGTGTACCGGTAATTATTACAGACAGGCTTTGTCCATATTGTGTAATGCCCGGGTACGGTGGCTGTCGAAGACCGTGGCCTCCAGCCTGGAAAAAAACCTCGGGCATTCGTGGGATAAAGATACGGTCCACCTTTCTCAGCTTGAAGAATTCGTCCTGAGTCCAAAAACCGACTGCGAGGCCGGCCAGGATCCCCATAATCGGGATCGGCCGGCCGCTGACATTTTCAGAAGTAAGACGACGGGCCGGCGCCTACGATGAATTCAGACAGACTCTGCACACGTCCGAGCCGTCTCACGTTGATGAGGTTCTGGCGGTGGATGCGGGTAAAGCTCTTGGCGATCACCACCCTCAATCCAAGATACCTGAGCGGCAAGGCCGCGTGCTCGCGACTCGATCCTTGCGGCGTATCACCCGCGATCGCTTTACTTGATTGTGAAGTGGCACGTCCTATGCCTAAGTCCACCCGCGATCTTCAGTATTTCGGAGCGTGCATTGGAAACAAACAATGGATGTGGCCTGAGCGGAATAAACGTCCGAAAGGGTTGCAAGGCGCTGGCGTCTTTCAACGGTCGCTTCACTCAAGAGAATCGTGATGAGTTCTCTAATCGAATCGGACAATCAGGTTTTTTATGAGGTGCTGGATGAAGCGCTCTCAGCGCTGGATTCTAGCGGGGTGGCCTATGCCTTGATGGGGGGAATTGCGGCTGCGGCTTGGGGCTGTCAAAGGTTCACCCACGATATTGATGTCTTCGTCAAACCTGAAGACGCGGAGAAGGCGTTGGAGTCCCTTGAGGCAAAGGGTTTCAGAACCGAGAAGACCGATCTGTTATGGCTCTTCAAAGGGTTCAAGAAGAACGTCCTGGTTGATGTGATCTTCAAGTCAGCCGGGACGGTCCATTTGGACCAAGAGATGTTAGAGCGCTCGCGGGTGGTGGATTTCCATGGCCGGCAGATTCGAGCCTTGGGACCGGAAGATTTGTTTGTCATCAAGGCCCTAGTCCTCAACGAACACTCTCTGAACTTCGACGATAAATGCCTGCGTCACCTTACCGATTTGTTGGGCTTGATCCGATCGTGTGAGCTTGACTGGGACTACATCCTCAAACGTGCCAGGCTGGGGCCGCGGCGCATGCTCGGCTTGCTGCTCTACGCCCAGTCGCTGGATCTGCTCGTACCCAATCGGGTCGTCCAGGCGCTGGCCGAACAATTGGAGATCTGCTGAGAGAAGGAGATTGTGATGAACGTAGACTATCAATACTTAGTCGGCAAGCTTCAGCAAGCGCTGGCGGCTGACCCGCGAGTGAATATGCTCGATGTTAAAGTCATGGTGTTTAGCGACAAGGTTCATCTGAACGGGCAGGTTGCCACGGAGGAGCGGCGAAAAGCGGTGGCGGAAGTCGTCGCCGAGCTGTTGCCGGGAATAAAGGTGCGCAATGAATTAACCGTGCTGGAAGTTAATCATGCCCGTCAGCCGGAGGTCTTTCATGGTTAGAGTGGCTGCGATTGCGGACGTCCACTTCTCCGAAGATTCCAACGGCACGCTGCGCGCTCACTGGAGCCAGTTGCATGAGCGGGCGGATCTTCTGCTCATCGGCGGCGATCTGACTACTCACGGCGCTGCCACGCAAGCGACGGTCTTGGCCCAGGAGCTAGAGGTAGTGGAAGTGCCGGTCGTCACCGTTCTCGGCAACCACGATTATCATGCCGATCAAGAGCGGCAGGTGCGCCGTGAATTGGAGCGGAGAGGGGTGACGGTGCTCGAAGGCGAACGCGTGACTTTCACCCTCAACGGCCAGACGGTCGGCGTGGCCGGCACGAAGGGTTTTGGCGGGGGCTTCGCGGGAGCCTGCGGCTCTACATTCGGCGAGCCTGAAATGAAGGCTTTTATCCACCACACCGAACAACTGGCGGCGCGGCTGGAAGAGGACCTGCGCGCTTTGCAGACCGATTACCGCATCGCACTGCTGCACTACTCGCCGGTTAAAGATACGCTCGCAGGCGAGCGGTTGGAGATCTATCCGTTTCTGGGGAGCTATTTACTGGCCGAGGCAATTGACGCTGTCGGGGCTGATTTGGTGGTGCATGGGCATGCGCACCACGGTGCGGAGAAGGGTGTAACGGCTCGCGGCGTTCCGGTCAGGAATGTGGCGTTGCCGCTGCTCAGGAGCGCCTACGCCCTCTACAATCTTGAAAAGGCTAGTCTAGTCTCATCCGCCGCCGCACTTCAATTAGAAAGCAACCAGGTAGAAAGCAACCAGGGGAGTGTTCGATCAAGAGGCAAGCCTGAATAACACCTTAGCCGCCAAGCCGGCCAACCATTGCAGTGGCAGCGGTCAATAGGTCTGTAATAAGCAGCCGTCTAGACGCCGCTTCTAGAGATCCCCCTGAGCGCTTCACCCGCCACCTCCGCAGAAGCATGCACCGCCAGATCTCCTAGGGAAACCATACCGACCAAGCGCTTGGCACGATTTAACACCGGCAGTCGGCGCACTTGGTTCTCGCTCATGTTTCGCAGCACCTCGTCAGGAGACTGATCATCAAAGCAGTATAGGATCTTGGGCGACATCACCTGGCGCGCCGTCGCACCGCCTATGTCTCCTTCCGCCACGGCGCGTAGCACGATATCCCGGTCGGTCACCATCCCAACCAGCCTGTCGTTCTCCGCGACCGGCACAGCGCCGACACCATCGTCACGCATCTTTTGCGCCACGGCTTGCATGCTCGCCTTTGGATCGATGAGGTCTACGTCAGGGGTCATGATGTCTTTTACTTGTACTTGCATTTCTAGCTCCTCCTTTGTTGGTGGACTCGCCCGCCTCAGCCACGCGTCGAATTCTCGGATCGATGCCTCGAATAACAGGCGGTAAGAGCCATGGGATTTCGGCTTTGCACGGCTTGTAGTAGGCGCTTTAAGGTGCGCTCGACCCACGCACGTGCCCCGTTTAATCCGTCGCGCTCGATAAGAAAACGAATACGTTGCGCCTCGTTGCGCCTCAATGCACACCCGTCTCCACAGGATTCCCGCCTTGTTTCCAATCCCGCAGGCCGGCTGCGTAGTCGTATACCTGGGTGAAGCCGCGCTGCGTCAGCTTTTCGGCTACGCTGTCCGAGGCATGGCAATCCGTTGAGGCGCAATAGACGATGATCTCCTTGTCTTTGGAAAACCGCTGTTCGAAGGTCGCTTCATTGCCTTCGGGGATATTGTCCGAGCCGGGAATGTGCTCTCGCTCGAAGGCCTCCGGTCTTAGCACATTAACCAATGCATACCCTTGCTCGGCATCTTGATTATCCGGCATCGCCGTTCTCACCCTCTGCTCGAGATCTTGGCGGGTTATCGTAGAGTAACTTTGCTCAGTCATGATGCGTCTCCTCAAAAAAGGTTAGGCCGTCAGTTTGAAAGCGGCATATACCGTGCCGTCCGAGCTCAATGCTCAAAACCCACAGAGAACGAAGGGTTACAAGGATTTTCCACAAGAAGCAAACGCGATCGTATTTGTAATTTTTACAAGAATTTTTACAAGATTTGTAAATTCGGGCACTCTTCGAAAAATTGGACTTGTTGCCATTCAGGTGCTCGGCCAGCGCGATAGGGCCATTCGACAAAATAAGGGCATGGCAATATGAGTACCCGTATCGACAATAGATAAGCCCAGTAGAGGAGAGCAAACATGGACAACACAACCCGCCCGGTCTATGTCATAGACGGCAGCCGCACGCCGTTTCTCAAGGCGCGCGGCCGCCCCGGGCCTTTCGATGCGGTAGACCTCGCGGTGGCGGCGGGACGGCCGCTGCTGCTGCGTCAGCCTTTCGCCCCGGATG
>Ga0187893_10010022_pt1 | contig 14331 bp, 15 predicted proteins | sample MA1701074metaG_FD_139574 | JGI IMG/M metagenome (GOLD analysis project Ga0187893, IMG submission 139574) | White microbial mat communities from a basaltic lava cave in the Kipuka Kanohina Cave System on the Island of Hawaii, USA - MA170107-4 metaG ...
GGCGATGTCCAGGGCCGACTTGGCGCGTTCAACCGCGGCGCGGCTGAGGTAGTCCATGAAACGTCTCCGTCGATCTGACTGCGTTCGATGCTGATCGAAATCTGTCGCGCGATGTCAGGTTACAGATAGTTCTTGTGCCTTAGCGGCCAGGCGCAGCAGTCGATACACGTGCTGACGGGAATAACCCCAGCGCGCGCTCAGCTGGGCGATGGTGGCGCCGTGCGCCCGCGCCCGCGCCAGGTCCTTCGCGCGAGTCAGCGAGCGCTGCCGGCGAGGATCGCGGTGTCCCAAGCGATAGGCCTCGAGTTCCAGCATCGAATCGACCAGCTCAGTTGCCCACGCTTTCAGCTCATCCTCCGGCGCACCGCCAGCAGCGGCGAATGTCAGGAGCTTGCGCAGCCGGCCGACTAGTACGGGATCCGCCATCTCACGGTTCGGGACTATTGTTGATGACCTAGGCCCTGTTGGCGCTAACAGTACGTCGGGCTTCGAATTACCCGCTCTTGGCCTTTCCGTGGAAGGACCCGCGCCTGTTGCGGTCCTGCTTGCGGGCTCACCTTGCCCGCCCCACACGCGGAATGAGCGCCGCGATCGCGTCGAGGTCGTGAGGCGCGCTGCCTGGGACCAGCGGCTCGCGCAGGGCGGCGGCTAGCTCGAGCGCGAGCTGCCGGCGTTTCCGGACTTCCGCATCGTGGATCCCGGTCGTCCGCCGGCGCGCCGCGGCCTCGATCTCCTTGGCGGCGACCAGGTCCTCGAGGTCTCGGGCCTGAATCGTCCGCACGGGTGGCTCAGCGGATGAGCCTGACGCACCAAACTCTGTAGTCTTATTCAAGGTGCAGCACTGTTCGCGGATGCCGTAGTTCCTGCGGCGTCCGCTCCCGAGTTGTGGCGAGTTGTGCCTAGATGTCGCGCCTTGTAGTGGGCCTCGAGCTGCTCGTTCGCCTTCGCGATCGCGGCCGCGAACTCGGCTGCCGACAGGTGCAAGTAGTGCTCGGTCATGGCGAGCGTGGCGTGGCGCATGAGGCGCTGGATCGCGTCAGGAGACAGCCCGGCGGCCGAGAGCCGCGCCGGCAGACCATGCCGGAATGCGTGGCAGCCGGCCGGCCTGAGGCCCAGGCGCGCGAGCAGCGGGGCGAGCTGGCAGCGGCGCACGTAGTCCGACGCGAGCGGCGCGCCCCTGCGACCGGCGAACAGGAGGCCGGCATCATTCGGCCGCCAGGCCTCGCGGTAGGCGACGAGGATCGCGTGCAACGGCCGGATGATCGGGACGTCGGTCTGCGAGCGTGCGGTCTTCGGTGCCTGCAGCATTCCGGCGACGCAGTTCTGCCGGATCCTGAGCGCCTGGCGCTCGAGGTAGACGTCCTGCCAGGTGAGCCCGAGCGCCTCGCCGATGCGCAGGCCTGCGAGGCCCATGACGGCCCACAGCGCGCGGTAGGGCCAGGTCGAGGCCTCGAGGATCTGCGCGAGCTCGTCGTCGCCGATCGCGCGCGGCTCCGGCTTGACGGTCGCGGCCTTCGGCAGGCGCACGTCCTTCGAGTCGATCTTGCAGGCACCGTAGCCGTCCCGGATCGCCTGGCGCAGGATCTGCAGCAGGATCCCGCGCACGCTCTTGACGGTCCAGCGCGCGAGCCGTGGCGCGAGCTCAGCGATCAGCGCCTGGATTGCGGCGACGTCGATCTGATCGAGCCGCCGGCGCGCGAAGGCCGGCACCAGGTGGCGACGGATGACGTTGCGATACTTGCGCCGAGAGCTCGCCCGATACAGCGGGACGTGTGTCGCCAGGAAATGCTCGAAGTACGCGGTCGCCTTCAGCTGCGGCCCGGGCGCCAGCTCCTCAGGACGCAGGAGCGCGAAGTACGCATCGGCCGCGGCGCGCGCGGCGACCCTCGATCGAAGTTCCGACTTCGGCCCGATGCGCATGCGACGTCGCCGGCGCCGGATCTCGCCGGTGTCGGGATCGGCCTGGTGATCCTGCAATGTGAGCCACCAGGTCGGGCCGCGTAACTCGAGGCTGCCTTTCGCTCTCACGGTGTGCCCTCCGTGCTGTCAGGGATTCGGAGCTCTGCGGTTGTGTACGTGTTTGCAATGAGCCGCCGGACCTCGAGCTGCTCGATGCCGAGAGCCCGGCGATTTCGGCCGTGCTCGCACCCTGGGCGCGAAGGTGCCTGACCCAAGCTCGCCGGCAGCATGACGGAGACCGGATCGACGGAAGCTCAGAATCCATACAGGTCCTTGCAAGACCATGAGGTAAGAGCATTCGTGTCTTCGGCGTAGAACACTTCGCTTTGTCGGATAGAACAGTTCGCCCTCTCGCCTACTGTTCTATGCCGTAGAACACTGCAGGGACCTATGCTTTCCCTTTTCCGAATGCCCGCCGCTGCCGGTTCGCCCTTGCCAACTGGCGCTTCGCTGAGGTCGCTGGCCGCCACGCGTCGAAGGGTGGAAACGTCGGGCGCCATACAGGACGAGGCGCGTTGAGGCTCACAGGCGGCGCCAGGAGCCCCATTCGAATCGCGATGTCGCGATGCAACTTCACGGTTGCCAACGACATGCGGGCGCCCCTTGCCACCGTCCGCAACGAGGGGAAGCAGTTGCCACCGTCCTTGTCCATGTAGGCCGCCATCACCAGCAGGACCGCGACCGTCGTCGAACTCGGCGGACCCGCGGACGACAGCACGAAGTGACGCCATGCGATGACGTCGGTTGCCGGTGTCGCGCCATCTGGTGGCGACGGCCATGTATTACCGGACCCCACGGCGCGCGCGCATCTTCTCGAGCAGCTCGAGCGCGAATGCGCGACCTTCAGGCGCGATCGAGTAGCGCGCGACCCAGCACGGCAGACCGGCAAAACCGTTGATCCGAACACGCTCGGCCGCAATTGCGACGCTGAGCCGCTTCAAGTCAGATGCAGTCGCGTTTGCGCAGTGATCAAAACACGGCGGACCTTCGAGTTCGCGCGATGTGCGCGCTCCCTCGATGAGCTCTGCCAGGACACGCTCGATCTTCGCTGGCGGTCGTGACTGGCCTGCAGTGCGCTGCGGCGCTATCGTGTCAGCGTTCCTGTTCCGATCCTGCCGCGCCGGGTGGTCACACACCCGGCCGGCGTCCTGCGCGTTCATGCTGCGCCGACGAGTGTCGAACGGCGCGCGACTTCGGAGCCCGGCACAAACCTGCGCCCGGCTTCCTTGATCGTCCCAATCTCGCCGGCCGCGATCAGCTTGTACAATTGCGCGCGGCTGATCGAGAGAAAGCGCGCGGCCGTCACGACGTCATAGCGCAGGCGAGGATCGAAAACCGGTGGTTGCTCAGCTCGCCGGCTGCGTTTCGACTTTCGCATGGAAGACTCCTTGAAGATCAGGAGTCTCGAATCATCTACGCGCTACCAGCGATGTCTAGAAAATATGGGGTGGAAAATGTTGACCTACATTTTCCGCCTATCGCGCAGATCAAACGAGATTGCCTCGAGGACCTCGCGCTCCGTACGATTGATCGGCCTGCGGATCCCATCTCTGCCAAGAGTGCTGCCGCGCTTGCGGACGTGATCGCGCAGCAGCTCGGCCAGCTGATAATTCGCGGCCGTTTTATAATTGCTCCAGTAGTCCTTCACCGTCGCATCCGACAATTTCCAGGCGTTCGCAACTTCACCGCGCGCGCGCTTCCCTGCCGCTCGCGCTCCGCCGAGCCGGCGTACGGTGGCCGCATAGTCGAGCGCCACGTCGTCAGCGTGCGTCCTGCGCGGATATTTCCGCCGCAGGATGTCTTTGCCCTTCGACGCAAGCAAGCGCAAGTAGCTCGCAGCCTGGCGACGCTCCTCCTTAGTGAGGTCGATCGCTCCATCGACCCGCTTAACTTGGCCCTCAAGCCTAGCGATCAGATGCACGATTGTGTCTTGGTCAGTCGGCGCATTAACAGCGAACCGATACAACCTGGGAAACGATCGGCTCACAACAGCTGCACCTGCGCCAGGCGTTCCTTGGCGGCGCTCGCGACCAGATGCCCGTAATGCTTCTCGATCATGCCGATCGACGTGCCGACCAGGCGCGCGACGTCGAGCGTCGTCATGCCGTCCGTGATTGCCTGCGTGATGAAGCTATGCCGCAGCGTGTACAGGCAGGTCCCACTTGGCAGCTTCGCGGCCGTTGCGGCCGCGCGCACGAGCTCGTCCCAGTCGGAGTGCGCCCAGGGCTTCCCGTCGTCCCGCACCAGCAGGCGCGCGCCCGGCAGCTTGCCCTGCGCCAATCGCTTGAGCAGTGCCAACGCCGGCGGGCCGAGCGGCACCGTGCGCGCACCGGTTTTGCCATCGAAGGTCATCGAGCCGGTGCGGCCGTCGAATTGCGAGCGCGTCGCGTTCACAAGCTCGCCCGCCCGGGCGCCGGTCAGGGTTGCGGCCTCGAGCAGATCCCGCAAGGCACCCTCGCCCGCCGCAGCGAGCAATGCGCGCCGCTGGCGTACATCGAGGAAAAGGTCGCGGCGCCGTCCTGACGCGCGGTAAGGCTTCGCGTCGGCCCATTCCAGCGCCGCGGAGGCAGAGACCCGCCGGCGGCGCACCGCAAGGTTCAGAGCGGCCTTGAGGGCTGTCAGGGTGCGATTGGCCGAAGCCTTGGCGAGCGGCAGGCCGTCGCGCCAGGCGAGGATGTGCTGCGTCCGGACCTTCGCCAGCGACCGCCGTCCGAGCTCGCTGTCGTACACCGTGCGCGCAAACCGCTGGTCAGCATCCCGCGCCGAGGCCTCGCCCTTCTCGTGCCGGCGATCGGCGACATACTCGCGGCAGGCTTGCGCCACGGTGATCGATTCGCTGGCGACACCGGCATCGAGGTCCTGGAACCATGCGGATGCAGCCTTGCAGGCCGCCTCGTAGTCCAGGGAGGCGCCGGCGAGGCCCAAAGCCTTGTACCGCTGGCGACCGTCGTCATCGCGCGCGCGGGCGATCCAGGACCCCGCATCCGCGGAGATCTTGCGGAAGCCGACGTAGCGCCCGCGGGCGAGCGGCGGCGCCCAGTACGGCTCTCTGCGCGGCTTCAGCGCCTTTCGGACGCCGGCCTTGTGGAGCTCGAGCGCCCCCTGCCGTTTCGCGGCAGGCTTTCGCCGTACGGATACCATACGGAAAGCTTATGCTGTACACTCTTGGACGTCCAGATACACCTTTCCGGGGAAATCATTGGTTTACGGGACGGGGCTGGACGAGGAAAGACGCGGTTATTGCTTTCACACGGCAGGGGTCGCAGGTTCAAGCCCTGCACCGCCCACCATTCTCCCCGGGCGCGATGACAGTCGAACAGCTCTGGATCCTGCTGCCGGCCTTCTTCGCGCTCGCGGCGCTCTACACGAGCGTGGGTCACGCGGGCGCCTCCGGCTATCTCGCGGCCATGGCGCTCATCGGCGTCGCGGCCGCGACCATGCGCCCGACCGCGCTCGCGCTCAACATCCTGGTCGCGAGCTTCACCTTCTACCGCTACTGGCGCGCGGGCTATTTCAACTGGCGGGCGCTCTGGCCCTTCCTGCTCGGGTCCGTGCCGCTCGCGGCCCTCGGCGGTTCCCTGCGCCTCGCCGAGAATCTCTATTTCGTGCTGGCGGGCATCGCGCTCGCACTCTCGGCCTTCATCCTCGGCTGGCGCGCCTGGGCCGGCCCGCCGCCCGAGGATCCAAGTCAGAACGCCAGGATTCCGCTCGCGCCGGCGGTCGTCTGCGGCGCCCTGATCGGACTCCTGTCGGGTCTCACCGGCACCGGCGGCGGCATCTTCCTGTCCCCGATCGTGCTCCTGGCCGGTTGGGCCGGTCCACGTCATACCGGCGGCATCACGGCTCCGTTCATCCTGGCCAACTCCGTGACCGCGCTCGCGGCGGGCACCGCCACCTGGGCCTCGCTACCGGCGGAACTGCCCTGGCTGGTCGTCGCGGTGATGGCAGGCGCCCTGACCGGCACCTGGCTCGGGCTCACGCGGCTCTCGACGCGCTGGCTCCTCGCCGCGATGGGCTTGGTCCTGACGATCGCCGCCGCCAAGCTGATCCTCGCCACCTGAAGAAAATAGGGACAGGTACACATTAGCTTCGGTAATGTGTACCTGTCCCTATTTTTTTATGCGTCAGGCGTACTGGTCGACGATCTCGAGGATCTCGGCGGTCTTCTCGTTCATGAGCGCCAGGTCGCCGCGCGACTCGACATTGAGTCGCAGCAGCGGCTCGGTGTTCGAGCTCCTGATGTTGAACCGCCAGCGCGGATGCTCGACCGAGAGCCCGTCCACGGTCTCGGTCCTGACCGAGCCGGGCACGAAGCGCTCGCGCACCGCCGCAACCGCCCCCGGCACATCGCGGATCGTGCGATTGATCTCCCCGCTCGACGGGAACATCTTCATGCGCTCGTTGACGAGCATCGACAGCGGCTTGCCGGTGCGGCACAGCTGCTCCGCCAGCACCAGCCAGGTGATCATGCCGCTGTCGCAATAGGCGAAGTCACGGTAGTAATGGTGCGAGCTGGTCTCGCCGCCGTAGATCGCGTCCGCCTTGCGCATGCAGTCCTTCATGAACGCATGCCCGGACTTGCATTGCACGGGTCTGCCGCCCTGGGCACGAACGATCTGGTTGATGTTCCAGGTCAGCTTCGGGTCGTGCACGATCTTCGCGCCGGGCTCGCGCTCGAGAAAGGCGGATGCGAGCAGCCCGACGATGTAGTAGCCGTCGATGAACCGGCCATCTTCGTCGAAGAAGAAGCAGCGGTCGTAGTCCCCGTCCCAGGCGATGCCGAGGTCGGCTTTCGCGAGCCGCACGTTGCGCGCGGTGATCTCGCGATTCTCCTCGATCATCGGATTCGGCACGCCGTTCGGAAAGCTGCCGTCGGGTTCGTGCTGGATCTTGATGAAGCGGTACGGCAGCCGGTCCTGCAGCATGTCGAGCGCGAGGCCGGCGCCGCCGTTTCCGGACGTGGCCACGATCGTGAGCGGCTTCAGCCGCTCGAGGCCGACGAACGAGAGCACGTGGTCGGCCCAGGACGGCATGATGTCGAATGGCACGACGTTGCCGCGGCTGGTTGCCGCGTCGAAGACGCCCGCCTCCGCCAGCTGCCGGACGTCCTCGAGTCCGGTGTCGGCGCTGACCGGGCGCGAATCCTCGCGCACGAACTTGAGGCCGTTGTAGTCGGGCGGATTGTGGCTCGCGGTCACCATCACGCCGCCGTCGAGCTTCAGCGAGAAGGTCGCGAAGTAGACGCACTCGGTCCCGCACAGCCCGATGTCCACGACGTCCACGCCCGAGTCGTTCAGGCCCCGCATCAGCGCCTGCTGCAGCTCCGGGCTCGACAGCCGGATGTCGCGGCCCACCGCCACGCGCTTCGGCATGAGCCATTGCGCGTAGGCGCGCGCGATCCGGTAGACGGAATCCGGGTTCAATTCCTCGGGCACGCGTCCGCGCACGTCGTAAGCCTTGAAGCTGCCGGAAAAGCCCATGGGTTCATCCCACAAGGTAGGCGGGCCGGCGCCGCACGCACGCGACCTGCGTCACAGTCGGCCGGCGGGCCGCGCCGGCACGCCGATCGGCGGCTGCGGCGCGGGTACGGGCGGTCGCGCCTGGCGGCCGGTCATGGTCATAATCCATGGGCGATCCTGGGGCGGGCGCCGGCATGTCCGCAGGATTCTACGCGAGCCCGCAGCGCCGCCGCAGCGCGGCAACGCAGCGCTCCGCCGTGCGGCCGTCCCAGAGCTCGGGCCGGCTGCCGCGCGCCCAGCCGCCGCCCAGCGCCTCATCGGCCGCGCGCTCGAGTTCGGCCGGACCGATCAGCCGATTGGTGCCCTGCGTGACGGTGATCGGCCGCTCGGTGTTCTCGCGCAGCGTGAGGCAGGGTATGCCGAGGTAGGTGGTCTCCTCCTGCACGCCGCCGGAGTCCGTGATCGCGAGCGCCGAGCCGCTCACGAGGTTCATGAACTCGATGTAGGACAGTGGCTCGCAGGCGCGAACCGCACTGCCGTCGAAGCGCCGCGTCAGCCCGAACTCGTCGAGCTTTTTGCGCGTGCGGGGGTGCAGCGGGAACACGAGCGGCAGCCGCCGGCCGACCATGACCAGGCCCTCCACCAGCGCCGCGAGCGTCGCCGCATCGTCCACATTCGAGGGCCGGTGCAGCGTCACGACGCCGTAGCTGGTGCCGGTCAGCTTCATCGCGGAGCGCGTGCCCGCGCGCTCGATCTGCGGGCGCAAGAGCTCGTACGAGTCGATCATGATGTTGCCGACGCGGTCGATCCTCTGCGCCGGCACGCCCTCGGCCAGCAGGTTCTCGTCCGCATCCGGCGAGGGCGTCCAGAGCACGTCCGCGATCGAGTCGGTCACCAGCCGGTTGATCTCCTCCGGCATGCGCCGGTCGCGGCTGCGCAGGCCCGCCTCGAGATGCACGACCGGAATCCAGAGCTTCGCGCCCACCAGCGAGCAGGCCGCCGTCGAGTTGACGTCGCCGACGACCACGATCCAGCCGGGCCGCTCGCCGTCGAGCGCCTTTTCGTACGCGGTCATCACGCCGCCCAGCTGCTCCGCGTGGCTGCCGCTGCCCACGCCCAGGTGCAGCTGCGGCTCCGGCATCCCCAGGTCGCGGAAGAATGCGTCCGACATGTTCGGGTCATAGTGCTGGCCGGTATGCACGATGCGCGCGCGGCACCATTCCTCGCGCGCGAGCGCATGCCAGAGCGGCGCGATCTTCATGAAGTTGGGACGCGCGGCCGCGATCAGGTCAACCGCGACCCTGGGGCTTCGGGTAATAGCGCACTCCTTCGATGTCTGCGAAGTCGGAGTCCTGGGTCCAGAGCGTGGCCCCGAACTGCTGCGCGGTAGCCAGCATGATGCTGTCCGCCAAGGGCAGCAGTCGATCCTGCGAGATGCGGGCCGCCGCAAGCGCGAGCGAGCGATCGAAATCCACGATCCGACCCTGCTCCATGATCGCGATCGCCTGCAGCGCGTCACCGTCACCGCGCTGCATCCGCACCCGCTTGAATACCTCGTACAGCGCGAGTGTGGGCACCAGGAGGTCATCTGTCGCGGCAATTGGCGCTTCAAAATTCCCTGCGTTCGGTCCACCGGCGAAGAATTCCAGCCAAGCTGATGAGTCAACGAGATTCATTGCCGGTCCGGCTCCCGCGGTACCGAGGTGTCGATGCCGGCAAGAAACCCCCTCGCCTTTTTCGCGGGCCGCACCGGGATCAACTCGATGCGTCCCTGATACTGGATCGCATGCAGGCGGGCGCCAGGGCGGATTCCCAGCGCTTCACGAATGGCTTTCGGAATCACGACCTGGAACTTGGGCGATACCGTCACATCCGTCATACGATAATCTTATCGATCAATAAACCGTAATACAACCCGGACGCGCCGGCATACTCCGGAATTGCCGCGTACGTCGTAATTCTCGAGCGAAGTCGCTAGTCGGAGCGTCCCTTACGCCCGTAAGTGTCCTCGATCCGCTCGATGTCATCCTCCCCGAGATAGCCGCCGGACTGGACCTCGATGATCTGCACCGGCTCGGTCCCCGGGTTCTCGATGCGGTGCACCGCGCCGATCGGGATGTAGGTCGACTCGTTCTCGTTCAGGACGAAGACCTCGTTGTCGCGGGTGATCCTGGCGCTGCCCTTGACCACGACCCAATGCTCCGCCCGGTGCCGGTGCTTCTGGAGCGAGAGTCTGGCGCCGGGCTTGATGGTGAGCCGCTTGACCTGGAAACGCGGGCCCGCGTCGATGCTGTCGTAGCTCCCCCAGGGCCGGAATACCTCGCGGTGCAGCCCGGGCTCGCTGCGCCCCGCCTGCTTCATCCGCTCGACCAGGCGCTTGACCTCCTGCACGCGTCCGGCGGGCGCCACCATCACTGCGTCCTTGGTCTCGACGACCACGTGCTTTTCCAGCCCGACGGCCGCGACCAGGCGGCTGGTCGAGAGCAGCAGGCAGTCCCGCGAGTCCTCGACCACCACGTCGCCGCGCGCCACATTGCCCGCGGCATCCCGCGGCAGGACTTGATGCAGAGACGCGAATGAGCCGACGTCGCTCCAGCCCGCCGACAGCGGAACCACGGCGGCACGGTTCGTCTTCTCCATCACGGCGTAATCGATGGAGTCGGAACGGCAGGCCTCGAATGCCGCCCGTTCGAGCCGGAGAAAGTCGAGGTCACGCGCCGCGCTGTTGAAGGCGCGCTCGCAGGCCTCGTACATCCGCGGATCCAGGCGGCGCAGCTCGTCGAGGTAGCCGCGCGCCGGCAGCAGGAACATGCCGCTGTTCCACAGGTAATCCCCACTGGTCACGAATTGCGCGGCTTTGGCGGCGTCCGGTTTCTCCACGAATGCCGCGACATCGAGCACCGGCCCGGTCTCCGGACCCTTGCGGATATAGCCGTAGCCGGTTTCCGGATGAGTCGGGACAATGCCGAATGTCACCATCCGGCCACCGCGCGCGGCAGGCACGGCCGTTTCGACTGCGCGACGGAATGCGGTGACGTCCTCGATCACGTGGTCAGCCGGTAGCACGAGGAGCAGCGGCATTGCACCCTGCGCTGCTGGCTGCAGGGCGGCGAATGCCGCAACCGCAACGGCAGGCGCGGTGTTGCGCCCGACCGGCTCGAGCAGGATCGCGGCCGGCGCCAGGCCGACTTGGCGCAACTGCTCGGCGACGATGAAGCGATGGGCTTCGTTGCAGACGACGATCGGTGCCGCGAGGTCCGGAAGACCCGCAGTCCGGCGCGCCGTCTGCTGGATCATCGTCTCCTCCCCGACCAGCGGCAGGAGCTGTTTTGGATACAGCTCGCGCGACAGTGGCCACAACCTGGTGCCCGCCCCGCCCGACAGAATGACCGGAATCAGCATCGCAGGTCCTAGTCCTTCAGCTTGCCATGCGCCTCAAGATACCGGATCACGCGGTCCACACTCTCGGCCACCGTGAGTTTCGAAGTATCGATCTCGATATCGGCGGCCTCGGGCGCTTCGTAAGGAGAACTGATGCCGGTGAAATTCGCGATTTGCCCGGCGCGCGCCTTCGAGTAGAGGCCCTTCGGGTCGCGCTCCTCGCAGACCTCGATCGGCGTGTTGACGAACACCTCGATGAATTCATTCGCCTGCACCAGCTCGCGCACCATGCGCCGGTCGCTGCGGAACGGCGAGATGAAAGCCGTGACCACGATCAGGCCCGCGTCCACGAACAGCTTCGCGACCTCGCCGATGCGGCGGATGTTCTCGACCCGGCCGGCATCGCTGAAATCGAGGTCCTTGTTGAGGCCATGGCGGATATTGTCGCCGTCCAGCAGGTAGGAATGGTGGCCGCGCAGGTACAGCGCCTGCTCGACCGCGTTCGCGATCGTCGACTTGCCCGCGCCCGACAGGCCGGTGAACCAGAGGATGCAGGGCCGTTGCGCCTTCTGGTTGGCGCGCTGCTCGTGGCGCACGCGGGTCGGCTGCCAGAAGACCGAGACGTCGTGCTGTGCGCCCTGCGGTGCGCCGCTCCGCAGCACCATGCCCGCGCCCGCCGTCGCGTGGGTAAGCCGGTCCACGACGATGAGCGCGCCGGTGCCGCGGCAGGTCGCGTAGGTATCGAAGGCCGCCTGCTCCGCGAGCACGATGCGGCACAGTCCGATTTCGTTCAGGCGCAGCTCCGTGGCCGGGTGCTCGGACAGGTCGTTGACGTCCACCCGGTGATGGATGCTCTCGACCGTGCCGCGCAGGTAGCGGTGCGACATCTTGAATTCGTACTGCTTGCCCGGCAACAGAGGCGCATCGTTCATCCAGATCAGGTGCGCGTCGAAGATGCGCCCGACCGAGGGCGCACGGTCCGGGTGCACCAGCAGGTCGCCGCGGCTGAGGTCGATCTCGTCCTCGAGCGTGACGGTGACGTCCTGGCCCGCCTCCGCTAAGGGCAGCTTGCCGTCGAAGCGCAGGATCTCGCGCACCTTGCTGATCCGGCGCGAGGGCACCGCCAGCACCGGGTCGCCGACCGCGACCCGGCCCGCCACGACGGTGCCGGCATAGCCGCGGAACGAGGCATCCGGCCGGATTACGCACTGCACGGGTAGGCGCAGGTCTGCGAGGCGCTGGTCGCCGCTCACATCCACGGTGTCCAACCACTCGAGAATCGTAGGGCCGTGGTACCAGCGCGTCGCGCCGCTCTTCACGACCACGTTGTCGCCCTTCAGCGCCGACAGCGGCACGATGCGCGCATCCGCGTCGCGCATGGCCGGGATTGCCAGGCAGTCATCCTGGATGCGGTGGAAAACCGCCGGATCGTAGCCGACCAGGTCCATCTTGTTGACGGCGACCATGATGTGGCGGATGCCGAGCAGCGAGACGATGTACGCATGCCGGCGCGTCTGCACCTGCACGCCGCGCGCGGCGTCCACCAGGATCACGGCGAGGTCCGCGGTCGAGGCGCCGGTCGCCATGTTGCGCGTGTACTGCTCGTGGCCCGGGCAGTCGGCGATGATGTACTTGCGCTTGTCGGTGTCGAAGAAGCGATAGGCGACGTCGATCGTGATGCCCTGCTCGCGCTCGGCTTGCAGGCCGTCCACGAGCAGCGCCAGGTCCACCTCGTCTCCGGTCGTGCCCCACTTGCGGCTGTCGGAGGTGACCGCCGCGAGCTGATCCTCGAGGATCTGCTGCGTGTCATGCAGGAGCCGGCCGATCAGCGTGCTCTTGCCGTCGTCCACACTGCCGCAGGTGATCAAGCGCAGAAGCTCCTTGGACTCGTGGCGGCGCAGGAACTCCGCAAGCATCGGGGCGGCCATCAGAAGTACCCCTCGCGCTTGCGCTTTTCCATCGCCGCCGCCTGGTCGAAGTCGATCGCGCGGCTCTGCCGCTCCGAGGTCCGGGTGACGAGCATTTCCTCGATCACGGCCCTGAGATCGGCGGCCGCCGAACGCACGGCGCCGGACAGCGGATAGCAACCCAGGCTGCGGAAGCGGACCGTCTCCAGGCGCGGCTTCTCGCCCGTCTTCAGGGGCATGCGCTCGTCGTCTACCATGATGAGCAGGCCTTCGCGGTCCACGACCGGGCGCGGCCTTGCAAAGTAGAGCGGCACGACGGGGATCTGCTCGACGTGGATGTAGAGCCAGACGTCGAGCTCGGTCCAGTTCGCAAGCGGGAACACGCGGATGCTCTCGCCCTGGTGGATGCGGCCGTTGTAGAGGTTCCACAGCTCCGGGCGCTGGTTCTTCGGGTCCCAGCGGTGCTGCGCGTCGCGGAAGCTGAACACGCGCTCCTTGGCGCGCGACTTCTCCTCGTCGCGGCGCGCGCCGCCGAAAGCCGCGTCGAAGCGGTGCTGCGAGAGCGCCGACTTGAGCGCCTCGGTCTTCATGAGGTCGGTGTATTTGGCGCCGTGCGTGAATGGCGTGACGCCCGCGCGCAGCGCTTCCAGGTTCACGTGCACGATCAGCCGCAGTCCCAGTTCGCGCGCCGTGCGGTCGCGAAACTCGATCATCTCCCGGAATTTCCAGGTGGTGTCGATGTGCAGCAGCGGGAACGGCACCGGCCCGGGATGGAAGGCCTTGCGCGCGAGATGCAGGAGCACCGAGCTGTCCTTGCCGATCGAATAGAGCAGGACCGGGTTGTCGAACTCGGCCACGACTTCCCGGAAGATGAAGATGCTCTCGGCTTCGAGCCGCCGCAGCTGGGTCATGCCGCCCACGCGGCGCATTGTGCCGGAAAAGGGACGTAGAAACAGCTACTTGGGCGCATCGCCGGGCTTGGAACGCCGCCAGTTGCCTATGCGTTGCCCGCTGATTAATCTAGATGCATCTAGAGTGATCTGGATGGCGCGATGAAGACCATTGGCGCATTCGAGGCAAAAAACCGCCTGAGCGAACTGCTGGAAGCCGCGGAAAGTGGCGAGGAAGTCATGATTACGAAACACGGCCGCCCCGTTGCCAAGCTCACACCGGTCGACAATTTCGACCGGGCAAGGGCCCGTGAAGCGATCGAATGGATGAAGGCATTTCGCAAGAAGCACCCGCTGCGCGGTTTGAAGATCAAGGATCTGATCAATGAAGGCCGCAAGTATTGATGCTTGTGCTTGATTCATCGGCGACTCTTGCATGGATTCTGGAAGAACAGGCCGACAGCTCCGATAACGTGCTGGAATTCATGGACCGGGAACGCGCGACCGTGCCGATGCATTGGATCCTGGAGATCACCAATGGACTGCGCATGGCCGTACGACGGCGACGCCTGAGCCGCGAAGACGTCAGTCATTTCATGACCGAATTACGCGCTTTGCCGCTGCATGTGGATGCGCATACCGAGATCAGGGGCTGGGTCGAGATACCGGCGCTTGCGTACGAGCACGGCCTGACGACCTACGATGCCGCCTACCTCGAACTCGCGCTGCGCCTGA
>Ga0187893_10010023_pt1 | contig 14330 bp, 7 predicted proteins | sample MA1701074metaG_FD_139574 | JGI IMG/M metagenome (GOLD analysis project Ga0187893, IMG submission 139574) | White microbial mat communities from a basaltic lava cave in the Kipuka Kanohina Cave System on the Island of Hawaii, USA - MA170107-4 metaG ...
ATCAGGATTCTTTTCTCACCCGCGAAAGGTTGCTCCCTTCCGCCAGAAAAGAAAAAAGTAACATGCGGATATTTTTCAGTTTCGGAAATGCGCAGTTGCTTTTTTCCTGCTTTTGCAATCGCTTCGCCAAGCGTCATATCGAGGTTATCTTTTTCGTAAACCACATGTATATTTTTGTACGTATCGTCATAGCGGGTCATGGTTAGGTAATGCAGCCACAGCTTATACATTCCATGTCCGGAAAAATCCTGCTGCGAAAGCGCCTGGGTAATTTCGCGGCAGCGGTCGGTGCGGAAGTTGAAGCAGATGACGGCATCCCCCTCCCTGATGACGGCAGCCGGCTTTCCGTTTTCAGCAAGCACGATGGGCATAATGAATTCATCGGTTATGTTTTCAGCGTAGGATTCACGCACAGCAGATAAAATATCATGGGTTTGTTTTCCTGTTCCATGCACCAGCGCATCGTAAGCGATTTTTATACGTTCCCATCTTTTGTCGCGGTCCATAGCATAGTACCGGCCCGTAACGGAGCAGATTTTCGCCCCTGTTCCTTCAATCGCTTTCTGAACGGAGCGTAAATAATCCACACCGCTTTTGGGGTCGGTATCGCGCCCGTCTGTAAAGCCGTGAATGAAAATATTTTTCACTCCGTTATCTTTCGCCATCCGGCAGAGGTGGATGAGATGATCCTGGTGCGAATGAACTCCCCCCTCCGATATCAGTCCGATGAAATGCAGATTTTTATTTTGTTCAACGGCATATTTAAAAGCATTTTTCAGCACAGGATTCCGGTCAATTGTTTTTTCGCGGACGGCTTTATTAATAAGCGCCAGCTCCTGGAAAACGATTCTTCCTGCCCCGATATTCAGATGGCCCACTTCCGAATTTCCCATTTGACCATCGGGCAGTCCTACATGTTCACCCGAAGTGAGCAGTTGCGCATGAGGATAATCCCTGTACAGCGAATCAATAAAAGGCGTCCGTGCAGCGCTGATGGCGTTGGATTTTCCGGCAGGCGCCAGCCCCCATCCGTCCATGATGACCAGTACAACTTTTTTATTCATCATGCATCAGGTTACTTTTTAAAAATAATTTCAAATATGGTTCCCTTGGGTTTGTTGTCTTTGATGAATATTTTTCCGTTGTGAAGCTCCACCACGGTTTTCACAATAAACAGTCCCAGCCCTGTCCCCCTGTGCTTCCGCGTTTCTTCATTCTCGATGCGGTAAAATTTTTCAAACACTTTTTCTTTTTGGTCGGCAGGAATTCCTGAACCCGTATCTGAAATGCGGAGAATGATATGTTTTGCACGCTCGGTAAGCCCGATATGCGTTTCCGAATTATCGGTTGAATATTTTTCGGCATTTTCCACCAGGTTGATAATGGCTGAATGGATGGCAAGGGGGTCGCCCGTCAGGTAAACATCCTGCGCAAGCCGGTGCGTTATGGGGTGCATGAAATGAATGTTTTCCGTTTTTCCTGAAATAATTTCTTTCAGCAGTTCAGTAAGATTGAACTCCACCTTGTTCAGCTCGATGCTCCGGTTCTCCAGCTGCGCTGCCGTCAGCGCATTTTCCACCAGGTTCTGAATCCGGTTGGTATCCTGGATGGAGCGCTCAATGATGGACTCGCGTTTGTCCTTTTCAAGATTATACTTTTTAAGTGTCTGCAATCCGAGCTTGATGGCAGCAAGGGGGGACTTGAATTCATGCGTGATGGATAACAGGAAATTTTTCTGCTGACGCGCCAGCATAAATTCTTTTTTAAAAGCTTTGCGCGTTTGGTTTATGCCGATAACCAGCAGGGCAAGAAAAACCAATCCTTCACCGGCAACCATCACCCACCGGGAATGAAGATTTTTTTTAAAATCCTGATGCTCTCTTTCTCTGATGGATTCTTCTGCATGAGTAAGCTCCACAATTTTCATTTTATGCTCGTAAACCTCGCGGTTCAAATCAATCAGCAGATAAGCCCACCAGCAGAATTGAAGCAGGATATAAATAACGAATACGTAAAAGATGACAAGGGGGCGCATGACTTCCTAATGTTGTAATGTGGGGATGAAAAAAAATGCCGCAATCAATTGATGCGGCAAATTTATTCATTTGAAACGGGTCGTTGTTATTCGTCCAGTTCGGTTTCTGTTAAGTTTCCATCAACAATTTTAATCTGCACCCACTGCCCCGATGCATCTTTCTTTTCAATCATATAATAATCCACTCCCGAATCCCAGTCATCATATTCCGTCCACCAGAGTATTGTTCGTTGGTTTTTCCAGTCAGAATTCAGCAGCACGCTGGAACCTTCGTATCCGAGTGCGCCTGTGAGGTTGCAGTTATTTACTACTTCAATATGATAATAATAGTTCTGGTCATCCACCTCCACAAGGTCATCCACATAACTGTAAACATTTGCCGGAACAGTGGCAATGTGATAAAAATTCTGCTGATTGGCGGATCGCATTATCTTATATGCAATAACCCGCTGTGGCGAAATATTGGGAAGCGACCATTCTGTCAAAACGCTTTTGTTAAAAACAACGGTGCTGCGGATTACGTCCACTTTCTGATTTGCCAGCGCATAATCCGGCTGAGCAATTGCGGTATCACTTAATGAAATGTAATTGTTGCCGCACAACTGCCTTGCAGTAATCCGGTATGAGTAATCGAAGGGACATTCAAGTGTTGTATCCAGATAGTTGAGCGTGGAGCCGGAAACGGAGCCGAGAAACTGGCTCAATCCGGTTTTTACTTCCACCCTGTTGATTTCGTAAGATTGAACTGCACAACCGCCATAGGGCGTCCAGCTCACGGCTATGTTATTCCCCGATTTCTGAGCAGAAACATTGATAGTGGTATGGGGCTGCGACTGGCTTATCGGCAATGCATAATCACAGCGGTCAACCGTTTGTACTTTGTATGTGTAAGTATTTAAAAGTGTATTCAATCCTGCATCGGTATGAACCAAATTCACATTCGGGTTGGAGTTGTTGGTATCGGGCAAAACCAGAATCAAATCATATTGCAGCGTAGTTTTATTCAACCGGTACAACCGGTATTCTTTCAAATCAAGCTCTGCACTTGCCTGCCAGGTAATATCCACCGAAGTATTATTTTTTACAGATACGCTGAGTATGGGCGTAACGGCAGGGGGAATGGTATCATACACTTCAAGAAAATTGCTTTTTATTGTAGAATCCACACAACCATTATCATTCATTACAGTAAGCGAAACATTGTATAATCCCGGCTGTGTAAGAACCACCGTTGGATCCTGTTGCGTTGAATTGAGATTTCCAATAGTCCAACTGTAATTCGGATTGGACAATTGCGTGGAAGCATTATTGATGGAAAAAGAATTTCCCGAACATCCTGCTGAATTTGAAGTAAGAAAATCCGCATCAGGAGTAAGCTTCACATTTACCGGTACAGGAATAAAAAATGTATCAGTGCATCCGTTGGATGAATAAGCAATCAGATACGGAGTGTAAATTCCGCTTGTACTGAATGAATAGGATGGGGCGGGCAATGTGGAAGTTGATCCATCGCCAAAAACCCATAAATAGCCGGTTGCATTCAACGAGCTGTTCGTAAAATTCAATGTGAGTGGTGCGCATCCGGAAGAATCAGAAACTGTTCCTGATGCAGCAGGCGATTGTTTTACCAGCACCTGATGTATAATAGAATCAGCACAGCCATTATCATTTATAACCAGTAATTGAACAAAATATGTTCCTGCTGCGGTATAATTAACAGCAGGGTTCTGTTGTACCGAAGTAGTACCATAGCCAAAATCCCAGAAGTAATCCGGATTTTGAAGCAGCGTGGAATTATCCGTAAGCTGAACAAATAAATCCGTACATCCGGAATTGGGTGAAGCAGTAAACTGCGTGTTAGGCGTCATCAGCACATTTACAGGAACAGGAAGATTGAATGTGTCTTTACATCCATACTGATTGATGGCTACTATGGAGGCATTAAAAACTCCTGAGTTCAGATAAGTATATACAGGTGCAGAAGAATTGGAACTGTCACCATTTCCGAAATGCCACATTAAGGAGGTGGCTCCTGATGATGAATCAGCAAAAGAAACCGTCCAGGGAGCGCAGCCGGTTGTGCCGGAAAGATAAGCACCGTTAGCCGTGGGGGCAGGGTGAACTACAATGGAATCAGGAAATACATAATATGAAGTGCATCCGAGCGAATCCGTGGTGATGAGCGATACGATGTAGCTCCCTGTATCCTGGTAATTATGCGAAGGATTCTGCGCGGTGGAAGTATATCCGTCACCGAAATTCCACAACCATGTGGTGGCATTGATGGATGAATCGGCAAACTGAACGAATGTATTTAAGCAATTCAACTGCGTTGTCAGTGTAAAATATGCGTATGTACCGGGAATATGGATATAGTCAGTAATAGATTTGGTATCCTGGCAGCCGAGCGAATCCCAGATGGTTAATGAAATAGTGTAATCGCCCGGAATGTTATAAATGTGCGAAGGGTTTTGTGTGGTAGATGATGTTCCGTCACCGAAATTCCACAACCAGGAAACAGCATTGGCAGATAAATCATTAAACTGAATTAAAGATGGCGCACAACCTGCTGAAACCGGTGCTGTAAAATCAGCAGTGGGTTTAATAACGTGAATGCTGTCAGGCAAATTGATGGTTGAAGTGCAACCAGCCGAAGATGTAACGGTCAATTGCACCGAATATATGCCGGCATTCAGATAGGTGTGAGATGGATTCTGCTGATTTGAAGAATTGCCATCACCGAAATTCCATAACCACGAAACAGCATTTTGAGTGGAATCAGAAAACTGAACGGTGAAAGGATTGCAGCCAAGTGTATCTGAAATGAATGCCAATACAGGGATACCTGTGATATTTGATTTTGTTTTTGAAACGGTGCAACCGTTAGCATCCGTGATGGTCAATTTAATAGGTCCGGCAGGTTGAAAATTGAAAACATGAACAGGATTCTGAATGGTTGAAGTAGTGCCATCTCCGAAATCCCACAACCATGAAACCGGGTTCAAGCTCAGATCAGTGCAGGTAATCGTGATCGGAAAACAATTTCCATTTGAGGTAAAGCTGAAATTTGCTGTTGCCTGATAAATGGTAACAAAATTATTCTTAGTAATTGTTTTGGAACATCCCCCATTTGAAGCGGTTAATGACACAGTATAACTTCCCGGATTACCGAAATAATGATTCGGATTGGTATTGGTCGCAGTTGTTCCATCTCCGAAATCCCAGAAATATGAGGTTGCTCCCGATGAAGTATTAATAAATTGAATCAGCAGTGAATTACATCCGATCGTAGTATCATTGGTTATGAATCCGGCTGATATGTTAGCTATCTGAATCGGAGCTGAATAAAAAGTATCAATACAGCCGTTTACATCGGTTGTAATCAGCGAAACCGTATAGGAACCCGCATTAACGTAAATGTGCGATGGATTTTGAGAATTTGAAGTTGGAGTTCCATCACCAAAATTCCATAGCCACGCTGAAAATACTGACGGATTGAGGATACTGAACTGAACCGGATCATTGGTGCAATTGGTAAGTCCGGAAATCTGGATCGGATTAGTATGTCCGACCGTTACCGTAGTGGAAACTGTTTTCACGCATCCATAAATATTGGTTAATGTCAGCGTTACATTGTACGTTCCGCTGTTTGCATAAGTATGTGTTGGAGACATCACCGTATCAGTTATTCCATCTCCGAAATTCCATAAATAAGAAACAATATCTTTAGTGGTGTTTGTGAAGCTGAAATTGTATGGCTTACAATTGCTGCTCGAAAGAATGGTAATCGGGTCGGGCAGGAAATCATACACCTTAATAATTGCGAATGGATTAATGGATTGTTTGCATCCCCCGGGCATGCTTCCATAAAATGTAACCACATAGGTCCCTGCAACTAAGTATGTATAAGAAGTGCTTATAGCCGATGACGAATCGCCATTGCCAAAATGCCACTTTACGGTATCACATCCGGGTAATGGATTTGCAAATGAAACTGCAAATGGAGTACATCCTACAATAGTATCAGGTACAGTATAATTTACATTGCCTGCTACGACCTTGATGTAAACATTTTTTTGAACGGAATCCTGGCAACCCTGTGAAGTAGTAATTTTAAGCTTGACATTATAATTGCCGATTGTATTATAAATGTGGTTCGGATGTTGAATTGAAGAAGTATTTCCGTCACCGAAATTCCACAGCCACGAAGCTGCATTTGGATAATTGGATGCTGTAAACTTTACCGGAAGTGGCGGACAACCGCTGCGCGGAGTGCCTGAGAAATTTACATTGTTAATAGTTACCGTAACGGCATTTGCTTTAACGATCGTATCGCTGCAGCCGTTTGGCGAGAATGCTATCAGTGTTACCGTATAATTTCCTTTATTCGGATAAGTATGCAGCGGATTTGCGCTTGTTGAGGTTGAGGTGTCACCAAAGCTCCATAAATAGCTTGATGCATTGGAAGAAGTATTCGTAAACTGAAACGTGAATTTATCGCACGGATTTACCTGGGCAACGGTGAAATTAGCAACCGGTTTTGGATCCACTACTATGGCATTATTATATGTAGCGGTTCCGTTACAGCCATTGGAAGTTGTTACCGTTAGTGTAACAGAATAACTTCCCGGAGCAGCATAAAGATGAGTCGGGCTTTGCTGTGTTGATGTAGTTCCATCACCAAAATTCCACAGCCATGTAACTGCATTCTGAACCAAAGCGGTAAAGGTGGTGGTCAGCGATCCACAGCCAACATTGTTTGTTACAGAAAAACCCGGTACCAAAGAGTTGCCAATGTTGATATAATTATTTGCAATCACCGTATCCTTGCATCCATTGCTGTTTGTCGCTATGAGCGTAACGGTAAATGATCCTGTGCTGTTGTAAACATGGGTTGGATTCTGGAGGGTGGAAGTGCTTCCGTCACCAAAATTCCAATTCCATGAAGTGATTCCGCTACCTGATCCGGAAAAGCTGAAAACATCTGTAGAATCACAGGATGATGTAAAGCCCGCAGATATTGATGCTTTGGGCTTGTTGTGAATGGTGATATAATTACTTTTTGTTAAAATGGTGCTGCAGTTAAAGCCGTTGGTTGCAACCAATTTAATTGTATAGCTTCCGGCATTTGCATAAGTATGAGTTGGATTCTGAAGGGTGGAAGTGGTTCCGTCACCGAAATCCCATGTATAACTTACTCCGCCTGTTGTTGCATTAGTAAAAGAAATCAAATTATTATTGATGCAATCCGAAAGGGGGGAAGCCGAAAATGCAGTATTGGGCGATTGCACAGCATGAATGTAATTGGTTGCTATAAATGTATCCCGTTGTCCGGTCAGCGAATTGATGGCGACCAGACTCACCGTATAAAAGCCGGGACTCAGGTAAGCAGAGGAAGGATTTTGAAGAGTCGAAGTATTTCCGTTTCCGAAATCCCAATAATATGCATCCGCTCCGGCAGAATTATCCTGAAAATTTACGGTGAGCGGAACACAGCCGGCAGTGGGAGCTGCACTAAATGATGCAACCGGCTGGGCATTTCCGGTAAATACAAAAAAGTTGAATGCCGTACTGTAAATTACGGCATTCAGGTTGGTTTTTCGGTAAAGCCATTTGGACATAATTTTATATTTATTTCCAAAACCTGCTTATGCAGATTTGACCTATTGCTTTTGAATATTTGAATTGGTTCCTTGCGCGTAATTCACCTTCGGATTATAGCTCGAGCCCATATTAATAACAGGGTTGATTGCGCTATAGAATTGGGTTCCATCACGGGTAATTTTTTTCACGCGGTAATAGGCAAAGCCATCGGGAGGCGTATCATCCATCCAGCTATAAAACAGTTCTATTTCTGTACCTATTCCTTCTTTAATACCTACCGAATTGAAATCTTTTCCATCCTGCGATCTTTCAACTATGTAAATGCAGTCAGCAGGTTCATTTTTCGCAGTCCAGTTTAAAAATACCTTGCCTGAATTATATACAGTCGTATAATTCTGAATGGTGCCGGTCGGCAAATCATTGTTTGCAAGTAGCATTTTGCTTGCATTGATATTTTGCTGAGCCCAGGAATTGGTTGCGGCTAAACCAAATAATAAAAATGCAACCACATAAACGAAAAACAAAAAGCGGTACGATGGTCCTGCCTTGCGTTCACGATTGTAATAGCGGTATGGCTTTGAATAAAGCAACATCCGGTTTTCATTTATCATGTTATAAAATTCTTTGTTATCAGCCATTAATGTTTCCATAATTCTTTAATGTTTTATGTGATAATTATACTATCCGGATTACTTTAGGATATGTACATGAGCATCATTTTGTTTCAGATGTAAGATTTGGACAATAATTACGGAAGTTGTTGTAATAGGTTACATTGGATTAAAAAAGATCATAACCCATCAATATCAGCTTCAGTGGAATGCTGATTCCTTATGTATGATATTTCAATGAAAGATTTCCCGGAAAATTGATTTTCTGAATAAAATTTCTTTAAAAAATGAACATTTATAGGAATAAATAAGCAATTCATTCAATCCGGCTGATAGAAATAATAGTTGACTCACATGAAATGCCTCATTAAATAATGGTTTGAAGTCTGGTATTGAAAAATTTCTTTGGTCCTGCAGACCGGAATTTGCAGAGCGTCCAACTTTGAGAATTACTCTTAATGAATTAAGTTATTCAGAGGAAAATAGTTCGATTTAAAAATTATCTGCGCATTAAGCATTCCGATCAAATTTCAATAAGAAAAGTTTTGCATTAAAAAACAAACAGAAAATTTCCGGGTGCCAGATATTTTTTTTAAAAAGCGTTTTTGGAAAAAAAATTAAGAAAAGCAGAACCTTTAAAAAATGCTGTCGTACTAATGCAAAACTACAATCAACAACTACTAATTTTTATGGACATACTGAACAAAACAATTAAAAAGTTATCCGAAGAAGAATACCAGGAATTATTGAATGCGGTTTCAGGAAAGAAGAGAAATAAACCATTCATCGTCCTGGAGAATGCGCGAACCGATCATAAGTCTGATAGTGAGATGATGGAAATTCTGCAGGTTAATCCCAGTGCATACTATACATTAAAGTCACGTTTGAACGATAAAATCGCTTCGCTTTTTTCTAAAAATGTGCAAAGCCCTGTCAATGTTCTGATGAATGAAGTAACCAAGGTTCCTGCTCACTTATATGGAACAAATCGCGATTTTTCAGTGCGTGCGCTTATTGATCTCGAAAAGCAACTGATAGAATACGATTTGTCAAGCGAGCTGATCATTGTTTATAAGACGCTGGCACAGCTTCATCTTTTTACGGATGACTATTCCTATTATGATAATCTGTATAAAAAGCATGTAGCATTTTCATTAGCCGTAACCAAAGCCGAAGGAAAATTCTTTCAGTTCATCCGGCTGCTCGGACAATATGGTCTGAAAATGGATGATAAAACACTGGAGGATATTGTCATCCTGAAACGCGAACTGCTTAATATTTGTGAAATGTATGATTCGCATCGCCTGTTTGTCATTTATAACATTGTGAACATATATTATCAATGCAGTATAATGGAAAAGCGCGAAGGGCTTAAATCACAGGAAATAGAAATTGAAAAAACGCTGAACGAAATCACATCCATTTTTACCAAGTACAGTCAGGATACATTTTATCAGAACATCAATTTTATTGTTGATTTCCTGAATTTCGAATATTATCAGAAGACCAATAATCAGGTGCGGGCAGATTTTTATTATGATAAAGTTAAATCAATAATGCCTTCAATCTGTAACAAGCATTTTGTTCACTTTTTCATCACCCAATTTTTGAAATCTAAAATTGAAAAATATCTGAATGATAATGATGCTGCAGTGCTGTGCGATATGGATGATCTGCTTGGTACATCAACCGACATCGGGATTCATGAAGCGTATCACTATATTACGATGAGGAAGTTTTTAGCTGTCAGCAAATTTTACAACCGGGATTTTTCTGGAGCAGCAAAAACAATTAATGATTTGCGAAATTCCATGTCACTCAAAAAATATCTCTATACCGATGTGGAATGTAAATTATTCCAGGCATTACAATATTGCATGATGGGCGAAGACGGACTTTGCCAACAGCTTATTGCAAGCGTAAAGCGTCAGCTTATGGGTCTTGAAAATGAATGGGAAGCTGCTTTTATCTTTATAAAAATGCTGAAAACGGCATTGAAGCCCACCGATTTCCGGAAGAAAATAAAAAGGATTAATGATTTATGGGCTGAATTCAATCTGAAAAATACCGGGAAGAATCAATTGCTTAAATTCCTTAAGCTGGAAGAAACGTACCTCCGCAAAATGTCGAATCCCATTAAAGAACAATAATCACACAGTTTACACCTGAATTGCCTCTAAGTATTTTTCGCTTAGGGGCTTATTAATGTATTTTAAAACGTGCGGGTTGGTGGATGCCTTATTAATATCGTCAGGGCTGATTGATGATGATAACACAATTACTTTGCACGCTTCCCTGATTTTATCCGGCAGGGTTTCAAATTCATTTAAAAACTGAAATCCATCTTTGCCAGGCATATTCAGATCAAGGAAAACGATGCCGGGTATTGGATTTTGACCTTGTTCTGATTTCAGGTAATCAATAGCAGAATCAGTGGTCGTTTTTACGATGACTTCTTCAGCAAACCCGCTGGTATTAATAATTCTTTCATTGATAAAATTGTCAATTTCATTATCATCAACAAGCAGAACGGATTTGAATCGGTAGGTTGTTATCACAGGAAAATTTTTTGAGTGGTGACAGGTGGAATCGAACCACCGACACAAGGATTTTCAGTCCTTTGCTCTACCGACTGAGCTATGTCACCGGGCAAATAAAATGTGCGCACAAATGTAATTTTTTTTAGTCAAATTATTCCGTATCCTTATTTTTGGAACTCACATTTGCATAATGAATTTAGTCGTTGATATAGGAAACAGCAGGACGAAAATTGCATTGTTTGAATTGCAAAGAATGAAAGGTCCTGTTCACTTTTGCAGATCAAATGAAAAGGAGCTGACCAAAGCACTTCGAACTATCCCTGAAAATTTTCCGCTAATCGTTTCATCCGTTGCCGGTAATTTCGAACGTCAATTTTTGAGAAAGAAAAAGGCGGGAACCCCGATAGTTTTTTTGAATCATCGCACTCCATTGCCTTTTAAAATAAAATATAAAACCCCGGAAACCCTCGGACTCGACAGAATAGCAAATGCTGCCGGTGGAATCTCACTTTTTCCGGAACGCAATGTGCTGGTTGTTGATGCCGGCACCTGTCTTAAATTTGATTTTATTGACGCCAATAAAAATTATCACGGTGGAGCCATTTCTCCCGGGTTGCAGATGCGGTTTAACTCATTGAATTATTTTACAGAAAACCTTCCGCTTCTTAAACCTGCAGAAAAATTTATGATTACTGGGCAGAGCACCAATGAATCCATTCAGTCAGGGGTGCAAAACGGGATGATTTTGGAAATTGGGGGAGTAATTGCTCATTACCGGAAAAAGTACAAGACATTAAAAGTAGTTTTAACAGGTGGCGACTGGATTTACTTTGTCAATCAGCTTAAAAATACCATATTTGCCGCCCCCGAATTAACGCTTATCGGACTCAACGAAATTTTAAATTACAATTTAAGGCGTGCTTCAAAATAAGTTTGTTGTTTTTATCCTGTCTGTGATGTGTTTTTCCGGCATTGCCGGTGCCCAAACCGGTACAGTTTCTCCTTATTCAAGATATGGCATAGGCGAAATAAGAATTCCGGCTACAGTCAGACAAGCGGGCATGGGCTCAGCCGGAAAAGCGTTATTTGATTATGACCGGATCAGCATATTGAACCCTGCTTCTTCCGGATTCGACACCGTAACCACTCTTGAAGCAGGAATTTATGCATCCGTTTTTAAGCTGATTACATCTCAGAACAGTCAGACAGCCAATGGCGCATCCATCAACTACTTTTCGCTTGGATTTCCGGTCATAAAAAATATCTGGGGAGCAGCATTGGGTATTGCTCCATACAGCAGCACCGGTTACCGGATTTCAGATACCGGCACTTCCGAAAATTGCAACTGCGGCAGAATTCTTTCATCATTTACTGGCGATGGTGATATAAACCGGTATTTTCTACAGTTCGGTTTTGCACCGTTTGGCAGAAGGGGTGAAAAGTTTTACACTTCTTCGGAGTACGAAAAGCTGATTCAAAATTCCGATACTTTATCACTCAATAAATTTGTCAACCGTATTAATGCCATTAAAGGGATTTCCATCGGAATTAATGCATCATGGCTTTTCGGAACATTGAATAATATCCGAACGATGGATTTTATTGACAGCACCACATATCTTGATACTAAAATTACAAGCAGTATTACTTTAAGCGATATTCATCTGAATTTCGGAGCATTGTATCACCTTGAACTGAAAAAAAATAATTTTATCAATGCCGGCATTACGCTTTCCCCAACTTCCGGCATACGCTCCATAAGGAATGTGCTGTGGTATAATTTCCGCTCTAATGATTTTTTTGACGATGTGAAGGATACTGTCTTGAATATTGTAGATGATAAGGGCAGTACGACTATTCCGATGGAGTGGTCAGCGGGAGTTGCGTTCGGGAAAAAAGAAAAGTGGATAGCCGCTGCCGATTTTACTTACCAGAAATGGAGTGAGTATAAATCATTTAATGTTCATGAATCTTTTGAAGATAGTTATTCCATTCATGCCGGATTTGAAATCACTCCGAAAAAGGGAAGTACCCGATACCTTGATAACGTTCAGTACCGCATTGGAGGATATTATGGTTCATCGTTTCTTCAGTTAAAAGGACAAAGGATTAATGATTATGGTATTTCAATTGGATTAGGAATTCCTGTGATCAGGCGCGATTACATCCAGCGGGCGGCATTACAGATTGCTTTTGAGGCAGGCGAGCTTGGCACCACCAGCGAAAACCTGATCAAACAAAAATATTACCGCGTTCACTTCGGAGTTATACTAAATGAGCTTTGGTTTGTTAAAAGAAAATATGATTAGTTAAAAATAAGCCAGGATATGAAAAAAATGATTTTTGGTTTTGTCATTGCACTTACGCTTCACAACCATTCACGCGCACAGGAAAATGGTTCCAAGTACGGATCCGACAGCGCAGAATGCGTTAAAAATCTTTCGCTCTTTAATGAATATTACAAGCAGGGATCTTATGCTGATGCACTCGAACCCTGGATGTGGGTTTTTAAGAATTGCCCGGCTTCCAGCAAGAAGATTTACATAGGCGGGGCTGCCATGTATGAAGACAAAATTTCAAAAGAAAAAAATCAGGATGTTAAGAATAAGCTGCTCGACAGTCTTCTTTTAATCTTAGACCAGCGCATAAAACATTTCGGTGAAGAAGGATTTGTTACCGGGCGCAAGGGAATTGCAGTGATGGATTACAGCCCCGAGCGTAAGGAGGAAGCATTTCAGTTTCTTAAAAAATCAGTGGAACTTGAAGGAAACAAAACACTGCCCATTCCGCTCTATAAATACTTTCAGCTAAGCACCAAGTTGTATGGCGAACAGAAGATTACTAAGGAGCAAATACTTGATTTGTACGACCAGGTAAGCGGAATAATTGACCATAATCTTGAAAACAACTCACCCGATTCATCCGATTATGAAAAATCGAGAATCAATATTGAAAATTTCTTTGGTCCATTTGCAAATTGTGATGATCTCATAAATATTTATTCGCCCCGAATGAAAACCTCCGGTGACGACATCCAGCTTATCCGGAAAATTGTTCACCTTTTTGAAAAGAAAAAATGCAATGAATCGCAGGTATATCTTGAAGCAGCAGAAAAATTATATAAAATGGAACCCAATGCTGCCTCTGCCGCTGCACTTGCCCGGTTATATTCAGCAAAAAATAATTATTCCAAAGCGTCCGGTCTGTATAGCGAAGCTATTGATCTTGAAAATTCCATTAATAAGAAAGCGTTGTATAATCTTGAGCTTGCCGATTTGAATATGCGCGGATTGAAAAACTATCAGCAGGCGCGTGTTTTCGCACAGCGCGCTGCAGCGCTGAGACCCGATTGGGGACGACCTTATATGCTTATTGGCGATATTTATGTCGCTGCTTCTTCATCCTGTGGTGATGATGATTTCAAAAAAAGCACCGTTTTCTGGGCTGCTGTTGATAAATATCAGAAAGCAAAATCAGTGGATGGTTCTGTTGGAGAAGAAGCAAACCGTCTGATAGCAACTTATTCAAAATATTTTCCCA
>Ga0187893_10010024_pt1 | contig 14330 bp, 13 predicted proteins | sample MA1701074metaG_FD_139574 | JGI IMG/M metagenome (GOLD analysis project Ga0187893, IMG submission 139574) | White microbial mat communities from a basaltic lava cave in the Kipuka Kanohina Cave System on the Island of Hawaii, USA - MA170107-4 metaG ...
CACTGCTGATCGAGCCACGCCGGGCCGCGCAACGTCGGCTCGTCGGCACTGGCAAAGCGTTGCGGCAAGCCCGACGCGTCGACGACCTGTTGCACCAGCGTGGTCTTGCCGACCTGGCGCGGCACGGTCACCGCATGGATGAAGCGTCGCGCCCCGCTGAGCCGTGCAGAGAGCGTTGCCGCTTGGGGCCGGACGTAGCGCATCGACAGATTACTCAGGACGGAGAGTAATTTTACTCTTCTGACTGAGCAATTCCGGCGCGGCCGCAGCGAATGCGAATCGGGACGACGACCGCAAAGCCGGCGCACGCGACGCGCGCGCGCTTGCGTGGCACCAAATTCGGCAGGCTGCTGAAAAGCGGGCCGGGAAACAGCCGCTCAGGACAACCAGCGCTTGCGCCTTCGATACCGCTTCACGTCGCGGTACGACTTGCGGCTGCCGACGTCGTTCAGGCCGAGGTAGAACTCCTTCACGTCGGAGTTCTGCGCCAGCTTGTCGGCTGCGCCTTCGAGCACGATGCGGCCGTTCTCGATCACGTAGCCGTGGTCGGCGAGCGCGAGCGCGAGCGCGGCGTTCTGCTCGACGAGCAGCACCGCGATGCGCTCCTTCTCGACCATGCGGCGCACGATGTCGAAGATCTCTTCGACGAGCTTCGGCGCCAGCCCCAGCGACGGCTCGTCGAGCATCACCAGCTTCGGCCGCGACATCAGGCCGCGCCCGATCGCGAGCATCTGCTGCTCGCCGCCCGACAGGTACCCCGCCTGCTGGGCGTGCCGCTCGGCGAGCCGCGGGAAGTACGAGTAGACGCGCTCGATCCCCTCGCGCACCGCGGCCAGGCTTCGCAGGGTGTGGCCTCCGGCGACGAGGTTGTCGTCGACGCTCAGGTGCTCGAACACGCGCCGCCCTTCGAACACCTGGACGATGCCGCGCGTCACGATGTGGTGCGCGGCGAGCTTGTCGATGCGCTCGCCCGCGAACTCGATCGAGCCTTTGGAGACCTCGCCGCGCTCGGCGCGCAGGAGGCCCGAGATCGCCTTCAGGGTGGTCGTCTTGCCGGCGCCGTTGGCGCCGAGCAAGGTCGTGATCTTCGCGTCGGGCGCCTCGATCGAGACGCCCTTCAGCACGAGGATCACGCTGTCGTAGACGACCTCGATGTTGTTGAGCGACAGCACTCAACCGCCCGAGGCAAGATGCTTCTTCAGCACCTCGGGATAGGCGCGGAACCACTCGGTCGCCTGGACCCACTTGCCGCCCTTGGCCTGGAAGATCTGCACCCAGCCGCCGCCCTCGTGGTCGGCCGCGGTGATCTCGAGCGGCGGCACCAGACCGCCCAACGTGAAGCCCTTGATCGACTCGAGCCCGCGCTTCACGTCCTCCGGCGTGATATTGGCGTTGCCCTTCGCCTTGATCGCGTTGCGGATGCCCTCGACGTGGATTGCCGCGATCAACACGCCGCGGTTGTAGAGCACCGTCGAGGCCATCTCCTTCGGCGGCGCGTCCTTGCCCTGCGCCTTGTGCATCGCCGCGATCTCCTTGATCACCGGGTAGTCGGAGCCGACGCCCGCGAACTGGATCGCGTAGTAGCCCTCGGCTGCAGCCCATCCGCCGGCGGCTTCGATGTCGGCCTCGGTCGCGCCCCACACCAGCGCGACGACCTTGTTGAGCGGATAGCCGGCGCGCTTCAGCTCCTTGATCGAGACCGACGGCGAGCGCCCGAACAGGTGCGTGATCACGAAGTCGGGCCGGAAGCGCTGCGTGATGTCGATCACCTGCGCGCCCAGCTCGACCCCCGGCGGCGGCACCGCGAAGGTGCGCATTTCGAAGCCTTCGAGCTTGGCCAGGTCTTCGAGGATCGGCAGCGGCTCCTTGCCCGCCGGGTTGTCGTAGAAGACGTACGCGATCTTCTTGTCCTTGAGACTCCCGCCGAGCTGCTTCTTCGCGAACTCGACCGCGCCCGCGCCCTGCGACCAGTAGGTCGCGGCGATCGGGAAGACGAACGGAAACTTCTTGCCGTCGGCCGCCGCCGCGGTGCCGAAGCCGGGCGCCGTGCCCGGGATCTTGTCTTCGGTCAGGCGCTGCGTCAGCGCCTGCGTCTGCGGCGTGCCGTACAGGCCGATCAGCACGGCGCCTTCCTTCTTGTGGCGCTCGTAGGCCTCGACGGCCGGCGGCACCTTGTACTCGTTGTCGATCTCGATCGCCTTGATCTTCGTGCCCTCGACGCCGCCCTTCGAATTGACGAGCGCGATGTAGTCGTGGTAGCCGGGGCACAGGAACAGGCCGACGTTCTGCGTCGGGCCGGTGCGGTCGCACTGCAAGCCGATCACGATCTCCTTCTGCGCCTGCGCGGGCGCCGCGAACGCGAGCGCGGCCACCGCGGCGAGCACCCCCTCGAGCACTTTCGTCCAGCCAGTCATGAGAGTCTCCTTTGACGCCTCAGTGTGAGAACGGCCATATGCGGAAGTAGCTACGGACGTTGCGCCAAAGCCGGTTGAGGCCTTCCGGCTCGACGACGAGGAACACGATGATAAGAGCGCCGAACAGGGTCAGACGCATGCTCGGGATCAGGTTGTTGATGTCTGCGCCGCCGAACAGGAACGCGCCCCAGCTCTCCATCGCGAGACGAATCACGATCGGCAGCAGGGTGACGAAGATCGCGCCGAGGATCGATCCGAGCACCGAGCCGAGCCCGCCGATGATGATCATCGCCAGATAGTCGATCGAGGTGACGAGCGTGAACTGCTCGTAGTTCGCGATGCCGAGGTAGTACGTGTACAGCACGCCGGTGACGCCGGCGTAGAACGAGCTGATCGCAAAGGCGAGCAGCTTGTAGCGGAAGATGTTGATGCCGATGATCTCGGCGGCGATGTCCTGGTCGCGGATCGCGATGAACGCGCGGCCGATGCGGCTGCGCACCAGGTTCAAGGTGCCGATCACCGCGACGATCGCGAAGAACAGGAGAAACCCGTACAGCTCGTGCTGCGTGTTCAATTGCTTCCCGAACAAGCTCGGCCGCGGCACCTGGATCGACGCCTGCACGCCACCCGAGATCCACGGCACGTGGTTGATCGTCCATTCGATGATCAGCTGCCCGGCCAGGGTCGCGATCGCGAGGTACAGCCCCTTGATGCGCAGCGACGGGATGCCGACCACCGCGCCGATCGCCGCGGCCATCAGTCCGCCCGCGGGCAACGTGATCCAGAACGGCAGGTCGAGCCGGGTCGCGAGGTTGGCCGCGGTGTACGCGCCGACCGACATGAACGCGGCGTGGCCGATCGAGATCTGCCCCGCGTAGCCGACCAGGATGTTCAGTCCCAGCGCGCCGACCGAGGCGACCAGGATCAGGTTCAGGATCGAGACGTAGTACTCGTGCAGCGCGAGCGGCACGAAGACGAGCAGCACCAGGATCGCCGCGATCGCGTGGCGCGCGATCGGCAACGGGAACAGCGCCATGTCGGCCGCGTAGGTCGTCTTGTAGTAGCCGCTCTCGCGATGGAACATAGGTTCTAGACCCGTTCGATCCTCTTCTTGCCGAAGATGCCGTACGGCCGGATCATCAGCATCACGATCATCAGCACGTAAGGCGCGAAATCCTTGGTGCCGCCGCCGACCAGCGGGTCGAGATAGCCCGCGGCGAGGTTCTCGACCACCCCGACGATGAGCCCGCCGACGATCGCGCCGACGATCGAATCGAGCCCGCCGAGGATCACGACCGGGAACACCTTCAGCCCGATCAGCGCGAGCTGCGTATCGACGCCGAGCAAGGTCCCCCACACCACGCCGCCGAGGGCGGAAACGATCCCCGCCATGCCCCACGCGATCGCGAAGTAGCGCTCGACGTGAATCCCCATCGCCATCGACACCTGCTGGCTGTCGGCCACCGCGCGCATCGCCACGCCCATGCGGCTCTTCATGAAGAACCAGGTGAACGCGGCCAGGAAACCGAGGCTCACCACCGCTCCGACCAGCAGCACCGGCGGCAGCGAGATCGACGCGATGCGGATCGGCTCGTCGGCGATCGGCATCGCGATCGCTCGCGTCTGCGCGCCGAAGCTGATCGGCGCCACGCCGCGCAGCACGGCCGCGAGCCCGATCGTCGCCATGATCACCGCGATGATCGGCCGCCCGATCAGCGGCCTGAGCACGACGCGCTCGAGCCCGAAGCCGAACGCGACCATGCCGGCCACCGCGACGAGCACGCCGATCCAGAACGGAGCACCCGCCATCACGAGCATCGCGGCGACCAGGAAGCCGGCGAGCATCACGAACTCGCCCTGCGCGAAGTTGATCGCGTCGGTGGCCTTGTAGACGAGCACGAAGCCGAGCGCGATCAGCGAATACATGAGCCCGATCAGTACGCCGTTCGTGATCAGGACCAGGGTGAAGCCGAGGTCAAACATGGGTCGTCTCCCGGCGCCGGACGGGTGGTTGCGCCTCCATGTCCTCGATCGCGACGCGCGCGCGGACCGTCGCCCGCTGGCCGTCCTCGTAGGTGACCTCGCTCGAGATTTCGGCTTCGCGCGCGCCGTCGTAGAGCGCCTCGATCACGGCGGCGTACTTCTCGTTGATCGCCGAGCGGCGCAGCTTGCGGGTGCGGGTGATCTCGGCGTCGTCGGCGTCGAAGTCCTTGGCCAGCAGCAGGAAGCGGCTGATGCGCGTCGTCGACTGCAAGGTGCCGTTGCACTTGGCGATCTCCTCGCGGATCAACGCGCGCACCTCGGGCTTCTGCGACAGGTCCTGGTAGCTGGTGTACGCGAGACCCTTGCGTTCGGCCCAATTGCCCACCGACGCGAGCGAGATCGCGATCATCGCGGTGACCCTGTCGCGCCCGTTGCCGAACGCGATCGCCTCGCCGATGAAGGGGCTGAACTTGAGCTTGTTCTCGATGAACTGCGGCGCGAACGCGGTGCCGTCTCCGAGCTTGCCGACGTCCTTGGCGCGGTCGATGATCACGAGGTGGCCCTGCGGGTCGATGAAGCCCGCGTCTCCGGTATGGAACCAGCCTTCGGCGTCGACGGTGGCGCGCGTCGCCTCGTCCTGCTTGTGGTAGCCGCTGAAGACGTTCTTGCCGCGCAGCAGCACCTCGCCGCCGTCGGCGATGCGTACCTCGATGCCCGGGCCGGGCGGGCCGACCGTGTTCGGGTTCGCCGCCTCGTCGGGCTGCACGCACGCGAAGCCCGAGACCTCGGTCGACCCGTAGACCTGCTTCAGGTTGATGCCGAACGCGCGGAAGAAGCGGAAGCTGTCCGGGCCGAGCGGCGCGCCGCCGGTCAGGCACCAGCGCGCGCGGCGCAGCCCGAGCTGGTCGCGCACCGGGCCGTAGACCAGCCACTCGCCGAGCGCGCGCGCGAAGCGCAGACCCGCCGGCAGCGGCTTGCCGTCGCCGCGCAGCAGCTCGGCCTCGATCGCGCGGTCGCGGAAGTACTCGAAGGCGCGGCGCTTGAGCGGCGACGCGTCGGCGGCGCGCACCTCGAGCTGCGTCAGGATGTTCTCCCACACGCGCGGCGCGGCGAGGAACGCGCTCGGCCCGAGTTCGCGCAGGTCGCGCTGCACGGTCTCCGGGCTCTCCGGGCAGTTCACCGCGAAGCCGGTGACGAGCTGCGCGGCGAACGAGTACGCCACGTCGCCGACCCAGGCCATCGGCAGGTAGGCGAGCCAGTCGTCGGTGGCGCGCAGGTCGACGCATTCGGCGAACGCGCGCGCGCTGCTGATCAGGCTCGTGTGCGTCAGCGAGGCGCCTTTCGGCCGCCCGGTGGTGCCCGAGGTGTAGGCGAGGAGCGCGATGTCGTCGGCGCGGCCCTTCTCGACCTCGGCCTCGAAATGGCCGGGGTGCGTGCGTGCGTATTCGCGGCCGAGCTGCTCGACTGCCTGGTACGAACGCAGCCCGTCGTCGCGGTAGTGGAACATGCCGCGTGGATCGGCATAGACGATCAGCGAGAGGCTCGGCAGGCTCGTCCGGATGGTGAGCATCTTGTCCACCTGCTCCTGGTCCTCGGCGACGACGACGCTCGCCCCGGCGTGCTCGATCACGTAGTGCAGCTCCGACGCGTTGCCGTCCTGGTACAGCGGCACCGGCGTCCCGCCCAGGCTCTGCGCCGCGAGCATCGCCGCGTACAGGCACGGGCGGTTGTCGCCGATCACCGCGAGCGCGTCGCCGCGCCGGAAACCCAGCGCGGCGAGGCCGAGCGCGAAGTCGTGTACCAGCGCGCGGTAGTCGGCCCAGCTCATCGTGCGCCAGATGCCCATCGTCTTCTCGCGCATCGCCGGACTGGTGCCGCGCGTCGCGCCGTGATGCAGCAACAAGCGCGGAAACGTCGCGCCCTCTGCCGCCTGCGGGAGAGCGCCGGGGCGAGGGCTGTTGCCGCTCACACCGTCTCCGCTTCGCGTTCGCGCTTGGTGCCGAGGTAGGCGCTGATCACGGCCGGGTTCTTCTGCACCTGGCCCGGCGTTCCCTCGGCGATCTTGCGCCCGCGGTCGAGCACGATGACGCGCGCCGAGATGTCCATCACGACGCCCATGTCGTGCTCGATCAGGATCACGGTCGTGCCGCGTTCCTCGTTCACGTCGAGCACGTAGCGCGCCATGTCCTCCTTCTCCTCCTGGTTCATGCCGCCCATCGGCTCGTCGAGCAGCAGCACCTTGGGGTCGAGCGCGAGCGCGCGGCCCAGCTCGACGCGCTTCTGCAGCCCGTACGACAGCGCGCCGGTCGGCTGCTTGCGCAGGTCCTGCAGCTTGAGGAACTCGATCAGGTCCTCGACCTTCTCGCGGTGCGCGATCTCCTCCTTCTGCGCCAGGCCCCAGTAGGCGAACGACGAGAGCAGCCCCGACTTCATGCGCACGTGGCGACCGAGCATCAGGTTGTCGAGCACGGTCATGCCCTTGAACAGCGCGATGTTCTGGAACGTGCGCGCGACGCCCAGCCCGGCGATGCGCGACGGCGCGGCGCGCGTGATGTCGCGTCCCTCGAACGCGATCGACCCGCGGTCGGGACGGTAGAAGCCGCTCACCATGTTGAGCAACGACGTCTTGCCGGCACCGTTCGGGCCGATCACCGAGACCACTTCGCCGGGGTGGACTTCGAGGCTCACGTCGTCCACCGCCATCACGCCGCCGAAGTGCTTGGCGACGCCGTCGATGCGGAGCTGCGAGTCCGTCCTGGAACCGGGGTGCGGTGAGGCGCCCGCCTGCATCGTGACTCCCCAAAATGGGCCGATCATGCCGAGCGGGCGCCGGCTGTCAATCCGGCGATGCGCGCGGCCCTCTGCCCGCGTTACCGGGTCATCGGCACGAAGCGCACCGGAAGAACGCTCTCGGTCAGCGCGTCGCCGCGCGCGTTCTTTCGCAGCACCAGCAGCTGCTGGTCGCCGTCCTGCGGCCCGACCGGGGCGACGAGCCTGCCGCCGGGGGCGAGCTGGTCGATCAGCGCGCCGGGCACCTGTTCGGGTGCCGCGGTGACGACGATCGCGTCGAACGGCGCGGCGTCGGGCCAACCGCGGTACCCGTCGCCGACGCGCGTCTCGACGTTGTCGTAGCCAAGCCCGCGCAGCACGTCGCGTGCGCGCTCACCGAGCGGACGCACGATCTCGATCGTGTACACGCGCGCGGCGAGTTCGGCGAGCACCGCCGCCTGGTAGCCCGAGCCGGTGCCGATCTCGAGCACGCGGTCGCCGGGCCCGACCTCGGCCAGCTCGGTCATCAGCGCGACGATGAACGGCTGCGAGATCGTCTGACCGTGGCCGATCGAGAGCGGCCGGTTCGTGTACGCGGCGTGCTGCGCGTCGTCGGGCACGAAACGCTGACGCGGCACCTTGAGCAGCGCGGCGGCGACGCGCGGGCTGAGCTGCCGGCGCCCGGTGATTGCGGACGTCTCGCGCAGGATGGTTTCGATCGCGGAGAGCATGCGTCGGCGTGGTGCCTCGAAGGCGTCGGCAGCGGCTCGTCCGAGCCCGAAGCACGCGCCGCAAGCCGCCAGCAGCGCGCGGCGCGGGAGCGGAGGCAGCTGCATGCGCCGAGGTTACGCCGCGCCGGCGCCGAGCGGGGCCAATTGCCACAGTGCCAGCGCGACCAGCAGCAGCGCCGAGCCGCAGCGCGGACTCCACGGGGCCGGATCGTGGCCGCGCTACAAGAGGTCCTCGGCGACGAAGATCGAGAGCCGCACGCGCACGGCGCGCACCCCGGCGTCGCGCAGCGCGCCGAGGAACTGCAGGCCCGCGCGGTCCTGCGCGATCAGGTAGTACTGAACGTCGAGCGTGAGCAGCGCGCGGCGCGCGAGTGCAATGCGCGCGTCGAACGCCTCGGCGCCGCCGGGCAGCAGGCGAAAGCCCGAGAGGTGCCGCTTGTCGTCTTGTGTCGAGCGCGCTGCGATCTGCGCCAGCGGCGATGCCGCGACGTCGGTCAGCGCGTGCGACGCCATGCGCGTCGCGCCGCTCGGCAAGCCGGCGCAACCCGCCAGTGCCAGGGCGGCGAGCAGCGCGAGCGCGGCCCAGACGCGGCGCAGCGATGCGTTCAGCGCGACGGGAAGGGCGATGGCGGCGTTCACGGTGCCGAGGCTTGGGCACCGCGCCGGTTGCGCCGGCGTTTCGGCGGCGCTCCGGACGGATTGCGATTGAAACCGGCGCGCTCGACGCAGCGCCACGTGGACGGCCAGCGCGTTGAACGCGCCGGTCGTCAGCGCGAGCGCATCACCGGGTAACCGGCTATCCGCGCCGCCGCCGCTTGCGCCGCGGGGGCGGCCGGATCGGCGCGAACGGCTCGGGCTCGTCGCCGGCCTCGATCGTATCGATCGTCGCGCCGCGGGTAGCCGGGTCGCGCAGCGCCGCCATGTCCACCGAGAGCGACTTCAACGTCGCGCGCAGTTCAGCGACTTGCACGTTCAGGAGCGCATCGAGCGCGGCGAGCGCCGGCGCCTTGTTGTTAGGAGCGAGGTTCAGCGCCATGCACAGCGGAGCCTTGACCTGCGCCAACTCGAGCTCGAGCGCCTGCTGCTGCTCGCGCAGCACCGAGACGTAGTGCGCCAGCCGTTCATCCGAGGCGCGTGCCAGATGCGCGGCGTCGATCTGCTCGATCTCGATCTGCACCGTCAGCAGCTCGAGCAGATCGTTGCGCTCGTAGGCTGCATTCACGCGCTGCATCAGCGCGGTCTTGCTCGCGCGTTGTGTCGGGTCGGACTCGCGGTCGGGGTGCAGTGCAGCGGCGAGGCGGCGAAAGACGTCGCGCACCGAACGGCTGGCCTCGCTGGCGCGTTGCTCGGCGCGCAGCGCTTTCGCAGCGGCCTTCCTGCCTTGGGGCGTGTTCCGGGCTCCTGCCTCGCTGTGTGAAGCGCGCGCGGTCTCGCGCTCTTCGTAACGCCGCCCGGCGTGGTCGAGCAGCTCCTCGAGTGTTTTCGCGTCGTGGCCTTGCAGGACGTCCGCGCCGAGCATCTGGCCGACCAGGATCTCGCCGAACTCGACGCCCATGCGTTGGATCTCGTCGTGCGGTACGCCGCTATGGCGGTTGAACACAGCCTCGACCTCGGCGTCGGGGCCCCCTTCGAGCACTGTCTGGGCCAGCGTCGCGACCAGCGCTTCGAGCTTCGAGCGCCGCCGCCGCGTCAACCGCTCGTTCTTGTCGGCGAGCAGCGCGTCGATCCACAGCAGCGCGGCGCGTTGTCCTGCGAGCAGATCGCGCAGGCGCGGATCGAGGTCGGCCATCTGGCGCCGCTGCCAATGGTCGACGCAAGCGGTCCACGCCTCGAGGTCGCCGCGCAACCGTTGCAGCTTGCTCGTGAGCTGGTTGAACGCACGCTGGTTGCGGCTCAGCTTCGGCGCACCGGACTCCTCCGGCGCGATGGTCAACCCGGGCGCTGGGGCGGGCGCCGGAGGCAGATCGGTCGCCGCGAACAGGTTCTGTTGTTGAGGCGTTTGCTGCTCCTAAACCTAAACTTAGCGCACCGCTTCGACCTCGGCCGCGAAGACATAGCCGGCGCCGCGCTGCGTGGTGATGAACTCCGGGTGCGCCGGGTCGACCTCGATCTTGCGGCGCAGGCGCAGGATCTGCACGTCGATCGAACGGTCGTACACCTCGGCGTTGTGCAGCCGCGAGAGATCGAGCAGCTGGTCGCGCGTCAGCACGCGCTGCGGCGCGGACAGAAACGCCGCGAGCAGGCTGAACTCGCCGTTCGTCAGCTCGACCTGGCGACCTTCGCCGTGCTTCAGCTTGCGCAGGCCGATGTTCAGCTCCCAGTTGCCGAAGCGGTAGGCGCGCACCTTGGCGATCTCGTCGGCGACGCTCGCCTGCGCCTTGGCACGGCGGATCAGCGCGCGGATGCGCGCCAGCAACTCGCGCGGCGAGAACGGCTTGGTCAGGTAGTCGTCGGCGCCCAGCTCGAGCCCCATCACGCGGTCGGCTTCCTCGGCGCGGCCCGAGAGCATCAGGATCGGCACCGCCGAGGTTTCGCGCAGCTTGCGCGCGATCTGCATGCCGTCCTCGCCGGCGAGGCGCAGGTCGAGCACGACCACGTCGATCGTATCGCGCGCCATCACCGCGTGCAGTTCGCGGCCGGTCGCGACCGCGGTGACGCGCAGTTCGTTCTCGCTCAGGTAGTCGGTGACGAGCTGACGCACCTGCGGGTCGTCGTCGAGCGCCAGCACGTGGGGGGAAAGCGTCGGACCGGCCATCGCCCGCGTATCGTATCTCCGCTCCATGGCGTCGCTGCCGGGCTCGCCTGCGGCACTGGTCAAGCCGGCGCTCGAGAGCTGCGGCGTGCGCAAGACGTCTTGGCTAGACGATCCAGTCGATGCGGCGTCCTTCGCGCGTCAGGCCGATGTCGTTGAGCATGCGCCGGTCGAGCTGCGACAGCTCGACGCGTTCGCGGCGGCGGTCGCGCCATGCGCGGAACGTGGCGAGTGCTCGGTCGATCGGTCCGGGCGCGATGTCGAGCGCCGACAGCGGCAGCAGCGCCTCGGCGAAATCCTTGGAGTGGTGCATGGGGGTTCGGGTCGATTTCATCGGGCCTTCAGTTCAACCGACACCGGTTGCGCGCCGGTTTCCGCTGCTGCAGGGCGGCGTTACGGGTGAAACGCGGGAACGGCGCTTGCCGCGAAAGGGAACCGCCCTTCACGGGTTCCACCACCGAGAGGTTCGAAGTGAAAGCCAGATTCCAACTCTCCGCGGCGGCCGCCGCGATCGCGCTTGCTGCGGCGTCCGCATCGTTCGCCCAGACCGCGCAACCCGGCGCGGCGAGCCAGGGCACGACGGGCTCGCCGTCGACACCGCCGACGCACCCGACCGAGCGCACGACGCCCTCCAACCGCATGCCGGTCCCCGGCGCGACCGACGCGCCGGGCACGAGCCGCGCCGAGAGCGGCAGCAGCGCCGAAGCGATGCAGGCGTGCAAGAACCTGTCGAGCGAACAGGAGCGCAAGGACTGCACCGCGAAGGCCGAGCGCGAGATGCAGAACGCGCCGGGTGCGAGCACGGGCACGACGTCCGGCACCACGATCGATTCGTCCGGCGCGTCGACGACCACGGTGCCGGCGCAACCCGGCGCCGGCAGCACGCAGGGCGAGGACCAGGGCGCGTCGGGCAGCTCGAGCGGATCGTCCGGCAACGCGACGAGCGGCAGCACCGGCAACGCGACGAGCGGCAGCACCGGCAACGCGACGAGCGGCAGCACCGGCAGCGCGACGAGCGGCAGCATGAGCGGCGCGACGCCGAACCCGAGCGGCACGTCGAGCGGGACGTGGGGCTCGGACGGCACGCGCACGCAGCGCGGGTCGCAGGACGGTACGCGTTCTGGCGCCGACGGAACGCGCTCCGGCGCGGACGGAACGCGCGGCTCGGGCGTGACGCGCTGAGAGCACCCCTTCTCCCCAGGCGGGAGAGGAAGCCAACATCACTCGCCGGCGGTGGTTTCCCAACCGCCGCCGAGCGCGCGGATCAGCGCGACCGTCGCGAGCACGCGCTCGCGCTCGATCTGCGTCTGCGAGCGTTGCGTGCCGAGCACGCTGCGCTCGGCATCGATCACTTCGAGGTAGTTGACGTAGCCGGCGCGGTAGCGCGACGTCGACAACTGCGCGGCGCGGCGCGCCGACGCGATCGACTGCTGCTGCTCCTGTGACTGGGCCGACAGGATGCGCAGCCCCGACAGGCTGTCTTCGACCTCGCGGAACGCGACGAGAACGTTCTGCCGGTAGTCGGCGACCGCCTGTTCGTACTGCGCTGCCGCGTTCGCCTCGAGCGCCTTGTTGCGACCGCCGTCGAAGATCGGCACCGTGAGCGCGGTGCCGGCGAGCGGCCCGAGCAGCCAGGTGCGGCTCGACCACCGGAACAGGTCACCGAGGTCGGCCGACTCGAAGCCGAGCGCTCCGGTCAACGTGAGTTGCGGAAACTTGGCCGCGCGCGCGACGCCGATGCGCGCGTTCGCCGCGGCCATCGCGCGCTCGGCCGCCGCGATGTCGGGGCGCCGTTCGAGCAGCGCCGACGGCAGCCCGGATGGAATCGCGATCGGCTCGAACGCGAGCGGCGCGCGCGGCAAGGACACTTCAGCGGGCGCCTTCCCGAGCAGCACTGCGAGCGCGTGCTCGAGTTCGGCGCGGCGCTTGGAAAGGCCGATGCTTTCGGCGCGCGTCACCGATAGCTCGGTGCGCGCGCGCGCGGTGTCGAGCTCGCTGATCTCTCCGGCGCGCTGGCGCCGCTCGACGAGGCCGAGCGCGGCTTCGCGCAACTTCACCGTCTCGTCGAGCAGCGCGATCTCGGCGTCGAGCGAGCGGGTCGCGAAGTAGTGCTGCGCGACGTCGGCCTGGATCGCGAGCAGCAGCGAGCGGTACAGCGCCTCGGTCTGCTCGGCGTCGGCGCGCGCTGCGGCGATCTGGTTCGCGACGCGGCCGAACAGATCGACCTCGTAGCTCGCAGAAGCAGTCGCGCGCCACAAGGTCTGGGCGCGCGTGTCGGCGTCGGCCGGCAGGCCGAGCGACGCCGGCGACGAGCGTTGGCGCGTCGCGCCCGCGCCGGCATCGACCCTCGGCACGCGGTCGGCCTCGCTGACGCGTGCGATCGCGCGCGCCTGCGCGAGCTGCGCGAGGCCCGACTTCAGCGTCTGGTTCGCGCCGGCGGCCTGGGCTTGCAGCGCGGCAAGCGCCGGATCGCCGAACACCGCCCACCACTCGCCGCGCGCGAGCGCATCGCTCGGCTCGGCGGTCTTCCACGTCCCGGCTTCGGCGGCGGGGATCGCTTCCTTGAACGCCGCAGGCGCCGGCGCGGCGGGTTTCTCGTAGACCGGTGCGACGCTGCAGCCGGCGAGGACGAGGGCGGCGAAAACGAGGGTGAGTTTCATGGCGGGAGCGTTGGTCAAAGGTCGTGCCGTTGCGAGTCTGCCGGCCCTCATGCCAGCTCTCTCCCGGAGGGCGGGGGAGTCAGAGGCGCGCGGGCGAAGCGGGTAGCCAAGGTGCGCAGCAGCACGTAGAACACGGGGGTGAGGATCAATCCGAACAGCGTCACGCCGAGCATTCCGGAGAACACCGCGACGCCGATCGCGCGGCGCATCTCGGCGCCGGCGCCGACCGAGAGCGCGAGCGGGATCACGCCCATGATGAACGCGAACGACGTCATCAGGATCGGTCTCAGCCTGAGGCGGCTCGACTCGATCGCGGCCTGCACGACCGACCTGCCGCGGCGCTCCAGCTCCTGCGCGAACTCGACGATCAGGATCGCGTTCTTCGCCGCGAGCCCGACCAGCACGACGAGCGAGATCTGCGTGAAGACATTGTTGTCGCCGTCCATCAACCACACGCCGGCGATCGCCGCGAGCAGCGCCATCGGCACGTTGAGGATCACCGCGAGCGGCAGGGTCCAGCTCTCGTACAGCGCGGCGAGCACGAGAAACACGAGCAGCACCGCGATCGGGAACACGACGACTCCCGTGTTGCCGGCAAGGATCTCCTGGTACGTCAGGTCGGTCCATTCGAAGACGAGGCCCTTCGGCAGCACTTCCTTGGCGATGCGCTCGGCCGCGGCCTGCGCCTCGCCCGAGCTGTAGCCGGGGGCAGGGCCGCCGTTGATGTCGGCGGCGGTGTAGTTGTTGTAGCGCGAGACGCGATCCGGCCCGTAGCCGGTATCGACCGTCATCAGCGACGAGAGCGGCACCATGTCGCCCTGCGCGTTGCGCGTCTTCAGCTTGCCGACGTCCTCGGCGTGCATGCGGAACGGCGCGTCGGCCTGCACCTTCACCTGGTAGGTGCGGCCGAAGCGGTTGAAGTCGTTGACGTAGAGCGAGCCGAGATAGACCTGCATCGTGTCGAACACGTCGGTGACCTTCACGCCGAGCTGCTTCGCGTTGACGCGATCGACGTCGGCGC
>Ga0187893_10010025_pt1 | contig 14327 bp, 13 predicted proteins | sample MA1701074metaG_FD_139574 | JGI IMG/M metagenome (GOLD analysis project Ga0187893, IMG submission 139574) | White microbial mat communities from a basaltic lava cave in the Kipuka Kanohina Cave System on the Island of Hawaii, USA - MA170107-4 metaG ...
GAATGTGCTGGCAGCCGGCGGCAACGCCGGCGTGGGCGCTTCGCCGAGCGGACTGCTGTTCACAGCGGCGCCGGGAGGTGCGAATCCACCCGAGCAGACGATCACGCTGTCGAACCTTTCCCCGCGCAACGTGTCCTTCGGGGCGACGGCCTCCTTCGGCGACGGGCGGCCGTGGTTCACCGTGCAGTCGGCGGGCAACAACGTTCTGGCGGGCCAAACGACGGCCTTGCGGATCCTGCCGAATATCGCCGGGTTTACCGCAGGCGTCTATAACGCGAACATCACCGCAGCCTTCAGTGACCAGACGATCAGCCAAATCCAACTCCTGCTGGTGGTCGCTCCCGCAAGCGGCGCCTCGGCTTCCAAGGGCAAGGCCGCCGACGGATGTACGCCGGCAAAGCTTCTGCTGCTCCCCACCTCGCTCGGCGCCGGCTTCCGCGTGACGACCAGTTGGCCCACGCCGCTGGAAGTCCGCGTGGTGGACGACTGCGGGGCAGCGTTAACGCGCGGGGCGGTGGTAGCTTCGTTCTCCAACGGCGACGCGCCGGTCGTGCTCGTTCCGCTGCGCGACGGGCGGTGGAGCGGGACGTGGCAAGCACGCCCAACCTCGGCACCCCAGGTGACCGTGACCTTCGACGCGCAGCTCGATTCCCCGGTCTTGAATGGTTCGGCGCAGGTGGGCGGTGGATTGGATGTGAACGCCAATCCGCCGCCGGAGCTGAACGCCGGGGGCGTGGTGGACGCGGCCAGCTTTCGGCTCAACGCGCCACTAGCGCCGGGCAGTCTGATCTCGATTTTCGGGACCTTACTGGCGCTGGGCAGCACCGAAGCAACGTCACTGCCGCTTCCGAGCCAGCTCGGCGGCACGACGGTCGTGCTCGCCGGCCGGGCCCTGCCGTTGTTATTCGCCGGTCCGGGTCAGATCAATGCGATGGTGCCTTACGACCTGCCCGTCGATGCCAGGCACCAGCTAATCGTCCGGCGCGGGACGGCGATTTCAACCCCCGAGGCGGTGAACGTTGTTTCGACGCAGCCCGGCGTCTTCACCAACACGCAATCGGGTCTCGCCATCGTGGTGGCGGCGTATGCCGACGGCAGTTATTCGGTAGTCGGGCCGCAGACTCCGTTGAAAGTCGGCGACGTGATCGTAATCTATTGCACCGGGCTCGGCGACGTGGAGCCGCGGGCTATCGCTGGCGTCGGCGCTCCGTTCAACGAACTGCTCAAAGCGACCGAACAGGTGAAAGTGGTGATCGGTGGGGTCGAGGCACGAGTAGATTACGCCGGGCTGACGCCGGGATTCACGGGGCTGTACCAGATCAACTCCGCGGTGCCGGCCGGGGTCGCGCCGGGCGACGATGTTCCGCTGGTGATCCAGCAGTCGGCCCGGGAGAGTGCGTCGGTCAAACTGGTGGTTCGATAATCGCTGGATCTGCCTGTCAGATCAGTAAGATACGCGCGGTTACCACCTGGCCCCCGCCCTTGCATTATGCCCGTTCCCTGAAATCTTGTTGGTCTCGACAGGAATCGGGCAGGCTCGTAAAGAGCTTGAGTCTTCTGGCTAGGAGGCGCATTTTCAAAGTGGATGCGCTGGACTCGACGACTAGGGTGCGAACCGGTAGCCCACGCCCCGTACGGTGTGGATATGTTTCGGGAGCTGCGGGTTGTCCTCGAGTTTTTGACGGAGCCAGGCCACGTGAACATCAATGGTGCGCGAAGAGACGTCGCTCTGATACTCCCAGACATTCTGAAGCAGCTCCTCGCGCGAGACCACGGCGCCGCGATGATCGACCAGGTAGCGGAGCAGTTGCAATTCCTTGGCCGCCAGAGTCACCGGCTGGCCGTTCTTGCGCGCCTCGCCGCTCGAGAAATCGATCGCGACGTCGCCGAACTCGTACTTCAACACTGCGGTGCGGCGATCCTTGGTCACCCGCCTCAGCAGCGCTTCGATGCGAGCCAGCAGCTCGGAGGGGTCGAACGGCTTGGCGAGGTAGTCATCGGCGCCCAGCTTCAGCCCCACCACGCGATCCACCACCTGCGTCTTGGCGGTGAGCATCAGGATGGCGACATCACGGCCTTGCTGTCGCAGCTCGCGGCATACTTCGAAGCCGTTCTTGCCGGGCAGCATGACATCCAGAACCAGAAGATCGAAGTCGCCGCTGAGCGCCTTGACGAGGCCGGCGGGCCCGTCCATGGCTGTCTCGACGATGTAGCCTTCCGAGCCCAGCAGGTCTGAAATGGTGAGACTGAGGCCGGGCTCGTCTTCAACCAGCAGGATGCGCGAGCTCATGGCCGTGCTCCAGTGGCTTTTCGATCGGCGCGGCGGGAATGCGCAACACGAACTCGGCGCCCTTCATCGGCTCGCTGGATACACGGACGGTGCCGCCGTGCGCTTCCACGATCTTCTTGACCAGGTTCAACCCGAGCCCCGTTCCATGCACCTGGTCCGAGACGGCTCGCTTGCCCCGGAAGAACGGATCAAACACGTGGCGCTGTTCCTCCGGCGGAATCCCAGGGCCGCGATCGGCGACGCGGATCTCCACCACCGGGCCTTTGCGATCACCAGACAGGCCGGCGCTCAGGCCGATCCAGTGCTCTCCGTTGCCGCCGTACTTGAGGGCGTTGGCGATGAGGTTCTGGAGCGCGTGCCGTAGCGCCATGGCGTCCCCCATAATCGGTGGAAGCCCGGGCTCGATTCGCTTGTCCACCGTGCCTCCGGCCCCCTCGATCTCACTCCTGCTGGCGAGCAGGCTTTCCTCGATCACGCTCTCCACCGATACGGGCTCCGTCTCATGGATGACGCGGGCGGCGTTCGCGCTGGCGAATCGCATCACCTGCTCGACGATCGCCGTGAGCTTCTCGCTCTCGTGCTGGATCAATGCGCCATATCGTTCGACCTGGCCCGGATTACCGGCCAGCTTGCCGCGCAGGTTGAACGCCGCCGTGCGGATCACCGACAGCGGCGTCCGCAGCTCGTGCGAGACGCCGGCGACGAAGTCCATTTGCAGCTCCGCCAGCCGGTGTGCCTGCCGGGAAAAGCGAACCAGGGCTGCGATGGTCGCTCCGAGCAGCAGCAGCAGGCCTGCCGAGACGGCGAGGTTGCGCGCGCGCGCGCCGGCGACGATCGTTTCCAGAGATCCGGCGCGATGTCGCACCGTTAGAAGCCATCGCCCGCGTCCGGAGTCCACCGGCGGCGGCGCCGGACGCGCCCCGTCCGGAGCCGGACGGCCGAACTGGCTTTCGAAAAGCGTCACCGAGCCGTCGCCGGTCGTAAAGCGCGCCCCACCGTCGGAAGTATAGAGAAGGGAGCTGGGGCTCACGCGCCAGGCCACTTGCGCGTGGTATTCGGATCCCACGTGCCGTTCCAGCAGTTCGGGAAGCAGCGTGGAGCGTGCGTATGACTCGTCGACTTCGGCGATGAGCCATTCCATCTCAGGCCGGCGGAACCGGACCGGCGCGCGATTCGCTTCCTGTCGCACGAAGCGCGGCATCTCGATCAGCGTCGTACTTTCGAGCGGCGGCGGAGGCCCGCCCTGCATTCGCGCCAGCAGCCGGCCCTTCATCTTTCCCCATCCCTCGGGCCAGTCGGCCGCGACGAACGCATTACGCCCCGTGTCCAGCCTGCGCAGCTCGACGCTGGTTTCGTGCGGGATCGCCAGTGCGAAATTGCGGAACAGGCCGGGCCGCCGGCTGTTGGACTTCCATTCCTCGATGCGATGCAGGTAGGCGGCATCGCGGCCCGATTTCTCGATCTCGGCGGCCCTTGGCTGCAGCGACGGCCAAGCCGAGTTGATTTCGGAATTGAAATCGCGGCTCAGTCGCGAAAGTGTGCGCTGAAGTCCCAGGCGCAGCCGCTCCTGCTCGGCACGGCTGATCTCGCCGATCCACCGGTACTGGAGCACCGCGAGGATCGCGCACAGGACCGCCAGCAGACCCACGGACATCCAGGATAGTAGAGCCTGCCGGCGGGTCTTTTCCACATTCATAGTCTATATCGGTTCACGCCTGTTAGGACGACCGCGCCGCCGTTGATTTGTGCAAAGTATTGGTAAAAGGAGCGTTAAGAACGTTAAGGATGCTCAGCGGGACGAAACTCTGGAGTGGTTTCTTCGTCTGACACTGCATGGGTAGTTTAGGTTCCGCTTTTGACAGATCCTTCGACTGGAACATCGCGAAAGGTGCGCTGGTGGACGCCTTGAAGAACGGCAAGGCCATGATCCTGGGGATGATGCTGGGCTTGCTGCTCGCGGCGGTGATTGGAGTGGCGAGCGCGCCGGCGAGCGAAGAACGGTCACCCGCGTGGGAGCGCCACGCCCCGGACGGCAATAGTATCCACCTGAAGCAGGCGCCCGCAACGCGGCGTTATCGTAACGCCTAGCGCGTTCCGCCCATCACACACTTACAACCGGACACGGCGACTGCCTGATAATCGAATACGCGTTTGCACGCAGCCGCCCAAGCACACCCTCCGTCGATCCGCGCCCGATCACCATGACATCAGCCTTGAACTCCTCGGCCGCCTTGCAGACCACGTCGGGAGCGTCGCCGCTCTCGACAATCACGTCGGCCTTGGTTCCCGCCTCCGCCTGAAGCGCGGCGATGCTTTCCCTGGCCGCGCCGGCAAGTTGCGTTCGCCAGTCCGGATCGAAGTATTCGCCTGACCGTCCTTCCAGGCTGTAGGTGGCATGCACGATCACAAGACGCGCTTTCCAGTTGCAGGCGAGCTGTGCCGCCCAGGCCAGCGCACTCTTGCTCTGCGGCCCCAGGTCGATGCCCGCCACCACGGTCTTGAATGCAATGGAGGCGGCGGGCGGCGCCGCCTCCATGTGAACACCAGTCCAGACGGGGCAATCGGCGTCATGCAGTACCTTGGCGGTTACAGAGCCTAGAATGAACCGGCGAAACGGGCCGTAGCCGTGTGTCGGCATCACGATGAGATCGAACTTCCCGTCGTGCGCATGTTTGACGATCTGGCGGGAAGGATCGCCCTCGAGCATCACGCGGCGGGCCTTTAGACCCGGGAGCTCGCGAGAAAGAAATGCGTCGCACTCGGCCTGCAACTGGCGGGCGCGGTTCGCATACAGTTCGGTCAGAGCGATGCCGCCAGCTTCCATACCCGTGAATTCGTAGTACGGGTGCGGGATCACGTGCAGCATCTCTATTTCGGAACCATGGTGTTTCGCAAGCGCCTCCGCATAGCGGGCGGCGCCGATGCAGCGCTCCGAAAAATCGACGGGCAGGAGAATCTTCGCCAGTGAAAACATGCTCAGCCTCCTTTCAGGCCACCACGTGTAGTGTGAGCAAATCGCGTGCCAGGTCCGGGATCTCTTTGGTGCAAAGGCTTTTACAGCGAGCCGCGAGAACCGTCTTGGGCTGGGGGTGGTATTCTACGCAGGCTTCTTGCCCTGCCGGGCTACGGCCTCCATGGCCGCCCGAACCTTTTCCGGATCGCCCAGGTAGTAACTCCGCAGGGGTTTCATCGAATCGTCGAGCTCATAGACCAGCGGCATGCCCGTGGGAATGTTCAGCCCGGTGATTTCGCTCTCGGAAACGTTGTCCAGATATTTCACCAGCGCGCGCAGGCTGTTGCCGTGCGCGGCGATCAGCACCTTGCGGCCGGCGGCGATTTCCGGCGCGATTCTTTCGTGCCAGCAGGGCAGGAATCGCTCGACAGTGTCCTTCAGACATTCGGTGGTGGGAAGCTGTTCGGGTTTCAGGTCGCGATAGCGGGGATCGTGGCCGGGGAAGCGCTCGTCTCCGGTCGTGAGCGCGGGGGGCCGGATGTCATAACTTCTTCGCCAGATTTTTACCTGTTTTTCGCCAAATTTTTGTGCCATTTCCGCCTTATTTATGCCCTGTAAATCGCCATAATGGCGCTCGTTGAGCCGCCAGTCGCGGTAGACGGGAATCCACATCAGATCCATCTCGTCAACAACCAGCCAGAGCGTGCGGATCGCCCGCTTGAGGACCGACGTGAAGGCGAGATCGAACGTGAAGCCCCCGGCGCGAAGTACGCGCCCGGCTTCGCGCGCTTCTTCCACGCCTTTCTCCGACAGGTCCACATCTGTCCACCCGGTGAACCGATTCTCTTTGTTCCAGACGCTCTCGCCGTGACGGAGCAGGACGACCTTGTTCATTGACGGAACGCCTCCCGGCCGGCGTATCGCGCGGAAGCGCCGAGCTCCTGCTCGATTCTCAAAAGCTGGTTGTACTTGGCCATGCGATCGGTCCGCGAGGCCGAGCCGGTCTTGATCTGGCCGGCGCCGGTGGCGACGGCGAGATCGGCGATGAAGCTGTCTTCGGTTTCTCCCGAGCGGTGCGATACGACGGAGGTGTAGCCGGCCCGCGCCGCCATTGCCATCGCATCGAGCGTTTCCGTCAGACTGCCGATCTGATTGACCTTGACGAGTATGGAGTTGGCGATTCCTTCGGCGATACCGCGGGCGAGCCTCCCGGTGTTGGTGACGAAGAGGTCGTCGCCGACGAGCTGGACTCGCGAGCCGAGCGCGCCGGTGAGATGCTTCCATCCGTCCCAGTCATCTTCGTCCATTCCGTCCTCGATCGAGACGATGGGATACTGCCGGACCCAATCCGTCCAGAAGTCGGCCATCTGCGCCGCGTTCCTCTTGCTTCCGTCCGACTTGCGGAAGACATAGAGGCTGCTCTCCGGATCGTGAAACTCGCTGGAGGCGCAATCGAGAGCGAGGCCGATTTCGTCGCCCGCCTTGTAGCCAGCCTTCTGAATCGCTTCGAGGATCACCTCGATCGCCTCGCCGTTCGATTTCAAATTCGGAGCGAAGCCGCCTTCGTCGCCGACCGCCGTCGAGTAGCCGCGTTTCTTCAGGACGCCCTTCAGGGTGTGAAAGACCTCGGCGCCCATGCGGATCGCCTCCGAGAAGCGCGCGGCGCGGTAAGGGACGATCATGAACTCCTGCAAGTCGACGGAATTGTCGGCGTGGGCGCCGCCGTTGAGAATGTTCATCAGCGGCACCGGCAACACGCACGCCGAGGCGCCGCCCAGGTACCGATAGAGCGGCGTGCGGTGCGAAGCGGCGGCCGCCCGCGCAGCGGCCATGGAAACCGCGAGAATGGCGTTGGCGCCGAGCTTGCCTTTGTTCGGCGTGCCGTCCAGCGAATTCATGAGCCGGTCGAGCGAGGCCTGATCGGAGGCATCGTGCCCGCGCAGCGCGGGTGCGATCTTCTCCCCGATATTGCGCACGGCGGTGAGCACGCCGCGGCCGAGATACCGGTTTTTTTCGCCGTCGCGAAGCTCCATCGCCTCATGCTCTCCGGTGGAGGCGCCGGATGGCACGGCGGCGCGTCCGAGACTGCCGTCGGCGAGGCGGACATCGGCTTCGACGGTGGGGTTGCCGCGGGAATCGAGAATCTCGCGGCCGATGATGGAAACGATTTCAGGCATGAAGCCTACATTTTGACATGCAACGTGGGAGGGCGAATGCTACCGAATGCGAATACGGGTGACGTTGGCCGCCACACCGTTCACCGTCACGCGACGCGAGATGGACGATCTTTGCGTCCGATGGAAGTGGCATGTCTTTCTCCTTGGTGGAAATTGTGTTCTCGAATCCGTAGTATCTCTGAAGTATCGAGTGCCGGCGAGGGCGCCGGCAGCGGGCCGGGGGGCCCGCCCCACCAATCGGGTCAGGCCCCAGGTAATCGGCACCGGCCTTGCCGCTAACGTGCCGTAGAGCTGTTCGCCAAGCGCCGTGATCTAGCACCCGCCGAGCGGCGGGTACATCGCCGGCGGACGGTCGAGGTCGACCTGCTCGACGTCGATCCAGGGCACGTACTCGGGGCGCTGACGTCCGTCGACGAAGATCAGCATGCCGGCATTCCCCTGGCCGAGGTCGCCGGCGCACTCGAGCTGCAGCTCCTTGCCACTATGGAAGGTCACCCTGGCGCGCCGGGCGACGCGCTCTTCACGGCCGGGGAGCACGATCGAGGCGATCAGGCCGAAGGGGATGTTGTAGTGCACGCCCTGGGATGGGGCGTCGAGCGTCTCGGTGACCTCGCTCTCGTCGAGGTCGTAGACCAGCCGGCCGCGGAGGCGCCGGCCGTCGCGAGTGGTGATGCTACCGGTGAGCGGGCCCCCGGGCGGGAAGTCGCCGTAGGCGGGGCCGCTGCCGCCGGGGCTGAACTCGACGCGCTCGAAGGCGTCCCAGGAGACTAGCACTCGGCCGTAGCGCGGGTCGTCGACGTAGACCCCGCGGTTGCCCTGGCCGACTGCGCGGGCGCCGGAGAGCACGATCTCGCGGGCGTCGAGCAGCGTCACCAGGGAGCTGTCGCGCGAGCGGCGCGCGATGGAGCGGATGGTGTCGAAACGCAGGCTGCGCTCACCGACGGCGGTGTGGCCGGCGAGCTCGTCGGAGCCGATGCACTGCTCGCGGTCCCACTGGACGAAGCCGGTGAAGTCGTCGCCGTGCCGCGTGCGCACCGTACCGTGCAGCCCGTCGGGGGCGGCGCCTGGCCGGGGGGTGGGGAGGAGTTCGATCGCGCGGATTCGGAGACTGTCGAGGTCGGCCACGCCCCGCGTGCCGTCCCACACCCGCACGCCGTCGTCGAAGTCGCTGGCGGAGAAGCGGTTGAGGTCGAACACGGTCCCGCTCTTGAGAGTCACCCACACGTCGCGGCCATGCGCCTCAATGCGCGCGATGTCGCCCAAGCGCGCCATGAAAAGCCGGCCGAGGTCGATCGGGTGCACTCGCTGGGCGATCTCGACCCCGAAGATCTCGATCGGGCGGCGCTCCTTGGGCAGCCGCTCGGGCGGCACGAGGGCGACCCAGGGGTTCTCGTTCTTCGCGCCGTTGAAGTAGTTGCCCCAGAACGCCTCCTCGTCGCCTCCCCAGCGCAGCCGCCCCTCGTAGATGACGCCGTCCACGGTGGTGATGCGGCCGTAGAGGAAGCTCTGGTGGGCCTCCGCCGCCGAGGGGGTGACCGCGGGCGAGGTCGCCGCGGCGGGGTCGACGTCCTGCTTGAGGGCCCGGTAGCGGGCGGCGAGGGCGAGGAGGATGAGCACGGTAGCGAACGCCCCGCCGGCAATCGTAGCTCTCTTCATAATCGGCTCTCTGCAGAAGACACGAAACTCAAGCCGCAACGGTCCGACTTGCGATAGTCGGTATTTATCGTTCCTCCCCAGGTCGATGCAAGCCTAGCATCGCAATGCACTTTACCACGCCAAGCAGTCCAACCGCAAGGGCGGTCAACCAATTCCCGATGCGCATGCCATGCTTCTTTACGCCCTTCACTCGCCGGATTCCGCCGCAAGGTCCGGACTCAGGAGCCCGCAATCCACAGCTTCGCAGGCGAGTCGGCGAATGGCTGCAAGCCGCTAGGTTGATAGTGGAGGAGGCATATTGGGCCTGCTCGAGGTTGATCCGGTAGCGCGTCACCACGGTCTTGTTGAAGGCGAGGCATGGTTCCGAGCAGTACCAGTCGATGAATTCACGGATCGCATGGTCGTACGCGCGTTGGGAACTACGCGAGGTCAGACTGTTGCGGACTGCCGATTTCGATTATTCGAGATCCGGCAACTTCAGGACTGTTCCGGGGCTGAGTTTGCGTTTTTTGTTGGCCATGCTCGCAGTCTGAACCACGCGCATGCGCGTCGCGCGCCAGCCTATGCTGGGGCGTTTATCGGTCTCGATCTCCCTACTGCCACAGCTCGGCTCATCTATTGCATTGCCACTGAAATACCAGAAAAGCCGGGTACGGAAATGTATCACAATGGAGACAATGCAGACTTTCGATCGGATAACTTGGAACCCGAACCAGATGAACGGCCAGCCGTGCATCCGCAACATGCGGCTGACGGTGCGGCGAGTAGTGGAGGCCGTGGCCCAGTATCCGAACCGGGACGACCTGTTTCGGAACTATCCCGAATTGGAGCCGGACGACATATGGCAGGCATTGGCCTTCGCCGCCGCCAATCTTGAAGACAGTGCGGTTGAAAGCGACGCGGCGTGACCCGCTGAGCCGGCCATGCGCCTTGTGCTGGACCAGGGAGTTCCGCGAGACGCAGCGACAATGTTGCGCAACCTCGGATACGATTGTACGCATGTAGGTGACATCGGAATGAGGAAGGCAGCCGATGATGAGATCCTCCGGTGGTCGTTGGCGCAGAATGCCATTGTGGTGACGTTGGATACTGACTTTCACGCGATCCTAGCCGTCACCCGAGCTAGCGCACCTTCCGTGATTCGACTACGCACGCAGGGCCTGGGTGCTCTTCAAGTCGTCGAGCAGGTTCAGAGCGTGCTCGCTCGATTCGAGTCCGATCTGCAACGCGGTTGCCTCGTCACAGTCAAGGCTCGCAAGATTACTTGCCACAAGTTGCCGGTCGGCAGTTCCAACTGACCCTCCGCATCGCAAGGGCGTTTAGAAACCCCTTTCCGCAGGTCTGGTGCCGCCCCTGCACAATTCTGGTGTCTAATGTTGATGCTTCCCGACAGCATCATGGATCATTTCAAACAATTCTGATTTGATTCAGACCTGCGAGAAACGGATCTCTGTCCGCGATCCATCACGCTGCAAACGCTGAGTCGATGTTCGTCTGATTCCGTTGGCCGGCCTTCGGCGTTCTGTCACACGCGACGGCGCGAAGACCGCCTTCGCACGGTAGCGGACTTTGGCTCGATCCCGAGCCTATGGATGGAATCCGTAGCTTGCCGTCGCCGGCGCGCTGGTGCAGAACCGAAACGGCTCTCCATGGCCGGACCGGGGCGCTACACGAAGAAAATCCTCCAACCCATGGGGAGGCGCCTTGACAGCGATGCGGAATCGGGAGTAGCATGGGTGGTGTGTCTACGGTAGATAATCTATCTGACCGCTTAGAGTTCCTCCAGGGCACCTTGGAAGTTCTGATTCTACGTAGTCTCGCCCCAGGCCCAAATCACGCTTACGGAATCTCTCAATTCCTCAGACACCAGTCCGAACATCAGTTCATCGTCGACAACGGTTCACTCTATCCGGCATTGCAGCGTCTGTTGCAGCGCAACTGGATCAAGGCCCGATGGAAAACGTCACCCAATGCACGTCGTGCCAAGTATTACCAGCTCACGCCCGCAGGCCGGAAGCAGTTCGTCGTTGCGACGTCTAAATGGCAAAGGTTCGTGGAGGCGATGGGGCGGGTTCTCGCTCCTCAAGGCTAGATGCCATGCGGGAATGGTGGTCTAAACTTCGGCCCCATAGGACACACTGGCCCCCACGGCGTTTGGTGCGGCTAGATTGTTGAGGTTGGCCCTACCGGCAGAACGCCCTCGGGTAGAAGCAGACGTGACAGCCTATGCTGCTTCGCGGGGAACCGGCTCTTCGGATTCTTCGCACCTGTCCGGAGCACAACAGCGAAAACTGATTCCCCATGCCTGACGCCGTGGCATCGACCGAGCCAGCCGCGCCGCTTGGGCGAGGGGATTACATTACGCGCCACATGGCGACTACTACCCGCGAGTGACCACAGGCCCAGACCGCCCCAAGCACTTCAGCGATTCGACTATGCGCTCTTGTGGACTGCCGGACCCGATGGCGTTTACCGGGAGTAATCTTGTCTCAACACGATCGGAAAGTATCACGGCTGCTCAACGAGTCCGAATGGGACTTGCGATGATCCTCCTGATGCCGGACTCGTCTACCTTCTCCTCATTCAGGAGCAAGCGCTTCAAACGTCGGCCGCCCATTCTTCATATTCGAGATGCGCGCTCTTATCCTCTGCGTGGAAGGCCGACCGGAGAGTGTCGATGATCAACTCCACACCGCTCCAATCGAATTGCCCCAGACATGAAGGATTCGATTCACTCGCGGCGAGCTTAGCGCGGAATCGTTCCAACACCTCCCTTTTCGCCAGCAATTCCCCTTGATAGCGCCGCAGCTTCGCATCGTACCCCCTCCACTGCACTGGAGTGAGCTGTCCGTCGGCTCCAGACAGACAATCCGATCCAAGATAGAACTCGATCCCGCATGCCAGACCATTGACATCCATGATCGACACTCCACGGACGTCGGCAAGCCGGAGATTGATGCTTGAAGACGCGTAATGCGCCTGCTCAAGGAAGATGCGGTAGCGGTCACAACGGTCTTGTTGAAGGCCAGGCGGGGCTCCGAGCAGTACCATTCGATGAACTCCCGGATGGCGTGATCGTATGAGCGCTGCGAACTCTGGGACGAGAGGCTGTTCAGGACGGCAGACTTGGATTGTTCCAGGTCGGGGAGACGTAGGACAGCCTTGGGTGTGCGTTTGCGTTTAGTCTTTGACATGCCGCTATCTTCAAGCAGCCGCCTCTGCGGGTCGACCACCTCCTCCGATTCAGCAATCTCCTACAAACTATGACGGTAGCGGCGCGGCCACCTCTTTGCGCGCCGATGAGCACCGCGATCTCCGATTCAAGTCCGAACCGTTTCAACGCTGGTTGACCCTTTGCCAGCCGATCGTGCGACAATCGACAGAGAACCCGATGACGAGAAAGACTTTCCACGTCTACCCCTCAGATAAAGCCTGGGTTGTGCAAAAGGAGGGTGCCAGCGGCAAGAAGTTCTCGACGCAACGCCAAGCCATTGAAGCCGCACGAGAGATCGCGAGGAGCCAGGCTTCCGGCCAGGTGGTGGTCCACGGGCAGAACGGCCAGATTCGCGAGCACGCGACATACGGAATGCCTCCGATTCAGGACCCGCCAAAGAAAAGTTCCGCCGCTAAGCGTATCCGGCGGGCGGTCGGCACCGTCGCACTCAAACGGGTGAAAGCCACTTCTACCAGTGCCCGTTTGTCTAAAAAGTAGCGATGTCTTCATAAATTGCCCGTTCGATCCAGGCTATAGACGGATCTTCGATGCCATTGTGTTTGCGGTGTACGACCTTGGCTTCAAGGCGCGCTGCGCGCTGGAGGATGACGACGCTGGCGAGGTCCGACTCGCCAAAATTGAGCGCATCATCGAGGAGTGCCGATTTGGCATTAATGATTTGTCCGCTGTTGAACTCGACGCAGTGACAGGGCTACCGCGTTTTAACATGCCGCTGGAACTCGGAATGTTTTTCGGGTGTAAGCGCTTCGGCCCGGCGAACCAAAAGAAAAAGCGCACGTTGGTGCTCGATCGGGAGCCATACCGGTACCGCCAATTCATATCCGATATTGCCGGCCAGGACATCCGCGCGCACGATGGGAACCCAGAACGCGCCATTCGCGAAGTGAGGGACTGGCTTCAGGCAACCTCGAAGCGTTCCGGCCTGCCGGGCGGCGGTGAAATTATCGAAAATTGTAGGCGGTTCCAGACGGACCTTCCCACTTTGTGCGCGGTCGCCGGCCTCGAACCCGACAGACTGACATTCATAGACCTTGCGACAATGATTACGGACTGGCTGCGGTCCAATCGGTAGCCGTGATGTGGTCGGGGGCGGAGGCCTCGGAGATGCCGCGTCCCGATAGATTCTTCAACGCTATCCACCCTCAGTAGGAGCTGTAACGCATGAACACGCGCGTAACGGACCTTTGCGGCGGCGCCTAGCGATGGTGGGTCCACGCGACATCTGGCCACCGAAACGGCGCCCCAGGAAGTTCTGTGCGACGGATTACCCCCCATAAGTCGGACAGCATCCAGCGACGGCCAACCCGGCCGTATAACGCTCGTTGCTGACATGTAGCAGGTCAAGGGTAAATCCCTCACCGGCGCATCGTTTACCTGGACCCGTGCGGTTCGGGCTATATATGCCAGTTGGTCCAAACCACGATCTGGGAAATGCCGGGAACGCCATCCGTCAGTTGAACCTATTCAACTCAACCGCTTCACAAGGGCCGCTTCCTGAGCATTTGCGGTATTTCAGACTTGCCAAGGCGAACCGTTTCCGATAGAAAACCGGGAAACAGACAGATCTTCCCGCGGCGACGATCAGAATCTGAACTTTAGCCCCACCTGGATCTGACGCGGGTTGCCTGCCGTCGAGATCTGCCCTACGAGCATGTTCTGAATGTTCGTCTGCGGAGCGTTGAACGGCGGCGTGTTCGTCATGTTGAACATCTCGAACCGGAACTGCAAGAGCTTGGTCTCGGTGATGCTCGTGTCTTTCAGGATCGCCAGGTCGAAGTTAACGAGGCCCGGCGCGCGCAGAATGTTCAGGCCGGCGTTCCCGAATGTCATCAGGTCCGGGAGCGCGAACGCCGCCGGATTGAACCACCGCGCCAGCGTCTGCTCCTCCGGATAAAGCGGCTGGCCGCCGACATAGTTCGCGCGCGGCCGCGGGCTGCCGGTGCCGGAACGGTCGGCGCTGATCGAGGGTGCGAACGGAAGGCCGTCGCGCATGGTGACCACGCCCGAGACATTCCA
>Ga0187893_10010026_pt1 | contig 14327 bp, 16 predicted proteins | sample MA1701074metaG_FD_139574 | JGI IMG/M metagenome (GOLD analysis project Ga0187893, IMG submission 139574) | White microbial mat communities from a basaltic lava cave in the Kipuka Kanohina Cave System on the Island of Hawaii, USA - MA170107-4 metaG ...
CCAAGAATAAAAAGCTGGTTTTTTTTGATCGCATCATCGAGAATCTTGGCTGCAGTGGCGTGGTCTGCGACGATTATCAAGGCTGCTATAATCTGGTTTCTTATGCGATCGACAAGGGATATACGAAGATTGGCCATATCGCCGGCTATCCCGACATTTATATTGGCCGGGAACGGCGCCGCGGTTTTGAGCAGGCACTATTGGATCGGAATATTCCCATGAATCCGAATTGGATCGTGGAAGGAGGATTCGATCAAAGTGACGGCCATGCCGGCCTGATGAAGTTATACGAACGTGGATCGCTTCCCCAGCTCATCTGCACGGTGAGCTTTGCCGCCGCCCTTGGCGTCTTGAGCGCCATTAACGAGCTTGGACTTTCGATTCCGCATGATCTCGACCTGATTTCTTTCGGAGACAGCACATATAATATCCTCATGAAACCCTCATTAACTGCCGCTCATCTTGACGCCAAAGGAATCGGCAGGAAGGCCATCAGTTTGCTCATTGACCAGTTGAATGGTTTGAAAAAGGAGAAAGAAAAAGTTATCGTCCCAACCCGGTTAGTGATTCACGAAACCGGGCGGGGACCGCGCTGACGAACAGAGCTTGGTTGATAAGGCGAGGTCGTGGAAGATAAAAATAGGGAAATTTCTTGTAAAATGACATCAGAAGTTGTATCTTGACGACGTGACATTCGCGATTGACAAATCGATAAGCCAAACGGGCGTATTCAAGCCCGGTCAAGGAGATTTATGACAACTTCCGCCACGCCGCGGGTCGACTGCGAGCGGCACCACACCACTTTGTACGTTAGCAACGTCCTCACCGCCGTCGACTTCTACACGAACAAACTCGGCTTCAGTCTGGGCTTCACGTGGGGCGACCCGCCAGCCATGGCGGGCGTAAATCTGGATCAGGTGCAGGTATTCCTGGAGCAAGGCACACCCAATCCCCAAGGCTGCGCGATGAATTTCGTTGTCGGCGACGCTGATGAGCTTCATGAATTTCATCGCGCCAACGGCGTTGAAATCGTGATGCCGCCGGAGGACCGGCCATACGGATTGCGCGACTACACCGTGCGAGATTTGCATGGGTACATTCTCAATTTCGGGCAGTACATCTACACCGTTGGGGCTCCCGTTGAAATTGAGCGCGTGGAGATTGCGGTACGTCTGGAGAAGCGTCTTGCCGCTCTGCTTCATGATCTGGCCAGCCACAAACGCATGAGCTTGACAAGCTGTCTCGAAGAAATCCTGCTGCACACCTGCGAGCAACTCGGCGACGGCGTCGCCAGCCCCCATACCAAGAGCCAGCTCAGATATATTCAGCAACTGAAAACGCAGCACGCCATCGACTACGATTGCCACGCGAGCTACCGCTTCGTCGAGAGGTCATAGCACCGGCGATGAAACGAAAGAGCCATTATAGGTAGATTACTATTTCATGCAAATATATAGCGAAAATTTCTTTTATAAATATAGAATCCATTTTCAAGAAAGGTGTGGAAATGTACTTTCAACTATTTCCCGGCCTGCTAACCTCGGTTCTGGCTCCCTCTACTCATATTGCAGCCGTTAGCGACACGCTGCAAGTGAATGCTAGCGCCCCCAGTTTCGTTGCCAATGACCAGGACGGCAACCTCTGGAAGTTTGAGGATCATCTTGGCAAGGGCTATCTCGTCGTTTATTTTTATCCGGCCGCCATGACCGGCGGCTGCACCAAACAAGCTTGCAGCTATCGCGATCAGAAAAGCGGCTTCGAATCTATGCGGGTCGAGATCGTCGGCATCAGCGGCGATCCGGTGAAAAATCTCAAGTATTTTCAGGAGGCGCAGCAATTGAATTTCACCCTGCTCTCGGATGTCAGCGGTGAAATCGCCACAAAATTTGGTGTGCCGATTGGCAAGGGCGGCGTTATTACCCGCAGCATCAATGGCGAGGAAAAAAATCTGGAGCGGATGGTTACTGCGTCACGATGGACTTTTGTCATCGACCCGCAGGGCAAGGTGGTTTACAAAGACGCCGAGGTTAATGCCGCCGACGACAGCCAAAAGGTCATCGCTTTTGTGCGCAAGCACAGCCAGACCAAACAATGAGCAAGGCATGACCTATGCTTTTTAATCGCAATTCGGAACACCCATAAAACAGGGCCACTGGTCAATCAGAATACCCGTCCACATCATGGCGATGAAGGCCAAAAGCGAGGCTCTGAGCAAAAAATTAATCGGATTCGCCATGATACTATTTCCCGCTCGCACGTTTCGCACGAGCGGCATCAGGATGACGATGAATAGCATGGATAAGAGCCACATTAGGCCAAATAACACGGTAAGGCCGGGGGCATTTTGTTTGGTTACCGTGTTGAACATGAATTCGAGGATCATGAACGGCAGCACGAGGATAAAGCTGATGATCGCCGGTGATCTGAAGCTCGCGAGGATATTTTTCATGGGGTTCATCTCCTTGATTAACGAAATATGTTCCCGGACAATTCCTATAGAGAGCACGAACGGTTTCCTGGTCATATGCCATACGCTAAGATTTTCGGATAGAGTTTTCGTTTTTGCGCCAGCTTGACGAGGTCTTGATAGCGCTTAAGCTCTGCCGCGAGCGCCTTGGCGCCAACGCCCGTAATCTGGTAGTAAATGCGCCGCTCATCATCCATTTCGGGATCAACCCGCTTGTCGCTCTCTTTTACCAACCCGGCATCAAGCATGCGTTTGAGCGAGCCATAGAGCGTGCCGGCACCCATCTTTACATTCCCTTGTGAGTCCACCTCGACCTGTTTCATGATGCCATAGCCGTGCCGCTCTCCGCTTGAGAGCGCCAGGAGGATATGGAACACCGCCGGCGTAAATGGCGAATTGTGGTTTGTCGTAGCCATGCCTACAATATATCCACAACGGATATATTTGTCAAGAACAATTTGATGGAAAATTTATTTTCAGCCGCCGATTCCAAGTTGGAAGGACAGCCGATGCTGACCACGGATGAGAAGAGGTTCTTCGAGGATGAGCAAGCTCTCCACGAACGGAAGTACCTGGTTGGAGTCAATCCGCGACAGCAGTCTGGCTTCGGGCGAGACGAGCAAGATTGGGAGCGATTTCGCCGGCCGATCGTGGAGCCAATCGAGAGGGATGGATCCTTCCTCGATATCGGATGCGCCAACGGTCTGCTCATGGAGAGCGTCTGCGCCTGGGCTGCTGAAGATGGGCACCGCGCCGAGCCGTACGGCCTGGACATCTCAGAAAAGCTGGCGGAGCTGGCGAGGCAACGTCTCCCCCAGTGGCGCGACCGCATCTTTGTCGGGAACGCCTTGTTCTGGGAGCCGCCTATGCGGTTCGACTTCGTGCGAACGGAGATGGTTTACGTCCCAAATACTCGACGCCGGCAGTACATCCAGCGGCTCTTGGAACGCTTTGTCGCACCGGCAGGACGACTCATCGTTTGCTCGTACGGAAGCTCAAGGCCGGAAGGCGCTCGCGCTGAATCTCTGGTCGACGAGATGTGTAGCTGGGAGCTTCCCGTCGACAAGGTCTACGACGTTGTAAGCCCAGAGCACGGATTTGTGATCACTCGGGTGGTATCGGTAGCAAGCCGATGAATCCGTCCGCATTGTTGACCCGCAAACGCGTGATGCGAACTGCCGTTCGGTTCAAACCATCATGACTCATGTGGTGAGCGCGGGGTACGGCTATGCCGATTATATCAGACAGTCGTTCTCTATTTCCTCAACCCGCCCTCCGAAGCGGCTGCTTTCGCTTCAGGAAGCATTGGCGCAGCTTGAAGCCATGCTCGAATACACGGCGCAAACGCTGGAGGGCAGGTGGGAAATGACGGACGAGGAGATTGAGAGCATAACCATGCAAACAGGCTGGGGAGTGACATACACTATCAAAGTTCAGACCTCGTCAAATTCGCCCAAATTGTTTGACATTTTTGGACACGTGGCGGGCGAGGGCACGCGGCTTACAGCGGCTTGCGGCCGACCGAAAACTGCAAAAGTTTGCCGTTCGGCAAGTGGGTCTGGAGGTGGTTGAGCGAATCGCAAAATTCCTTTTGCGCGGCGCGGTAACGCGGCAAATCCAGCGCTTCCCAATGCACCAAAACCGCGACGGCAGTGGTTTTGATCCAGCCGTGACAGCGACTGATGTGATCGAGCAGATTCACCACGTCGCGTTCATCGTGATAATGCTTTTTGAGCATATCGATGAGCGTGCGACGCGCATTCCAGACCATGGCCTGGACTAAATCAAAAAGATTTTTGCCCTCGCGGTCGATGACTTTAAAAGTTTCGCGGCCCGCGGTCGCTTCCGCCAAGGTGGTTCGCGGTGGCGTGGCCTGTAATTTTGCGGCCACGGTTTGCATTTCGCTGATGTACTTGAAGCTGTTTTCACTCTTGCCCCAACGCCCGAGCATCGCCTGGCCTAAAAACAGCGCGTCTTCACAACGGTCATTGCTCACGCACACGGGCCGCCGATCACTGTTCAGATTCCAAATGACGACGCGGCGCAACGCCACCGACAGTTTCTTGTCGGCGCTCCAATACGTTTGCTTCTCGGGGAATTCGTAAAACCGATAGCGATGGTCATGGCGCGTGATCGGTTCGGAAAACAACGCCGCCGGCAACGCCTGAATCGCTGCGGCGTTGGCGATGCGGCTCATCGAGCCAGCGAATTGGAATCAGACAAAAAAGCACTTGCTTTTAGAAAATTTTCTTGTTTATTGGGCAAAGGAATTTCCGATCAAAAACATTGCCGACAGCAGGGCACAGTGTGATTCAGAGGTCTTATGCTGCAAGAAGAAATTCGCGAGCGGCTTAGCTGGCTGGAAACCAGTTGCCTATGCGACGCGAAGAAGACACTTCGCGTCTTTGATTCTGGGATCCAACCGTTATGCCCTGGCGTTAAGCTAATCGGGCGAGCTTTTACAGTTTCTTGCTGCGACGATTTTCTCACCGTCGTCAAAGCGCTCCGCGAGGCTTCTCCCGGTGAGGTTCTGGTTGTTGATGGACAACAGGGGCGCAAGGCGTTAGCGGGTGAATTATTCTCCCTCGAGGCTCAGCGTAAGGGACTTGCCGGTTTGGTGATCGATGGGGCCATTCGCGACGTGGCGACGATTCGCGAGCTTAAATTTCCAGTGTACTATCGTTGGATTCTTCCGCTTTCCGGGACCACTTCACGAATCTTTTCTACGCAGGAGCCGGTTTCGTGCGGTGGCGTTACGGTGTTTCCCGGCGATATCATTTTCGGTGATGATGATGGGGTGGTGGTTGCATCAGAGTCCGAGTTAAATGAATTGATACCGCTTGCCGAGGAGATTCAACGCAAGGAAAGTGAGGCTATGCGACAAATGTCGCAGGGTAAGAGTCTCCTGCAGATGTTGAATATTGACGAACATCTTTCTTTGGTTGCAACCGGAAAAGAAAGTAAGCTGCGATTTCTTATTGATTAACTAACCATGGCATTTTTGAAGAACATCATTTTAAATGCACGATACATTGTCCTGTACGGGCTCATCCTCGCCGGTTTGGTATTTATGCTGAAATGGCTGCAATGGAAATTTTTGATTGTTGACAACTCTTTGGACGTTTACATCGGACTAATCGCTGTATTTTTTACCATCTTGGGCGTATGGGTGGCTACCCAGCTCACGAAACCTAAAATTCAGACTGTCATTGTTGAAAAGGAAATTTATGTGCCGTTGTCTGATGAATCGACCCTAAATGAAGCCGAACTGAAAAAACTTGATTTAAGTAATCGCGAGTACGAAGTATTACAACTTTTGGCCAAAGGATATAGCAATGCTGAAATCGCCACGAGCTTGTATCTGGCTCTCAGCACAGTTAAAACTCACGTTTCAAATATTTTTGTTAAGATGGAGGTAAAAAGTAGAGCGCAAGCCATTGAAAAGTCTAAAAGACTGAAACTCACCGCCTAAATAAACCCATACTTTAGTATGAAAATTGGATTGCAGCATGTAATTTGGTACTAAAGTATTAACCAAAACCAGCCTGGGATACTTATATTTGTTGTCAAAACCTGACACCAAAAATGAGGCAGAAAAATGAAACGCAATGTAACGATCTTTGGGTTGGTGCTTGGCATCATCCTATGTATAAACATATTTTATACCGTCAACCTATTTTATAACCATCCTGACTTCAAAAGTAACGATGTTCTTGGTTATGCGGCAATGGTTGTGGTCTTCTCGCTGACCTTCTTTGGCATCAGAAACTATCGCAACAAACAACTCAATGGCGTCATCAGCCTGGGCGAAGCCTTCAAAACGGGTGCATTGATTGCCTTAGTGGGCTCAACAATGTATGTCGTTGTATGGATGTTTTACTACAACCTGTTTGTTCCGGATTTTTTGGACAAATATATATCCTACGTCTTAAAGGAAGCGACCAGGAATGGTGCAACGGCAACCGAATTGGCGGAGAAAACCAAAGAGATGGAAAGCTTCAGAGAAATGTATAAGAATCCGTTTTTCGTCATACTGATCACATACGTGGAAGTTTTGCCCATCGGTTTGGTTGTGGCATTCGTCAGTTCACTCATTCTGAAAAAAAGAAGCATTAAACCAGCATAGAGGGGTAAAGTATCTATTCACACCAGAAAGGAGAAAAAATGCTGAAGAGCTTGCTTTCAATCCTCGTCGTACTTTTAGTTATGATTACACCTCCACTTTTTGGACAAGAGCTTACTAAGAAGGAAGCCATGCCATCAACACAAGAATCGAAACTTTATACGCCGCAACCGGAGCACGAACTTTTAAAACGATTTACCGGTGAATGGCAATTTGAAAGGAAGTCCGCGTCTGACGACGGCTCAACACCTCAGAAAGTGGGTTCCGGGGAAATGAAGGCGGAGTTGTTGGGTGGTTTTTTTGTCGTTTGCAGATGGTCGGGCAACGCTTATGAAACCGATTTTGACGCCGTCCAGACTCTGGGGTACGGCGTTGACAAGGAAGAGTACTCTGGTTCTTGGATTGACTCCTTCATGAGTTATCAATGGCAATTAAGCGGTTCGTTAGAGGCCAAAGGTAATGAACTTGTCATTGTAGCGAGTGGCCCTAGCCCCAACGGCGGCACGGCAAAATTTCGTGAACGTTACCGATTCAATTCAAAAGATTCAATCACAATTGTAGCTGAGATGTTGCAAGACGAGAAATGGGTCACGTTCATGACGACCGAGCTAACGCGGAAGGAAAAAAAGAAATCATCGGAACAGTAAACTGCAGCCACTAACGGCGGTTCGGGACAGACGCGGGGTTAGAGGTCTTTTGAAAATCATCGCTGTGTCGGAGGCTTTTCCAATGCGCCTGCCTGGTATCCCCTCGGTGAACCGCATCTTGCATCGATGGTCCAGATTTCAAGTTATCCCGCATTTCAGACTCAAGGAGCGCTACAAAAATGGCAATGACTCTCAAGAATGCTCTCGCGCAGTTGAAATCTCTCGGCGACGAGAAGGTCCGTGCGCACAATAAAAAGAATGGCGCCGGGGACAATCAGTTCGGCGTCAAGCTTGGCGACATCCGAAAGATTGCCGCGAAGATCAAGACCAACGACCAGTTGGCTATCGCTCTTTGGGACACCGAAAACATCGATGCCCGGCTCTTGGCAATCCTGCTGATCAAGCCCCAAAGCCTGTCTCGAGACGAGATGGATCGGATGGTGCGATCCGTCAACTTCGTGCATGTTGCAGACTGGCTGAATTCCTATGTTGTCAAGAACCATCCCGACAAGGAATCTCTTCGCCAAGCATGGATGAAGGATGATGACCCCTGGGCCGCTCGCGCCGGATGGGCCCTGACTTCAGGGCGAATCGCCAGGAATCCGGACGGACTCGATCTGCCAGCGCTTTTGGATCGTATCGAGTCTGAAATGGGGAGCGCTGCTTCGAAAGTGCAATGGACGATGAACTCCTGCCTTGCCGGAATCGGTATTCACTTCCCCAAATATCGCAAGCGCGCCATCACTATCGGAGAAAAACTGGGAATCTATCGCGACTATCCGCTTTCCAAGGGTTGCACCTCCCCGTTCGCCCCGATCTGGATTAACGAAATGGTGCGCCGGCAAAGTTGAACAATCGAACGATCTCCCACGATTTGCGGAATAACGAGATACAACAATGCACTGCAGCCGGCGTGCGAAGACGCACACGGCTGAGCGCAGACTTCAGGCAATGCGTCGCCAACGGGGCAACGATTCTGAAGCCGCTCACGCCTACTGCATTAAGTGAATTGAACCAGGAGAAACAAAATGATAATCGAATCCATTAAATCCGAATACCAGCGATACAAGTCTCTGGCTGAGGCCGCCATTACCCAGGTCAAGGACGATGATTTGCATAAAGTCATTGGTGAAGACAACAATTCCATCGCTGTCATCATGAATCACATTTCCGGCAATCTCAAATCGCGATTTACCAACTTCCTGGCGGAAGATGGCGAGAAACCATGGCGTAATCGCGACGAAGAATTTGAGGAGAAACGGGAAGATAGAGCGATCTTGTTAAAGAAGTGGGATGAATCGTGGAAAATCCTGTTTCATGAAATAGGCTCACTCCAAGATTCTGATCTCAGCAAAATGGTTGTGATTAGAGAGCAAGAATTAACGGTATCCGATGCCTTGCAAAGATCATTGGCGCATGCCTCGTATCACGTGGGCCAAATTGTGCTGTTGGGGCGGATCCACGTTGGCAAAGGTTGGAAATCGCTCAGCATCCCGCGCGGCAAATCGCAAGAGTTTCAGCTTTCCGTGTCAAGAAATCACTTGCGTCACAGACATTTCATACTATATTGAGATTTGCAGTATGGCTTAAGTTTGTAAACGCTCATACTGCGTTGATTGAAATTGACGCGCGCATCCTGCCAGCACTCCCCTATCATGTTGCAACAGTCGCAGCCTGCGTGCTTGAAGCCTGGGCAGTATGAGTTGTACCATGAATCGATCGCAACTTCTGAAACGACTTGATAAAGCGTGGGTGGACTTCAAGAAATCGTACGGCGGCATCGACGCCTTCAACGCCAAGATGACGGCAGAAGAAAAACTTGCCGCTCTCCGAAGTGTTGCAACAGCGAGACGATACCCACCGCCGGCTCATCGAATACATTCAGCGCGTGCCCGAAGAACAATTCATCCGCGAAACACGCTTCCGGCGCCGCCTGCGGCTTGATACGTACAGCCATTACCCGAAACACGCCGAGGCAATACGAAAATGGCGAAAGCAGCAGTCAGCCGGATAAGGGAAGTTCCGAGCAATGCGTAGCTGAAACGAAGGAGGCAAGTCGATGAGCACCACAATCATTGCGCCAGATCAGGTCATTTCTTATCAGCAGCCGGTAGATAAAGTCCTGGCGGCGTTCGGCGTGGATGCGCACCGCGGCTTGAGCAAGGCGGAAGCGCAAGCGCGACTTCAAACATACGGCAGGAACGAATTGACCGCGGAGAAACCCGTCCCTGCTTGGAAAAAATTCCTCGCGCAGTTTCAAGATGTGCTCGTCATTTTGCTGCTCATCGCGACGTTGATTTCGACGGTGTTGTGGTTGTACGAACGTGAATCGGCCCTGCCGTATGAAGCGATGGCGATCTTCGCCGTCGTGCTGCTCAATGCGATCATGGGTTACATTCAGCAATCACGCGCGGAGGAAGCGGTCGCGGCGCTGCGCCAGATGTCAGCGGCGCATGCCAATGTCATCCGCGATGGCGAGCGGCAAAGTATCCCGGCAACTGAGCTTGTTCCCGGAGACATCATTCTCATCGAGGAAGGCGACACCATTCCGGCGGACGCGCGGCTGATTCAGGAAACTGCATTGCAAACCGCAGAGGCGGCGCTGACCGGCGAGAGCATGCCGGTGTCGAAGGACACGCTTCCGATTGCGCAAGAGGTCGGACTCGGCGACCGCGATAACATGATCTTCAGCGGCACGGCAGCAACTTACGGCCGCGGGCGCGCGGTAGTGGTGGCAACCGGAATGCAAACCCAGATGGGGCGCATTGCCGGAATGTTGAAACAAACTCCGGAAGAGACCACGCCACTGCAAAAGGAACTCGACCGCGTCGGCAAATTGCTCGGCATCATTGTCGTCGTCATCGCCGTCGTGATGATCGCCACGATTATTCTCGTCGAACACGTGCGCGGTTTCGCCGGACTTTTCGACGTGCTCATTCTCGGCGTTGCGCTCGCGGTTGCGGCGGTGCCCGAGGGCTTGCCGGCAGTGGTGACCGCCGTGCTCGCCATCGGCGTGCAGCGCATGGCGAAACGCAACGCCATCGTGCGCCATCTCGCCGCGGTCGAAACGCTCGGCTCGGCGAACGTTATCGCCTCCGATAAAACCGGCACGCTGACAAAGAACGAGATGACGGTGCGGGTGGTGGTCACTGCCAGCGGGCGCGTGAGTTTGGGCGGCAGTGGTTACGAGCCCGAAGGCGAAGTGCGGCTCGACGTGAGCTCGGCTCGACTGAGCTCACCGAAGTCGCCGACGCGTCGCGACGGAAGCGGGATGATTGATGGCGCGCTTCGCTTCGAGTTGGTGCGCGCGCTTGCCGCCGCCGATCGCGCCAACAACGCCGTGTTGCAAGAGCGCGATGGGCGCTGGACGGTGCAGGGCGATCCGACCGAAGGCGCGTTGATCGTCGCGGCGCGCAAAGCCGGATTGGAGGCGGAGGCGCTCGACGCGCGATTTGACCGCGTTGGGGAAGTGCCGTTCTCCTCCGAACGCAAGCTGATGAGCACGATTCATACCGACGCTGAGCGACAGGAGCGCCTGCTCGTCTTCACCAAAGGCGCGCCGGACGTGCTGCTCGCGCGTTGTTCGCGTGAGCTGGTGGGTGAAGAGATTAAATCTTTGACGCCGGAACGCCGCGCGGAAATTTTGCAGACCAACGAGGAACTGGCCGGCGAAGCGCTGCGCACGCTCGGGGTCGCGGCGCGCTCGCTGCCGAAGGACGCTTTCAAACACGAAGAGGTTGATGAGCGCGTCGAACAAGAACTGGTCTTTCTGGGATTGATCGGCATGATCGATCCGCCGCGTGAGGAGGCAAAAGAAGCCGTGGCGCGCGCGAAGGGTGCTGGCATTCGCCCGATGATGATTACTGGTGATCATCCCAAAACCGCGGCGGTTATCGCCAAAGAACTCGGCATTGTTGAAAACGGCCGCGCGATCACGGGCACGGAGTTGGAGAAAATGCCGGAGGAGATGCTCGATCGAACGGTTCACGAAGTGTCGGTTTACGCGCGCGTCAATCCCGAGCACAAGCTGCGCATCGTGCAGGCGTTGCGGCGCGCCGGCGCGACGGTGGCGATGACGGGCGACGGCGTCAACGATGCGCCCGCCTTGAAAACTGCTGACATCGGCGTGGCGATGGGCATTACCGGCACTGACGTTTCCAAAGAAGCCGCGGACATGGTGCTGGCAGACGACAACTTCGCCACCATTGTCGCCGCGGTCGAAGAAGGGCGCGCCATCTTTTCGAATATCCGCAAGTTTCTGCGTTACCTGCTTTCATCAAACATCGGCGAAGTGATGACGATGTTTTTCGGCGTGCTGCTGGCGGGCGTGATTGGCTTGACCGCAGAAGGCGCCGGCGCCATCGTGCTGCCGCTGTTGGCAACGCAAATCTTATGGATCAATCTCGTGACCGATGGCGCGCCCGCGCTCGCGCTCGGCGTTGATCCGGCAGATGCAGGCCTGATGAATGTGCCGCCGCGCTCGCGGGATGAAGGCGTGATCACGCGCCGCATGTGGTTCGGCATCTTCTTCGTCGGCGCGATCATGGCGGCAGGGACGCTGCTCGTCCTTGACGCTTCACTTCCCGGCGGCCTGATCGCAGGCGCTGGCGATATGCGCTACGGCCAGACGATGGCTTTCACCACGCTGATGCTTTTTCAAATCTTCAACGTCTTCAACGCACGCTCGGATGAGCGGAGCGCGTTCGCCGGTCTGTTCTCGAACAAGCTGCTGTGGGCAGCCGTGCTGCTGTCGCTGGTATTGCAAGTGGCGGTAATTTACACGCCGTTTCTGCAGCAAACGTTTTCGACTGTGAGCTTGAGCGTGGGTGATTGGCTGCGCTGCGGTGCGGTGGCAAGCTCGGTGCTGTGGCTGCGCGAATTGGGCAAGCTCGTCACCCGCGAAAGAGGTTCGCCCAAAATTCAATCCGAGGTAACATGATCGAACGTGTCATAAACTGGTTCTCCTATTCCGATCGCGCGCTGGTGGCAAACATCATGAGTTCGCTCATTTTGTTGGCGACCATTCTGCTCCTGCGCTTCATCTTGGTGCAGGCGGTCAAACGTCAGGAACGTCTGGCGGTGGCCAGCCGGCGGCGGTGGCTCATTAACATCCGCAACGCTATGTTCTTCCTCCTGGTCACGGGCTTGATCTTCATCTGGGCCAACGAGGTCAGAACGTTCGCGGTTTCCATCGTCGCCATTGCCGCGGCCGTGGTGCTCGCCACCAAAGAATTGTTCATGTGCCTGAGCGGCGCGATTTTGCGGGCCGCAACCAATGCTTATTCGGTGGGCGACTGGATCGAGCTTGGCGGGATGCGTGGCAACGTGGTTGATTACAATTTGTTTGCCACCACGATCTTCGAAACCGGCCCGGGCAAAAGTTATCATCAAGCTAGCGGCCGCGCCGTGGTGATTCCCAATAGCCTGTTGTTGACGGCGCCGCTGATCACCGAAACCTTCACGGGCGATTACGCCGTACACGCCATTGCCATTCCGCTGGCCGTCGACGATGATTGGCAGAGGGCGGAAAAATTGCTACTGGAGATTGCGAACGCGGAGTGCGGAGCGTTTCTCGACGAGGCGCGCACTCACATGACGGCGCTGCAAAACAAATACTGGTTCTCGACCCCTTCAGTGGAGCCGCGCGTCGCCGTCGAAATTCAGGATCCCAAGCGGATCAATCTGCTGTTGCGTATTCCCATTCCAGTGCGTCAAAAAGGCCCGCTGGAGCAAGCCATTTTGCGGCGCTTCTTATCCGCGTTCTATCACGTGAATGCGCCAGCGCCGGCGGAAATTTTGCAAGAGGTGAATCGTAAATAGATCGCCATTCAACGTGCGCGTGGAGATCAATTCATCGCCTTGCATCACAGAAGGATACCCCCATGATCATCCGTTTAGCCGAAGGAAACCTGCAAACCCGATTTGGCGTATTCAATCAAATACTTTATTACGACGGGCAAAAAGAAATCATCGCGCTGGTCATGGGCGATGTCGTTCACCAAGAAAATGTTTTGTGTCGCGCGCATTCCCATTGTATTTCCGCGCATATTTTCAACAGCATCGAATGCGACTGCCGCGAGCAAATGGAAATGGCGCAACGGCTGATTCAACAGGCAGGAAGCGGCGTTGTTATCTGGCTGGATCAAGAAGGAAAAAACAACGGCCATTTGGCGCTGTTGCAGAGCCGTAAATTGAAAGCAAATGGATTATCGCAAAGCGAAGCGTATGTGAAGCTGGGCTATTCGGCAGACGCGCGCAGCTATGTGCGAGCCGCCGAAATTCTTCGCGAGCTAAAAGTTCAATCGATTACGCTGATGACCAATAATCCGGAAAAAGCATCGCAGTTGCGCCAGGATGGGCTGATCATTGCAGGTATTCAGCCGCTCACCCAATAAAAACCCACCAAGACACAAGGACACTAAGAAAAGCTGATTAACTTCGTGTCTTCGTGTCTTCGTGGTAAATTGGGTTGCGGCTCGCGTTGGGCTTTTACGCTATCAATTGCAGAAAAAATTCTGAAAGTCCTTTGCTGATTCACAATCAAACTTGCTTATGCGAGGTGCTAAATGTTGACTCAAGCTGAAAAAGGAAAAAACTTTCGCGCGCTCCACGAACGAAATGGCGCATTTATCATTCCGAATCCTTATGATGTTGGCACAGCGCGTTTGCTGGCACATCTCGGTTTCGAGGCGCTGGCAACAACCAGCGCCGGCTATGCGTTTTCAGTTGGCCAGCGGGATAACACGATTGGCCGCGATAAGATGCTGCGGCATGTCGCCGAGATCGTCGCGGCTACGGATCTGCCCGTGAGCGCTGATCTTGAAAACGGTTTTGGAGATAATCCTGAAACAGTTGCGGAAACGATCCGGCTTGCCGCAGCAACTGGGCTGACCGGCGGCTCAATCGAAGATTCAACTCAGCGTTCGGAGCAGCCGCTCTATGAGCTTGAGCTGGCGGTCGAGCGTATACGCGCGGCGGCTGAGGTGGTACGCACGCTGCCGTTTGCTTTCAACTTAACGGCGCGCGCGGAGAACTATCTTGTCGGCCGGCCCGATCTCAAAGACACCATCAAGCGGCTGCAGGCTTATCA
>Ga0187893_10010027_pt1 | contig 14326 bp, 12 predicted proteins | sample MA1701074metaG_FD_139574 | JGI IMG/M metagenome (GOLD analysis project Ga0187893, IMG submission 139574) | White microbial mat communities from a basaltic lava cave in the Kipuka Kanohina Cave System on the Island of Hawaii, USA - MA170107-4 metaG ...
GTACCCGCCGCCGCCCGCCGAGCTGACGCTCTGCACGGTGGCGGCGTAGACCCCGCCGTTGGTCAGGCCGGTGAGGACCTTGGAGGTGCACGTGCCGCACACGCTGTCGGTGCGCACCACCGAACAGCTGGTCCCGTTCCACTGGGAGGTGTAGACGTTGTACGACGACAGGGGCGGCGAGCCCGGGTTCGAGGGCGGCGACCAGCTGACGGTGGCCTGGCCGTTGCCGGCGGCGGCCTGGACGTTCTGGGGCGTGCCGGGGAGCGACGACGAGTACGTCACGTACACGGCCGGCGGCGTGGCGGTGTTGACCGAGTAGAACTTCTTCCACTGGTAGTTGTCGAACTCGTTGGGGGCGAGAAGGGCCAGGGCGTCGTAGCCGTTGTTGCCGTTGCCGGCCCACTGCTGGGCGAGCCCGGTGATGTCGAGGTACTTCCAACCCGCGGTGCCGGGGCAGCCGCTGTAGCCGCCCGAGAAGCTCCAGTTGTACCAGTGGCGCCCGTCGACGGCGGGCTGGTTGTTCCATGTCGAGCCCGGGTTGAAGGCGCCCGTGGGCACGCCGTCGATCCACATGGGGGCGTCAGTGCACGAGTAGGCCCACCACTCGTAGATGTTGAGCTGGGCGAAGGAGACCTGGGTCCCCTTGATAGGGGCCATGTTGAAGCGGATGAACGACCGGGTGATCTGCGCCCCGTTGTTCCAGGTGCCGACCTTCAGGTCCTGGGACCCGTCGTAGTTCTCGCCCGGCCACGCCGAGTCGACGTAGTTCGACAGGTTCGCCGTGAGCGTGCTGGCGGGGTCGATGGTCACGGGATACTGCGTTGTAGGGTCGGCCAGGAATCCCATGTCCGGGCGCAGCACCAGCTCCGGGCCCGCCGCTCCCTGCTCCACTGCGGCGTCCACCCGGCGGACCTGGGTCGGCTCGTCGGCCCGGGCGTCGCGGGCGGCGGAGAACATGACCAGGGAGGGCACCTGGATCTCGCGTTTCCCGCTCGGGTCGGCGACGCGGATGGCCCCTCCCGGGAGCTGGCTGACAGAGAGGTTCTGGAGGGCCGGCGGGATCCGGATGACAGGCTGCTCCGTCGGCGCTGACCGAAGGACGACGAAGGTCTCGAAGCCCGTCGTGGTGGCCCGTACGACCAGGTCCTGGTTCGGGGCGACGTCGTGGTACGTGGCGGTGGCGCCGTCGAGGGTCGGGGTTGGCAGCGAGCCAGGCCAACGCAGGGCGAGGCGGCTGCTCTCGGATGCGATCGATGCGAGTTCGGCGCCTGCGGCTCCGCCGGCGGAGAACCTGACCGAGCCCTTCGAGGCCTTCGGCGCGACCACCCCCGCCGACAGCGTGAGGGTGGGGTCGACGTCGACGAACCTCTCGCCTTGCATGACCCTGACCGGCCCGGCCGCTACGGCGGTGGTCAGCGATCCATCCGGGTTGGCCCAGGTCGTCTCCGTCTCGCTGCGCGCCGGGACGATCTCGACGCGCTCGCCCCTGCGACGGGCCTGGTCGACAGCGACAGCGACCGGGTTGGACCGGTCGACCGCCGGCATGAGGGAGGCGGGGATCACGGGCTGGCTCTCGGGGCCGGAGAACGGATCGGGTGCCGGCGCGGCGGGGGCGCCGGGCGACGGCGCGGGCGGCGAGGCGGGGGGCGTCATCGGCGTGAAGGGCGCAGGCTCGCTGGGGGGTGGCTTCACCGCGCTCGCTGTCTGAGCCGGCGCGGCGATCGCCGGCGACGCGACGGCCGAGAAGGCGCCAAGAGGGAAGCCGGTCCACTGGCTCGCCAGACCGCACCCGCGTGTACCAGCACATGAGGGCGTACGAGGCCTCGGGCGCCAGCCCGTCCGCTTGGAGCTGCGCCGCCCCGCCGGGCAGCCGGTCAGTTGTAGCGCTCTAGCTCCAGGTGGAGGGACGGGAAGATGTCCCGTGCCGCGTTCTTGCCGAGGAAGGTGTCCATGTGGGCGTAGTTGGGGAAGACGAGGCGGCGGTACAGGTCGGGCCCGTTGGCCTTGGCCAGCAACTGGTACGTCAGCTTGGTGCCGACGGGCGGGAAGAAGTTGTTGAACTCGCCGTGGATGTAGGTGATGGGCACGGTCATGTTGCCGACGTTGGCGAGGTAGACGTCCTCGCCCTGGGCGTCCATGACCTGGCCCCGGGCGGTGATCTTGCTCATGTGCCTGAAGAAGGTCAGGTTGGCGACCCCGAACATGTTGTGGACCGCCTGGTGCGTCGCCTCGTTCAGCTGCTCGTGGCGGAACACCTCGCCGTACATGAACAGGATGCGCCGGCACACCGGGCTCTCGCACTTCTCCCGGGTGGGCCACAGGCGCATGGCCTTGTCGAGCACGCGGTCGCCCAGCATGTCGCCGTGGTAGTCGGTCGTGAGCGTGCGGGCGCCGATGAAGCGCAGGACGCTGGCCAGCCGCAGCGCGGCCTTGATGCGCACCAGGGGCACGACCTTGGGCGTCAGCGCCACCTGGGAGGAGATGAACGAGCGCACGCCCTTCACGCCCGCCGCCAGGCCCATGTTCAGCGACATGGAGGCGACGCAGTGGGCGACCACCTGCACGTCGCTGACCCCCACGCTCGACCGTACGGTGTCGATGGCCGCCGGCCAGTCCCGGGTGGCGATGTCGTCCACCGTGTACTGGGTCGCGGCCGACGGCAGCACCGGGCTGGACCGGTAGTCGAGCAGCCACACGTCGTAGCCCCGCTCGTACAGGTACTCGGGGAAGTTGGTGTCGACCGTCTCGGTGGCGAGGGCCAGCGTGGACGTGCCGAACCCGGGGGCGAGGATCACCGGCCCCTTGGCCCCGCCCTTGTAGCGGGTGAGGCGCAGCTCGACGTTGTCGCTGGTGGTGACCGGGTGCACCTCGGGCTCGGGGAGGCGCAGCTCGCGCGCCTCGTCGCGCGGCTGGAGGGCGTCGGCCGGGTAGCGGCGGCGGTGCGGCCCGTACACCTCCCACAGCTCGCCCATGAACAGCTTCCCGAAGCGGGTCACCGCGTCGGCCTGCTCGGCCGGCCCGTCTCCGTGGCCGCGGAAGGTGGTGAGCTGCTTGGCGAAGTCCTTGAGCCAGATGGTGATGATCCCCGACGCGACGATCTCGGCGGCCTCCTCCCCGGCGGCCTTCTCGCCGGCGGCGTCGACGTGGCCCTTGAGGATCCGCGTGTAGAGCGTGGTGGTGTCCGACCACAGGTCGTCGCCGGGGTCGTCCCTGATCACCTTGAAGCCGGTGAGGGTGAGGGGGTTGCCGGCACCGTCGGCGAAGAAGAGCCGGTACAGCATGTTCTTCACGCCGGTCTCCTCCGATTCGACGAACAGGTTGAAGATCCCCTTCTCGACGGGGAGCTTGCCGCCCAGGGCCTCGCACTCGATCCAGCCCTCGGCCACGCCCTCCTTGCGTTTGTCGATGACGAACACGTCGATGTCGCCGGTGGAGATGGTGAGGTGGAACATGAGGAAGGTCCCGTCCTTCCTCCCCTGCTTGGCCCCCTTCTCGAAGTCGGTCTCGCCCAGCGTGACGTAGCCCTTCATCTCCTCGGTGAAGTCGACCGAGCTCATGGGGCGCCTCCTTGCAAGATGTGGTCGCACATGCGATCGGCGAACGCGGCGATGGTGAGCGACGGGTTGGGGCCGACCGGCCCCGGCATCACCGAACCGTCGGCCACGTAGAGGTTGGGGTACCCGAACACCTCGCCCCACTGGTCGACCACGCCTTCGCCGGCGTCCCGGCCCATCGGGCACCCGCCGAGGGGGTGGACGGTGATCACCCGCTTGAGGTACCAGAGCAGGTTGTCGCGGAACTTGGCGCCGAGGGCGTCGGCGATCCCCTCCATGGTGGAGCGGACGCGGCCGAAGTACTCCTCCGACGTCTTGATGGTCCAGTCGACGTCGAGGTAGCCCCTCCTCAGCTTCATGACCCCGTCGGGGATGTCCCGGCCCATGCCGAGCATGGGCAGCGACCCCGAGGACAGGGTCGCCGGCCCGACGACGTGGGCCAGCTCGGCCGACAGGTCGCTGCGCGGGTTCTTGAAGATGGTGGCCAGGAGGCGCCGCCACGCGAACTTGAGGACGCGGATCGCGGTCGCCGGCGCGTTGGCCGCCTCCGCCATCCAGTCGGCGACCACCGGGTACCCGGCGTCCTCCACGTAGAAGCCGCGCCCGCTGCCCCCGTCCACCGTGTCGGGGACCCGGACGAAGCTGGTGATGACCGGTCCGAGGCTCCCGTCGACCAGGCGGGGGACGGTCCGCCCGCCCTCCACCTTGGTGGCCTCCATGAGGAACGCCAGCAGGTCGCCGTTGCCGGAGAACCGGGTGCCCAGGGCCTTGCTGATCCGGGGGAAGCGGCTGTGGTTGCGGAGGAACAGGTAGGGCGAGCCGAGGGCGCCGGCCGCCACCACCAGCCGGTCGGCGGTGAGGGCGACGAGGGGCAACTTGGACGTGTCGGTGGCCCGGCCGGCCCGGGCCAGGTCGTGCTGCACGTAGTGCACGGCGTAGCCGCCGCCCGGTCGGGGCTCGATGCGGCGGACCTCGCACAGGGCCCGGATGTCGGCGCCCTGGGACTGGGCCGCCGACAGGTAGTTGTGGTCGAGGGTGTTCTTGCTGCCGTAGTTGCAGCCCACGTCGCACTCCCCGCACAGCCGGCACGTCGTGCGCAGCTTGCCGTGGATGTTGCCGTAGGCCGCGGTGGGGATCGGCTCGGCGATGGTGGGCGGGTCCTCCCGGCGGGGCCGAAAGCTCACCGCCAACGGCGCCAGGTCCCAGTCGAGGCCCAGCTTCTGCGCGGCGTCGCGCAGGGCTGCCGTCTTGGGGGACTCGAAGCCGGGCTGGCCGAAGGGGATGGTCTGGGTCTCCATCATGTCCTCGACCGCCTGGTAGTGAGGGTCGAGGTCGGCCCGGCTGATGGGCCAGTGCTCGTAGCCGCCGCCGAAGGGGCTGTCGTGGACGAACCACTTCTCGTCCTTGCGGATCAGGACGTTGGCGTAGATGAGCGAGCCGCCGCCCAGCCCGCTGGAGACCAGCGCCTCGATGCCCTTGAACGACCAGACGTTGAACATCCCGTAGTAGCCGCGGCTCGGGTCCCAGAAGTTGGCCGCCAGCTCGTGGGGGCGGCGGGCGAAGGACTGGGGCGGGTAGGCCTTGCCCCGCTCCAGCAGGCACACCCGCTGGCCGGCCCCGGCCAGGCGGTAGGCCGACACCGACCCCCCGAAGCCGGACCCGATGACGATGGTTTCGAAGTGGCTGTCGTGGTCGCTCAAGGTCTCGTCGTCCTGGCGTTGACGGTGAACTTCTCGATCAGGTGGGCGGCCGGCGGGGCCGGGTGGGGTGCGATCCACGGCGCCTCGTGGGCTTTGTCCGGGTCCAGCCGCCACCGGGACCGGGGCGGGCACCGGTCCACGCCGATGGCGTAGACGGTGAGCTCCCCCTCGCCGTCGAAGTGGAGGCGCAGGAAGTTCTTGAACCGGGTCAGGCGCATGGCCGAGAAGGCCTCGTTTCCGTGGGCGCCCATCAGGGCGCACGACGCGGCCAGGTACAGACCCATGACCAGCCCGCCCACCAGCCCGCCGAGGACTCCCATGAACAGGAGGAGGAACACCGTGAACCAGAGTCCGCCGTCGAAGAACACCGCCACGAGTTGGACCGATGCCAGGCCGACGAGGATGACGGCGAGCACGTGCAGCGCCACGTGGACCGTGCCGAGGGGCCACTTGAGGAGCGACTGGGCCTTCTCGCTCAGTCGGGTCGACGGCTTGGCGAAGCCGATCAGCCCGCCCCAGAAGATGACGATGATCAGGACCGAGACCGGGTTCTTGAACAGGCCGAGGAGGACCTGCTCCCAGCCGTACCGGACCGCGGCGTCGTCGAAGTCGGGCCGGGCGGCGTCGCCCACCTGGGCGAACGCCTCGAGGGAGAACTGGCTCGCCCAACCCAGCAGGAGGTACAGCACGGCGGGCACGACGGTGAAGCTGGCGTTGCGGAAGGGCAAGGCCAGCGCACCCAACGTGAGGGCCCGGGAGGTCGCGTAGCTGGGGTAGGCGGCGGCCTGGCGGAAGCGCTGGGCGCGGTCCCCGGCGCCGACGGGGAGCACCAGGTCGTGGCGGCCGAGGGTGTGGGTGGGGTGGGTGAAGGCGCCGCCGCCGCCGGCGGTGACCTTGTGGGCGCCGTCCTCCTCGCCCACGTAGCGGGTGTAGTGGTGGGAGTCGCCGGAGATGCAGAGGACGAGGCTGGCGCCGCGCCGGTCGATGAGGGTGCGCTCCACGAACGCGAGGTTCTTGTAGGTGCGGGAGTCCCGCCCCTCGTACCAGCTGGGGATGCCCGTGCACAGGATGACCTTGTCGCCGGCCCGGAGGTCGAGGGCCTTGAAGTAGTCCTGCTGCGGCTGGTCGATGTAGGAGTCGAGCTGGATGTCGATCCCCCAGATCCACCAGCGGTGGGGCAACGGGATGGCGAAGTAGCTGCGGGTCTGGAAGGTGCGCCGGCACCCGATCCACTTGTTCTGGCAGAACACGCGGAAGAAGCTGGTCAGGCCGTCGTACCAGTCGTGGTTGCCGGGGATGGCGTACAGCTCGGGGTTGTGGGGGGGCGTGAGCCACGGGAGCGAGGCTTCGTAGGGCCGGGTGAAGCGGTTCTCGTAGGCGTCGGCGTCCCCCACCGGGTACACCTCGTCGCCGCCGAGGACGACGATCTGGCCGCGGGGGAGGGCCGCGGCGTAGTTGGACAGCTTGAGCTGGGACTGGGCCGCCAGCCACGCCACCGTGTAGGTGGCCGGAAAGCCGTCGCCGGTGTCGGCGATGAAGTCGACCCAGACCGGGCCGGCCTCGGTCCAGTCCCGGGGCTGGTCGTGAGCGGGGGCGCCGGGAGGGCTGGGGGCGCCGGGAGTGGCGGGGCGGACCGACGCCTGCAACTCCCGCTTGTCGAGGAAGGCGCCGAAGCCGGACGAGATCAGCACGCGCAGGGCCGAGTCGGCCAGGACGTCGGGGGCGAACCACCGCACCGACTTCTGCATCTTGAACTTCAGCTCGCTGTCCGTGCGCGGGCGCGGCGGCGGTCGGTCCTCCTCACTCGTCGCCGCCGGCCTCGTCGCCTCGGGGCCCTCCATTGGCGCCTCCCCTCTCGCCGGCCTGAAGCCGAAGCGAGACTAGCGCCGCGGGACGGTCAGGGGACTCGTCTGGCGCCGGGTCGGTTGCGCTGCATCAGCCAGATGATCCCCGCCGTGACCAGCACGGCGACGATCAACGAGGGGCGGCGGAAGCCGAGGGCGTAGCAGATGATCCCGCTGACGAGCGCGCCGGCCACGCCGACCCCGACGGTCGCCCCGATGGACATGGGGTTCGGGCCGGGGAGCGCGAGGCGACCGAGGGCCCCGACGATCAGGCCGATCAGGACCCACACGAGGATGAAGCCGATCATCGGGGCAACACGGTAACCGTCGTGGCGGTGTTGGCGCCCGGCACGGCCGCGGCAGGGGCCGCGGCAGGGGCCGCGGCAGGGGCCGCGGCAGGGGCCGCGGCAGGGGCCGCGGCAGGGGCCGCGGCGGCGGGGGCCGCGGCAGGGGCCGCGGCGGGGGCCGCGGCGGCGGCCTGGCGGGCCTGGTCGAGCACGCTCTGGACCGCCGCCTCCGTGCCCGCGGGCGGCTTGGACGCCAGGTAGACCTCGAACTCGGGAACCGCCGACGCCGGGTCGTTGCGGTCCTGGAAGAAGAGCATGCCCCGGAAGAAGCGGGCGTCGGGGTAGTCGGGCTCGATCCCGACGGCCCGGTCGAGGGCCGTCTGGGCCAGGTCGACGAGGCACGCCAGCTTGAGCAGCCAGCCGCGGTAGGCGAGCGCCTCCACGTGGTCGGGCTGTTCCTTGAGGACGGCGTCGTACTGCTTGAGGGCCTCGACCGCCTGGCCCTCCCCCTCCAGCCGGTGGGCCAGCGCCAGCCGCTCGGTTACCGTTTCCGGGCCGGCGGCGCGGGAGCCGCGCTCGCCGCTGTTGGCGAGGAGGAAGACGCTGGCCAGAGCGATGCCCGCCATGGCCGCCACCACGACGGTGACGACGATCCGGCGGGGCCGGTCCAGGGCCCGGGCCAGGCTGGGCGGCGTGACGGCGCGCAAGGTCGCCTCCGGCGCCGGCGGGGGCGCCGGCGCCCGCGGCGAGGGGGCGGGGGCGGGCTTGTCCAGCTCGCGGAGGGCGCGCAGGACGCCGGCCGCCCGCACGGTGTAGTCGTCCCGCATCGCCTCGTAGTCGGCCTTGGAGATCTCGCCCGCTTCGCGCTGCACTTCGAGGTCGAGCAGCGAGTCGAGGAGGAACCGGCGCTGGTCATCCAGGCTCTGGCGACCGCTGCGGACGGGCCCGCTCAGGCTCATGGCCGCTCGCCTCGCAACGCCTCCTCGACGAGGGCGCGGTCCTCGGCGCTGACCGGGGCGGGGCGGCGCGGCGGCCGCCAGCGGCGGAAGGCGACGGCGAGACCGGCGGCGGCGGCGGCGACGGCGGCGACGGGCAACGCCCACACCAGCCCGCTCACGCCTCGCTTGGGCGGGTCGAGGAGGATGTCCGGACCGTAGCGGGAGACAAGGAAGGCGCGTATCTGACCCTCGGTCTCCCCCGCCTGGACGCGGCGCAGGACCTCGTCGACGACGGCCTGGGCGGCGGGCGCGTCGGAGTCGGCGGCCGACTGGCTGCGGCACGTGGGGCAGCGGACGGCGGAGGCAATCGTGTAGGCCCGCTCCTCGTCGGTGGGCGGCGAGCCGTCGCCCCGGCTGCCGACGAACAGGGCGCCGGCGAGCACGAGGCCGAGGGCGAGCCACGACAGGCGCTGTGCGTTCAGGCCCGCGCTCACGTGGCCACCGGGACGGCGGGCTCGTCAACGGTCTGCTCGGAGGGCGCGCCCGCGGGGGGCGCGCCGCGGCGGCTGCGGCGGCCGGCGGGCCAGGCGGCCAGGGCGGTGCCGAGGGCCATGATCCCGCCGCCGATCCACAACCACACGATCAGGGGCTGCACCCGCACGCCGATGACGGCGGTGTCGGAGCCGGGCGCGGGCGGGGCGACCAGGGTGAGGTACACGTCCTCGAAAAGCCCGGTCTTGACCGACGGCGTGCCGATGGCCTGGGTGGCGAAGGGGAACTGGTTGAGGGCTGGGGTGTAGACGGGACCGCCGTCGATGCGGACCCGCGCCCGGGTGACGGTCTTGTTGGCCTCCTGGACCGTGCTGGTGTCGAGGTAGGTCACGGTGTGGCCGCTCAGGGAGGCGGACTGGCCGGGCGCGAGCCGGTACTCCCGGCCCTCGGAGAACGACGAGCTGGCGGCGAAAGCGGCGGCGACGACCACGACGCCGATGTGGACGACCATGCCGCCGTTGGTGCGCCCGGTGAGGGCGCGGAGGCGGCCCCGCCCCGTGCGCCGGGCGTGGCGGACGGACAGGGCCAGGTGGCGGGCGGCGGTGGCGGCGGCGAAGGTCCCCAGGCCGAAGGCGAGCAAGGCGCCAAGGCCCCGTACGCCGGCGGCGACGAGCCCGGCCACGACGGCGGTGGCGATCCATGCGGGGATGGCCAGGCGGCGGTGGAGGACCTCGGTCGACGCCTTGCGCCAGGGCAGGGCGGGAGCGACGGCCATGAGGAACAGCAGGGTGAGGCCGATGGGCGCGGTCATCCGGTTGAAGTAGGGCTCGCCTACTGACAGGCGTTCGCCGTTGAGGGCCTCGGCGATGAGGGGGAAGACGGTGCCGAGCAGCACCACGAAGGTGAAGGCGGCGAAGCCCAGGTTGTTGGCGAGGAACGCTCCCTCCCGGGACACGGGCGAGTCGATGGCGCCGGGCGAGCGGAGCCGGTCGCCCCGCCACCCGATGAGGGCGATCGACACCGCGACGATGACCGCGAAGAAGCCCAGGATCATCGGCCCGACGGCCGACTCGCTGAAGGCGTGGACCGAGTCGAGCACCCCCGAGCGGGTGAGGAACGTCCCCAGGATCGTCAGGGAGAACGTGGCCACCAGCAGGGAGAGGTTCCACACCCGCAACATGGCGCGCCGCTCCTGCACCATCACCGAGTGGAGGTAGGCGGTGGCGGTCAGCCACGGCAGGAGGGATGCGTTCTCCACCGGGTCCCACGCCCAGTAGCCGCCCCAGCCCAGGACCTCGTAGGACCACCAGGCGCCGAGGATGACGCCGGCGGTGAGGAAGCCCCAGGCGAACAGCGTCCAGCGGCGGGTCTCGACGAGCCACCCCTCCCCCAGGCGGCCGGTGACGAGGGCGGCCAGGGCGAAGGCGAAGGGGATGGTGAAGCCCACGTAGCCGAGGTAGAGCATGGGCGGGTGGAACGCCACCAGCGGGTGGTTCTGGAGGAGCGGGTTGGGGCCGGGCCCGTCGGTGGGAACCGGCCCGCTCACCAGCTTGAAGGGGTTGGCGGGGCCGGCCATGAGGATGAAGAAGAAGGCGGCCACGGCCAGGCCCACGAGGGTGGCCCAGGCCACGATCGGGTCGGTGGCCCGGTCGCGGAAGTGGCGGGCCATGAGGGCGAGGTACCCGGCCAGGACGAGCGCCCACAGCAGGATCGACCCTTCGAGGGCCGACCACATGCCGGTGATCGTGTAGAGCAGGGGCGTCGAGCGGCTGCCGTTGCGGGCGACGTAGTTGAGGGAGAAGTCGTGGGTGAGGAGGGCCAGCTGCATGGCCGCGGCGGCGAGGACGGCCCCGGCCAGCACGATCCACACGTAGCGCTGCCCGCCCTTGAGCAGGCGGGGGTCCCCGCGCTTGAGGCCCAGGGCGAGGGTGGCCATGCCCAGGACGGCCGCGGCCAAGCCGAGGGCGACCGCCGCGGTGCCCGCTACTGCGCTCATGGCAGGCGCCGCTCCCGTTCTGGCCTGCGCAAAAGCGCACATCGGCGCGTTTGTGCAGGCCAGTTCGGGCGGGTGGACGGGATCACTGGACCGCGGCGGGCGTGCTGGTGGTCACCCGGTCGGGGTGCTCGGCGGTGTAGGTCTCCGAGTGCTTGACCAGGATGCGGTCGGAGGCGAACTGCTCGCCCTGGAACCGGCCTTCGAGCACGACGGGGATGCCGGGCTGGAACAGCTCGGGCGGGTCGCCCTGGTGCACGACCGGCACGGTGACGCCCTTGCTCTCGATGTCGAAGGCGACCTGCTGGCCGGCCGGGCGGACGGTGCCGCCCACGACCGTCCCCTGGATGCGGAACCGCTTGGCCCCGAGAGAGTCCCGCTGGGCGACGGCCTCGTCGGCGGTGCGGAAGTAGAGGGTGGCGTTGCCCAGGCCCTGGAACACGAGGAAGGCGAGGGCGGCGGCCACCACCGCGCCCGCGATCCAGAGCCGTTTGGTGTCTTTGGTGGTGACGCTCACGGCTTGTTGGTGTTCCGTCGCAGCTTTCGGGTCTTGGAGATGATCCAGGCCGCGTAGGCCCCGATGACGGCCGCGGTGGCGGCGTAGCCGGCGTAGATGTACGGCGCGTCGGTCACGAGGTCACCTGCGGTTCGGGGGTCGCGTCCGCTTCGGCGTGACGCTCGGCGATGGCGATGGCTAGGGCGTCCTCCTCGGCCTGCTCCTCGACCCAGGCCAGCCGGAACCGGTGGATGAGCAGCCAGGCGTACAGGATCGTGAATGCGACGACGGCGAGGAGGAGCGTCCACGCCATGACCCCGTGGATCTGGGGATCGCCCAGCCGGCGCTGGCTGAGGATGGAGGCGGGCTGGTGGAGGGTGCGCCACCACTCGACCGAGTAGTGGACGAGGGGGACGTTCAGGAAGGCGGCCAGGGCGACGATGGCGGCCCGGCGGCTGCGGGCGAGGGGCTCGTGGGGGATGCGGCGGACGGCCAGGTAGCCGAGGTAGGTGACGAAGAGGACGGCGGTGCTGGTGAGGCGGGCATCCCACGTCCACCACACACCCCAGGTGGTGCGGCCCCAGATCGAGCCGACGAGGAGGGTGAGGCCGATGAAGACCAGGCCGATCTCGGCCGAGGCGCCGGCGGCGATGTCCCAGAAGCGGGAGCGGGTGCGCTTCCAGAGGTAGAGGGCGCTGGCCAGGGTCGTGATCCCGAAGGAGACGTACATGGCGATCCACGCGGTGGGGACGTGGAGGTAGAGCAGGCGGACGGCGTCGCGCTGGACCGCGTCGGCGGGGCTGATCACGAGGGCCATCCAGCCGGTGAGGACCATGGTGATGGCCGTGGCCCAACCCAGGATCCGGGTGGCGCGAGTCGAGGTCGTCAAGGGATCAGGCTTCCTCCAGGAGCGGGCCGAAGGCGACGACGCCGAAGGCCAGGTAGACCGCCGAGAACACCGCCAGCAGCCGCACCCAGGGCCACCCGGCGGCGGTGGTGGTGGCCAGGGCCGCCTCCGAGGCCCTCGCCGCGGCGAGGAGCACGGGGGCGAGGACGGGAAGCAGGAGCAGCGGGAGCAGGGTCTCCCGCACGCGGAGGCCGGCGGCCACGGCGCCGTAGACGACGCCGGCGGCGGCGATGCCGGCGGTGGCGAGCAGGCAGGTGGCGATCAGGAGGGCCGCGCCCGACAGGGACACGTCGTAGAGGACGACGGCGCCGACGGCGAGCAAAACTTCGAGGGCGAGCAGCTGCACGGTGACGGCGGCGGCCTTGCCCAGGAAGACGGCGGCGCCGTCGAGGCCGGAGAGGCGGAGGGCGTCGCGGGCGTCGTCGCCCGCTTCGAGGGCGAAGGACCGCTGGATGGCGAGCAGGCCGCTGAACAGGACGGTCACCCAGAACAGGCCGGCGGCGACCGTCGACAGCAGGCCGCGGTCGGCGTCGAGGGCGAAGGCGAAGATGATCAGGGTCAGGACGGCGAAGGGCAGCACCTGGTTGGTGGCCACCTTGGAGCGCAGCTCGATGCGCAGGTCCTTGCCCGCCACGAGGGCGGCGTCACGGAGCATGGGCAGGCTCCTTGCCGGAAGCAGCGTGCACCCCGCCGTTGACCCGGCCGCCGGCGACGGTGACCCGCCGGTGGGCCAGCGCCGAGGCGCGCTCCAGCTCGTGGGAGGCGACGAGGACGGTGGCGCCGTGGTCGTGCACGGCCTCGCGGATGAGGCCGTCGAGGAGGTCGCGGCCGGCGGCGTCCAGGCCGGCGTGGGGTTCGTCCAGCAGCCACAGCTCGGGTTGGCGGGCGAGGACGGCGGCGAGGGCGACCCGCCGGCGCTGCCCGGCCGACAGCTTGCTGACGCTCAGGTCACGGAGGCGTCCGGCCAGGCCGAGGCGCTCCATGGCGGTCTGCGCCTCGCTCGGCGCCCGGCGGGCCGCCTTGGCGGCGAAGGCGAGGTTCTCGGCGACGGTCAGGTCGTCGTACAGGAACGTGGCGTGGCCCAGGAGGCCGACCCGGCGGCGGACCGCCCGCCGGTCCCGGCGGAGGTCGGCGCCCAGCACCTCGGCCTCCCCCGAGGTGATAGGAACGAGTCCCGCGCAGGCGCGGAGGAGCGTCGTCTTGCCGGCGCCGTTGGGGCCCCGGAGGAGTACGATCTCACCTGGCCCAACGTCAAGGTCGACACCAGCGAGAGCGGGGAACCGGCCGAGAAGCGACACCGCGGAACGGAAGCGGACGACGAGTGGCATTGCGTACCGACACCAAACTACCGACCGGCGTCCGCAACGGTCCAAGCGCGGGCGGGCGGCGGCGGGGGGCGGCGGTGCACGAGCCGTTCGGGCTGCGGACCGTCATCCGGGGGTTCGGCAAGGCGCTGATCTGCTTCGGGATGCTCCTGTTCCTTTTCGTGGCCTACGAGCTGTGGGGTACGGGCATCCACGAGCGGCGGGGCCAGAAAGACCTGGAGGAGAGCTTCAACCGCATCCGGGCCCAGCAGCTGACCCCCCTGCCGACGCTGCCGGGAGCGGACGCCTCGACCGCTCCCACCACCACCCTGCCGCCCGTCGACCTGGGCGAAGGAGTGGCGTTGATCGAGATGCCGTCGATCGACGTGTCCAAGTTCGTCGTCGAGGGCGTCGACGTCGAGGACCTCAAGAAGGGCCCGGGCCACTACCCGGGGACGCCGCTGCCGGGCGAGAAGGGCAACGCCGCCATCGCCGGCCACCGCACCACCTACGGGGCCCCGTTCTACGACGTCAACGAGCTGAAGGTTGGCGATCCCATCTTCGTCACTACTGCCGCGGGCCGGTTCCGGTACGACGTGACCGAGCAGTTGATCGTCAGCCCGGAGGCGGTCGAGGTGCTGGACGACAAGGGCGATGACCGGCTGACGCTGACGACCTGCAACCCGCGCTTCAGCGCCGCCGAGCGGCTGATCATCGTGGCCCGCCTCATCACCCCCCCCGTCGACGCCGCGCCCCGCGCCGCCGCGCCCCCGACACCGCCCGACGGCGTGATCGCGCTGCCGGCGGACGA
>Ga0187893_10010028_pt1 | contig 14325 bp, 15 predicted proteins | sample MA1701074metaG_FD_139574 | JGI IMG/M metagenome (GOLD analysis project Ga0187893, IMG submission 139574) | White microbial mat communities from a basaltic lava cave in the Kipuka Kanohina Cave System on the Island of Hawaii, USA - MA170107-4 metaG ...
CGGATATACACCGCCAGTGGTCGGCTTCGAAAATTGAATACCCGGTGGGCCGTTAGCTCAGTTGGTAGAGCAGCTGACTCTTAATCAGCGGGCCGTAGGTTCGACCCCTACACGGCCCACCAAATTCTTCAACCACTTACGCTTTGTAACACACTCGGTGATCCAGCCGACTGTGCTACATTTGTGCTAACTCCTGCCCCTCGATCCAACATTTCTACCCCATCCCTCAAGCTTTCCGGGTAGTGGTGCGCGTAGCGTTGCGTCATGATCGGCGACTTGTGCCCGAGCAGCCGTTGGACTTTGTAGAGATCCACACCGGCCTGAACCAATCGTGTTGCGAAAGTGTGCCGAAGATCGTGAAAATGAAAATCATCGATCTGTGCCTTACCCAACGCTAAACGGAATGATCGGCGCAAATGCCCTGACTCCATCGGCGTGAAGGCCTTACTGCAGAACACCACATCGGTCTTCAATGATCGAACCTTGGCTTTCTCCTTCAGCACGGTCAGCACCGTGTGATTGACTGGGATAGTTCGTCGTTCTCCGTTCTTGGACCGAATCACCATCACCGTGCGACGACTGAAATCGACTCCCCGCCAGGTCAGTTCCAAGATCTCCCCCATACGCATCCCGGTATGCAGGGCAAAGGTCACCAGATCATGGAGCCAGGGCGCACAAGCCTGGAGTAATCGCGTTTCCTCCCCAATACTCAGCCACCGATCGCGCTTGTTGTTCTCGCGTTCCATCGACACCTGTGAGACAGGATTCACGCGGCACCATTCCCACTCCCTTACCGCCAAATTGAACGCCTTCTTCAGGGTGGACAGTTCCCGATTAATCGACGCCGGTTTCAGTCCCGCCGCATAACGCCGGTTCTTATACTCGACGATCAATTTCGGCGTAATCTCCACTAAGGTACGCCCTCCGAAGAAGGTTTTGAGGCTATTGGTATAGCCCCGATAATGGCGTGGCTGCGATCTTCTGGACGCATGTTCGGTCATGTATCGTTCCATCAGCTCTTCGAAGGTCCTGATTGTCTCTTCACGCGTCTCAAAGAACCGCCCTTCAATAATTTGGACCCGCACCTTGGCCAGAATCGATTCAGCCAACCGCCGATCAGCAGTGCCGGTGGATCGCCGGACCTGCTTCCCCTGATACATGAAACTCATCCACCACACCTTGCCCTGTGGTCGTCTACATAGCCCCATCTATCGTCTCCTTTCCGATAGGGCTTGATTGGGTCTGGTTTCCCCGTGGGGCAGAATTATAGGCTTGCCCCTTAGCCCGGGCAATAAGCACATCGAGTCCGACTCTGGAACCTCTAGAACGCTTTGAGTGAGGCAGCTGAGGGGTGGAATCGACTCGGAACGACTCCACCCATCGGTCGATCTCCTCGGAGTTGAAGCGCAGGAGGCCGTGAATCTTAATGCATGGGATTCTCCCCTGCGCTGCCCAGGCATAAAGGGTTGACGCGTTGATCTGCAAGCGCGTGGCTAGGGTTTTGACGGTCAGAAGCATATATCACCAGCCCCCAGGTACGACAGAAACGATGGAAGGCTCGCGTCCGGTCTGTTCAACCGGGGGTTATATCGTTTCGGTCGTACTCTTATTCGCAAACCACCGAGTCGCAGGCCGACCCCCTGTTACTTCCTCTGCCTTTTTCGCCAATCCTGCGCTGACAAGACATTCCAACGCTCGCTCGATGTCAGTCCCTCTACTGTTATTACTAAAGAGTGCATTGATATCAGTTCGTGTCATGCCCGCCGGACGCTTTTGGAACGCTTTCAGAATTTTGTCAGCAACCTGATCGCCTACGGTGCTCCCAAAAATGTAGCGAGCAGAGTCAAAAGAATATCTCCACACTTCCATCCCTGCCTTAAGGTGCTCCATGCGGATTTGGTCTGACTGGTCTAAGAGAGCATAGAGACAGCTCAGCCGCAGGACCAAGGGGTCTGCCCGTGAAGTCACTGCGCCCAAGAGCCCATGATCTCCTTCAGACAAATCAGGATAAATCTCTCCCCACAGTTCTCTCGCTTGCTGATCCAGGACTATCCGTCCTGTCAACCGCCCGAATTGAATGGCCGCTTTCAATCGACGCACCAACGGCTCCAACTGGTCGTCCTGAAGTTGTCCTCCTTCTGGTAGACACTTAGATCGACGAACACACATCCATAAAAATCGATTGGCGAATCCGTTGGCAGTCTCCGTTTCATTGAGGTATCTACGTAACTCATCCTGTGTGATGTGGCCGATGATCGAGATATGAGCTCCCGTTGCAGTTATAGGATTATTCTTGGTGAGCACCCGTAGATTTCCGCTGTCCCATGCTTGTCGGCTAATGGCTGAGAGGGTGTTCCCATCTCGCTGCAGAATTCTAAGCACTAAGGCCATCTCACTCTCAAAAATAAGCAGCCGTTTGTCTTCGATCCCCGCGTCTATTTTGACCTTCTGATACCCAGTGATCTCCTTCTTTTCCCTGATTGGTTCCTCCTTGATGATGGGATCTCGGACATGCCAGATCAGCCCTTCGCCGGAGGAAAGGCCACCGCGAATGCATTGAGCGACCCAATCAGGATCGGCCATATCGAACAGCTGGCGAACCCGGCCCCACGAAGTTCCTTTTCGACCCTTCGCCGTTTTGCCGACGAGTACGGTGTACAGATTGAGTGCGTGGGGATCGGCTTCCACCAGAAAGTGTGGGCGACGATTGAGCACGTTTCCGAACGCAACCAGTGTCTGAATAAGAATTGCAACAGCATCTGACTCAGTGTGAGGCTCAATGGTCGCAACAATTTCCGCAATAAGGCCGTGGTATGCCTCTATGGCAAGGGGTCGAGGCCATTCTTCTTCACCTGTTGCTCCCACACAGCTCGTCGCAGGTTCGTAGCGTGCAACGCTCTGAGCCAATTTCTTCACCTCCGATTCGTGGAGCGGTGGGATACAACGTGAGCGGTTTTCCACCAGAAGCGCCGCCGTGATCGCCTCCCTACTCATCCCCTTCCGACGCATGGTACCAGCAAGACTGAGAAGGGTATTGTGACGCTGTCCATTTTGAATACTTGTGTTGGAGTTAGTGGAATGTGCGCCATTCGGGTAACCGCCTGCACGACTCATTAGTCGGAGTAGCCATTCAGGTAGGGCTGCCAGAGCCACATCGTCTGGGTGGGACGCGCCTTCCCACCGATACCGCTCCCCTGAAGGATGCATACTTGGAGGACCCACCACGTATGCTCCATCTGCTTTGACTTCAACGCCGGGAGCAAGCGCCTTGCTCTTAATAACTCCTCCTGGGTGAAAGAAGAAAATGTGCGCCCCGCCGCCTCCGGTAAGGCTTCCAATTGTGGACGGCAGCTCCCCATGCCGCTGTTCGAGCTCCCAGAGGTTATCGTCGCCACGATTGCGGGGATCAATATCGAGGACCACAAGGCCAGACTCAATACCCGTTCGAATTCCAACGTTGGCCATTGGACATTGCTCCCACCACTGACGAATCATTTCCTCATTGATCGTAGCCTCTTGAAAGCCGTGCGGCACAAGCATACCCAAGGGCCTTTTGGTTGTCGGCATGAGCGGAAGAACGGCCCAGCCGCGTCGTGCATAGTCCAAAGCCGCGGTGAGGAAATGACTCGTTTCTGAATTACTCATGACGGGTACCTTGCCTTCTCCGTTCTTGAATTCTTTCTTCTGAAAAGAGAGGCAGGTATACCTGCCTCTCTTCTTAATTAGCTCTCTTTGATTTCGTTCTCATCCTCAGTTTCCAAAACATCCTTGATGAGATCGCAAGCTTCTTCGAGAGCTTCCTCAAGCACGGCAACACGGAGCTCAAGGTCGGCTTTCGTCGGCATCAAAATCACCTCCCTTCTGACAAGGCTTCGTCCCCCTAGCGCTTTGGATCCGCACTTGTCTTTGGCGCTTAATCTGTGCAATTTCAGAAACTCGAAAGTAGAGCCGTCGATTCCGACGCAAGGGGATGAGACTCCTGCCAATGAGCCGATAGAGATGTCGAAGCGTAATACCCAACAAGCTTTTGGCTTCTACCGACGACACATATCCATGTTGCTTGACGGACCGTTCCCACACACGGCCCTGTCGAATCAGCTGCGCTTTGTTGTTTTCCGGTGTCATAGGTTGCTGTGACCTCCTGAATGAGCGTAAAAGTATTCATTTCATCTCTGTGAAAACATGGGCACAAATCGCGCGTTTATCCTCTTGAAAAAACAGGTGGGAACGGCTGAAGGGTGGCTTCGAGTGCTGCGGGAGTATCCGCTACCGAACATGGCGCACGTGGTCTATTGTCCCCGTTGTGACAGGCCCAGAATGTTTGGACCCCTTCCCGAGGGAGAAGATATTTCTAAATGCTGGTCTTGCGGAGAATTGATTTTATTGCTAGATGAATCCTTCTTTTCTGCTGTCAGTAAATTTCTTAAATACTCTTATCGAAAGGATAGGAGTCTGTTCCCACGAGTAAAGGCAGAACTTCCAGGAATAACATTTCCTGAGCTTGAGGGAGTTCTCGCCTGGCTCAAAGGTGCTTGGGACAAGGCTCCTAGACCAAAAGGGAAACCTCAAGAAATAGCAATGCACCTCTCTCTTGCTTCATGGATTGATTCCCTCTCGGCGCGTCATGTGGTGTTGGAAGTAAATGACGAACGACCCATTCCTCGTCCCATAAAGCCGCTAATGTCCTTTGTTGACGCTCTTGATGTATTACGGGGAGACTACCCTCCAGTTGGCCAAACACTGTCCACCCCCTCAGGACGCAAACGGAAGTTTGGTGGAATAGACAGTGAGACATTGCGCCAAATTCACGAAGGATTTAGGAAGAACGCTTTGGAAAGATTCGGCGCTATCCCATCGCTAGCGACTCGTGATGTTCTACGAATCATGAGATGGCACAGACGCTGGCCGGAAGCCAAAAACAGAATACAAGGGAACAAAATCAGAGGAAAATGATCTCCCCTACCAAGTGCAAGCGCGTACGGAGAAATTACAAAGGTTGGGTTATAAAGAAGGGTTATAACGAGGGTTATTATATAGGTTAATACGGTGTTTGGTTGTCTTTTAACCCAGGAAAATAACCAAGGCTTAACAATCATTCTCACACATATTGAGCCCATGACACGCAGGTTTCCAATCCCCATATCTCCACTGGCAAAAGAACGGACAATCGGCGCACTCCTCTCTACAAACACTTGTGATCAGCAAGCCGGTAAGCGAGCTGCCATAGCAATGAGCAGGCTCTATGCTTACCTTGGTGCAGCTCGCGAACAGGTTCGTGTAATTGAGGTCCTTGGAAGGAAAGCGTACCCAAAGAAACCTTCCTACTCCTCGACTATGATTCAGGCTTTCATCCACATACACCTTTATTTCATTTGCTGGGCTGCAATTGGGCGAATGATCGAGGTTATTAAGGGATGCAGTGGGTTGAAGGCTCCAAACAATGTCTGGAAGAAATACCGTGTGGAACTCAAACAGTACGCCGATGCACGCGATCACTTTGAGCATTACGAGGAGCGGTTACCGGGAGGGAAGAAAGAAATCAGCAGTTACGGGAACCTTCAGCATGGATGGTTTTCACTCGGTGACCATCGGTGGGAGGTAAGCAAGGAGAGCTTGAAGAAACTTGAAAATATTGTGGCAAAGTTAGACGCAAACATACTCAGTGATGCTGCTGAGAGGGTAAAAGGACAGATGTCAAGCAAGTTTCCATCCACAAATCCTGAATAAATCTGCCAACCTAAATCTCTGATCCCTAAGAAGGCGATAAAGCCTTGCTCCTTATCTTCGAAAAGTAATAACCTATGCGCGCTATTGGTCCCTACCTCCTGGCTAAAGCACGATGACAAAGCTGACACACGAGCAAATCACTGAAATCAAATCCTATCTCGACACAGGGAAAGAACTCCCTGACGATTACAAATATACTCTTTTCCCACCTGAAAGGGCCGAATGTGAGCTCGTCTATACAAACAAAGAACGAATGGAAGATATTCTCACCGAAACGTGGAGTGTGCCACTGCAGCCCATAAGAACTTTCAATGTCCCGAAGAACGGGTCTAAACAAGGCTGGATGAACAGACTTATTTTCGGTGATAACTTGCAAGTTATGAAGCGGCTCTTGGACGTTCCTGAAATAAGGGGACAAGTAAAACTCATTTACATTGATCCACCATTCGCTACCAAGCAAGAATTCCAAGGATCTCAAGATCAGAAAGCTTATCAGGATAAGATTGCGGGAGCAGAATTCATTGAATTCCTTCGCAAGCGTCTCATTTTTCTCAAAAAGCTTCTGCATAAAGAGGGCAGCATTTTTGTTCACCTCGACCAACGCAAGGTGCATTACATCAAGATCGTTCTCGATGAAGTCTTTGGTGAGGAAAATTTCCGAAATGAAATAACCCTTCCTGGCAGAGCATCCAAGAACCTTCAGCAACAGTTCGAGACAATTACGCGATTGAATGTTCGGCACGACACTCTATTATGGTATAGCGATAGCTCTGGTATGCGCTTTGATAAGTTTTGGATCGAGAAACATAAGGCGGGGAATCCTGAAGGTCATTGGCATCACTTTTGGAGCACTGCTAATCGGAAAAAAATGAGATATAGGCTCTTTGGTCATAAGCCAAAAACCGGCCAATGGACCTGGAAAGAACAACGCGCAAAACAAGCAGTTGGGAATTATGAACGCTATCTCAAGGAAGGTGGAGGAAGAACGCTCGCTGAATATTGGAGAGATACAGGTTGTGCTTTGCAGTTCATCAGAAAGAATCCCGAAGACGGAAGTCCTCAGTATTGGCGTGCTCCGGCAGAGACTCGCCTCGCAGACACAGTTTGGGCAGGCGTTCCTATCTATGATAATTCCACCAAATATCCAACGGAAAAGAATGAAGCTCTTCTAGCGCAAATCATAGAATTGGCATCTAAGGATGATGACATTATCCTGGATGCTTTTGTTGGGTCTGGAACGACCTGCGCCGTCGCGGAGAAACTTGGCAGACGCTGGATTGGGATAGATTGCGGTAAGCTAGCCATTTATACGGTTCAAAAACGACTTCTGAACCTCACCACCAAACATGGCAGTAAACAGCGACCTCTGATTGCCAAACCATTCACACTGTTTAATGCCGGTCTGTATGATTTCGCCCGTGTTCGTGACCTTCCATGGGAAGACTATAGACTATTTGCGATCCAACTCTTTCAACTTCGGGATGAACCTCATAAACTTGCAGGGATACAACTTGATGGCTACAAGGGAACCAGTGACGCCCTTGTCTTCAATTTCAAAGCAAAAGAAGGGGTTCAACTTGATGAAGACTTTATTGGAGACCTTCACCGCCATTTAGGAGCTAAGGCGAGAAAAGAGTTTTTTATAGTTGCGCCCGCTGCTTGCGTTACATTTCTTGAAGACTACATTGACCGGGAAAAAACGCGCTATTATATCCTCCGTATCCCTTACTCAATCATCGACGAGCTGCATGACCGTCCCTTCCAAGAGATCCGCCAACCGATAGATGAGGCTCATGTTAATGACACAGTGGATGCGGTTGGGTTCGACTTTCTCCAACTTCCGACCCTCGATGCAAAGTATACGGTAACTAAACTCAAGGATAATCCATTGAAGTCAGTCACAATCAAGATAAACCGTTTCGAAAGCCATGCCATGACTAAGACTCCGCGAGAATTCAAGAATCGAGAGACGCTGTCGATGGTCATGGTTGACTACGACTATAGAGGGAATGGAGATGGGACATTTAACCTAGATACTGTTTTTTATCACGATCAACTTGAAGAAAGCGGGTGGGAAGTACACCTTGACCCAAAGCTATTAGGGAAAAAAGTAATGATCATCTACATTGATATTTTCGGGAACGAGCTAAGCGAAATCAAATCACCTGCTGATTTTGGAATTAGATAATTAAGATTCCAAATGCTTGATACTGCGTTCTTCAAGAATATTGACCTAGTGTTGAAGGTCACGTCAAATATCGACCCGCTAATACTTGACATCACTAGGTACGAAGCATTCCTGGAAGCTCTGTGCCTAGAGCGTGAGTATCAACGAAAGGCAATCGAAATAGCCTGTAACTATCTCTTCGGCGGGGCATATCGTAATCAGCGTATGCTGGCCGAAGAAAATTACAATAGCAATCCGCACCTACAGGAAAAATATGCTGATTTTAAACGAATGGCAGCACTGCTCGAGTTTCCAGACCATCTCGCCTGCTCATTAGATCTTGCCACCGGAACAGGAAAAAGTTACGTAATGTACGGTATTGCCCGTATTGCTCTTGCTGAGGGAGCAGTCGATCGCGTGCTTGTGCTATGCCCCTCCAACACCATTGAAGCTGGAGTTGCTGACAAATTCGCTCTGCTCTCCGCCGATAGAGACCTTGCCGAGCTGCTACCCAAGAATGCAGTGGTTCGCAGTCCACACATAATCCATGCAACTGGAACAGTCAGGTCAGGAGATATTTGCGTGGAGAATATCCATGCCACATACAAGCGGACCAGAAACGCGATTGATGACTCTTTTAAAGGGAAAGGGGCGCGCACCCTCGTACTTTGTGACGAGGCCCATCATATCTACACACCTGAGGGAGATCAGGGGCTCAAGAAGTGGAAGGAGTTTCTCCTGTCATCCGATTTCAATTTTCGTTATATCGTGGGGCTTTCTGGCACGTGCTATGTCGGTGATGAGTACTTCCGAGATGTTGTCTATCGGTATTCGCTCCGTCAAGCCATAGAGGATGGAGTCGTCAAGACCATTGACTATGTTGCGGAAGATTCATCGGGCGATCAGAACGAAAAACTACAGAAAGTCTATGCCAACCACAAGGAAGCTAAGCGTAAGTATCGCAAGGTCAAGCCATTAACCGTTCTTGTGACCAAAGATATCGCCGCATGTAAGCAGCTTGAGGACGACTTAATAACCTTCCTCGTCGAAAAAGAGAAGATTCCGCGCGAGAAAGCGGCCAAGAAAATCCTCCGGGTTCATACCCCTAGGACATCAGGTTACGGTACTAAGGAAGATAAAGCGATCTGGGCAAATATTGAGCATCTTCGCAGCGGCGAACCTGACAAAAAACACAGTCCTACTGAATGGATTGCCTCAGTTAGTATGCTCACCGAGGGATGGGATGCCAAAAATGTCTTCCAGATCGTTCCTCACGAAGAGCGCGCCTTCAATTCGAAGCTTCTTGTCGCACAGGTTCTCGGGCGTGGCCTTCGGGTTCCCAACGAGTACAAGGGAGAGCGTCCTGTAGCGACCATATTTAATCATGATGCCTGGAGCAACAAAATTAAACACCTCGTAGATGAAGTTCTTGAGATCCCCAAGCGTATCCCAACATTCCCTATCATGAAGAATCCACCTTACGACTTCGTTATTCATAATCTTAACTATGACAAAATCGAAGACGTTGTCGAGACAAAGCAGACATCCGAGTACAACTTCGATATGGAATTCGTTAACTTCTCAGCACAACGAAAGTCTGTCGATAAAACCACAATCTATGAACGAGCAATCACCGGTGAACACAGCGATAAGATCACGCGTGTCGAGTTGGAGATGTTCGACACAGAGCAAGTGGTTTTGGACGTCCACAATAAGTTCAAAGCTATCGATCTGGAGACTGAGTCTGCTTATGCTAAACGATATCCACGCGATGCTATCCGTAGGCTTATACGGGTATCGCTAGATCGTATTGGGTACGAAGGCAATGAAGTTAGTAAAGAGAATCGACAGCGCATCCTTAGCGCCTTTGGGAACCTAAAACGGCCAGGTAGCAAGAGCATCCGTTATCGTGTGACCGCCAAGTGCTTAATCACTGTTCACGCAATCGACCGACACAAGGATAGTGTCGCGATTGGCGCAGTCCGCCGAGGCGGAGCAACTGTCTTTTACGATGATAACTCCAAGAAGGCTGACCCCGAACTTAGACAACTTCTTGAAGAGTTAGAGAGGGATGAATCAAGGCCTGTCTCGGCGCTCAACAGAGTAGAAAATTCCTTCCACTTTAAAACTTGTCTCTCGGTGGTCCTAACTACGTCCGAGCCGGAACGCCGATTCGTAAGAATGCTGGTGCAACCAGAGAATGCAACGCGTATCACGGCGTGGATCAAGAACGCAGATACAGGCTTCTATGGGATCGAATACTCCTATTCGCGAGGGGATTATTCGAAACGGGCCACTTTTAATCCGGACTTTTTCATTCAGCTTGGAATGTCAGACATCCTTGTCGTTGAGATCAAGGAAGAAAACGAGATTGCCGATCCTTCACCGGAAAACAAGGGCAAGCGTCGAATGGCAGTTGAACATTTCGCCAGCATCGACAATCTTCAGAAAGATATTCGCTATCATTTCTGTTTTTTAACACCAAGTGACTACGACATGTTTTTTGCTGAACTCAGAGAAGGTAGAGCAATGCAATTCCAGAGTCGACTGGACGTTGCTCTCAACGGAACCAGTACGATCCACACTCGCACCTCCTAGTCTACTTTCATGCTGACACTCGGGGGTAGGAATTCAAGGAGGACGCAGAGCACAGTTACGTCCATGGAGTTAATCAACACTTCCTGCAGAGGGAAAGCGAGGGAAGATTTATGACTCTGGAACAGCTTGAGATCGCTTTACAGCATTTAACGGAAAAACATAACACCCTCGGCGACAAGATTCGCAATCTTGAACAAGAAAACCTGGTATTTAAAGGAGAAGCAAATAAGACATCCAGTCTTGAAGAGTCTCAGCTGATCATGTCAGCGTGGACCAAGATTGTGGACACTCAAATGCACTTTAATGAAATGGTCATGAAAGTTAGGAGTTTAGCCATCACCTTAATACTTGCCGCGTTTGGTGCCGCAGCATACTCAGTACAGGCCCCTCTGTTTCTTGGGGTATACGGGGCACATGTACATATCGCCTTTTTTATCATCATTTTTGGGCTTACTGGCTGGGTCGCATTGTGGGTAATGGATTTAGGACATTTTCATAAGTTGCTAAGAGGTGCAGTAACTAAAGGCATGGCATTAGAGAATGAGTATAAGGACCATGCACTTGTAGGCGGATTGCTGGGGATGACGACTGCTATTTCGTCTGAAAGCAGAACCCTTTTGGGAATCAAAGTAAGTGCGGGGAAAAAAATCGGCATATTTTACGCTGTTGTTTTCATCTCGGGCGTCTCCTTTTGTTGGGTAGCACTGAACTATATACACAAAGAAGATTTAGTGAAGGATCAAGTGATGAAGATTAAAATTATGAGTGAGGATCAGGGCGGGATAGTACTGCGCGTGGAACCTCCGACCCTTGTGTTAAAAGGAGAAAGATTTCAGGAGAATCAGAATAGCCCCAAGAGCACAACACCTCAATAGACCTACCATTTGATCTCAAGTGCCATAAGGGCTATATATTAACCACTTCGTGGAAATTCCTCTCGCTATGAAGCCAGAAGTACGCCTGCTAATCACTGATCTCGATAACACTCTTTACGACTGGGTTACATATTTTTCAGAAGCCTTTTCAGCCCTCATTGAAAGGACCGAAGAAATACTATCAGTCCCTCGATCTCGCCTGCTCGATGAATTCAAACTTGTGCACCAAAAACATCACAATTCCGAGCATCCTTTCGCTCTACTTGAGATACGCTCTGTGGCTGAAAAATTCGGACATTTAACCAGACAAGAGAAAAAACAAGCCTTGGATTCTGCCTTCTATGCTTTCAACAAGAAAAGGAAGGAAACACTATTTGCTTATGAGGGAGTTCTTAATACTCTTAGGTATATATGTGGAAATGGTTGCACAATAGTTGGACACACAGAAGCTACGGTTCCCAACGCTATCTTTCGCCTGTCATCCCTCGGGCTCACTGAATATCTTTTCCGCCTCTACGCAATAGAGCCCCCAGAGTTTGAACACCCTGATCCAGGAAGGGCAAAGCTGCGAGATCTTCCGCCCAACTTCGTTCGTACGGTTCCGAGGTTGAAGCGCAAGCCTAATCCCCTCTTACTTCTCGATATATGCTCCGAACTGTCTGTCGAACCTTCGCATACTCTGTATGTCGGAGACAGCCTAACTAGAGATATGAGTATGGCAAAGTCAGCGGGCGTTAGGTCAGCTTGGGCCAAGTATGGGACCAAGTATAGTAGAGTGCATTGGGAAACCCTTGTGCGCGTAACTCACTGGACTGAAAACGATGTGAAACGTGAGCAGGAATTGGGATTGAAGTTTAGTGCTACCGAACCTGACGTGGTGTTGGAATCGTACAGTCAGCTATTAGAGGAGTTTCACTTCAAGGCTTCACCACTTCATTTGAATTCAACAGTGGTAAACGTGCGGGATTCAAAGTGACTGATAAATGGAAGCACTTTTAGATCACTCTTCACTTCTTCCAATCTGCTCCCTCTAAAGACCATCGCCTGATCAATTTCGAGTTCAGCTGCTGCCTTCACTGGTTGCCATCGAATCATTACCAGAAACCGATGAGTCCTTGTTATCTTGTCCATAGCGTCGGAATGTATCCCCATGCCTGCTCCTCGCATCGATTCTTTCACATATAAGCTCAACAAATCGCGCCTTTGTTTTCCATCTGTCACTGAGTCGAGAAGAATCAAGCCTGTGCTGGCGCACAATCGAGCGAAGCATGTCGATACTGAGGCTATTCAACCACGCCCTGAAACCCTCAATTCCCTTTTCACGTAACACATCAAAGGGATCTACTTCGACTCCAGAGCTATCCCGTTTTCTACGAATCGAGCTTTCACTCTCTGTAATCCCGAGGACATTGGCTAACTCCTTAGCAAACTCCTCATTTCGTTCGGCCTCTTGGACAATGAGTTCTGCAAACCTTCGAAGCCTCACCTTTAAGTTGCGTTGGTTCTTCAGCATTTGGTCAAAAACTCCTTGGCCAATTCCGAGTACACAGTGTAGTTATTCCCATAACCATATTTCTGACGCAGTGTCTGCACAGCCGCTCCAACGTCCACAGCCTCTGCAATTTGAGCCGCCTCCGGAACTACTGTTTCAAAAATAGGTGGTAGATCTCCACGATCGGCTTGTCGGCGCAATTGACGCACTCTCGAATTATGGAGCTTGCTCTGGGACCTAAACTTACTTACGATAATACCTTTAGGAATAACATCCGTTCCACTCATTTTTCCGAATGCTTCAACACGATCGAGAATTTGAGGAATGCCGTAGGTCGACAAGATATCCGGTATAACCGGAATTACATAGCCAGTGCTGATGCTGATTCCGTTCAAAGTCACAATCCCAAGGTTCGGAGGACAATCAATCAATACATAGTCGTAATCGGGCAACACAGGCTGTAACGCTGCCTTCAGAATATTTACAGGACTGACGGCGTAAAAACTACCCCCAGGAATAAGTGCCAACTGATCTTGGATTTCGATTAAACCCAAACTTGATGGAAGCAAGGATAGTCGCCTAATCCCACCGTGCAGGTTCGATACTCCCTTTATGATCGCTTCCTCGACATTGAAAACGTTGGTCTTTCCTAGTTTGTCCTTGAACAACTGGAGCAAAGTCTGACCCTTTTGATCTTTCTCTTGCCAAACATCCTCGGTGATCAGAGCGATTGTCGCATTTGTTTGAGGATCAAGATCGACGACAAGAACCCGTTTTTTGTGTTCTTCGGCCAGAAACTCTGCAATCGCAACTGTTGACGTGGTCTTTCCAACTCCTCCTTTGAGATTAATAAAGCTGATAGTCTTCGTCATTTCTACCTCCCGGCTCTTAAGCCATTGTTCGATATCATCCCGTTTCCAAACTGGTCCGCTAACAAGCTCGTAGGTGGGCTCAGGGAAATCCCTATATCGATTTCTCCAATTCGAGACGGCTTGCCTGGTAATCCCTGCAAGTTTGGCGATCTCGGAAATTCCCAATAACTCCATCCCATCCCCTCGCGTTTCTGTGTACTGTGTACACACAATACCACTTCCAGAATACACTGTCAACGGGCTGGAAGTCGGGCCACCCAACTGATCATGGTGCCCGTGTTGATGTTATTTCAGAGACAAATGGAAAGTCGGCAGGATTACTACTGTGCTAAATCTGTGCTAAAAGTCTGCGAAATGGATAGAACGCATAGAATCAATAGAGTCAATCGAACCGAGGTAAAGCATTTGTTTTCAAAGGAACGGGGAAACCAGCTTGCTAATCAAGCCGTTAGAAAAACTGACTAGTTACCGCTCTTAATCAGCGGGCCGTAGGTTCGACCCCTACACGGCCCACCAAGTACTTCAACCACTTCTGCAGTCGCTTCATCTCTCCCCCTTCTGCTGCCACTTTTGTGAAAAATGGTGGCATCCAGA
>Ga0187893_10010029_pt1 | contig 14324 bp, 8 predicted proteins | sample MA1701074metaG_FD_139574 | JGI IMG/M metagenome (GOLD analysis project Ga0187893, IMG submission 139574) | White microbial mat communities from a basaltic lava cave in the Kipuka Kanohina Cave System on the Island of Hawaii, USA - MA170107-4 metaG ...
CACCCTATTGAAGGGCCTTTCACGCGGGAAGGGCACCCATCCCTGACCGCCGGCTGCGTGACCAGTGACCACGTGCCGACCGCAGCGCGAGGTCACCTGCAAAGAGATCTCCCACTTCGTCTCGGCACTGAGGACCCGCGGTCCCCGACGCGCCGGGGTGCTGCTCTCGGCCATCTCGGGCTCCCTTCAGGAAAGCCGAGGAGCCTCGCAGGCTTGGGTGATTTCCGCGCGGATCGTCTATCGCGATCTCAGGCGCAAAACGCTGCTGTTTTGCGCCGACGAGTGGCGGGGCGAGGTGGGTGACGAGGCTGTGGCTGAGGCGGTCCAGGCCGCCCGGGCCCAGATCGCCGAGGGCTCGCTTCGGGGCTTCTCCGACAAGGACGAGCTCCGGGAGTACCTCCTGGGTCACCGCCGCCGCTCGGCGTGACCTGGCGCATCTTCCTGACGTACTCGTCCCAGCCGGACCTCGCTGCGGATGTCCGACCGGTGTCGAACTTGGGCCAGCCGCACCTCGGTCCCGGGGTCGACCCCGGACGAGCCAGCGCATGGTGTCACCCGCGATCATGAGGCCTGTCTCTTCCTCGTGCCGCGGGCGCAAACCAGCGGCTCCGCAGGGAAGGAGAAGGCGGTCAGTCCGCCTCCTCCAGTCCGCACCGGGTGGCCTCGTCCCTGTCGAGGCCGCTGCCGGCCATCCAGGCCCGTAGGAACGAGGCCTCTCCCAGCGCCTCCCGGAGAGCAACCAGCTCGTCCTCGTCCGGGGTCCCATCGATGCCCGCTTCCTGACCGATCGATCGGGCGGCGGCCAGCAAGGTGACGGCGCGTGCGAAGCGGCTTCGGGCCCGAGCCAACCTGCTCAATCCGTTCAGGCACCCGGCGGCGGCGCGACTGTCGCCCAGCCCTCCGGCCAGGGCCAGGCCGCGCCTGAAGAGGTCCTCCGCAGAGGCGAGGTCCCCCGTGGTCTCCGCCTGCTTGGCCAGCCGGACCAGGGTGATGGTCTCGCAGTACTTGTTGCCGAGCTCCCGGGAGAGGGACAGCACGTCGGCGAGCACCCGCCCCGCCCCTTGGGCATCGCCCTCCGCCTCCAGCACGTCGGCCAGCGACGAGAGCGACCACACCACGCCGTACCGCTCGCCCAGCTCGCGCTGGGTCCGCAGGGCCTCCTCGTAGAAGGAGCGGGCCGACGCCCAGTCACCCTCGGACTGGGCCAGCGCCCCGAGCCGGTGCAGCGAGTTGGCGACGCCGTGCCCGTCGCGCAGCTCCGTGTGCACGTCGAGGCTCTCTCCGAGAAGCTGGCGCGCCGCGGCGAAGTCTCGTTGCTCATGGGCCAGCCAGCCCAGGTTCGTCAGCGACGCGGCGATGACCCGCGGCTCCCCGAGGGCCCGCCCTATGGAGAGGCTCTCCTCGAAGAGGGCCTTCCCGCGGGCGTGCTCGCCCAGCAGGCCGGCGAGGTTGCCCAAGCCGAGCAGGGCTGCCGCCGTCCCCCTCTGGTCGCCGAGGTCCCTCCGTATCGTCAGGCTGGCCTCGTAGAGGGCCTGGGCCGCCTCGTAGGCGCTCTGGCGCTGGGCGAGGACGCCGGCGGAGTTCAGCGCCTTGGCCCGGAGCACCGCCGGCACGTCGGCCGGAGCAGCGAGCAACCGCTGGAGCCAGAGACGCCCCTCGGTGAGGTAGCCACGGACCTCCCAGAACCGCCACAGGGCGGCGGCCACCCGGAGACCGACGACGGCTTCGGACTCGGCCAGCGCCCACGTGAGCGCGGCACGGAGGTTGTCGTGCTCCGCCTCGAGCCGCTCGAGCCACATGGACTGGTCACGGCCTTCGAGGCCCGGTTCCGCGGCCTCGGCGAGGGCAACCGCCCAGTGCAGCAGCCGGGCCCCGACCTCTTCCTTCTGACCGCCCTGCGCGAGTCGCTCGCTGCCGTAGTGGCGCAGCGTCTCGAGCATCCGGTACCGGGTCCTGGACGAGCGGATGTCGGCGAGCACGAGGGACTTGTCCACCAGGGCGAGGAGCAGGTCGAGGACCTCCGTGCGGCCCAGTGGACCGAAGCCGCACACCTCCTCGGCCGCCTGCGTGCTGAAGGCGCCGGCGAACGCCGACAGGCGATCGAAGATCAGGCGCTCCTTGTCGGGCAGGGCGTCGTACGTCCAGTCGACGGTCGCCCGCAGTGTCTGGTGCCGTGCCGGACCGGTGACGGCGCCCTTGGTCAACAGCTGGAAGCGGTCGTCCAGGCGGTCGGCGATCTCCTCGGGCGACATGGCCCGCATCCGCGCCGCCGCCAGCTCCAGGGCGAGCGGCATGCCGTCCAGGCGCTGGCACACGCGCGCCACGCCGGGGGCGTCGGCGTCGCTGATCTCGAAGTCGGGACGTGCGGCGCCCGCCCGGGCCAGGAAGAGCTGCACCGCTTCGGAGTCCCCGATGGCCCGGGCCGTCACGCTCGCACCGGCATCGGGCACCGGAAGGGGCGGCACGGGGATGGTCGCCTCCGACGGCACGTGCAAGGGCTCCCGCGAGGTCGCCAGGACGTGGACGCCGGGGCACGCCCGCAGCAGTGCGTCGACGAGGAAGGCGCAGGCGGACAGAAGGTGTTCGCAGTTGTCGAGGACGAGGAGCGCACGCCGCTCCCCCAGGTGGTCGACGAGCGTCTCCACGGGGGGACGGGACTCCTCGGTGAGACCGAGCGCGGTCAGGACCTGGCGGGGGAGCAGGCTCGGATCGGACAGCGGAGCCAGCTCCACCAAGAAGACTCCGTCGCCGTAGGCCTCGAGGCGCCGGCGGGCCGCGGCCGAGGCAAGCCGCGTCTTGCCCACGCCGCCGGGACCGGTGAGGGTGACCAACCTGCCCCCGGAGAGGGCGTTGTCGATGCTGGCGAGCTCCTCCTCGCGGCCGACGAAGCTCGTGAGGTCCACCGGCAGGTTGTGGCGCACCGGGAGCGTGGGCCGTACCGGCTCGAGGACGGTGGTCGGTGGGGACCAGTCGAGTTCGGTCTTCTGGAGGAGGATCGCCTCTTCAAGGCGCTGGAGTTCCTGGCTGGGTCCGATGCCCAGCTCCTCGCCCAGGATCCCGCGCAGCTCGGAGAAGGCCCGCAGCGCGTCGGCCTGGCGCCCGCACCGGTACAGGGCCAACATCAGGAACGCCCACAGCTGTTCGCGCAAAGGCTGCTCGTCGACCAGCTGCCGCAGCTCTCCGACCACCTCGGCGTGGTGACCAAGGGCAAGGCGGGCTTCGATCCGGCTGGCGACAGCGGTCATCCGCAGCTCCTCCAGGCGGCCGATGGCCGACGACGCGAACGGCTCGAACGTGAAGTCGACCAGCGCCGGACCTCGCCAGAGCGAGAGGGCCTCGGTGAGGATGGCGGCCGCCCGTTCGGGCCCCCCGGCGAGGGCGCGTCGCCCCTCCTCGACGAGCTGCTCGAAGCGCCCGGCGTCGGTCTGGGCCCGGTCGACGGCGAGCAGGTACCCCGGAGCCCTGGTCACCACCAGCTGCCCGTCGTCGCCGGCCGGTCGGCGGGAGAGCGCCTTGCGCAGATGGGAGACGTGCGTCTGCAGGGTGTTGGCTGCCGTCGCGGGCGGCGACTCCCCCCAGAGCCCCGCCAGTAGGCGGTCGGTGGAGACCACCTGGCCGGGGTGCAGGAGCAGGAGCGCGAGCAAGGCCCGGACCTTGGCCCCGCCGACCTCGATCGACCCGTCGCCCTCGACGACCTCGAGGGGCCCCAGAATCCGGAACTCCATCGTTCGCCTAACCCCGGACCGGCCGATCAGCCCCGTTCACGCGCCCTTTCAGGCTACTTCAAGCGGCCGGGTCGATGGTGACGGAACGGTCACTTCGCCTCCGGGGAGGGATACGATGGCCCGACGATGGCCCGACGATGGGTAGGCGACGGATGGCGGGGAGCGGTGCGATGAGGCGGGCCGTGGTGATCCTGCTTTCCGGGCTGGTCGTCATGGCCGCTGGAGCCTTCGCCTGCACCAACATCTCCACCCTCAACATCAGCGACTCCTCCGGCCGGCCGGGGTCCACGGTGAAGATCACCGGCACGTCCTTCGGCAACAGCTCGCCGGCGGGCCGCCGCACGACCACCCCGTTGCCCGTACGGATCCGCTGGAACGGCGCCGAGGGCCCGACGCTGGCCGAGACGCTGCCCGACAGCGCCGGGAACATCTCGGCCAGCGTCACCATCCCGCCGCAGGCGGCGCCGGGCCACTACGTCATCTTCGCCGTGCAGCAGGACGCCGACGGCTACCACATGTACGGAACACCGGCTCGGATCGCCTATGAGGTGCTGACGCCCGACGGGCGACCGGCGCCCCCGCCGGCCGTGGCTTCCGCCGAGCCGTCGGGCCCCCGGGCCGGCGCCTCCGGTCTGCCCTTGGCGCTCGTCGTGCTGGGCGTCCTGGGCGGCGCGCTCTTCGTGGCCGGCTTCGTCGCCAGTGTTCGCCTGCTGTCACCCCGCGCCGGGGTCACGCCGAGCCGCGTTCCCTCGGAGTAACCGGTGTCGACCGCAGGCGGGCGGGCCAGAGGGGCCGCTGTCGTCCCTTTGCTGGTGATCGGCCTCCTTGCCGTCACATCGTCGGTGTCGGCCTCGACCCTGGCGACGCTCGAGGTGTCGACCAATCGGGTGAGGGCCGGGGAGGAAGTGTCGTTCCAAGGCTGGTACTACAACGACGTCAATCCGGTGGTCATCCGCTGGGACGCGCTGGACGGACCGGTGCTGGCCACCGTGACTCCCGACACCTTCGCCTTCGTCCACAACCATTTCCGTTCCATCTCCGGAACCTTGACGATCCCACCGGACGCCCAGCAGGGCACCCACGTGCTCCTGGCCACCCAGGAGTTCGCTCCACCGGGGAAGATCACCTGGGGCGTTCCCGTCCGTACGGAGATCCACGTCGGTGACGGCGGGGGCCAGACCGACCTCGGCACCCTTCGCCGTCCCCGCGCCCTGTCGGCGCAGACCGCGCCCGATGGTCCGGCCCTTGTTGCCGCGGCAGCGGTCGGCGCGGCGGTCGCCGGCATCCTCGTGGGGCTCGCCGTGTTTATCCGCAGGCGGAGCGTGTCACCGTGACGTCCCGACTCGGTGCCGCGCTCATCGCCGCCCTGGCGCTTGCCGCCCTGCCCGTGGCGCCGGCCCAGGGGCGGTCGCCGATGATCACTGCCTCGAACCAGGCGACCCCCGCCGACCTGGCCGTGCGCGCCTACGGCTCCCCCGGGGTGGTCGTGGACCCCGACGACCCGCGGAACGTCTTCAGCGCCGGCGTGGAGTTCCGTACGGGCAGGTGCGCCTTCCAGCGGTCGACGGACGGCGGGGCGACGTGGCGAGAAGCGCAACGGGCGCCGTCGGTCCCGGACGCACCCCGCTGTGTTCACAATCTCGGTCAGGTTCCCGTGGGCTTCCTGGCCATGGGCCGCGACAAGACGCTCTACTGGGCGTTCGTGGCCTCGAGCATCGAGGACACGCCCAACCTCAGCGTGTTCCTCGCCCGCTCGGACGACTTCGGGGAGACCTGGACCACCACCCCCGTACGCGACGCCCGTGGGAAGCGGGGCCTCGCCACCGAGCGGAACATTCTGATGGACCTGGCGGTGGACACCACACGGGACACCGGCGACGTCGTCTACGTCAGCTGGATGGGCGGCGTCCTGCAGGGGACCCCGCGGCCGACCCCCCAGGGCATGGTCGCCGCGTCCCTCGACGGGGGCAGGTCGTTCGCCGAGCCGGTCGATGTCGCGGATGGCTTCTTCAGCGACCCCAGGAACCTGGCCGAGGGCGTCTCGCCCGAGCGGAGAGCGCTCAAACAGGTCACCGCCCTCCAGCTCAACCTGGCCATCGACGGACGAGGCAACGTCTACGTCGTGTGGCTGGAGCTGGTGGTCGGCGACCCGTTCCACTCGCCGGTCAGGTGGCGGCGCATGTACGTCTCCCGCTCGTCGGACCAGGGGAGGACCTTCACCGAGCACACCCTGGTCCGCACCATGACGACCGACGGCGTGGGGCTGATCGGGCCCATGCTGGAGTGGAGCCCTCGAGGCGGACCGGAGGGCTCCCTGCACCTCGTCTACGAGAGCAGGACGGCGCCCGCCCAGGGCGACCGGGACGTCCAGTACCAGCGTTCGGTCGACGGCAACCGGACGTGGAGCGACGTCAAGGTGATCAACGACGATGACCCCCGGCAGCTCCTCGGCCAGTTCCTGCCCAACGTGGCGGTGGCGCCCAACGGGCGGGTCGACGTCGCCTGGTGGGACATGCGAGACGGGGCCGCCGCCTACGCCAACGACGTCTACTACAGCTACTCCGAGGACGCTGGGGCTACCTGGTCGCCCAACCTCCGGGTGACCGACCGGTCGATCGACCGGAAGCTCGGGATCTGGACCAACAACAGCGACACCCGTCAGCCGCCCGGGCTGGGCTCGGCCGATGAACTGGCGGTCGTGGTCTGGGACGACACCCGCAACGCCGACGCGGTCGACGGCGCCCAGGATCTGCGGGCCGCCGCCGTCCAGTTCGAGATCCTCGGCACGAGTGGGGCCCGGCGCATCCTCGCCTACGGCCTGGCCGGGCTCGCCGGCGCGGGCGCCGTGGGGCTCGTGCTCCTGGTCGCCGGCGCCGGGGAATACCGCCGGCGCCGGGCGCGCCCGCCAGAGGGCTGAGCCGACCGTCCATCCGCTTTCAGCGGTCCTCCAGGGCGCTTCAAGTGGCCGCGCTCAGTGTGCGGGGCATGACACACATCAAGCACCGCCCCATCCGATCCGCCCTGACCGCTGTCGCCGGTTCGCTCGCCGTCGCCGCGCGGGCCACCGTCGTGCCCACTGCGGCCTACGGGCATCACGGCGGGCCCGAGATCTTCCCGGCGTACTACGACGGCACCGTCGTCTCGTTCCTGATGGGCCCGAGCGGCAACAGCCAGAACCCCCACCAGGCACCGGGCGGTTGCTTCGGGTTGGGTCCCGACATGGCGGACACGTCGCGGCACGACGACGTGCCGGTCATGTACACGATCTTCGTTCCCGAAGCGACCCAGATGTCGTGCGCCGGCGGCGTCGGGATACGACATGGTCCTTACCGCCGTCCCCGGTGACCCGGGCTACCAGCCGGCGGTGAGGATTCGCCGCTGCTCGGCCGGACCGAACTACGCGACCGCCGACTTCCCGTTCACCAGCGCGGCCGAGGTCGAAGCCGGCATCGCGGCCGGCCAGCTCGGGTGCGCCCCTCCCGGCCCCATCCGGCTCGCCTCCGTCGTGGGCCGCCCAACGAACGGGATGGCGATGTGAAGACCTCACCGACAAGTCCCTGATCGAGAGAGATGGCATGTGAAGGGACCCCCTGAGCACGAGGCGACACGATGAGGTCGCCGTATCAGGAGTTCGAGGAGTCCCGAATGACGAACGTAGGTGGTTTTGGCGTGCACCGGAGGACAGATCACGTTCGCCTACTTGGACACCGGCACCGGTGAGGTCAGCACCGGCCAGATCCGCCCGGCCACGCGGGCGGCGCTGCGGGGCTGGCTGGGTGGGCGCTTCGGAGGGCGCGACGACGTCGCCTTCGCCGTCGAGGGCTGTACGGGGTGGCGCTTCGTGGTCGAGGAGATGGTGCGGGCCGGCGTCGGTTCGCGAGCAATCGGACCCTGTTCACCGGGGTTCCTTCACGGATAAGGAGCATCGCCATGCCCGTCAACGACCCGTCTGTGCCCGGCACGACACCTTGTAGAGGGAGGGACTACATGGGCCAGACGGGCTGATGTCCCGACGCGTCGGGACTACTGCATCTGGCGCACGGGACGCCGAAAGCGCGAGAACCACAGAGATGCCGGCGGCAGCGATTACTCGGAGACGTCCGGCAGTCCACTTCCCACAGGGGTTCAGGGACATCCGCCCGTTTTCAAGTCGAGGAGAGGGCGTCATGGCAGGCACCCAACTGACTCAACACCAACAGGTCGGGCGACCGGGTCGAAGAGGACCTGATCGTCAGCCCCGGATAACGACGGCCGGCGGCCGCTCGGGCTGTTGAGCGCCATCTCCCTTCGGACGGGCCTCGTGCCTGCCTGCTGGGAGTGCTGGGGTCGACAGCTGCCTCCAGCTGCAATTGCAGAACGAGAGCGACGGAGAAAGATGGCAGAGACGAGGGAATGACCGTGTTCAACTTGTGCTTCGGACCGGGGGCGAAGATGCATTACTGCGGAAGGTTCACCCGCAAGTGCACAGCGGTGCTCGCCGTTGTCATAGGTTCAGCGTCGCTCGCGATGGTAGTGACGGCCGAACCTGTATCCGGCTCGCCGGGCGCGACGACGAGGGTCAGCGTGGACAGCGCCGGCATCCAGGGCAACCAGGTCAGTCAGTACCGCCATCAGCGCCGACGGACGATACGGCGACAGACACAAACAAGCAGAAGGGACGATCTGATGACCACGCGACCGCGGCGCCCGCAAAAGCCCCACACCGAAAGGACCGGGAACAGAAGGATCGGGAGCAGGATCGGGAAAGCCGCCCTCGCGGTCGCCGTCCTGGCCACCCTGGCTGCTCCCACGGCCCCGGCTCAGGCCAAGGAGGCCAAGAGGGGCGCGGGGGCCTCGATGCGGACGGCATCCATTGTGCCGGCGCAGGAGACGCAGGCACAGCGCGACGCCCGTGTCGCTCGCCTAAGCATTTCACCCGGCGACCTCGAGGTTCAGTGTGGCAGCAGCGTTCTCTTCACCGCTCTCGCCGAGGACTCGGCCGGCGCGCCCGTCGGCGGTGTCCTCTTCACGTGGAGCGCGCGTGACGCCGACTCGGGTGAGGAAATGCCCATCTCGGCCGTCGGCGAGTTCGCGCCGCCCCGACCAGGCAGGTACCGCGTCGAGGTCGCGGCGGCGGGCCAGCGCGCCGAGGCGACCGTGAACGCCGTTGTCCCCATGGAGGAGGCAGTGACGACTGCCGCGATCGCCCCGGCGGCCTTCACGGACGAGCCCACCTGGAACGCGGAGACGGTCGCCAGCCTGGCAGACCCCGGCAACCAGCGCGGGAGCAACCCGCTGGAGAAGCTGGTCCCGGGCAAGGTGGGGCTCGCCGACAGGCACGCCACCGAGACCGGAGCCGGGAGCGGCAACTTCCATCTGGCCATCCCCATTCTCGGCTTGGATGGGCGAGGGCTCGACCTGGGGCTGACCCTGCACTACAACGCGGCGGTGTGGCAGCGATTCAAAGGCTCGTCGCAGGATCAGATGGTGTTCGCGCCTCGTGTCGACGACGACTGGCCCGCCCCCGGCTGGTCACTGGGCTTCGGCAAGGTCGCCGGGCGGGTACTGGTCGACGACGACGGGACCCGCCACGTCCTCGGAGGCGAGTACCCCAACCTCCACACCACCGACGGCACGTTCATCGACTGCTCCTTTGACCCCGACCCACTCTCGACCGACGTCCGGTGCCGGTACCCCAACGGGCTGGTGATCGACTTCAACCACTTCACCCTCCGCGGGTACCGCTATCCGACGAAGATCACCGATGCCAACGGCAACTACATCCTGATCACGTATCGCGACCTCTCGACCCAGTCCACGCTGCCCCCAGGGAGGCGCGTGGGGCCGCCCATCGAAACCATCACCGACACCCTGGGTCGGACCGTCCGGTTCCGCTATGAGGCCGAGGTCGAGAACCCCGAGGACTACAGCGGCATCCTCACCTCCATCACTACCCCGGGGCTGGACGGGACCGAACGGACCCTCGTGCGGTTTAACTGGAGCCGCCGCCCGCTGACCCCGGCGTTCAGCGTGCCTCTCTGGCCCCGCACACCGCCCGACATCCGGGTGCTCAAGGCCGTCTGGTTCCCGGGCACCGCCAGCGGGTACTGGTTCGGCGCGGCCGACTCGTACTCCGCGTACGGCATGCTCGCGGCGGTACGGGAGCAGCGCGACATGGTGTTCTCCGGCGCCTCGCTGACCGAGCAGGGCGTCATCGAACAGGGACGCACGACTCGCGAGCTGCTGTACAACTTCCCATTCGGCCCCGATGAGACATTGACCCGTGCACCTGCCTACACGCAGTTGACCGAGTGGTGGGAAGGGATGGCCACAAACCCGGCGGTCACCAGCTTCGCGGTGACGCGGGGCCTTCTCGATCCGTCCAACGAGCCGTGGCAGGAGGTCGAGACGACGTTCCCGGACGGGACGCGCCATGTCCAACTCCACGAGAGCCTCAAGCCGGTGCGGGACGAGCTGTACGACGCCAGCGGGAAGCTAATGCGCGAGACGGAGACGACGTGGGAGGAGGGCGACTACTCGTCGCCCCGGCCGAAGCGGATCGAGACGGCCGGCGAACACGATGCCGTGTCCGTGGACGTCTTCGAATACGGCGCGCAGCACAATCAGGTGAAGAAGCGGCTCGAAATCGAGAAGAGATCCTCGGACGGCCAGGAGACCGTCCTGCGCCGGACGGAGACCGAGTACGCGAACGAGCCCCAGTACCTCCAGCGCCATATCTTCAACCTCCCGAAGGCCATCGACGTGTTCGAGGGCAGCAACGCTTCCCGAGCGTCGAGCACGCAACTCGCCTACGACGGTGGGACGCTGGCGAAGACACCGGGTGTGGTGCACCACGACCCGGCCTTCGACCCCGACTCGCCGCCCGTGTGGGTCCCTCCGCCCTGCAAGCTCGTGTGCACGCGGCCGTGCGGGCCGCTCGAGGAGTGCGAGCCGATCTGTGAATGGGTGTGCCAAGGGGAGGGCCATTGGCAGCCGCAGTACGATCCCCTTACCGCCTACCGCGGCAACGTCACGCGGGTCACGCGCTACGCCAAGGCCGCCGACCTCGCCGAGCCCGTCGTCGAAACTCGGGCGTACAACCTCGTCGGCAGCGTCGTCAGCGTCACCACCGGGTGCTGCCAGCGAACCAGCGTCCTTTACACCCAGGACACGCAGTACGCCTACCCGACCGAAGAGACGACTGGCGCACCGGACGCCGCCTCTCCCGTCCGGGTGAAGACGTCGGCGACCTACGACTTCAACACCGGCGTTGCCCGGTCGGTGACCGACGCCAACGGACGGACGACGCTGATGGCCAGCTCGCCGGCGACGCTCCGGCCCGAGCAGGTCTTGCACCCGACGGGGGCGGCGACCAAGTTCGCCTATGACGATGTGACGCCGAGGATAACCGTGTCGAGCGCGGCGGCCACGCCGGGCGAGGCCCCGGGGTCCGAGGTCACGACCTGGTTCAACGGACGAGGCCTTGCCTGGCGGGAGGCAAGGGCGGCCGAGGGCGGCTGGGACGTTATGGAGACCCGCTACGACGAGCGGGGTCGGTCGGTGGAGCGCTCCCAACCCGTCCGCCGCAGCGGTGACGCGGGTACGTGGGCGGCACCGGAGTTCTGGAACAATCTGAGCTACGACGCACTGAGCCGGGTTACGGCCACCGAGGCACCGGACGGCAGCGCCGACGGCACCTTCTACGACGAGCCGGTGCGGCCGGCGGGGGCGTCGAACGCGCCGGGCGAGACGGTGCGAAGCATCGACCCGTGGGGCCGCTGGAGATGGGCCCGCGTCGACGGCCTCGGTCGTCTGGCTGAGGTGCTCGAGCCCAACCCCGACGGCGACGGGTCGCTCGCCGGCGCGGGCAATCTCTCCACTACGTACCTATACGACGGGCTCGGCCTCGTCGAGATCAGCCAGGGCGAGCAGCGCCGCCGCCTGCTGCACGACTCGGTGGGACGGCTCCGCAGTCAATCCCTGCCGGAGAAGCTCCCGACGCTCGACGACGCGGGCGGCTACGTCGGTGCGGGCGGTCGGTGGACCGACGTGTTCCGCTACGACGACCGATCGAACCTCATCTCCCACACCGACGCTCGGGGCATCGAGACCGTCTACGCCTATGGGGACGATCCCCTCGGCCGTCTGCGCACGGTGACGTACGACACCAGCGGCTTCGGCGACGTGGAGCACCCCGTCCTGCCCGCGCCAAGGGTCAGCTTCACGTACCTGACGACGGGCGACATCAGGCGGGTCGACCAGGTCAGTATCGACGGCGTGGGCGCCCAGACCCTGACCTACGACGCCGAGGGCCGGCTCAATTCGACGAAGATGGAGCTCGAAAGCTGGGCGGGGCACCCGCTGGTCGTCGACTACGTCATCGACAGCCTCGATCGCCTCACCGACCTCCGCTATCCGGCGGAGCATGGGGTTGGCGCGGCGCAGCGCCGAACGCTGCACCACGACTACGAGCTGGGCGCCCTACCCGAAGGGATCAAGCTGGACGGGACACAGTTGGCCTCGGGAATTACATTCAACCCCTTCGGGATGCCCAGCTCCGTGAAGGTCGGCTCCGGGACGCTGCAGGCCAGCGAGAGCTTTGGCTTCGACCCGGCGACGGGGCGCCTCACCAGCCAGACGGTCGAGCGCGGCGGCACCACGCTGCTGGATCTCGCCTACGAGTACGTCCGGGCGGGGGAGTCCGGGCAGTCAGGCCAGCTGACCGCGCTGGTCGACAACCTCGACACCGCGAAGAGCCAGTCGTACCAATACGACCTCCTCGGTCGCCTGGCGGAGGCGGCCGGGGGCGACCCCTCGGCCCCGAGCTGGACCCAGAATTACGCCATCGACCGGTACGGCAACCGCACCGGGGTCGTGGCAGCCGGCACGTACGCTGGCGGCAAGCCCATACCCTCGGACGGGCGCCCGCACACGGAGTACAGCTCGAGCACGAATCGGATCACCACCGCGGGGTTCAAGTACGACGCCGCCGGCAACCTCACACGAGGGGAGCGGGATGGCGTGTGGCAGCAGTACCGGTACGACGCAGCAGGCCGCCTGGCCAAAGTCCTCGATGACAGCGGCGCCGTGATTGAGAGCTACGTGTACGGCGTGGGTCGCGAGCGGTTGATGACCGAGCGAGCGAAGGACCCGGTAGCGCGGACGTACTACGCGTGGGGTGGCAACCGGGTCCTGTCCGAGTATGACCAGGCCGTCGCGCCGCCCGGCCAGGACAAGGATAAGGACAAGAAGGACAAGGACAAGAAGGACAAGGACAAGAAGGACAAGGACGGAACTGCTCCAGCGCCTCTTCCCCCCGGCTGGGCCCGGAGCAGGGTGTACCTCGGCGACCGGCTGCTGGCGACCCTCGAGCGGACAATCGGGACGGGCCCGAGCGCGGTGGTGCGGTACCACCACCCGAACCACCTGGGTGGGACACGGCTGGTGAGCGGCGCAGCGAGCGCCGACGTGGGCGAGCAGCTGACCTTGCCGTTCGGTACCGCCCTGACTGCACATTCGACGGTCGATGTCAACCCTCGATTCACGAGCTACGACCGCAGCCCCGCGACGGGCTTGGACTATGCCGTGAACCGATACTACGACTCGCACACAGGCCGGTTCAGCACGGTGGACCCAATCGGGATGGCCGCAATACGCCCCGACGACCCCCAGAGCCTTAACCTTTTCGCCTACGTGCGTAACAACTTGGTCAACGCGGTGGACCGATTGGGCCTGAAAGTCGACGGCGAAGTGACGTATATCTGTATCGAGGGGGAGGGCTGTCGCTCGTACCTGAGCCAGACACTCGTCGTCGAAGGCAACCCGTCGAGCGGGCCCGCAGCTGGGTGGGGCGCCGGCCCATTTGGGATTCAACTTGGGGGAGGATCGTCCGGCGGCGGCGATCCCGCCGGAGTGGGTGCCGCCAGCCGAGCCGCCGTCGCGCCGACGATTCCCCTGACAGATTGGCTGACTGCTCTCGGCGGTGCCGTTCTAGGAATCATCAACGCGGTCCGGTTTGCGACGACTGGAGTGGAGGTCCTCGGGATACAGGGACTCATTCTTGGAGATGTGCCCGTGACGGCGATCAGCGCTGCGGGATCCGCGCAGGTCGGTGCAGCCGCTGGTGTCAACGCCTCCGCGACCGCGCTCCTCGGGCTCGCCGCGGCGGCATCCGCTGGCCTCGCCATAGGCACCCTCATCGACTACGGGTATAGGTCTCTGTGGGGCTCTTCGATTGGTTCGGACCTCTACGACGCGCTCCATGGAGACAAATGAGCTTCCAGGCGCTCTCCCCTGTCTCCCCACGAAGTCCTCTCGACACGGCTTCCGAAGAGGCCGGTGCGGAGGGGCGACGACGATCAGGGTGTGATCGCGGCGGCCCGGCCCAACTGGAGCGGTCGGAGGACTACGTGGCCTCACGCTCCCAGCGCACCCGCTCCGTCCTCACCTTCCTCGCCCAGGACCACGCCTCGACCGAGATGGTCTACGCCAACGCCTGGCGCAGCAGGTCCCGGCCGTCGTTGGTCAGCCGGTGCTCCAGCTCGGCGTGCTCCAAGCCGTCGGCTTCGGCCCCGCCCAGCCAGGCCGCCAGGGCCTCGAAGCCGGCCCGGGAGACGGCGA
>Ga0187893_10010031_pt1 | contig 14321 bp, 14 predicted proteins | sample MA1701074metaG_FD_139574 | JGI IMG/M metagenome (GOLD analysis project Ga0187893, IMG submission 139574) | White microbial mat communities from a basaltic lava cave in the Kipuka Kanohina Cave System on the Island of Hawaii, USA - MA170107-4 metaG ...
AAAGACCGGAGCGATTCGCCTTTGCCCCTCTCATGCCGGGCCCTCCTCCGACCTCGAGGTCGGTGGCGCCAGGGTCGCAGCAGAGGCTAGGCGGGGGAAGACGGGTTCAGTAAGCGGTTACGATCGTTCTAACTGCGCTGAGACACCTCAGAGCCTCCTTCCTCGATCGGAGGAAGCTGATATCCCCCTTCCCGGGATGCGCCACGCGATTTCCCCATGTCTTCACCATGTCCATGTCACCAAGCAACTCAGGATGTACTTCAGAGGCGCTTTGAACCAGATCGGCTAGATGGCGCACCCTCGTTCGCCCCGGCAGCACCTCCTCATACGCCGAAATTCCAAGCTGTCGAGCTCGATCGATCAACAGATACTCGAGCAGCGCTCTGGAAAGGGTGTAGACCGAAAGCCAGATCTCAAAAATGAAGGCCCTGTAGATCTCGCTTAGCCGAAATCTCACCTGAGCTGGGATCCTCGCGGGCTTTCCAGCAAAGACTGGGGAGATCAGAGCTCGGTTCCTGGCCCAATCATCGGGTCGGAAGGAAGGATGTTCGAGCAGATCAAGGGCATCCTGGATATCGTTTTCTGAAATCCCCTGGTCTTGAAAACTGATAGGCTCTAAATCGGCCTCGTCGTCGAGGCGATCGATCGCCAAACCGATGACTTTCGCGATATTGCTCCCATTCGATTCTCCCACTGCCGCCCGATTGATCGTGGCTGCTTCCGCTAGATCGCGATCTATGGGGTTCCGGACAATCCGCGGAAACAGCCCAGCCAACGACTCATCGGGACGATAGTCGGAGATCTTGCCGATCCGTGCGAATGCAAGCGCGCGGATGCTCTGGACGTGTGGTTCCACTTCATGGCGGAAGTAGGAACTCAGCTCCGGCGACGCCTCGGCGATCGGAAAGTCGGCCATCGCAATGGTGTGATCCAATCCCCTTGCGAGAATTCCGATCTTTCGGCACAGGTCGCGAGCCGGCTCCCTTACACTCTTGTGAAACTCCGGATCTCTCGAAGCGCGCTCAAGAAGCTCGGCAATGCCCAGCTCGCGCGTGAGCTGCTGAAACTGCTGGCGGATGATCGACAGTAGAAGATTTGTTTCAGAAACGTTAGGTCCCGCCAGCTCGCTCATCCGTTCTCCGTACCCAGGATATTCATAAGTTGCTAACGATCCTCGACCGATTCGCCGGATGCCGGCGCACAGGCCGATTCTGGGCGACGGTCGCGGAACTCCGCAAGGTCGACGTGGGCTTCGCCACGTTGAATGACGGCGGGGCTGCGACGATCGAAATCGGTGGCGTGAGCCAGCTGGATAGGCAGCCGCGTTTCCCTGATCGGGTTCAACCAGGTTGGCTCAAGGAGACGCGGCTCTGCGACTCGGACGCGCGGACCGCGTGCCTTAGAGCCGATGTTCTCCCGCCGGGGTCCGGGCCCATCCGTCCGCGCTGGTGCCAGATAGCTGTCGGAAAGGATCCGGGCGCTAGTTCCGGGCGCCCCGCGCGCGGGCCGCAACCGCCTGATCCGGAAGGGCAATCGTGTGGAGCCGACGGCCGGATTTGAACCGGCGACCTGCTGATTACGAATTTCGTGCCGGTGCCCGCTCGTCCTACGCTATGTTCGCATAAGACCCCGTGATCCGTCGAGAAATCCCACATATACTATCAGCATGCCCTACACCGAAACGCATCTCGCGTGCCCGCTTCCTGCCCACTTTTTCGAGCGACCTGACGGAGTGCTGATAGGCCCGCTGAATCGGTTCCCGCTTTCACCCCGCACGCACGGTGGAGGGGACTCGGTGCCCGCTAGTCAGAGCGCGCTGACGGAGTGCTGACGGATGCCTACCCAGAACCTCACGAAGCGGGCGATCGAGGCCGCGCGCTACTTGGCGCCTACTCAGGGCGGGATCTTTGTGTACTGGGATGCGGCGCTCCCGGGCTTCGGCCTGCGCGTCTATCCGTCGGGCCGAAGGTCCTTCGTCGTGTTCTACCGCGCCGGTGGCGGGCGCCGCGGCCGAAAGCGGCTCCTCACGCTCGGCGGATACCCGACCCTCACCGTCGACGAGGCGCGACGAAAGGCACGGGAGACGCTCGTGCGGGTCGCGGGCCGCGAGGATCCGGCGGCGGAGCGCCGCGCAGCCCGTGGCGCGCTCACCGTGCGCGAGCTCTCCGACCTCTACCTCGAGCAGCACAGCCGCGTGCACAAGCGCAGCGCGCGCGACGACGAGCGAATCTTCAAGGCCGACATCGTGCCCGCGTGGGGCACGCGCCAGGCCGTGACGATCACCCGCGCCGACGTCGCGGCGCTGCATCGCAAGATCGGCCGCAGGGGCCACTTCGTCGCGAACCGGGCCCTCGCCCTCGTCTCGCATCTCTTCAGCTGGTCCGAGCGCCAGGGAGCGATTCCGGAGGGCTTCCAGAACCCGGCGCGCGGTGTGCAGCGCTACCGCGAGGAGCACCGCGACCGCTGGCTTTCGCCTGACGAAGTGCGGCGCTTGATGCTCGCGCTCGAGGGCGAGCCGTCGCCCTACGTCCGGGGATTCTTCTGGCTCGCGCTGCTGACCGGATGCCGGAAGGGCGAGCTCCTGGTGACGCGCTGGGCCGACGTCGATCTCGAGCGCGCGGTGCTCCGGCTCCCAGTGACGAAGGCTGGCCGCGTCCACTACGTGCCGCTGTCCGCGCCCGCGCGCACCGTGCTCGAGGCGCTGCCGCGGGAGGCGCGCAGCCCCTATGTGTTCCCGGGCGCGACGCGCGGCTCACACCTCGTAAACGTGTCGAAAGCCTGGGCTCGGATCGTGAAGGCCGCGGAGCTCGAGGACGTGCGGCTCCACGACCTGCGCCGCACTGTCGGCTCCTGGCTCGCGCAGTCCGGTGCGAGCCTGCCGCTGATCGGCGCCGTACTGAATCACAGCAATCCGAGCACGACGCAGATCTATGCGCGCCTGGCCGACGACTCGCGGCGCCACGCGCTTGAGCGGCACGGGCACGCGCTGCTCGAGGCTGTAGCGCGGACGGCGGTGCCGTGACGGAAGAGGAGCGTCAGAAGTTCGAAAAGAGCTGGCGAAAACATTACGGCTGCGACTTCGGCGAGTTCTTCTCGGATCACCTCAAGTACTGGGCAGGAGCGGATAGCGCCGCGGCTGGGCGCCTTTCCGAAGCCATTGCAGAGAGGGCCCTACCGATCGTCGAGCTTCTCGAAAAGCACGCCTCCGAGTTGAAGGCTGCGTTCGAAGAGCATCTTCGAGGTTCCAGCGAGTCGCTTGCGACGAGGATGGCAGAGATCGACCGGGCCCCGGCTCCGCTTATTGCTGTCGAGCGCAGAGGGGCAGGAATCGCAGAGACCGTCAATTCTGCATTTGCGCGCCTCGGGCCAGAAAAACGGGAGTTCCTGCTTGTCCTACAGGCTCACCAAGTAGAAGCCCTTCTGAATCTTCAAAGCCTTCAAGGCCTACTACCGACCGTGACGACTTCCGACGAGGCATGGGAGGAAGTTTATGGATCTCGAAAGAGGCGGCGCGCGCAGCACGAGCTCGGCCGCGCGGTCGCCGAGGTCGTCAACCGCTTCCACTGTCTCGGCCTTCGAGACCGGATGCGGTGGCCGGATGTTCGCATCGTTCTCGGGTTCCTCGAATACTCACTGCCAGAGGCCGGCGGAGACATCGAGAAGAGCTACAAGGCCTTCATCGAATCCGGAACGCTCTCGGCGAGATCTCTGAGGCCGCGTTCGGGGGAAGTATTTCGGCGAAAGGCGCGAAAGATTTCCCGACGCAGGCGTAGCTCCACTTAGCGCGCTCGCGCACCTTCCGCCTTGATCTATCACGGGAGGCGTTGAAGGTGAGCAAAGCCGACAGCGAGACGATTCATGGCGCGGGCGACAGGCTGCTGCGCACCGACGAAGCGGCCCGATTCATCGGGCTGAGGCCGCGCGCGCTCGAGAGCTGGCGCAACAAGGGCACGGGCCCGGCTTTCGTGAAGATCGGAAGCCGCGTGATCCGATACCGCATGGCCTCGCTGCAGGAGTGGCTGCAGAGGCACGAAGTCGGTCGCTGAGGCGTGGCCGATCCTGTCGTACCGCGACCGCCCGCGCTGTTCGCCGCGCTCGTCGAGCGCGCCCTCCGCGATGAGCGCCGCCTCCAGGGCAGGGGGGCGGCGTGACGACGCAAAGCGCGGAGACGCACCAGGATGCTGCGCGCGAGATGCACGCGGAGCTCGATCGGCTCTACCCCGGCGCGCTCGCACTCCTTCTCCTGCCGCTCTGCCGGCCATCTCCGCATGAGCATCGCGGCGCGGAGTGCAATCACGTTGGCAAGGTGCCGGTCGAGGGAGGGTGGAACGCCGCTGCGCTTGCGCGCTTCAGCGCGGGCACTTGGCGCGACGAGCGCCTGCGAGAGATTGCTCACCACCTCGCGGGCGGCGGCAACGTCGGTTGGGCCGTACCGCTTGGCGTCGTCGTGCTCGACGCAGACACGCACGAAGCCGCGGCGGCGCTCCTCGCTGCGGTGCCCGAGGCGCCATTTCAGCGGACATCGAAGGGCGCGCACGTGGTACTCGCGGTGCCGCCCGAGATCACGCTGATGGCGGAGACGGATATCGAGATCGCCGCGGGGCTCGTGGTCGATGTCCGCGCGGCCGGGAAGTCCCAGATCGCGGTCGAGCCGAGCATTCACTTCAGCGGCGATCTCTACACCTGGGGCACGCCCCTACCGGATGACCTGTCCGAACTCCCGGCGTGCCCGGCTGGGATCCTCGAGCGCTTGCCCCGGGCTCGGAGCGAGCGCGAGTGCGGCGCGCGAACTGGAAGCGATGCCGACGAGAAGATCCGCCCGGGAGACCGCAACGAGACGCTGTTCAAGACCTCCTGCCGACTGCGGGGGCAGGGTTGGGAATTCGCCGAGCTTCTCGCGGAGCTTCTTCGAGTGAACGCACGGCGCTGCGAGCCTTCGCTCTCCGAGGCCGAGGTCGAAACGATCGTGCGAAGCGCTTGCCGATATGCGCCAGGCGCAGGCGGGCAGCGCGATCAGAAACCGCCCGCACACACCGATGCAGAGGCCGCGAGCGACAGCACTCCCGCGGCACAGGATCCTGGGCGCTTCTTCACGTCAGGCGGGCTCGTCGTTCCGCTGCTCGGCGAGGCCGTTCGAGAGCTTGGCAACGTGCAGCTCGGGGTTGACGGCCGACTCTATCGCTACTCGAGCGGCGTGTACCGTGCTGACGGTGACGCATTCGTCCGGAGTAGCTGCCGCCGACTGCTCGGCGATGTCTTCAAGCGCCGCCACGTTGACGAGGTCGTGGCCTACTTCCGGGCCGAATTCGCGAGCATCACGGATCGGCAGCCCGAGGACTTCATCAATCTGCGAAGCGGACTGCTTCTATGGGGTGGGGAGCGGATCGAGCTTCGCACGCACAGCGCCGAGATCGTTTCCACGATTCAGATTCCGCACGCGTGGAACCCGGCCGCGCGCTGCCCGCAGATCGAGAAGTTCCTAACCGAGGTGCTTCCCGAGGACGCTATCGAATTCGTGCTCGACTTGATCGGCTACGCGCTTCTGTCCGCGAACCCGCTAAGAGTAGCTGTGCTGCTGCTCGGGCCCGGGCGCAACGGGAAGTCCGTGCTCCTCGCTGTGATCCTGCGGCTGCTCGGGCCCGAGAATGTCTCGGCGATCCCGCTGCAGGCGCTGACCGAGCACCGGTTCGCGCCGGCCGAGCTCTTTGGGAAGCTCGCAAACATTTGTGGCGACCTCGACGCGCGCGCCGTGCGCCAGAGCGACACGTTCAAGATGCTGACGGGCGGAGACCCCATGATTGCAGAGCGAAAGTACCGCGACCCGTTCATGTTCCGGCCCTTCGCGCTTCCGATCTTCAGCGCAAATGAACCGCCGCTGTCCAGCGACCAGACTGAGGCCTGGTTCGACCGCTGGCTGATCGTGCCCATGGAGCGGCGGATCACCGAGGACCAGATCGACCCGCACCTGATCGCCAAGCTGACGACCCAGAGCGAGCTCGAGGGGCTGCTCATGCTCGCGGTCGAGGGACTGCGGCGCGTGATGGCGCGCGGGAGGTTCGAGCTGCCCTCCAGTGTTGTGAGCGCGCGGTCGCAGTACCGCGAGCGCCTCGACTCCGTGGCGGGCTTCTTGGCGGAGGAATGCGAGCTGCACGGGGAAGCCTGGACCCCGCGGCCGCAGCTGTACAAGGCCTACCGCAACTGGGCGATGGACGGCGGCCGGCTGCCCGTCTCCGTCGCGACCTTCAATGACCACGTGCGCCGAGCGTGCGCCGGCAAGGCCGAGGAGCGACCACGTCGGGGTGTCCGCGGCTGGGCCGGGATCTGGCTCCGGGAGGGAGCACTAGATGCTTAGACAGGGTGCAACGGGTGCTCGGGGTGCAGAGGGTGCAGCGATTTCTCTTCTTGGCCTCACGCGCGCGGGGGGAGAAGTAGAAAAGGCTGCACCCGTTGCACCACTGCACCCCGATCCGTTGCGGTGAGTCGATGACCGGCGAGGCGCTCAGCATCGGCCAGGTCTCGGCGCAGACCGGCGTCTCGATCGCCCGCCTCGAGCACTGGCGCCGGTCCGGGCTCATCGTGCCGAGCGCGCGCAACGCCAGCGGGAAGCATCACCGCTACATCCGCAGCGATCTGGTGCGCATCCGCGTCGTGCTCGAGCTGCTCGGCCATGGCGCCAGCATGGCCGACGTCTGGCGACAGATCGACGACCGAGCCGCGGTCGCGTTCCACGCGGAACAATCCCGCACTTCGCTGGATTCGACAGACTAGCCCCACGGGTGCAACCTATCGCGCGTGCCTGTCGCCGCACTGCGCGCGTGTTGTGCGCACGGCTGCCCGGCCCTCGTCACGGGCGGCTACTGCTCCGACCACGCTCGAGGCCACATCCAGCCCTGCCGCACGCCCGACTGCGGCGGGGTCGCGATCGTCACGCCCGGCATCACGGGCCGCTGCGTGGCCTGCTGCGCCACGATCAGGCGCGAATACGCACGCGGACGCCCGAGCGTCGCAGATCAGGGCTATGCGGGCGTCTGGCCGCGCGTGCGTGCGGCTCAACTCCGCCGCAATCCCCGCTGTGCGTGCGGTGCTCGAGCGACGCAGGTCGACCACATCGTCTCGCTCAAGCGCGGGGGAACGCACGACCCGGCGAACCTCCGCTCGATGTGCGCCTCGTGCCACAGCCGGAAGACGGTTCGCGAGGACGGCGGGTTGCGCAGGCGCATCGCCCGCGGGTAGGGGCGTGAAAAGTCTACGACTAGGGCCGGTTGAGCGCGTGGGGGTGGTCAGGCGTGCGCGCGCCCGAAATGGATTGACTTGGCCCGGCGCGGCAGTGCATGGCTTGCCAGTGCGCGGCGTGGCGGGGCTTGGCGAGGCATGGCATGGCAGGACGTAGACCGCTTCCGACTGCGATCAAGCTCTTGCGCGGCGACGGCCGCCGCGGTGCTGGACATCGTGCGCTCCCGAAGCGTGAGCCGAAGCCGATCATCGGCGCGCAGCCCGCGCCGGAGTGGCTCGTGCCGGAGGCGCGCGCTCTCTGGGACGAGCTCGCGGCGATGCTGGTCCGCACCCGCGTCCTGACCGAGGCAGACCGGCCGGCGCTCGAGCTGCTGTGCGCGACCTGGGCGCAGTGGAAGTGCGCGGCGCAGGTTCTCGCCGAGCACGGCGACTCGGTGCAGATCGAGGGCAAGCACGGTCCGCGGCTGGTGGGGCGCCCGGAGGTGCAGATTGCGGCGGCCGCGGGACAGCGGCTTCGGCTTCTCATGGGCGAGTTCGGGCTCACGCCGAGCAGCCGCGCGCGCGTCTCGACCGCCGGCGAGGAGCAGGAGATCGACCCGATGGACGAGCTGCTCTCCCGGCGAGGCGCGTAGTTGCCCGCTGCCCGGAAGCCGCGCCACCTCCACCGCGACGCCTGGGACGTGCTGCGCGGGCGCATCGTGGTCGGCGAGCTCGTGCGCCTCGCGTGCGAGCGCGCGCTGCGGGACCACGCCGGCGGCGCCCGCGAGCGCGGCCTCGACTTCCGGCCGGACCGCGCGCGCCACGTCCTCGAGTTCTTTCCGCTGCTCCGGCTGTGGGAGGGCGAGTGGGCCGGCAAGCCGTTCACTCTCCAGCCGTGGCAAGGCTTCGTTCTGTCGGAGCTCTTCGGCTGGCATCGCTCGGACGGACGTCGGCGCTTCAATCAGGCTCACGTCGAGCACGATCTCGCGGGCTCTCGTGAGATCCACAACGAGTTCATGGTTGCTCTTCGGTCGGTAGTCGCTCACGGGACCTCCACGACGGGCGGGCGCAAGCGCCGGCGCCAGTCTACGCCTGGACGTTTTGCCCCGGCGCGTGCGCTCTCATCGTGGCGCACAACCACTCTTCCGGAGATCCGTCTCCGAGCGCCGAGGACCGCGACGTCACGAAGCCGGCTTGCGGAAGCCGGCAAGCTCCTCGGCATCACCCTGATGGACAGCATCGTGGACCCGCGAAGCTCCCTTGTCAGCCTGCGCGAGATCGGCCCGGAGCTTCTCTAGCTGCGCACCCGAACCGGAATCTCGATCACGGGCAGCAAGGGCTGAAGCTGGGTCTGGTAGCGGCGAACCACCCGGTCATAGAGGTCGCCAACGCTCGGCGCGCTCACCGTGATGACCAACGCGTAGGGAACTTGGTCAGTCGTAGCTGAGGGCCCGCCGGCATCGCGCGCGTTGTAGTGCACATCGAACATCGGGTTGCGCAGGCTCCTGCCGCGCATCCGCTTCTCCCTGTGCAGGACCGTCTCCCACTTGTGAGCGTCGCGCCGCAGCTCCTCCTCCGTCGAGAAATCCTTCAGCTGAAAGAACGCCGTCGACTTCGGATGCGTCGCGTCGGCTTCGAACTTCTGATCGTGCGGCCGGAAGACGATTTCCAGTCCGCTGCGCGTGTACGCACCCGGATGATCGGGGTCTGTCTGCGTGCCGTAGCAGAACGTCGCCCGAATCCTCACCATTGCGCCGATTGTCTCGACCGGAAGGGGGATCGGCGCCCGCAGGTACTGCGCCGGCGCGAGTACGCCTTGGTAGACGACGCGTACCGTTCCGTCCGCACACACCACGTAGTGATCGAGATCCTCGCCGATGCGTCCCCATCCGACTTCTCTGCGCTCGCCGCCGCTCTCGTCCGCACCGTGAACCAGCAATGCCTTGATCGCCAGCGCGCCGAGAACGTCCCCGAAGTGAGCGCGAATTCCGATTCCCACCCGCAGCGTGGCCGGCGATGCGAAGCTCGTCCCCGCCTCGCGCGCTGTCTCCGTGAGCTTCGTGGGATGAACGACCCAGAACGGCTCATCCGCCGCGCCGCCGAACGACACAACGTCTGGCTTCACGAGGCCGGGGCTACGGCCAGGCCCGATCGAGCTGTAGACAGCCCGCCGCCAGCGCGCTCCCTGCGAGTCGGCGGCGCCGACTCCCAGGGAATTCACTGAATCCGCCGGAACCTGAATTCGGTTGTGTCCGAGGGCGTCGTCGAGCTCGCCGCCGTTGCCTACTGCAACCGTCGCCAGTACGTCCCCGCCGGAGAAGACCTCGTCGAGGACCGCTGTCCACGCGTGGACCTCGCCATCCTCGACCGGCAGCGCCGGGCCGATGCTCAGGTTGACGAAGTGGTACTCGCCGTCGCGCAGCGTGTCCTGAATGCGGCGGAGCACGTCGAATAAATCTTCGTCCGTTCCCGTTGCTTCGTCGAGGACGCGGACATTCTCCACGAAGCAGTACGGCCGCGGAGGAGGTTCGCCATTGCGCAGAGGCCCGAACAGCAGGGCCGAAGTAACCTTCGCCCCATGATCGACGCACTCGTCGACCGGCGCTCCGACGCCAACAGCGTCGCGCCGACGGACCCATGGCGACCAGCCCGCGACGTCCGGCATTCCGCCGTCAAGGACCAACGCCCGAAGGTCCGGGTTTACGGGACCATCCGTCGGAAGCTCGCATGCGAACTGCTGTGGTCCCCGGAACGAGCGGATGATCGGAGCGAACGGCCGCAGCGCGGGAATCGGTCGCGCAACACGCAGAAACGAGAACTGAGCGAGCGCCAAGATGGCTTCACGCGGAGCGCGAACAGGAAGGAAGCACAGCCCTCCCGCGTAGAGCCGTCGATCAAGATCCGCCTCGCATCCCAGCTCACGAGCGTACGCTCCGAAGCCCTCCAGAATGAAGTTCCAGCGCGCGCCCGAACGGGCGTGCAACGCAGTCTCGAGCAAGAGTTCACGGCCATCTTGCGGAATTCCGCGCAGTCGCTCCTGCGCAGTCGGCGCACGGAGCTGCTCAAGCCGTACGAGTTCCGCCGCTCCCGGCGTCTCATCGCTCCACTCCGAAATCGCAGTTGCCCACCGTTGGAAGTTCCGCCGGGGCCCCGCGACGAATAGATCCGTCGTGGGGCTCACCGCCGGCTCCGCCTTCTTTGTCCACTTCTGCGGCTGGACCGTCGCCGGTCGGCTGCCCACCGTCTCGAGCCCAAGTTCGCGCAGCAGCTGATCGGGGTAGTAGCTCTTCGCCAGGAACTCGGGATGGAGCCGAACGATCGCGACCGCTTCATCGCGCGGGCACGCGTGCGCAGGAAGGAGCTCGATCGACCGCACCGTCTCCGTCAGCATGGGCGTCAGTCGCTCCACAGCCTCGCCGAACTCATACGGCATGCGCTTGTTAACCTGCCGACGGCCAGGCACGATCCGCTCCGTCAACCGCTCGCCGTACCCAAGAAGGAAATTCCGATCCGGCATCGCTCTATTTCCTCATCTCGCCCCGTGTTGAATCGGCTAGTAGAGCCTTGCGAATTGTGTCTCTGCTGATGCCCGTGAGCTCGTACGCGCGGCGTTGTGATGCTGCCTTGCTCGCCACAAGCTCCGCCGCGAGCGCGGCGCGCTCCTCGTGCGACAGCGCGGAGGCGCGCGAGAGGAGCACAGCCTCGAAGCGTGATCCGCCTTTGTCCTCGGATAGCGCGAAGGCGCGCCGGATCCGGAGAATTTCTCGCTCTATATCGCTGTAGGAAAGGCCCCGGAGCACTACAGCGAGAATCCGGACCCACTCCGGGCGCTTCTCCGCGAGCGGTCCAAGGAATCTCTGCACTGCGACCCCGGCGCCCTCCGGGCCCGGCATTGGGAACTCAAGGAGCACATCGAACCGCCTCCACACGGCAGGATCAAGCAGATCCGGATGATTGGTCGCAGCGATCAGAAGGCCGGTCGAAGGCCAATCGTCGATCTCCTGAAGCAGCACCGTCACCAGGCGCTTCAGCTCCCCTACTTCCGACGAGTCGTCCCGGCGCTTTGCGATCGCGTCGAGCTCATCCAGGAGCAGAATGCATGGCGTGCTCTTCGCGTAGTCGAGCACGAAGCGAAGGTTGTTCCCGGTCCGGCCGAGGAAGCTGCTCATCACAGCGGCAAGATCGAGCACAAGCAGCGGAACACCCAGCTCTCGCGCTAGCCACCGCGCCGCCAGCGACTTCCCGACCCCTGGGCGCCCGACAAAGAGAGCAGTTCGCGACGGATCGAGCCCCGCCGCCTCAAGCCGCTTCTTGTCGCGCCTCTCCGCAACCAGCTGCTCCAGCCCCACGCAAAGCTCCCTCTCGAACACGGGCTCAACGTCGAGGGCCTTGACCTCTTCAATCCGAACCAGTTGAAGCCTCGAATCCAGATCAACGGGCATCGCCGTCGCTGCGTCGCGGCGAAGCGGTGAGGAACGCGTCGGCGCCTCCCTGAGGAGCGCCATCAGCGCCTCGGAGAGGCGCGGGTCCGTCTCGCGGACCCGCTTCGCCACCCGGCGAACGTGCAGGTGGACGTCCTGCTGCCGCCCGGCGAGGGCCAGCCGGGCCAGGTGGACGAAATTACTGCTGAGATCGTTAGAGTCGCCCGTAGATTTATAAGTATTCGAATTCACGAAGATAATCTTATACAAAATGCGGACTAGATCGCAAGTTGTAGTTGCATATCTCGTCCATACGGGTTATAACCAGCCTCGGGGCATCCCAACAGGAGACAGCCCATGTCCAACAAGAGCTCTGGAAGCAGCCGCCACGTCGTCCGCGACGGCGGCGGCTGGGCCGTCAAGAAGCCCGGAACCCCCACCCCCGAGTCCCGGCACCGTACGCAGGGCGCTGCCGAGGATCGCGCCAAGGATCAACTCCGGCGCGAGGGCGGAGGCGAGGTCCGCATCCACGGCCGGGACGGGAAGATCCGCGACTCCGACACCGTGGCGCCGGGCCGCGACCCGAGGCGATGTCCCGCAGCGTGTTGACGTTCACGGAAGCGGCGGTTCCGGGTCATCACTCTACGCGGCCTTCTTCGATGTGACCGCCGAGGTCGGAGAAGAAGGCTTTTGAAGGGCTCGGACTAGCTGAGGCATCTGCTGGTAGCCCTTCACCCGGCGGAATCGCTGCTCGGCTTCGAGCACGGCAGAGCCGACCCAGCGCAGGATCATCGAGCCACCTTCCCAACGCTTGACGTTCCGCGTGAAGCGCGCGATCCCGCTGTTCAGGTTCTCGATCGGGTTGGTGCTCCGCAGCGTCTTCCACAGCGCCCCGCGGATCCCGAGGCGCTGCACCGTCAGCGTCTCCTCGAGACCCTCCCGCAGCGAGCGGGCAGCACTCGGATGCTCGCGATCGAGCCCGCGTGCCAGCTGCTCCAGGCGTCGCTTCGCGAGCTTCGCGTTGTCGAGCTCGTAGGCGCTGCAGATCGCCTTGTGGATCCGCGGTCGCATCGGCTCGGGCAGGTGCTCGAGCACGTTGCGCAGCTTGTGGACCTGGCAGCGCTGGACTTCCGCCAGATCGCCGAAGGTCTCGCGCAGCGCCTGGCGCAGGGCCGACGCTCCGTCGATCACGAACAGCATCCGGCGGTCCGAGGGGAATCCTCGTTCGATCAGGTTCCGCAGCAGCGCCTTGGCCACCGCCGCGTTCTCCGTGGTGCCCTCCCACAGCCCCAGCACGTGCTTTCGCCCGTCGGTCGCGATCCCGAGCGCCACCAGCACCATGCGCTGCTCGAAGGCGATTCCGTCCAGCATCACCGCACACAGATCCAGCTCCGCCAGTGATCGCGACAGGCATTCTTCGAGCTTGCGTTGGGACAGGACCACGAAGCGGCGCGACACCGAGCTCCGCGAGCTCGATCGGCCTTGGATCCCCGCCGGCAAGGCCGGCTGCATGCCCTCGTAGCGCCGCGTCGCCACGCCATTCGCGATCGACTGCCAGGTCGCCTGGTCCAAGGGGTCTCGCTCCGCGGCCCACAGGAAGCTCGGCAGCTCGACTTCGCTCGTTCCGCGCACCCGCGGTCTCCGCATCGCCACGCGCTGGCCTCCCAGCGTGATCTCGGACGCCGCGTACCCGTAGCGCTTCGGTCCCTCGTCGTGAACGCGACGCGGACCGCACAGGGCCGTGCGGTCCTCTTCCATCAGGTGCTCGACGACGTGAAGCCCGGTGCGGATGCACAGCGCCATCACCGCCTCCCGGCTGTTCGCCAGCACCGAGAGCAACGGCAGCGGCAGCTCCACCGTCACCGTCCTCTTCTCCCTCAAAGCCTCCTGACTCTTCTCTTTCTTCGTGCGATTTTTCGTCATGGCGGTTTCTCCTTGGTTTGCCACCCCCTCCATAACGGAGGGTTGGAGGAACCGCCGCTTCTCTATTTCAGAGCGTCAACACGGGCTGGGACATCGCCCGACCCGAACCCGCCGAAGGATAGGAAGCACTTAAGGTAGCAGGCGATGATGGCGGGACGGACGGGACTCGAACCCGCTCCGACGCCGTCCTCTGTGGAGACCGTCCAGACTTCAATCGTGACGCGGAACGGACCGTTAGGTATTTACGAGCAACATCCCTAACGCGGACCACGCGCGGACCACACATGATTCGCAGAACGCGCGCGAAAAAGGAACTTGAAGACCTCCTCCTCAGCCTGCATTCCGTTCGGATGCAACTGCAGAAGCGCCGAGGGGCGACCGACGCTCTAGGCATCGAGCGAATCGAGCGAGCGCAGCGCATCCTGTACGCCCAGATCCGTGACCACTGCACGAGGAACGGGCTTAGACGTCCGGCGGACGTTCCCGAGAGCGATTAGCGGCTATCCCGAGCGTAGAGTGTTAGTTACTACCGCGAAGACTCCGGAAGTCAGTCTCGGGGGACCCACAGACGCTCAGCGAACCGGGTTGCTCGTAACCGCCTCCGCTCATGCCGCCGTCGAGCAGTCGTGAAGCGTGGTGTCGTTTATTGACTCACGCGTAAATAATGGAACGACCCGTTACACCCCCGGAAGGTCGGAAGCACGCAGGCACGCGCGCAGGTGCGATTGGGATCCGCGAAGGCGCTTGAGATGCGAGCGGAGATGT
>Ga0187893_10010032_pt1 | contig 14320 bp, 13 predicted proteins | sample MA1701074metaG_FD_139574 | JGI IMG/M metagenome (GOLD analysis project Ga0187893, IMG submission 139574) | White microbial mat communities from a basaltic lava cave in the Kipuka Kanohina Cave System on the Island of Hawaii, USA - MA170107-4 metaG ...
CGCTCCCCGAGTTCTACCGTCCGAAGCGGCGCCCCGTTCCCGCGCCGCCCGAGCCGGGGAAGGGAGACTAGCTCAACTTCTTCGCCGCGCGGCGCAGGCTCCGCGTCGCGACGTCGAACTGCGCGCCGATCTTCTCGAAGCTCTCCGGCCGGTTGCGCGCGAGCCAGAGCCTCCTGAGCTCGCGCTTCAATCTCCTCTGGGCTTCCCCGATGCGGCGGAGCCTCGAGGCGAGAGCCCGTGAAGCCCGCCCGGATTTCAGGAAGTCGATTCCCGCGAGGCCCTTCTCCGCCGCGAGGATCGAGGCCGCGATGGCATACTGGAGCTCCTCGCGCTCGGCGGGCCTCGACGCCAGCTTCGTCCGCATCCCCTCGAAATCTTCCTCGATCCGGCGGAGCCCCGCGAGAGTCCTCTCGAGAGCTCCGCGCTTCGCCTTCGACGCGAACTTGGCCTCGATCACGTCGTCGAAGAAGAGGCTCTTCAGAGGCGAGTGGTTGAAGTGGTCGAAGCCGGTTCCGTGCAGCGAGCCGAGGCGCCGATAGAGGCCGCCCACCGCTCCAGAAGGATCGGCGAAGAGCTGCCTCGAGAACGCGCGGTCGAGCGCGGGCGCGCCGAGATCGGTCCGTCCCCAGGCCGCCTGCGCTCCGAAGGCGAAGCCGTAGATGGAGTTCCCGAGGAGGTTCCCGTGGCCGTTGTCTCCCCACTCCGTCACGATGAGCCCAAGGGCGCCGTGCCGCTTCGCCGCCTCGGCGTATCCGCGGATGTTCTCGAGGGTGTTCTCCATTCGGGGAAACAGAGTGTTCCAGGCCGAAGTCCCGGCCGCCGCCATGAACGGGAACCCGTTCTCGCGGAGGACCCGCACCCTTTCGAAGTCGTGGTTCGCCTCGTACCACCAGTCGATGAGAAGGAGGTCCTTCGGGAGGAGGGGAAGGACATCCTTGTGCTCGAAGATGAAGTCGGCCCAGATCATCGTCTTCTTGCCGTGCCACCGGGCGAGCTCCTGGACCCGTGTGACGTGGGAGGCGAAGATCCTCGCGACCCCCTCGGACTCCGCGCGGCCCTTGGAGAGGCCTTTCCCGAGGTCGACGGGCTCGTCGCAGTTGGCGTTGAGCCACTCCGAGCCGAAGTTCCCCAGGTACTCGGAATAGAGGTCGTCGAGAAGCGCGTACGTCTCCTCGAGGGCGGGCGAGACCGACCATCCCCGTTCGCTCTCCGCGAGCTTCCTGTAGCGCGGGTGCTTCAGGATCTGGTGCATGTGCCCGAGCGACTGGAGCGTGGGGACGAGCTCCACATGGCGCCTGCGCGCGTAGTCGTCGAGCTCGCGGATCTCCTCCGCCGACATCGGGGATGCGCCCCGGCCGATGAGAGGGTGTCGGCGAAACTGGAAGACGTGCTCCGTATAGAGCATCAAGAGGTTCTGCTTGAGCCCGACCATGAAGTCGACGAGGCCCTTCAAGGTCGCGAGCGTCGGCACCTTCCCGCGGGAGATGTCGAGAAGAAGTCCCCGCTTCGCGAGGTCGGGGGCGTCTTCGATCTCGCATGCGGGGAGGCTTCGGTCTGCGACGGGCAGGAGCTGGGAGAGGGACTCGACGGCGTAGCGCAAGCCCGCCTTTCCGTCGCCTTCGGCCCGAACGCGCTCGCTCGAGATCGTGAGGCGATAGCCGTCGCCAGTGCTTCCGCGGCGAAGGAGCTCGAGGCGCGGGCCGAGATCGTCGCGGCGACCGTGTGTCTCGATGGGCAACGACAGGCCCGTCCGCCCGCGGAGGGACGCCTGAAGCGACCGCGCCGTGAAGAAGTCGCTCTCGGCCGAGCCTTCGGGAAGGACGATCGGTACGTCTCGTTTCAGTCGAAAAGCGCCCTTGCCCGGGAGGAGCTTTCGCGGCGATGGAAGAAGAGGCGGAATCGGCATCCCGGGGATTCTAACAATCTTGCCCCCCTCCCGACCGTCGAGTATGCTCCGGGTTTCCATGAGCAGCGGAGAATCGACCCTCTGGCCAGCGGCGATCGAGGCCGCGGAGATGGTCGAGCCCCGGATGGTGGTGGGGCTCGGCACCGGTCGGGCGGCGGCGATGTTCGTGCACGCCCTTGCCCTCAGAATCGAAGAAGGTCTCGACGTGCGCGGCGTCCCGACTTCCCGCCGCACGGAAGAGCTCGCGAAGGAGCTCGGGGTGCCTCTCGTAAGGCTCGATGAAGCCGGCGAAATCGACATCGACGTCGACGGGGCCGACGAAGTCGACCCTGCCCTCGACTTGATCAAGGGACACGGGGGCGCTCTCCTGCGTGAGAGAGTCGTGGCCTCGGTCTCGAGGAAGTTCGTGATTCTCGTGGGTGAGGAGAAGGTCGTCGAACGGCTCGGAGCCCGCGCCTCGGTGCCTGTTGAGGTCGTGCCCTTCGCGGTGCCCGTCTCGAAGCGAAGGCTCGAAGAGCTCGGCGCGGAGACGTCGCTTCGCCTCGACGCCTCCGGGCGTCCGTTCGTCTCCGACAACGGGAACCACATCCTCGACGCAAAGTTCGAGAGGATCGAGGACGCCTCCGGACTCGAACGTCGCATCGACTCCCTCCCTGGCGTGGTGGACAACGGGCTCTTCATCGGCATGGCCGATCTGGTGCTGATCCAGTCGGAGTCGGGGTTTCGCCGCCTTTCACGCGACTGAGCAGGGTGCCGAGAATGAGTCCGCACCCTGCGGTCGAGCTCAGAAACGTCGGCAAGAGCTTCGGCGCGAGGCGGGTCCTGGACGCCGTCTCGTTTCGCGTCGAGCCCGGCGAGACGCTGGTGCTCCTCGGCTCGAGCGGCTCGGGGAAGACCACCACTCTCCGGTGCATCAACCGCCTCGTCGAGCCCGACGAGGGTGAGGTCGACGTCGAAGGGAGGGAGATCCGATCGTGGGATCCCATCCGGCTTCGACGGCGGACCGGCTACGTCATCCAGGACGTCGGGCTCTTGCCCCACCTGAGCGTCATCGAGAACGTGGAGCTCATTCCGAAGCTCGAGGGCTGGAGCGAGGAGAGAAGGCGGGAGCGCGCGAAGGAGCTTCTCTCCTTCGTCGGCCTCGCTCCCGGGCGCTTCGCGGACCGGCGGCCCCGGGAGCTTTCCGGCGGCGAGCGGCAGAGGGTCGGGGTCGCGCGCGCGCTCGCCCTCGATCCCCCGCTCCTTCTCATGGACGAGCCCTTCGGCGCCCTCGACGCCGTGAACCGCCGCCGCCTTCAAGACGAGTTCGGCGAGATGAAGCGGAAGCTATCGAAGACGATCGTGTTCGTGACCCACGACGTCTCCGAGGCGCTCAAGCTCGGCGACCGCATCGGGGTGATGCACGGGGGAAGGCTTCTGCAGCTCGCTCCGCCCGCGGAAATCTTGCGCCGGCCTGCGGACGGCTTCGTCGCGGAGCTGGTGCGGGAGTAGGCGGCGTTGGATTTCATCAACTTCTTCTTGGACCGGCGGGCTGACATCGCCGCCCAGACCGCCGAGCACGTTTTCCTGGTCGCGGTGTCCGTAGGCATCGCCGTCGCCATCGGCGTTCCCCTCGGAATCCTCCTCACCCGCAGGCCTTCCCTCAGCGCTCCGGTCATCGGTTTCGCGAACGTGATCCAGACCGTTCCGAGCCTCGCGCTCTTCGGCTTCCTCATTCCCATCCCGCTCGTCGGCGGGATCGGGAACACCACCGCGGTAATCGCGCTCGTGCTCTACGCGCTTCTTCCCCTCCTGAGAAACACTTACGCCGGCATCACGTCGGTGGACCCCTCCCTCGTCGAGGCAGGACGTGGGATCGGGATGACCGACGGGGAGCGCCTCCGCATGATCGAGATCCCGCTTTCGCTTCCCACCATCCTCGCGGGCGTGAGGATCTCGACGGTGAACGCCATCGGCCTCACCACCATCGCGGCCGCCGTGGGTGCGGGAGGATTGGGGAACATGATCTTCCGCGGGCTCTCCATGGTGGACTCCCGCCTGATCCTCGCCGGGGCCGTGCCCGCGGCGGCTCTCGCCCTCGTCGCCGATGGGCTCCTCGGCTGGCTCGAGAGGCGGCTCTCATGGGAGCGATGAGAAAGTTTGGCGTGCTCGTCCTCGCCCTTCTTCCCGCTTGTTCCGCGGAGCGGCGGGTGGTCGTCGGCTCGAAGAACTTCACCGAGCAGGTCATCCTGGGCGAGATGCTGGCGCAGCTTCTCGAGGCCCGCGGCGTCGAAGTCGATCGCCGGCTCAACCTCGGTGGTACGTTCATCTGTCACCGCGCTCTTCTCGCGGGCGATCTCGACGTGTACGTGGAGTACACGGGGACCGCGCTCACCGCGATCTTGAAGGAGAAGGCGACCGGGGATGCGGACGCGACGTACCGCCGGGTCCGAGAGGCCTACGAGAACGAGCTCGGCCTCCGCTGGACGAAGCCTCTCGGATTCGACAACACGTTCGCCGTCGCGATGAGACCGGAGACGGCCGAGAGGCTCGCGATCCGCAAGCTCTCCGACCTGAAGGCGCACCAGAAGACGCTGCGGCCGGGGATGGGTCATGAGTTTCTCGAGCGCGGGGACGGATACCGCGGGCTCGTCCTCGCCTACGATCTCGAGTTCGCCGAAAAGCCCCGGGGCCTCGAGCTCGGTCTCATCTACCAGGCGCTGATGGAGGACCAGGTCGACTTCGTCCTCGGGAGCGCGACCGACGGTCTCATCGAGAAGTTCGGGCTGGTGGTGCTGGAAGATGATCGGTCGTACTTTCCCCCCTACGATGCTGCTGCCGTGTACCGTCCGGAAACGGCGGAGCGGGTGCCCGCTCTCGCCGAGGTGCTGAGCCTTCTCGAGGGGAATCTCGACGAGGCGGCAATGAGAAGCCTCAACCGGAAGGTCGACGACGAGAGGCTTGCCGCTCCCGAGGTGGTCGCCGCCTTTCTCCGGGAGCGGGGCTGGAAGTGAGCTTCTTCACAATCGCCCGGCTTGACGGTCGCACGCATCGGTCCTAAGCTGGAATCTCTACGCGGGTCATGCCCTTTCTTCGTGTTTTCCTCCTTGCCGCGGCGACGTCGAGCGCGGCATCTCTTTCGTTCGCAATGGAGCCCTGGGGCTATCTGTATTTCTTCCGCACGCAGAAGCTGGCCCCGCTCGTCCTCGACGAGATCACGATCGGCCGTCTTCCGGAAAGCGGCGTCGTCCTGACCGAGCCACGGGTCTCGCGGCGTCACGCGGTCGTGCGCCGGAGGGGCGAGGAGTTCGAGCTCGAGGACGTGGGGAGCTCGAACGGCACGAAGCGGAACGGGGCGCTCCTTCGCCCGCGGTCCGCCGTCCCTCTCGAGCCCGGCGATCGAATCGAGCTCGCTGAGGAGGGAGCGCTCTTCCACCGATCGCTTCCCGAGCTATGGCGCGACGAGCTCCGCCACCGTCTGCTGGCGAGAATCGTCAAGCTCCGGAAGCCTCTGCCTCAAGACCGGACGAGAAAAGCTTTCGGACGCGAGGAGATCGACCTCGCGGTCGCCGCGGCGAAGGTGAACGCGGAGACGGGGGCCGCCGAGGTGGAGCACTCGTTTCCCATCGAGCCCGATGGCGGATTCCCCGAGGGGAGCGGGGCCTTCGTTGGCGACGTCAGCGTCGAGAGCGACGCTCTCGATCTGAGCCTGTGGACGATCGCCGCGGGCGAATCCATGACCTCGAGACGCTCCTCGTTCGCCAACATGAAGCACGCGACCCTGCGGGTGTCGGTCCTGGAAGAGTCCGCCGCGGGAGGCGAAGCCGGGCCCTGGTTTCCATCTCATCTCCTGGGGGCACTCCTCGACGTCTTTCCCGACGACCGGGAGTACAGCTTGAACTTCGCGATGAGCCTCGCGAGCCAGGAGAGGCCGAAGGCGCTCTCGGACGCGGCCGCGAGCCTCTCGTTCCGGCATCGACTCGAACCGAGCGAGTGGAAGCTCATCCTCATGGCGGCGCAAGCGACGGGCCTCCGGGTCGACCGCGAGGTCGGCGAGAGGGGACTAAGCCTCGGGGCCGAGGACCACGCGAGGCTCGAGGCCGCCCTCGAGGAGGGGCGCTCCTGGCTCGAGGAAGCGAAAGCGCTCGGCGCCAAGGCCGAGCCGGGGAAGGAGGCGGAAGCGGCGCTCGACCGCGCCGCGGAGCGCCTCGCGCGGATTCAGTCGAATCCATGAGCCCGCGGAAGCTCGCCCCTCTCCTCGCGGCCGTCTTTCTGTCCTCGCGAGCCCTCGCCCAGGAAGGAGCGCCGCGGCCGCAGTACCGCGTTAGCGTCGATACGGTGAGCCTCGCGGTGTCGGTCCTGGACGGCGACGCACGGCTGGTCAACGGCCTTCCTCAGGAGAACTTCCAGATCTTCGAGGACGGGGTCGAGCAGAGGATCCAGTTCTTCTCGCAGGGCGAGCTGCCCCTCCGGATGGTGATCCTCATCGACACCTCCGGAAGCATGGACCAGAAGCTCGATCTCGCGCAGGAGGCCGCCGTCCGGTTCGTCCGGTCGCTCAAGTCCGGCGACCAGGTCCAGGTGGTGGAGTTCAACGACCGGGTCCTCACGCTCGCGGAGTTCACGAGCGCCTTCGATCGAGTCGAGCAGGCGATTCGGGAGACGGAAGCCACGGGAGCGACCTCGCTCTACAACGCGATTTACGTCTCGCTGAAGGACCTGCACCGTGAGAATTCGGAGGAGCTCGACCGAAGGGCGATCGTGGTGCTCTCCGACGGAAACGACACCAAGTCCGTCGTCGGCTTCGAGGACGTGAAGGAACAGGCCAGGAAGGCGAGCGTCGTGATCTACGCCATCTCGCTTCGGGCGAACGAGAACGACTTGAAGAAGGACAAGTACCGGAACGCGAAGTACGAGCTCGACATGCTCGCGCGCGAGAGCGGCGGGGTCTCCTACGCCCCCGAGAGCCTGGGCGACCTCTCAGGGGTCTACGAGCAGATCGCGACGGAGCTGAAGAGCCAGTACAGCCTGGGGTACGTCTCGACGAACCCCACCGCCGACGGCAGCTGGCGGCATCTCCAGATCGTCTCGAAAGCGCCCGGGACCGAGATCCGGAGCCGGGGGGGCTACTTCGCTCCCCGCCCCGCGCGTCTGAAGCGACGCGCGCGCTGAGGGGTCGCTGCTGGCACGGGTATGAGGCTGGTTACGCGGACTCGCTGCGCGAATCGAGCCAGCGAACGACGTCGGCGACGAAAGCATCGAAGTCATCGAGCCGGGAGAGCGTGGCATGGAGCTTACGGAGGTCGACGGCCGCGTACTCGTGCACCAGGATATTGCGGAACCCGGACAGGCTCCGGAGACGTGCTTCCGTCTCAACGGTGAGGACCCCGTGGGCGGCGAGCCGCTCCGGGATCTCCCGGTACTCGTCGACCGACTCCTGAAAGGCGCCGGAGAGGAGGTGGGTGCCCGCGTCGAAGAGGCTCTCAGCCGCCACCTGAAGGCCGTGCTGGACCGCCCACTGGAGCTGCAAGTCGGTCCTCAGCTTCTCGAGGGAGATAGGCATCCACGAGCGGAGCCTTCCCGTGGCCTCGTCGATCGAAAGAAGCTTCCTCCGGACGATCTCAGCGCGAAGCGGCATGACGAGCCTCGGCGCGCTCGCGAAGATACGCGTGCTGTACGTCACGAAGATGCTTCGTGTCCAGGTACTTGGCGATGACCCGGGTAACCAAGGCGACGCGCCCGTCTTCGTCTCGAGACAGCAGGAGCTTGCCGCGGGACACGATGTGGTGGGAAAGGAGAGGGGGAGCACTCCTCAAATCGACCAGGTCCACGCTCCGGCGGGCGGCACGCTCGAGCTCCGCCTGGAGCTCGTCGAGCTCGAGGGCATCAGGGGTCGGTTCGAAAGACACTCCCAGGTCGAGGTCGCTCCTCCCGGTTTCGGTGCCGAGAGCCACCGAACCGAAGAGGTACGCGAGGCGTACCTCTGGATGCCGCTTCAATACGTCTAGAACCGGCTCGACCGACATCGATTCAGTATAGCCGGTCACCGGGGAATTACGGGAATCACGATCCTCGAGGAGAAGCGGGAGCTGTGGTGGATCTCTTGCCGCGCGGCCTCTGCGCGCGAGCCTCCGCCGATGGACTCGCCCGTGTTCAGGTTTCGATCGAAGTGGGGAAAGAGGCTCGAGGTCACGTGGATCCGGATGCGGTGGCCGGCGCGGAAGACGTTCGAGGTCACGAGGCGCGTGAAGCGGATCGAGGTCACCCGCCCCGGCTCGAGGAGCTCGACCCTGTCCTCGCCGTTGCGGTAGCGGGCGCGAACCACCTCGACGGTCGGGCTCATGAGGTTGAACGCGCGCCCGTCGGGGTGGACGTCGAGGAGCCGGACGACGAAGTCCGTGTCCTTTGCGGATGAGGAGACGAAGAGCTCGGCTTCGATTCCGCCCGTGACCTCGACGTCTTTCGAGAGAGGCTCCGTCTCGTAGACGAGAACGTCCTTGCGTTTCTCGAGCGGGCTCTGGTCGTAGGGGCCCTGGGCGCCGCCGTGCGGGTCGACGAGAGGGTCGAGAGGATCGTACGCGTACGCATCCGGGCGCTCTTCGGTCGTTGGCGGCTCGAGAGAGAGCTTCCCGCCGCTTCTCAGGTAGTAGGGTGTCTCCACTCTTCGAGCGAGGGGCCAGTCGTCCTCTTCGCGCCAGCGGTTGTCTCCCATGACGAAGATGGTGACGGGCTTCTCGTGCTCGAACCCTCTTTCCTCCCCGCGGAGGTAGACGTCGAACCACCGCAGGAGGAGGGCGTCGTGGTCGAGCCCCGCGTTCACTCCGAAGTCGAGCTCGCCCTCCCGGATGCGATCGAGCCGCGGGGTTCCGTGGCGCCAGGGGCCGATGACGAGACGGCTTCCATTCTTCCGTGTCCCGCGGAAGTTGCGGATCGCGCCCACCGGTCCGTACCCCTCGTCGTGCCAGCCGGAGAGGTTGAGAGCCGGGATGTCGATCTCGCCGTATCGGGCCTCGACGTTCGCGAAGTCCCAGTAGGGGCCGTCGTCCGGGTGGGCGAGCCAGTCGTAGTACGCGGGCGCCGCATCCCGAAGCGGGGGGAGCTCCGAGAGGGGGAGGAAACGAAGCCACTCCTCGCGGTGCTTCTCCCAGAGCTCGTGGGCCTCGTTCTCCGTTCTGGGCCCCGGAAGGCCGGAGCGGGCGCGGACGTCGGGAGCAATGTTCAAGTAGAACCACTCGATCCATGAGAGGTCCCATGCCCCGCCGTTGAAGAAGAAGTGGCGCGCGTTCGAAAAACACATGAGGGGGGTGATGGTCACGAGGTGGGGCGGCTTCTCCATCGCCGCGAGCCACTGGACGGCGCCGGGATAGGAGAGCCCCGCCATTCCCACCTTGCCGTTCACGTAGGGGAGCGAAGCCACCCACTCGACGGTGTCGTATCCGTCCTTCCCCTCTTGATGGTAGGGATGGAAGACGCCGTCCGAGGCATATCGTCCGCGGACGTCCTGCGCGACGACGACGTAGCCCTCGCGCGCCGCACGGATGGCGAAAGAATCCCGCCACTCGTCCTCTTTGCCGTAGGGGGTGCGGATGAGGATCGCGGGAAAACGACCGGGGTCGTCGGGCCTCAGGATGTCGGCGCGGAGAACGACCCCGTCCCGCATCGTAGACGGAACGTTGGCCTCGAAGAGGATGTTGGCAGCGATCGTGAAGAGCGCGAGATTCATGCGGGTACCGACGCCTTCGCGATCTCGGCCGCGTCGGCCAGAGACGCGACCCGCCACGAGAGCGAAAGAAGTCCTTCGATTTGGGACGCGGAGAGGACCCCTTCCGCCTGGCCGCGGAACTTCGTCTCCAGCTCGCGATCGCTCAGGGGGTTCTCGAGGCTTCCCACCACGTGCTCGATGTGTTTTTGGAGCGCACGGCCCGAAGCGAGAACGACGCGGGCGTGCACTTCTTCCTCGCGGATGTTCCGATCCGCCATCACGGTGACCCGGTCGCGAAGGGCCATGGCTTCGGGGTCGCGCACCGCGGCGTCTGAGTACTCCTTCTGGCCCACCGTCCCCCTAAGGAGAGCGACGGCGGCCGAGTGGTACACGCTGAACTTGCCTTCGAGCCCGGTTGCGGGGGCCTTCTTGCCCGTGAGCTCGAGGACGAGCGGGTGCACTCGAAGCTCGACCCTCTCGATGTCGGTGCTCGAGAGCGCGTGCTCGTTCCGGAGCTGGATGCAGGCGTCGATGGCCGGATGGATGACGATGCCGCAGGGGAAGGGTTTATAAGTGTTGCGCGTCACTTCCCACGTCTCGCCGAGGCCGCGGGTGAGCTTCGAGAAGTCGCGTTCCCCCGAGAGCACGTGCGCGAATCCCCGGGGCGCTTCGAGGCTCGCCTCCGAGCTCGTGAAGCCCTTCGACGCGAGAAGGGCTGCGGTGAGGCCATTCTGGGCGGCCCGGCCCGGGTGGAAGGCCTTGCACATCGTCCCGAACATCTCGCGGAGGCCGGAGGACTGCGTCGCCGCGATCCCGAGGGCCCAGGTCATCTGCCTCTCGTCGAGGCCGAGGACTTTTCCGGCGGCGGCAGCCGCGCCGAAGACGCCGGCGCTTCCCGTGATGTGATAGCCACGGTCGTAGTGGGAAGGATAGACGGAAAGCCCGACGCGGCACTCCACCTCGACTCCGAGGATGAGCGCGTGGAGAAAGTCGGCACCGGCCAAAGCCTTGCGCTCCGCGAGAGCGAGGAGCGCTGGAGCGACGGGACCCGCGGGGTGGATGATCGTCTCGAGGTGGGTATCGTCGAAATCGAGGACGTGGGAGCTCATTCCGTTGAGAAGCGAGGCATGCAGGATGTCGAGGCGCTCCTTCCGCCCGAGGACCGTTGCCGCCCGCGGCCCCGAGAACTCCGAGAGAGCTTCGAGAGCGCGATCGACGGTCTCGTGCCGGGATCCCCCGAGGGCGCATCCCACCCAGTTGACGATGGAGCGTGAAGCTTCCTTGCGAGCGGCCTCCGGGATGTCGGACCACTGGGAGTCGACGGTGAATCGCGCGAGAAGACGGGTGACCCCGGCACCCGACTCCTCGGCCCCGAGCGGTGAGGCGCCGAGAGAGAGGACGGCGGGGACCGCGCCGGTGGATTTCAGAAACGATCTGCGAGACAGGCTCATTCTCATCTCCGTTCCACAATCGGAAGCACAGCGTGCGAGGGCCGGGAGAGGTCGTGGTGGACGGTGTTGTCGGCGGGCACCCTCCTCCGGTTCATCCCGAGGGGCTCGCCGGTATTGGGGTTGACGTCGAAGCGGGGAAAGTTGCTGCTCGAGACGTCGACGAGCGAGGTGCTCTCTCACCAGGGGATCGTCCGTCTCCTCCTGGAGCTGCCGGAAGGCCCACGTGAGCTGCTGGAGCTCGAAGGCGCCGTGATTTCTCACCTTGTGATCCCAGCCGTTCGACATGCCGCCCATGTTGAGGACGATGGTCGCGAGCGACGGCGGCCGGAGCTTCGCCGCGTTCGCCTGCACGTGGGCCGCGTACGACGTCCCCCACATGCCGACCTTCCCGTTCGCGTACGGAAGCTTCGTGAGATACTCGAGGGTGTCGTAGCCGTCCTGGCCCTCGCCGATGTATTTCGTGAAGACGCCCTCGGAGGCGTACGTGCCCCGGACGTCCTGGAGAGCGACGACGTAGCCGTTCGCGGCGAAGTAGCGCGCGGCCTCGACCAGGCTCGAGCCTGTCTTTCCATAGGGAGTCCGCTGCAGGAGCAGGGGAAGCTTCGCTTCGACCGGCGCACCGCCGCGAGCGGGGCGATAGATGTCCGTCGCCAGGCGGACGCCGTCCCTCATAGGGATCATGAGGTTCTCTTCGAACCGCACCACGTCGAGCGCGGCCGCGAGGAGGAGGGCGGCGAGCACGAGGGTATCCTCACCGCACCGCGCGGGCGGCGTCAAGAGCTAACAGCGGATGGCCAGCGAATGTCAACGCTTGGTTGACGGGAGCGCCCCCAGGCAATACCGTCGGCGCCCATGGAGCTCGAACGCAAAGCGACCGCACTCGAGGAGGGGCTCAAGCGCGAGCTCTCTTCCTGGCAGCAGAGCATGATTGCGATCGGGGGCACGATTGGGGTCGGCCTCTTCCTCGGAAGCGGGGCCACCATCGGGCTCGCGGGACCGGGGGTGGTCCTGACGTACGTGATCGCCGCGATTCCCGCGATCGCCATGGGGTTCGTTCTCGCGGAGATGGCGACCGTCCACCCGGTCGCGGGCTCGCTTGGTGTCTACGGGGATGTCTACGTCGGGCCCTGGGCTGGATTCGCCACCCGGCTCACGTACTGGTTCGCGGAGACCCTCGCCATCGGAGCCCAGCTCACCGCCGTCGGCGTGTACTTCCGCTTCTGGTTCCCCGACGTCCCGAGTTATCTGTTCATGGCCGGGGCGGCGATCGTGGCCATCGTGCTGAATGCCCTTCACGTGGGCCGGTTCGGCTATCTGGAATCGCTCTTCTCGACGATCAAGGTCGCGGCCATCGTCGGCTTCGTCCTCGCGGGCGCGGGTCTCGTCCTCGGCGGCACGTCAGGTGGAGTTTCGAACCTCACCTCCGAAAGCGGGCTTCTCCCGAACGGAGCGAGGGGAGTCTGGCTCGCCTTGACCCTCGTCATCACCAGCTACCTCGGGCTGGAGACGGTGGCGGTGACCGCGGGCGAGGCCGAAGGGCCAGAGCGGAGCGTCCCCCGCGCTCTTCTGGGAACGGCCGCGATGCTCACCGTTCTCTATGTTCTCGCGATAGGCGTCATCGTGACCCTGAGTCCATGGCAGGAGATCTCGGAAACTGGCGGCACCTTGACGGAGAGCCCGTTCGTAGCCGCGTTCGAGCGGGTTGGCGTTCCCTACGCCGCGAGTCTCATGAACCTCGTCGTGATCTCCGCGGCCTTCACCGCGGTCGTGAGCCATCTCTACATCTGCACGCGCATGCTGTTCTCGCTCGCTCGCGCGGGGTACATTCCCAGCTCCGTCGGCGTTCTCGACCGGCGAGGCGTTCCCCTCCGCGCTCTCGCGGGCTCCGCGGTGGGGATGGTCGTAGCCCTCGTCCTCGCGGCGCGCGGGCGCCAGGTTTTCCTGCCGATGTACGGAACGGCGGTCGCGGCGCTGCTTTCGATCTGGCTTCTGATCTTCGCGTGCCACTTCCGGTTTCGCCGCCGCCTCGGCGCCGAGCGCCTCGCGGCACTGCCCGCGCGGGTGCCGCTTCATCCTCTCCCGGGGATCGCGGGCATCGTCCTCATCCTCGCGGCGCTCGCGGCCACGCCCTGGGTCTCTGGTCTCGAATGGACCGTTCCCCTGTTCCTGGTCTGGCTTCTCAGCCTGGGTTTCGTTTATCGTTACGTCTCATGATGGCGACCAGTGTCTTCCAGCCGCGCCGATTGGGCCACGCGAACCTCTGGGTCGAGAACCTGAAGCGCTCCGAGGAGTTCTACCACCGCACCTGCGGTCTCACCGTCGAGTTCTGGGAGCCGGACCTGGTGGCGACGTTCCTCGGCACGGGAAACACCCCCCACGACCTCGGCATGATCGAGAGGACCGGAGGGAAAGCCCGCTACGGGCGCAACGGCCTGCTCCAGATCCCGGAAGGGGTGGGAGCGAATGTCGGCCTCGGGCATCTCGCGTGGGAGCTCTCGAACGAGGTGGAGCTCGTCGAAGGGATCCGCCGGGCGAAGGCGGCGGGTGTACCTCTCGACCTGACCGTCGACCATCAGGTGGCGCACAGCGTGTACCTCTTCGACCCGGACGGCAACATGATGGAGTTCTACTGCGACACGGTGAAGGACTGGAGAAACGTCCTTCACGGAGAGATGGAGCTCATCACCGCCGCGTGGGATCCGGAGGGGGCCGAGCCTATCGAAGAGTGCCGCTGCGAGGAGAATCCGGAGATTCGCACGGTCCTTGAGGCTCCCGTGCATCCGCGGCGCGTGACGCACGCCGTGCTCCTGACTTCAGACCTCGATCGGTTGGCACGCTTCTATCGCGACGTCGGTGGCCTCGAGGAAGTCTATCGAGGGGACGGCGTCGTGTACCTGCGTGGAAGCTTCTCGACCTACCCGTACCACCTCGTGCTCTGCCGGAAGGAGCCGGAAGACGCGCGCCAGTACCATCACGTGTCGTTCGAGCTCGAAAGCGAGCGAGCGCTTCTGGAGGCCGAACGGGCGCTCGAGGTTCGAGGCATCGAGCCGGAGCACGTCGTCGATTCCGAGCACAAGCGAAGCTTCTTCCTCGGAGACCCCGATGGATTGCTCTCCGAGTTCTATGTCCGGCGGGCTTCCGGATTTCCGACGGAGCCGAAACCGATCTGCGTGTGAGCTCAGCGGGCCTGCAGTCTCTCGACGGCAGCCCGAGCCCTTGGAATGAGCTCCTCAGGTGCTCCTGAGCGCTCGAGAAGCGTACGGTAGGACTCGAGCGCTTCCG
>Ga0187893_10010034_pt1 | contig 14316 bp, 12 predicted proteins | sample MA1701074metaG_FD_139574 | JGI IMG/M metagenome (GOLD analysis project Ga0187893, IMG submission 139574) | White microbial mat communities from a basaltic lava cave in the Kipuka Kanohina Cave System on the Island of Hawaii, USA - MA170107-4 metaG ...
AGTTTACCGCCTTCCGCATCAAGCGCGAGACCGAACGGCTCTACCCCCATCGCGATAGACTCGATACAACACCCTGGGCAATGGCAGCGTAAATCGGCGCGCTCGATCGATCACGCCCATTTCAAATCAACTTCTTGATGCGTATTCCTTTGCGTAGGTTTTCTGGTGCGGGATTTGGCTATCTGCCTATACGCCTGAGAAGCCTTGCTTGGAGGAGGCGCGTTGCCCCGACTGCACCCATGAGAAGCTCGTGGCTTTTTCCTGTAAACGACGTGGATCTTGTCCTTCCTGCGGGGCTCACGCGCTTGAAGCGACCGGGGAAACCATCACGCAAGCGATCCTTGACCGCAAAGGAGCTTCCATCTTGGATCACAATGCGCCGAAATTCCGAAAAGGGGTGGCCTCCTCTCACCTCAATCACGTCATCAGCTTGGGAAGCTGTTGCACTATTTGAAAGCAACCAACGGAATGGAGCCACCGAGGAGACTCGAACTCCTGACCTGACGATTACGAATCGTCTGCTCTACCGGCTGAGCTACGGTGGCAAGAATCAACCAACTGATTTTAACTGCTAAATCTTGTAAAACAAGACGGCTAAAAAATTGCCAAGCGTAACGGTATTCATTTATATCTTATTGTCTTATAAAGTAGTTTTAGCCATAGACTAACTGATTACGAATAAGCTGCTTTACCACTGAGCTACACCGGCTGCGGATTAAATCAATGTGTTACATCATCGTGCTCCGCGCGTTCACGAAAGCACTTTCATCAGCAAAGCCACGATCCCGATACAGCCCCCGAGCTTCAGCAACAGCCTGTTCTCAAGCTCACGCAGATCGCGTTTGGTGGCGAGATGGGTGTCGATCAACTCGGCCTGCTTGCGCCTGATCGCCTCTGCTTGCGCCTCCGTGAAGCCCGCCGCGAGCAGATCCTTCACATACTCGTGGGTGTCGAAAATCTTCTCACTCATGGCGTCAGTGGCGTGCCAACACCGCTACTCCGGCACGGGCGGGCCGACAGTACAAAAACAACAAGCGCCCACCGCAATCTGAGATAAAAGGCGGTGGCGATTGTTTCGCAACGACGACAAGCCCGTTATTTTTCAGGCCGGGCTGCGCGCACCCGCACGGTGATATCCACCCCATCCATAGCCGCGCCCTCCGGCAAATCTGGAAGCCGCGTGAGTTGCACTTCCTCGGCACGAAAATCTGTCAGTGTGCCCGCTTCCACGTCATAGAAATGATGGTGTGGCGCGGTATTGGAATCGTAGAACACTTTGGCCGGATCAACGATCACGGTGCGCAATAACCCGCACTGAGCGAACAGCCGCAAGGTGTTATATACGGTTGCTTTAGAAGCGGCTGCGCCGGCTTTCCGTAACGCAACAAGCACATCCTCGGCTGACATATGCTGTGGCTGAGACAACAGGATGCGCGCGATTTCCACACGCTGGGGCGTGGGAGAAACACCCGCCTCCTCCAATTGGGCCTCGACGGCCTCTTGTGTCAGCTTTCGCCCGAGTTTCATGCCGCTAATTATAGTGGCTTGCAGTGGATAGGTAAGGCCTCGTGCTCGAACCGGCGTGAGCTCGCTGCCCGTTATCTTGCGATGCACGGGCGGGGGCATACGCCAACGGCTCGACGATAGGGGGGCGTCGAAAAATGAGATCGGCGAGCAAACGCGCGGACGCCGGTGCGAGGGAAATTCCATTTCGATAGTGGCCGGTGCTTACATACAGGCCTGTGAGCCGTGGATGTGCGCCTATCCAGGGGACACCCTCGGGGGAACCGGGTCGCAGCCCAGACCATTGCGCGACGATGGGATAGTCCCTTATGCGGGGGTACATACGCCAAGCGGCTGTCGTTAAGGTTTCCCTGGCTTCGGGGGTTATACCATTACTAAATCCCATGTTTTCCAGGGTGCTGCCGAGAAGCACGTAGCCATCCCGCCGCGGGATGAGGTAGTGATCGCGCTTGACTAGCACATGCCGCACCAGCCCCGGCTTTGCGGCGACGAGCAGCATCTGGCCGCGGACGGGGTGCAATTCGAACCCTTTGCCTAGAGATCCCAAAACCGATGCGCTCCACGCTCCGGCCGCTACCACGACGATGGGGGCATAGATTCGGCCATCGCGCGTAACAACGCCCGCCGCCTTTTCCTTGTCGCTTAGGATCCCTTGCACCTGCGCCGAAAGCTGCTTGACTCCTTTGTGCGCTAAGCTCAGATCGAGGGCGCGCAGCAAACGGGGGCTGCGGATCTGCGCCACCTGCGGGAACCAAAGGGCTCCATTTTCGCCCGCATCGACACCAGGCTCCCGGGATTTAAGGCCGCGCTGGTCGAGGAGCTGCGCATCGGAAGTGAATGGACTTTCCGTCGTCGCGAGCTCTGGCCACAACGCGGGCTCCAAGATGAGAAGCCCTGACTGCACCCATTCCGGATCGACGCCGGAGCACGCCGTAAGCTCTAAAGCCAGCTGCCGGTACCGAGTGTGACTCCATTTCAGAAGAGGCAAAAGGGCCGGGCAAATGCGCCACGGGTACAGTGGCGCCAGCACCCCGCCACTCGCCCATGAGGCGGCACCGGCGCTTCGACGTCCGCGCTCCACCACGGTAACCTGCAAGCCCTCCTGTGCTAGCTCATAGGCAGTGAGCAGCCCGATCACCCCGCCCCCGACCACGATGCAGTCGGAGATCAGGCATGGTTCACGGTTTAAAACGCTGGCCGAAGTCACAGAGTGCTGATGCGAAAAATGCTTCGACCTGATCGCGCTGCTTACGAGCTACCTCGAGCGCGGGTCGCGCACTTTGTTCATGGGGCGCCTAACTCGTAGCCGTGGCCTTGATCAACTCTCTCGGCAGGCTGAACACGACATTTTCGCGGATCCCGGCGGCCTCCTGCGCGGTTTCCCCACCCCATTCCCTCAAGCGTTCTACCACCTGCTCTACTAAAACTTCGGGCGCCGAGGCTCCGGCCGTCACGCCAATGACACTCTTGTCTTCAATCCAATGCTCCTCGATTTCATCCGCACTGTCGATGAGGTATGCCGGAATCCCCTGTTTTTCCGCTATTTCCTTAAGCCGCGTAGAATTGGAGCTAGTTTGCGAACCGACCACTAAGATCACATCACATTGTTTGACCATCTTTTTCACCGCATCCTGGCGATTTTGGGTGGCATAGCAGATATCCTCTTTCTTGGGCCCGACGATGGTGGGGAAGCGCTCGCGCAAGGCGTCGATCACCACCGCGGTGTCATCCATCGATAAGGTAGTCTGGGTTACGAAGGCGAGGGATCCAGGGTTCTTGACCTCTAACTTCCATACATCAACAACACTTTCCACTAAGTACATTCCGCCTCTGCCATCACCGCGCCTGTACTGCCCCAATGTACCCTCGACCTCTGGGTGTCCCGCGTGCCCGATCAGTATGCACTCGCGACCCTCGTCCTGATAGCGGCCCACCTCCATGTGTACTTTGGTAACGAGCGGGCAGATGGCGTCGAATATGCGCAATTGACGTCTGGCGGCCTCTTCGCGAACGCGCTTGGCAACACCATGGGCGCTGAAGATAACGATAGAATCATCAGGCACCTCGTTCAGCTCATCTACAAAGACGGCCCCTTTTTCTCGCAACCCATCCACCACATATTTGTTATGCACTACTTCGTGGCGCACATAAACCGGGGCTCCAAAAAGCTCCAGCGCTCGCTCCACGATACCGATGGCTCGATCCACACCGGCACAAAAACCACGAGGATTGGCAAGGATGATCTGCATACCCACTTTCCTCTTTACCTTGTAACCACATTACGTTGACCGAAATTGCCTGTCAACAGGCGCTTGCCTGCTGGTCCCCTTGAGAGCACCACCCTCAGAGCCTGTGAAAAAATCTGCTGCGCTTGGGATCTCGGGTTCCGGCGGTGCTCGAAATCCTCATGTATTTCAAAAGACCTACGGCAACAACTGGTGACCAAAGATGCGAAAATCGTCGTCGAGGGCGATGGCCACCGACAGGCGCAATCGCTGCATTAAGGCGAAGCTAGTGCAATCCGTAAAGCTGAAGGATTGATCGCGGTAGCGCGTGAAGGTGTCCCATGCGGCTTCTTCATCCTGCGGGGAGACGCGCACCTGGTGACTCAGTTGGCCAGCGCGCATCTGCTCGCCGAACGCATGTGCCGACTGCCAGCCCAATCGGTATCGCAGGAGCGTCAAGGTCTCGTCAAAGACGAAGTTGCTGGTGACGAGTCTGCCCCGGTATGCCTTGAATTGGGCGGTGACATCGCCATGGTCGGGATCGGCGCGGTCGATGAGGGCATACCAAGCGCCGGTATCCACAAACACCCGCCTCACTGCTCATCCTTTCCGTACAGAAAGCGGTCATGCTCCCGACCAATGGCCTCACCCGGACCTTCCGCCATCCCGCACAGCTTATCCAGCGGATCCTCGGAGGGGGAGCGTTGTTGCAGGTGTTCGCTGATGAACTGCCGGATCAATTCGGAGAGGCTTATGCCCAGGCGCCGGGATTCTTGTGTCAGGAAGACATACTGATTCTCTTCCAGGGAAATCTGGGTGCGACGCATGGTCACTGTCTCATAAGCCGGATTGCTTGCTAAATTACATCATAATAATGGTGATGTAAATGTAATAATCAACGATCATCCCCGTACACGAAATTGCTCGCCGGGCGTCGGGTTTTCAAGATCGCCTTTAAAATTTACCGCAGCCACCCTACTAACCCTCCGCTGGTCGGCTGAACGCGTCCACGATTAGCAATCCGGCGCCTATCGTGATCGCTGAATCGGCGACGTTGAATGCCGGCCAATGCCACGTGGAATAGTAGAGATCGATGAAGTCGATCACGTAGCCGAGGCTTAGACGGTCCCACAGGTTGCCTAGCGCGCCCCCCAAAATCAGCGACAGGCCAACGGCCAAAACCACCTTTCCTGGGGGCAGTCGATATAACCAAAAAACGATGCACGCACTGACCACGAGCGCGATCGCGGCGAAAAACCAGCGCTGCCAACCCCCAGCTTGGTGCAGGAAACTGAAGGCCGCGCCGGTGTTGTGCGTCAAGGTCAAATTAACGCAGCGCAAAACCGCTAGCGGTTGGTGCAGTTCCAGTGCACGAACGGCGGCCAGCTTGGTTAGCTGGTCAAGGGCGATGACTACGCCAGACAGCCAAAGCCATTTCATAGGGGACCCGCAATCGATCACGTCACGCGTATAAGCGCCGCTCTCCCTGACCCTGCACATTAGTAACACAACGGGTGCAAAGCAGCGGGTGCTCAAGCGTCGAACCCACATCCTCGCGCCTATGCCAGCAGCGCACGCATTTTGGGTGGAGGCTGGGTGTGACCCTAAGCCACAGCCCCTCAACGCTGGATTGCACCAGGTCTGGGCGCCTAGAAGCCTCGGGCTGAACCCGCGCGTACGAGGTGATCAACACGAAACGTAGCTCATCTTCTAGTTTCTCCAAGGACTCACGCAGGCCTTCGTTGCAATATAGCTCCACTTCGGCATCCAAAGAAGAGCCGATTTCCCCGGCAACGCGTAGGCGTTCGAGCTCTTTGCTCACTTCCTCTCGCACCGCGAGCACAGTATTCCAAGACTCGGTCTCCTCTCTCGCTTCCCCGCCCCTCAAGCCATCGTACCATTGCTCCAAAAACACCGAGCCGCTGCGTTTCCCGGGAATGTATGGCCAAATCTCATCCGCCGTGAAGCTCAGTATCGGCGCCAGCCAGCGCACCAGAGCCTCTGCGATATGGTAAAGAGCACTCTGGGCAGAGCGTCTCGCGAGACTGTCTCTTTGGGTGGTGTATATGCGGTCTTTGATGACATCGAGATAAAACGCCCCCATCTCCACGGTGCAGAAGCGGTGTAGCTTCTGATAGATGCGGTGAAATTGATAGGACTGATAAGAGTCGACGATCTCCTGCTGCAGATCGGCCGCGTGAGACACAGCCCATCGATCCAAACTGAGCATTCGATCAGGGGCCACGAGTTGCGTGTGCGGATCGAACCCGTCCAGGTTTGCCAACAGATAGCGGGCGGTATTGCGAATGCGCCGGTAGGCGTCGGCGATCCGCGTTAAGATCTCCTGCGATACACTCATCTCGCCCCGGTAGTCGGTGGCGGCCACCCAAAGTCGCAACACATCAGCACCCAAGGAGTTGACCACCTCTTGCGGGACCACGATGTTACCGCGTGACTTTGACATTTTAATGCCTTGTGCATCCACGGTAAATCCATGGGTAAGCACCCCCGCATAAGGGGCCACCCCATCGATCGCCACCGAGGTAAGTAAAGACGACTGAAACCAACCGCGATGCTGATCCGATCCTTCCAGGTACAAATCTGCCGGATAGGCCAGCGCACCGTTCTGCCTTAACACACAAGCATGCGTCACCCCGGAGTCAAACCACACGTCCAGCGTGTCCGTGACCTTAAGGTAATGCGCTGCCTCCGTTCCCAACAGGGTTTGGGGCTCCAGCTCAAACCAGGCGTCGACGCCTTCGGACTCGATGCGCTTGGCGACTTCTTCCATCAGCTCGAGCGTCTTTGGGTGGAGCTCAGCGCTCTCTCTATGAACGAATAGCGGGATCGGCACGCCCCAGGAGCGCTGGCGCGAGACGCACCAATCCGGCCGATTTTCCACCATGCCACGGATCCGCTCCTGACCCCAATCGGGCGTCCAGCGCACCCGCCCGATCTCTGCTAACGCCTTCTCGCGCAGCCCATGCGTCTCCATGCTCACGAACCACTGCGGTGTGGCGCGGAAGATGACCGGGATCTTGTGCCGCCAGCAATGCGGGTAGCTGTGGCGTATGCTCTGCTCGTGCACCAGCGCGCCTTTGGCTTTCAATACCTCGATGACATGCGCGTTGGCGGAAAAAACATGCTCCCCGGCAAATAACGGGGTATCGGGAAGGAATCGGCCATCATCTCCAACCGGGTTTGCCACCGCCAGCTTGTAGCGGCTGCCGAGGACATAGTCATCCTGCCCGTGACCGGGGGCGATATGCACCGCTCCGGTTCCGGCATCCAGCATCACATGGCTGGCCAGGATGACGGGTACTTCGCGCGCATAAAAGGGATGGCTCAGCCTCACTCCTTCCAGATCCTGTCCTTGGCAATAGGCGATCACGCGATAGCTCTCGATCCGGTAGCGATACATCGCATCCTTGATCAGCGCCTCGCCGATCAAGAGCCGCTCCCGGCCAAAGGTGCCCTCGCATTGTACCAGGGCGTAATCGGCTTGCGGGTTCACGGCCACGGCCTGATTGGCGGGCAGGGTCCAGGGCGTCGTGGTCCATACCACAAACGAAACATCGCCCTCGCCGGCATGCCCATTCGGGTGGTGACAACGGGCAAGCAAGGTCTCTTCCTCGGGGACGGCGAAGCGCACATCGATCGCCGGTGAATCCTTATCCTGATATTCCACCTCGGCTTCTGCTAAGGCCGAGCGGCAATCGGTGCACCAATGCACCGGTTTAGATCCCTTATGTACGTGTCCCTTGGCCACGATGCGTCCGAACGCCCGTACGATATCGGCTTCGAAAGCAAACTCCATGGTGAGATACGGATGATCCCAATCCCCTAAAACCCCCAGGCGCTGAAAGTCGCTGCTTTGGCGAGCGATTTGCCGACGGGCATAATCCCTACAGGCGCGGCGAAATGTTTTAGCGTCGATCTGACGCCCCACGGCGCCGATTCTCTTTTCCACCATCAATTCGATGGGCAAACCGTGGCAATCCCAACCGGGCACGTAAGGCGCATCGTCACCGCTTAAGCTGCGCGCCTTGACGATGATGTCCTTCAGCACTTTGTTAACCGCATGCCCGATGTGGATATCACCATTCGCATAGGGGGGGCCATCATGAAGGATGAATTTGGGGCGGCCTTTACGCCGCTCACGCAGTTTTTGGTATAGCCCGAGCTCTTTCCAATGGCGTAGCATCTGCGGCTCGCGCCTCGCCAGATCGGCGCGCATGGGGAACGGAGTACGAGGAAGATTTAACGTCTCTTTGTAATCGGTCACCCGAATCGCCTCATGCCGTGTTTGGACGGACAGCCAAGATCTTTCTCGCCCTGGAGACGTCCTCGGCAATCTGCTTTCTCAGAGACTCCGGCGAGTCAAACCGGTGATCAGCGCGCAGCTTGCTTATGAACTCAACATGGATAGTCCGTCCGTAGCATTCCTGGTCGAAATCGAAAATAAACACCTCCAACAACGGCGGCCCGGGATCGAACGTGGGCCGTCCGCCGATATACGCCGCCCCGGGTAGGCTGGCCGCTGCTAGCCCTTTAACCCGCACCGCGAAGACCCCTTCCAGCGCACAGGCACGGCGCTGCAAACGGATGTTTATGGTGGGGAAGCCTAATGATGTCCCCCGCTTGTCGCCGTGCATGACGCGCCCGCTGATGCCGTAAGCGCGCCCTAGCAGTTGCTGCGCCTGATCGAGATCACCGCTGTGAAGCACATCCCGAACCCGGGTGCTGCTGACCCGAGCACCGTCCAGTTCGAAGGTTTCGGCGCGTTCCACGGCAAAACCACGGCTTTCCCCGATCTCGCACAGCAGCTGAAAATCGCCCCTGCGCTGATGGCCAAAACGAAAATCGCCGCCGACCACGAGACAGCGCACCCCCAAGTGAGCAACCAAAACCTCTTCCACGAACCGTACAGCCGAAAGCTCGGCCAGTCGCTGATCAAAGCGCAGACAAACCAAGCAATCTATCTGGAACGTACTCAAGATCTCATATTTCTCACGAAAGCGAGTAAGTCTCGCCGGCGCTTGTGCCGCTCGGAAATATTCCTGCGGCTGAGGTTCGAACACGATCACCGCCGCCGGCAAAAGCGCCTTTCTTGCCGCGCCTTGAAGCTGCCTCAATATCGCCTGGTGCCCCAAATGAACCCCGTCAAAATTGCCGATGGTGGCAACGCAGGCTCGCGGCCTGGGAGAACTGGGATCAAGGCTACGCAGGAGTTTCACGATTCGATCAGCGAAATAAAAAAGTATAACAGCAACGTTGCTCAGGCCGGCAGCTTGAGCAACTCTTCGTTAGCCGGTATCAATCAGGGCCACAATAAAAAGAACACATGACTCTTATGGGCACTTCGATAAATTGCTTCCGTGCAATTTATCGAATCGCAAAGCAAAAAGCGTGGTTTTTGCTTTGCTCCACTGGTCAATCACTTAACGTGATCGACCAATGTCCTCACGTCCCTGTTAGGGCGGGCACTCCGAATTAATCGAAGTGCCCTTATTTCAGTCTGTGATGTCATTGGGTACCGCTCTGCCGCCGAAACAGCGATCTGCGGGCATTTGTCCGTAGCGCATTCTGCGACCATCCCCTATCGCGCCTTGCGCCTTGGGCGAAAATCTCGAACGAGTTGGCGCAATACCGCGATCCCCAGCTCCGCATCGGCGTAACGGACGTCCACATAGGCCTTGGTGATGGCACGTACGCCGGGCGCGAGGTCACCGCGCAGAGCATAGGCGCGCGCCGCGAACGATACAGGCCCCTCGTAGGGATGGCGTCTGATCCCCACCCTAGCGAGTTTGTTGCAGAACCGCTGGTAGAGCGCCTTGACCGGGTCTTGGACGGACTCCCGGCGCAGGGCCACCCATGCGGCCGTCGCTAGGGTCAATGCGGTGAGGACAATCACAAACCAAAAGGCGATGCGCCGAGCCGTGGGCGCTCCCATGCCCAATTTCTGCATGACCTGCGCCTGGCGACGTTCCCCATACCCCAACACCCACTGGTTCCAACCGTGGTTGATCGTGTCCAGGGTGTTGCGAGCGCGGCGCCACCACTGCATGAGAACTGCGTTCTCACTCCACCCCAGCGGGATGATGGCAAGCTGGTCCGCAAGCGCCGTCTCCACCCCCTGTTCGACCCGCACCGGGGATACGGCACCCGTGGGGTCTACCCTGACCCAACCTTCGCCCTCCAGCCAGACCTCAGACCAGGCATGGGCGTCTCGCTGGCGCACCACGAGATATCGCCCCAGGGGACTGTAGTCCCCCCCTTGATAACCGGTGACGATACGGGCGGGGAGACCGGCGGCCCGCATTAAAACGGTGAACGCGGCCGCATAATGCTCGCAGAAGCCGCGCCGAGTATCGAACAGAAATTCATCGATTGTGTCCCTTTCTAGCGGCGGGGGGCTTAGCGTATAGAAGAACGGTTGCTCCCGGAAATAAGCCAAAGCCTGGGAGACGATCCGCCCTGGATCCCGCACCTGCTCCCGCCAACGCCGGGCAAGAGCGATCGCCCGCGAGTGGGAGCGCGCCGGCAGACGCAGGGCCCTGACCAGTGCCGCGGGCGTGCTTTCGAGCACCTTAAACCGCGGGTGTGAGCTTGCGCTATAACGCATCCTCCGGGTCACGGGACTTTCCGCCAGGAGCTGCAGATCGGGGCTGATCACCGCGCCTGGAGGCGCGCTCGAGGGAATTTCAAGCGCGAACAGCCAACGCCTATTATGGGGCTCTAAGGTTACCGTGTAGTCCACGGCTTGGTCGAAAACATACAGGGGGCTCGGGGCTTGCGGTATTTCTTCGCCACGAGTCCAGGTGCGCCCGTCACTGTCCCAAAGCACCGGCCCGCGCCAATAGAGCTGCGAGGGCTTAGGCAAAGCGCCGCCAAACGCCGCCCGGAAGGCCACCGCATCGGATAATCCTAAGCAGCTGATCGCTCCCGGCGACATCTCCTCATCCAGCCCCGTCAGACCGCTGTGTGCGTCTTTGGGCAAACCCCATAGCGGGCCGTCGATGCGGGGGAAGAGCAGGAACGCCCCCAGCGTTAAGGGCAAAGCTTGGGCGAGCAGGCGGCCGGTGAGGCTCGCGCAGAGCGACGTGCTCATGCGGCCGTTGAGATCGTTAAACCGCACCAGCGCCGCGGTAAACACCGCCAGCGCGAGTAGCATGGCGAGCGCCGTAGGGATGCTCTGCGAGAACAGGAAATTCGTGATCACCAAGAAGTATCCCAAAAAGAGAAGCAGATAATAGTCGCGCCGGGTACCTGCCTCCACCAGCTTTAGGCCGACCAACACCACCAGCAAGGCGGTTCCCGCATCTCTGCCAATCTGGGCGCCATAGCTGAGATAAACGCCTGCGAATGCGGCCAGCGCCAGCACGCGTTTTATATTGCCAAGCAGCCATCGTCCATCCCCAGGCAGAGGCCATCCGCGAAACAAATTCCCCAGCCGCCAGGCGGCCAGTAACACGAAGCACGCCGGGACCCACAGCGGCAGGCGCAGGGCGTGTGGCGCGACCACAAGGCTAAGGCCGGCCAACAGCCAAGCGATGTGTATCCTCCTTAAAGCGGCCGCCACTTCACACCACCTCGTAGCACGCCAAGGTTTCTAAGCAGAGCCGCCGCTGCTGCGGCCCGGCTCCCACCCCGATCCGCTTCCCCGGCATGGTCAGCCCATAGCTCACCTGGTGCGCTTCCGCCTCCAGAACCCACAGGCACAGCTGCGAAAGGCGTGCCTCATCATCGCGCAGCGTCGTGACAGCCTTCCAGCTCAACCAGACCCGCTCGGCCCGATCGCCCACGAAGCGCTTGACCAACACGGCTTGCTCCCTGGCCAAGGCCTTCCACGCGATATGGCGCGGGGGATCGCCGGGACGATAGGAGCGAAATCCCATGAAATCATCCGCCCCGTCCCTGCTCCCACTTTGGCCTTGGAGGGACTCTTGCTCAACTCGCGGCAGCCTGCGTATGCCGTGAGGCTGCGGATACACCAAGCACTTGGCGGAGGACGTGTCCAGGTTCGTCCAAGCGTAGAACAAGCCCAAGGGGAAACGCGTGCCGCACCGAATGCGCGTTAGATGCAGCCATCCTCGCTTCTGCGCCTCTACGGCCAAGCTCGCGGTCGCTATCCCATTGGCCGGCACGTCGATCAGCGCGCGCGGCCCGCTGCGACTCGGCAAGCGGATCTCAACGGAGAAACAGGGCGCTCCTCGGCGCTCGTCCAGGTAGATCTGGAAGGTGGCGGGGTTTCCGGCGAATACCGGATCGGCCTTGGCGCCCAGAAACCGGAGCCTATCGATGTTACGGTGGGTGTGCACCATCCCTACCCAAAGCACGCCGCCCAGCAGGAATACCGCAACATAACCGAGGCTTAGGTTGTAATTGATGGAGGCGGTCAACATCAGGGTCAACAGGAGGCCAAAGGAGGCTCCATAGGGGGTGGGTAGGATATAGATGCGGGGCTTTTGGCGCCAATTTAAGGCCAGTTGAAAAAGTCTAGGCAAGAACTTTTTCAACACCCTGTAGGACCGGCGGCTAAGGGACTGGGACCGCCCGGACCAGGCGCTCGATCAAGCTCTGCGGCGGCACCTGGGCCTCCTGCTCCAGCGTCGTTAAGCGATGCGCGATCACCGAGGATAGCACCTTCTGTACATCTTCCGGGAGCACATGGCTGCGTCCGTGTAACATCGCCCAAGCTCTGGCACTACGCAATACCCCGAGTCCCGCTCGCGGAGATAGCCCCGAAATGTAATCGGGGGAACGTCGGCTGTAGTTTAAAATGTCTTGCAGATAGTCCAATAACGCATTGCTGACATGGATCCGTTGCAGGTGCTTTTGCATCGCCAGGAGTTGCTCGGGCCCCAGCACCGCGGGCATGTCGGCGAGCAATTCGCGCCTATCGCGCCCCTTCAACAGAGTGCGTTCTGCGGCACTGTCCGGGTATCCCAGAGATACCCGCATCAGAAACCGGTCCAGCTGTGATTCGGGCAAGGGAAAGGTCCCGATCTGGTGTGACGGATTCTGCGTGGCAATGACGAAAAACGGCTCCGGCAAGCGGTGCGTGGCGCCCTCCACGGTGACTTGATGCTCCTCCATCGCCTCCAGCAAGGCGCTTTGGCTACGCGGTGTGGCGCGGTTTACCTCGTCGGCCAAAATAAGCTGCGCGAATATCGGCCCGGGGCAAAAGCTGAATTCTCCGCGATCTCGGTCATAGACCGAAACACCCAAGATATCGGCGGGCAGCAAATCGCTGGTGAACTGGATGCGCTGGAGCTTGAGCCCCAACACCCGCGCCATCACCAGCGCCAGCGTGGTCTTGCCGACCCCCGGAAAATCCTCGATCAGCAGGTGCCCGCGCGCTAAGACGCAAGCGAGCGACAATCGGATCACCGGTTCTTTGCCGAGGATTACTTCTCTCGCCACCTCGATGACGCGCTCCAGCCGCGCCGCGATGGCCTGCGTGCGTTCAACGACGATTGCATCGGCTGCTGTTGACATGGAGATCGCTCGCTTAAGCCAAGGGGCTTGCATCCGGCGCTTAGCCGTTCCCTTCTTCACTATAGTACGGCCGGCGAGCGGCGGCGAGCGGTACTAAGGATCGTTCAGGAGCGCAGATCGGGCTTACAAAAACGCCTGGAGGTAAACCGGGGACGCAGCGCCTGCGCTTCTGTTTCCAGAAAACCGAGATAGGCCAGCAACGCGACCTAAACACCCTGTGCAGATCCCGAATACTCGAGGAGATGACCCAACCGCATGCCAGGACTGTGTTTGTGGCATCCTGCCCGCGGTGGTCCCACGGAGGCCTATCCCGAGACGCGGCGCTACCGAGTCGTTGCTCGAACACCCTCCGCACGAGTAAAAAGCGACTTCTGTCGCGTTTCCAAGCTTCGACCTCAAGTTTGCCCGCGTCCCGCCGATAAGTTGCGAGAGATGTTTCTGTGCCTTGGTGTCATTGGACGGGAGGTCTGGCTGTGGAGCTTTATTCCGCTCAGAAGATTCATTGCTTACCCGAAGGATTGGTCCAGCCGAGCAGTTTCTACCCTGCGAATACCCTTTGTACCAAAAAGCGTTTCCCTCTTTTTCTCATCGCACTGGCATTTGCTCTTCCGACCGCGGCCGATACGCCACCCTCGGACACGATTGCACCTCTTAAAACGCCGTGGGTGTATTTTACTGGTGGCTATACAGCCTTTGGTTGTCATGCCACGGAGCAAGGAATGGTCGATGCATTCCTAGCGTTTAGGAAATCCGCGATCGCCCCGTGTGATGCCTGGCAAACGGGTTGGCAAGGGGATTGGCCCAACACAGAAGGCGGCGGAGGCCTCTGGTACGGCACTTGCCCACCGCATCCTCAATTTGGGCCTCCTGAGCGCTTTAACTACGCATACGCGCCTCATCTGGAAGGTAGGTTTTTAAAGTTTGCGGAGCAGCTCCGCGGAAACTATTGCGACACATTTACGATTAACGATCTTTGGGGCATCAACCGAGAACTCTACTATTATTGCCCCCGACGGATACAAAGTCACGTACCTGTACCCGCAAGGGAGCCCGGTTCTCGCCTGCA
>Ga0187893_10010035_pt1 | contig 14315 bp, 11 predicted proteins | sample MA1701074metaG_FD_139574 | JGI IMG/M metagenome (GOLD analysis project Ga0187893, IMG submission 139574) | White microbial mat communities from a basaltic lava cave in the Kipuka Kanohina Cave System on the Island of Hawaii, USA - MA170107-4 metaG ...
AGAAAGCAGCCGAGAACTCGAGAGAGAAATCAATGTAAAAAGCAGGATAACAGGATCCCTTCGGGACAGGATAAAAAACAAAAGTGAGAATTTATCCTGTCGGCGCTAGCCGATCCTGTCATCCTGCTTTTTGTTTTTTCTCTCGAGTTCTCTGCTGCTATCTCTGCGGTAATTCTTGCCCCCAATTTCATCACAAGATAATTTTTTATTGCAAGTTTCGTGTAAATATGGTTTTGTATTTGAGGCCCGGGCGACCCGGGAACTGTAAATATAAGGAATTACCATGAAACATTTGCTCTTTATCAACGCTTTTGTGGTGGCATTTAGCCTCTCCACACAAGCAGAAGGTGCGATCAAATCTCGCAACCGCTTTCATCATCAACACACATCCTCTTCATCATCCTCATCTACATCAGATCATGGTCAGCGTGGTCCACGCGGCCCAACTGGTCCAAGAGGCCCTACTGGCCCTGCAGGTAGTAGTGGAACAGCCATTGCTGGCCCTACAGGTCCATCAGGTCCCGCCGGCGCCGATGGAGCTACTGGCGCAACTGGCCCTGAAGGAAGTACAGGAGCTACTGGCCCAACAGGACCAACAGGTCCAACTGGCCCAACTGGCCCAACAGGCCCTTCGGGACCGGCTGGAGTAGCTATGCTCTCCTATAGCTTTGCAGGATCACTTACAATAACTCCTGGCAAAAAAACGCTTTCTGCCTTTTTGGGTGACTACAATGACTTCTCAGCTTCTAAGATGGCAGAAGTTGCCTATCCAGCTGTAGTTGCAACAACAGAGGTATTGGGCGCTGTTGTAATAAGCAACCTGAGCCCATCATCTGCACCAGTAACTGTAACTATTTGGGTGAATGGTACTCCGACAGATGTACAGGCAACTGGCATCAACAGCAATGGATACTATCCACTAAATGGTGCGCTTACCCTAAATTCAGGAGATCTTATCAGCGTGGAAGTAAATGCCGCGCAAGATGCAAATGCGAGCAGAACGCTCTCCGCGAGAGTTCATCTGCACGTGTCATAACAAAAAGGGGGGGGCTGCCTTGCCCCCCTTTTTGTCTAGGAAAGTGAGCTCAAGTTCTTGATAAAATCCCTAATAGCAGGGTCGAGCACTCGGGTTACCCCCTCTTGATCTTTATACAAATAATCGTCAGCAAAAAGTGCTTTTACCGCCTGGCGGACACTTGCTTCTGGAAGGGCGACCCGCATACAGACTTCATGTGAGCTTGTATGCTTAGCGGGATGTTCAGCAAAAAATGCGAGTACTTTTCGCTGATTTTTACTAAGCCTGAGGAGCTCTCGAGTAAACTCTGCCCCCTTAGACACTACATAGGCTTTCCAGTATTCTAGCACTCTTTTTTCTGTTGGAAATTCCTTAGTTAACCAGAAATGGCCACATATTCTATTAATGTAGTTTGGGTGAAATTCTGTAAGTAAAAAGAGCTCCTCAAGTGCTTCTTGTGGAATAGATTTTTCCCATACATCATGTGCGGCATGTTGGATAAAAGACTGGTAATCTTTTCTTGAAATACGGTCAAGGTGAATGACTTCGCAAGAGTTATAAAATGGTCTATTTTTGTCATTGAACATACTCTGGAGCATACGACGATTGCTTCCTGAAAAAAGATAACTTACATGAGTAGCATACTGCATCGCATGTCGAATTGCCGCCTCTAGAGTATGGTCTTCCATTTCATTGAGCTGCTGAAATTCATCCAAGACAATCACCACTCGTTTGCCCACAAGCTGAGCAGCATCATTTAATTTCTTTAGCAGTTTGGATACGGAATCGATAGGGTTCTGTTTTTCTACTTCGGGATGAAAAATAAGCTTTTGCTTTCCAATGCCAAGCACAATTTCGGGACGAAGCCAACTAAATAGTGAAAGGATATTCTGCTTTGCTTTGGAGGCTTTTGGAAGGATTGAATAGAGAAGACCGCTCACATGATCAATCAGCATACGCTGCACATCCTCAAAACAAGTAGCAAGTGTAAGCTCTACAACAGTATGCGGCACCTTCATTTCATGCAAAACTTGATGGATGAGACTTGTCTTCCCATATCGTCTTGGAGCCATCAATACGGTATGCCTACCATTATTAACATACTGCTTTACAATGTGACGTTCTTCGGTCCGATTACAAAAAGCCTTTCCAAGCACCACTGTGAGAGGGAACCAGTCATAATTTTCCTTTGCCATACATATCTCCGTACTCGTTTATACCGTATATTGGTATACGGTATATTATTATACGGTATAAATGCATTTTGCGCAACTACCTCGTCATCACCATGGCTAATTTCCTATTTAATAGCACCTTGCGTAGTAACAGGTGCGCTTGTGGGTGGCTGCACAGAAACTGGCTCCGGTGCAATGATAGCCTTAGGCACAGGAGGTCTACTTGGTTGGGCGGCAGGAGGGCTTATGAATGCAGCTCTTCCTCAGGCAGAACCTGGCTTGCAGTCTACTGTGGTGCATTTGGAGCTCTTGGCATAGCTGGCCACGTTCCTGTAATGCTCCACCAAAAACAGGCCTGACCAAATCCTACGCAAACATCTCCTGGAGGACCTGGAGCACTTCATTTGCTGTTTTATTATCGATAGAGCCTAGAAACTGGACAAGTCGCGATTTGTCCACTGTGCGTATTTGATCAAGAACAATATACCCCTGTTTTTTGGAAAAAGTGACTGCAATGCGTGTAGGGTATGATTTGCATGCCGTTGTCATAGGAGCAACGATAACTGTATTTAACCCATGCATCTCATTGGGTGAAATAATCAGGCAGGGGCGTGTTTTCTTTATCTCGCTACCAAGAGTTGGGTCTAGCGCAACGAGATAGACATCAAAACGCTTCACCATTCCCACTCATCGTCGTCAAATTTGTTTGAAAATTCACCCAATAGTGGACGCTCCTTGCGTTGTTTACCTGGGCGCTGTTTACCCGGTGCCTTAAACGCCTCTTCCCACCCTTCTCTTGTCCGGCGAGCGGGTGCAATAAGAAGCCCTTCTTGGGTTACCTTGAAAACAAGGTTTGTATCTTCATTGAAGCCTACCTGCTGAATAATTGCCTTTGGGATCCTTACTCCTAGGGAATTTCCTATTTGACTTAAGTGTGCCATACGCCCTCTCCTGTATAATTACATTGTAATTACTTTTGGATTTTAAGACAAGGGATTACAGCTTACGTGTAAAGTGATATATTTCATGCGAATAGGGTAGGTTTGCAATAAGTTTACTCTTAAGAGAATCCATGACTGAGATAGCATTTTTCAGAGTGATTTGCTCAACTAATCCAATCGAGTGAAGGTAGCTATACAGGCAAGGTATTGCCCAAGCAAGAGCAAAAGCATCTTCTGGACATGATACAAAGATACCAATAATCTCAGAGATATGTTCTTCAAGGCCCTCTTCATCAAAAGTAAAAAACTTGTCCGCGCCGCAATTGTGACTTGCTAAACGACCTGTGAGAAAATTAAAGACAAGAGTTGTTAACACCTCAGTTGTTCCAAAAGGCATTTTCTTTTCGTCCCACATGTGGCAGCAAAAAGCAGCGGTAATGTCCCACAAAGCAGGTCTAAAGGCTTTTTTAAATTGTTTTTTAAGTAGTTGAGCATCAATTTTGCCAAAGCTTACATGCTCAAACCTTTGGTAATCCTCGTGCGTTAAATTGTAGCCATAAGGGTAAACAACTGCAGCAAATGCTTTCCAGTCTGGAGCATGCCCTGAGTGTATTGCAAGGTGCATTTTTTGGAGTTCATTGCAAAAGATATTCTTAGCAAGCCTGTCTTCCGGACGGGTCCATAAGGAGTTGTCAGAAGCAATAGGTGTAAATACCTGTTCACACAGTGTCACAGCGAGTTGTATTCGTCCAAATAACTGAAATAAGTTGGAAAGTTTCATCAAGTAGTCGATGTTTTTTACAGGGGCTTCGTAAAATAGCTGCATAAATGGTTGTATTTCTTCATCAGGAGAGCATTCAATTAATCGCAAATGCACATTTGAATAGGCAATATATTGACCTAGCTCGCTAAATACCTTTTGATTGGTCTGACAGAGCGTATAGAGGTTTTTAAGCTCGTCTGCCATGCCGATCGTAACTTCAAGCTCTGCTAAGAGTTCCAGGAGCTCTTCTTCAAAATACCCCTCATTCCATTCATCTTCAAAATCTGAAAAGTGTGTAATCTTCTTAAGCATCTCATGCAGCTTTTCATTGAGAATGTCCGATGCAATATTGAACTTGCTCATAGCCTTAACCCATTGATTTGAGTGGAAGTATACCTAAAGTTGCGATTTGGTGAAATCACCTTCGTTTCAAGTGCTGCAGCAGAACAACTTGGTTGCTTAACAAAAACCGGTACAAGTCGCATACACGCGAGGGCTCCAAAAGCTCTTTTGGGACCAATCCTTCATCGACCCAATGGTGGAAATGTTCTGCAACCCAGCAAAAATAGGTCTCGTCTCGGAAATGTTGAGAGAAGGAGATCAACGTATCCTGATTCATGTTTACCTCAGCCTGTTATGTACTAAGATATATGTAACATAATGTGCACAAATATGCAATACAACATTGCATATTTGTGCAAAAAAAAGAGACCTAGCTGTTCTTGACAAAGTCCTTAAAGGTAAAGGACGAATCGAGACCAAGCTTTGATATCACCGTTTTTAAGGCTCTGTAAGGTACGGTATGGTCAATTTTTTCGCCATGGCGACCTAAGAAGACGTACCCTGTTTTTCTGCCGCCGATAAACGCTTTAATATCTTCTAAGACATGTCTTGGATAGGAAACCTGTTCGTCAGATAGTCTGAGGATGTTATTAGCAAAATTAATATCTTTGATCTTAAGCGAAAGCACCTCTTCAAGCGATCGACCGCCACCTAAATAGAACATTTTAGCTAAGATTCTGTCGCGCTCAGAAAGCTCCTTAAGGATTTTTATGTATGTCTCATACTCTAAACTTCGCGACATTGTGGCTTGACGATCAGGGTCTTGAAATTTAGCAAGATAGCCAAAGGTGATTTCTGCTGCCCACGATGTGAATTGGCAAAAGAGGCTTACATAATCTTCTCGCGTATCTATGGCCCATTTGTTACAGCAGCGAATATTGCTTACAATCTCTTCTGGGTTGGTACTTGCGGCCTGATGAATGGTTAATGAGCGATGCGGAAGCACATTATTTTCAAGAAGTTGGGTCATCATAAGAATATAGCGCTCTCCAAACACTCGATCTTCGTGTATAGAAGCAGCCCACAGCATAATAAGAGATAGATATGGGAGCCCTGAAAGTGCCGATTGAAAGGAATCGATCTGCTCTGAGAGAGCCTCCCTTTGTTGAATTATCTCTGTTTGTCTATCCAATACAGGATGTATCTTAGCAGTATATTCTAGCAGCTTAGAGAAGGCGTGGCTTTTCTTTACTTGGGGATAGGACGGCGGAGATGTAGCTTTCTTTGCAGCCATGTCACAACTTTAGGAGATTGCGTTTACAGCCGCTAATCCTAACAAATTGCAAAGTTTTAAGGTATGGGATTTTCTAGACAAAAACGTGAAAAGCTAGAGTAAACTTATTTTGTACCGCCGGGAATTTGCCTGGTAATTTGGAGGGTTAAGGATGTGGAATTATAGCAAGTATAGTGATCTGGCCTTTTTTAGGGCCATAATGCCAGAAGACACGATATGCGCCGGGAGTGTTGTTTTGTGCATATGATTCAAAGACCTTTTCACCATTTTGTCCACTTATGCTTTCATAAGCATGGGTGTTAAGGGAGGGATGACGTAAATTGGTCTCCATGAATCGCAGCGTCTTTTCTACAGCCTTATATACGCCTTTTTTTGCTGGTGAATTTTCTAAAACTGTAAGCTGATTATCCGCTTCTTCAGTGAACAACAACTCAAAGTTCATCTTCTGCAGACCCCGCAAACGAACCCCTGCTGCGTAATTTCCCCTCTTTTGCCTGTTTTAAGCCCCGTTGTAGCGAAAGCATTGCGTCCGGATTTTGATGCAGCCAGAGCTCTTGCGCAGGAATTTCTGCTAATGGTTCGAGTATAATTTTATTACCTTCTGTATAAGCCTTTACTGTATGTATGTCGACATTTGGTAATAATTTCGTTAAATTAACCCTTTTTCTTGCATCAAGATTGAGCCTCATTTCCATGTAGCCTCCTTTATCTCTATAACTCCATTATATAGCAGCTGAACTTTTGTGTCAATGTAACATTGTGCCAGCATTACAATGTGCATTTGCCAAGCCAATGGTAGACGACGCACCAGCTAGCAGCAGCTTCAAAGAGGCAAAAGAGGCCCAAAAGCGCTAACACTATGCTTTGAGCCAGAAAGGCAATCAGCAAGAGGATGAATCCTATCACAAGCCGTATGATCCGATCAGTTTTACCAATGTTTTTTTTCATAAGGTGTAACCCTAAGCTCCTCAACTAACTCTTGTGCTTTATAGATTTTCTTTAAAGCTTCCAGAATCCCCTGGGAATGCACGCTAATAGCCCTAGCCAGCTTGTCGTCGTAGAAGAAATTGGCGACAAAGGCGTGGCGGTTGCCGTCAAAGATAAGGCCTACTACCTCTCCTTGTGCATTAACGACTGGACTGCCGGAGTTGCCGCCGATGATGTCGTGGGTGGAGACGAAGTTCATGGGCGTGCGTGTGGGAATGCAGGGCTGCCAACTATCAGGAAGAAGATAGGGCTCAACACTTGTTGCTTTTGCGCATAGCGATGCAAAGGTTGTGTAGGGGGCAACTCTTCTACCATCTTCGATATAGCCGGCCATGAGGCCGCGAGAAATACGCAAAGTAAAGGTTGCATCGGGAGATTTGTTTATATTAGCAAGCGTAGAATAGCACTCCTTTTCGATTCCGCTAAATGCCTCATAGCGCTCTCTAAGGGCTCTTGTGTAGGGGTCAATTGCGCGAGCAAGCGCGATAAAAGGGTCATCGATATCGGCTCGTCTATTTTCAATTGATCCAAGGAGTGTCGTTTCAAAATCATGCACCATCAAATTTTTTACTACAGGGTGATCCGCACCAAGAAGGCGCTCCAGCCTCTGGATGCTATCATTGAGCTTTACCATTTCAAATTCGTGATATATTGGCTCGGTAGAAAAAAGTTCGAGTTTGAGCGCCTCTAACTCGCTGTCGCGATATTCAGTAAGTCGCTCTTCATTTGGCTTTTGGAGCTCATCATTCATGCGTACAATATGTTTTGCGAGTGTAAAGTATTTGCAGATAGGATAGCTTACATATTCGAGGAGGTAAAATTCCTTGTAGTATGTTGCAAGATCAGTAAGCGCAGCATTTAACTCTAAAGACTCTTCATTTCTTTCAACACCCAACGTAAGCCGCTCATATACAGCTCTAAATACTTTTTGTGTGTTTAACAATCCTGCAAGCTCATCTTGGGCAATGCGTGCATGCTCTTCACTCTTTTCGCTAAACTGCATAAGACATGCTATGCGCTCTTCAAGCTGCTCTAAAGCGAGCGGGTAGCGTACATCGCGTAAAAATGCCAGATGTGCCGGCGTTAAAATTCTGTCTGTTTTTCCAGGATTGCCCACAACAAAGAGCGGCTCATCACCTACAGGCCCACGACTACTCCAGGGCAAATAGGGATTGCCCTCAAGCGGCTTACCATTCTCGTAAATGCGCAAAAATGTTACGTCAAGGTTGTGTCTGGGATATTCAAAATTTTCATTATCTCCACCAAAGAAGGCAATAGCCCTTTCTGGTGCCATCACAAGGCGAATGTCGGTGTAGCGCTTATAAAGATAGAGGTGATAAAGCGCGCCTTTATAGAGGGTCACCACCTGCGGCTGCAGGCCTGTCTCTTCCATGGCTTTACTGCAAAGTGTTGCAATTTTCGCTTTTCTTGCCTTTTCTGACAGCGGCTTTAGCTCTGTAGTCACGTCGACAATCGAAATCAGCTGGTCTGCAAAAAGGTGGCTAAGAGAAAGTTCTTCATCACAGCTTCTTGCCAAAAAGCCATCCTTAATAAAATCTTTTTCTTCTGATGAGATCTCGTAGATAGAACCTCTTGCAACATGATGATTTGTCAGCACAAGACCATGGGGCGAAACAAATGAGCCAGAACCACCGGCACTTAGTCGTAAACATGATTTTTGCACATATTCAAGCTCCTGTAATTCATAGTGTGCAGGAACCATATTGAGAGGCCACATACCCTCATCAGCAGCTAATGTAGAGACCATTATAATCAATAAAGCAAAAATTTTTTTCATGCGCCACTCCACAGATATTAGATGATGCAGTATACTAGCTGGCTTATTTGCATGAAGGAAAAAAAATGGTAAAGACAAACGATGTACGCCGACGCTTTCTAGAATACTTTAAGAAGCATGAGCACGCCCTTATCCCCTCTTCATCCGTCGTGCCGCACGACGATCCTACGCTCCTCTTTATCAACGCCGGCATGAACCAGTTTAAGGATGTCTTTCTTGGCAAATCTTTTCGCGACTACAGCCGCGCTACCACTTCGCAAAAGTGCATACGCGTTGGCGGCAAACATAATGACCTTGAAAATGTCGGCCACACAAGACGCCACCTTACCTTCTTTGAAATGCTCGGCAACTTTAGCTTTGGCGACTACTTTAAAGATAAAGCAATACAATTTGCCTGGGAACTGGCCACCGAGGTCTTTGGCTTTGACAAAGAAAAAATCTGGGCATCAGTTTTTCGCGAAGATGATGAGGCATATGATCTCTGGAAAAAGCATCTACCAGAGAGCCGCATTGTGCGCATGGATGAAAAATCAAACTTTTGGGCTATGGGAGATACCGGGCCGTGTGGTCCCTGCTCAGAGCTTCTTTATGATAGAGGTGAAAGCTATGGGAGTGCCAAAAACCCACTTGAAGATGAGTCTGGAGAGCGCTTTTTAGAGTTTTGGAACCTTGTATTCATGCAGTATAATAGAGGTAGCGATGGCAAGCTCACTGCCCTTCCAAAGCCCTCAATTGATACAGGAGCTGGCCTTGAGCGCGTCATGAGCCTCATTCAAGATAAAGAGACCGTTTTTGAAACAGACATCTTTCTTGACCTTATCCATGCGATAGAAGAGGCATCAGGTGTCAAGTATGAAACAGCAAATGCAGCTTCATTTAGAGTAATTGCTGATCATTTGCGCTGCCTTGCATTTGCCATTGCTGATGGCGCTCAGCCATCCAATGTCGAGCGCGGCTATGTGCTTCGCAAGGTGCTAAGACGGGCAGTTCGCTACGGCAAGATGCTCGGCTTTGAAAAGCCCTTTTTGGCTAAAATCCTGCCTACACTTATTGCAAGCATGGGATCTGACTATAAAGAGCTTGTTTTAGCAAAAGATAAAATTGCAGAGATTCTTACGCTAGAAGAGGAGAGCTTTTTTAAAACCCTTCGCCGCGGCGGCAATATCCTCAACCAGATTATCGAGTCATCAAAAGGGCAAATTTCAGGCGCTGATGCCTTTAAGCTAAAAGACACCTACGGCCTTCCTATTGAAGAGGTGCAGCTTATTGCAAAAGATAATGGCCTAGAAGTAGATATGAAGGGCTTTGAACTCCTCGATAAAGAAGCGCGCGAAAAGTCAAAGCTTGCCCAAAAGGTGGTGCAGCAAGAGGTTAAGGAAAATGCCTTCCAAGATTTTGTTGCAAAACATGGAGAATGCCTCTTCTTGCGCGAAGTGGCAACAGATGGCAAAGTCATTGGCATTATCGCAGATGGCCACTTTGTCGATCGGATCGAAGAGGGGCAAGAGGCCGACCTGATTTTGCACAAAACCACCTTCTACGCAGAGATGGGAGGCCAAATTGGCGATACGGGAGAGCTTGTATCTGACACTAGCTGTTTTTCTGTCTTCAATACGACAAGCCCCTATAAAGGGGTAATTTCCCATCGAGGCAAGCTTACAGGCGGCCATTTGGCCTTAGGTGATAGCCTCAAAACAAATGTCGACACCGTCCGCCGTCAAAAAATTGCAAATAACCACACAGCTACCCACATTCTGCACTGGGCGCTGCACGAAGTACTTGGCAAGCATGTGAAGCAGGCAGGATCTGTTGTAGAGCCTACAAGGCTTCGCTTTGACTTTAACCACCACAAAGCACTCACAGCGGATGAAATCCAGACAATTGAGCAGCTGGTAAATGAAAAAATACGTCATGCAACAAACGTACAGGCCTATGAGCTTGCCTATGAAGATGCCCAAAAGCGTACCGACATCATCCAGTTTTTTGGTGAAAAGTATGGAAAAATAGTGCGCGTAATTGACATCGACTACTCAAAAGAGCTTTGTGGTGGCACCCACACCCATAATACAGGCTCCATAGGCTATTTTCGCATTACAAAAGAGAGCAGCATTGCTGCAGGTGTGCGCCGTATAGAGGCAGTCTCCGGAGTAGAGGCTGAAGAGTTTGCCTACGAGCATAATACGCTGCTTCACCATATTGCAGAGCTTGTAAAAGCGAGCCCTAGCAAGCTTGTAGAACGAATTGATGGGCTCCACAACGAACTAAAAGAGCTGCAGCACGAGCTAAAGCTCCTTCAAAAAGAAAAACTTGGCCAGCTTGCAAAGTCAGTTGTCTTTAAAAAGAATAAAAGCGGTATTGACTACTGCGTCCACGCTGCAGAAGTTGCCCCCCAAGAGTTCAAAACATTGATGGATACCATTGCGGAGCAGTATCCTCAAGCGGTTATAGCACTTGCCTGCAAAGAGCCTAGCAAGGTGCATCTTGCAATTCGCATCCCTCAAGCAATTGTTACAACAGGCCTTAAGGCAAATGAGCTTATAAAGCCTGCTCTTACTACGCTCGAAGGCAGTGGCGGCGGCAAGGCAGAACATGCCCAGGGTGCAGGTAAAGCAGTAGACAAACTTGCCGAGGCTCTAGAGCAGATCGATGAACAGATTAGACGATAAACTTTCTCTAAACCTACTGCAAGATGAGCTCAAAACGGGCTCATCACTTCTTTTGGAGTCGCTCACACCTCCGACTAAGGCGCTAGTACTTGCAAAGGCAATAGAGGCCACAAAACGCCCGCTTATTGTGCTGACAGGTGCCGGCGTTGAGGAATTTAAGCTCTACAACGACCTGCCCTTTTTTTCAAAATTTCCCATAGTTGAACTTGCCTCGTGGGAGATGCTCCCGTCCGAAAATATCGCCCCTAGTCCCGATATTGTCGGCGCGCGCTTTAAGGCAATAAAAACGATACATGAATCTACAGAGCCCTGTATTATTCTGACTACGCTGCAAGGCGCCCTGCAAAAGATTTTGCCTCCACGCGCCTTTTCACACATATTTATAACGCTTAAAAGAAAAGAAAAGCATCGCTTTGATGAGATGCTCTTTCGCTTAGAGCGCCTTGGCTATGAACGCAAGCCTGTTGCCTGCGAAAAGGGCGAATATGCCTATCGCGGCGGCATTATCGATCTCTTTCCTGTCACATCTACAGAGCCCTACCGCATCGAGTTTTGGGATGATGAAATTGAATCTATACGCGCCTTTGACCCCCAAAGCCAAAAAAGTGCACGCCTTGTCGATGAAATCGAGCTTTCAAGTGCAAAAGAGCTAGAACTTGATCAGAAAGAGGAAAAGCTTGCAACACTCTTTGAATATGTACAAAATCCCCTTGTCGTTTTTGATGATTTAGAGGCGCTGGAGGATCGCTATGCCTCCCTCACCTCTCTTGGAGCTGCTTCTTCTAAAACATTTATGGGCATTGAAGAGCTTTTGGACATCACACAAAGCAAGCAGTCACTCTACTTTACCTCAAAGCCGATTGAAGCACTCTCTAACGTAACTGCTGATAAGCAGGTGCGCTTTTATTCCCACACGCAAGGCGCTAGCAAAATTGACTTTGAGATGTTTTTGCGCACACTTTCTGCAAAGCGGCTGACGCACACGCTGCAGCCCTTATCTCTTTTTTTTGAAGAGAGCTGCAATCTGGAATATGAGCCTGCAGGTGATGAGCTTATTTCTTGCCTACAGCAGCAGCAGGAGGCGGATCCTTATGAAGTTTTTATTATTACGCAGTCAGATACTGAACAAGCTAGCTTTGCACAAAAGCTTGCCAATATAGGCCATATCCACTACATCACAGGCTATCTTTCAGAAGGGTTTGTTGCAAAAGAGGCAAAAGTTTTAGTTTTCCCCATAACTGAGCTTACCGGCCGCACCAAAATACGCCGCGAGAGACAGCGCACCTACTACCAATCAGCCAGCTGGGATGCCTTTGATATTGTTCCGGGCGAGAATGTGGTCCACTTTAACCATGGCATAGGCAAGTTTTTGGGAGTAGAAAAGCGGCCAAATCATCAAGGAGTGGATGAAGAGTTCTTTCAGATTGAATATGCCGAAAAGGCAAAGCTCTATGTCCCCCTCACCCAGGCGCACCTTATCAGTAAGTATGTGGGAGCAGGAGAAGAGGCGCCAAAACTGCATGGCCTTGGCAATAACCGCTGGAAAAAGAGCCGCGAGCAGACGGAAAAAGCCATTATTGGCTATGCCTCAGAGCTTTTAAAATTTTATGCCGAGCGCGAGCTGCAGGGCGGCCACACCTTTCCAGATGATAGTATAGAGACAAAATCCTTTGATGAAGAGTTCCCCTACATTGAAACTGAAGATCAGCTGCGCGCAATTCAAGATGTAAAAACTGATATGATGTCAAATAAAGCGATGGATCGCCTTATCTGCGGCGATGTAGGCTATGGCAAAACAGAAGTTGCGATGCGCGCTGCATTTAAAGCGGTAATTGATGGCAAAAAGCAGGTGGCGCTGCTTGTGCCAACAACTGTTCTTGCCATACAGCATTTTGAGACCTTTCGCGATCGTATGCAAAGCTTTGGCGTGCGTGTAGAGGTGCTTTCTCGCTTTCAGACAGCAAAAGAGACCAAAAAGTCTATAGAACTTATTGAAAAAGGGGCTGTAGACATAGTTGTCGGCACCCATAGACTGCTGCAAAAAGATCTGCACTTTAAAGATCTTGGCCTTATCATCATCGACGAAGAGCAGCGCTTTGGCGTAAAGGCAAAAGAGCATCTAAAACGCATTAAAACGGGTGTTGACTGCCTTACCCTTTCTGCTACGCCTATCCCAAGAACGCTCTATATGTCGCTTGTGGGGGCAAGAGATCTCTCTGTTATCAGCACTCCCCCACAAGATCGTCTGCCAATAAAAACTATTATTACAGACCCCGATGATCAGCTGATTCAGACAGCGCTTCTTCGCGAGCTAAACCGCGACGGCCAGGTCTACTACATCCACAACCGCATAGAAAGCATCTTTGAAACTGCCTCGTATCTGCAAAAACTGCTTCCAAAAGCACGTATAGGAGTAGGCCATGGCCAGATGGATGGCGATGAATTAGACCTTGTCTTCCACGCCTTTAAAAAGGGTGAACTCGATATTTTGGTTGCCACATCCATCGTAGAAAATGGCATCGACATCCCCAATGCAAATACCATTATTGTCGATAATGCCGACTGGTTTGGCATTGCAGACCTCTACCAGCTGCGAGGAAGAGTTGGCCGCTGGAATAGACGCGCCTTTGCCTACTTTATTGTCCCAAAACGGCGCGGCCTCTCAGAACTTGCCAAAAAACGCCTTGACGCAATAGCCCAAGCTGGAGGCTACGGCGGCGGCATGCGCGTTGCCATGCGCGATCTTGAGATGCGCGGTGCCGGCGACATTATTGGCCTTGACCAGTCGGGCCATGTCTCTACCATCGGCTTTCACCTCTACTGCAAGCTCCTTAAGCGCACCATAGAGTCGCTGCAGGGCAAAGCGCCAAGCTACACCCTGGAAACTAAAATCGAAATTCCCTTTGATGCCCGCCTGCCAGAATACTATGTCAATGAAGTATCACTTCGGATGGAAATTTATCAAAGACTTGGCGACGCCCTCTCAAAAGAGGAAGTTGACACCATCTTTGACGAAGTAAAAGACCGCTTTGGCGAGCCTCCCGAACAGGCCAAGTGGCTCTACCATCTAAGCCGCATCCGCGTCTTTGCCGCCCAAAATGGCTACACCCACGTAAAAGTGGACAGTGCCACTCTTGCTTACGAGCGAAAAACGGGCACAAGCTCCACCACAAACCGCGTTCTTTTACCAAAAATCAAATCTCCCGAGGATCTAGAGAAAAAGGTGACAGCGCTTTTGCCGATATGAATCCCACTTCCTGTATAGCAAATAATTATAAGTGGCCAAAGAGCGTTGTAGTATACTCCCTTATAAGTTGCGGAATCGCACGAAAAATCAATGATTACGCGATTTATAGCTCATATTTAGCGAAATTCTTCTTTTTTCTTGCAATTC
>Ga0187893_10010038_pt1 | contig 14312 bp, 12 predicted proteins | sample MA1701074metaG_FD_139574 | JGI IMG/M metagenome (GOLD analysis project Ga0187893, IMG submission 139574) | White microbial mat communities from a basaltic lava cave in the Kipuka Kanohina Cave System on the Island of Hawaii, USA - MA170107-4 metaG ...
CTCACCATCGCTCCGACTACCGCTCGCCTCACCGTCTTGCGCAACGGCTCTGCCCTCTTCACCTACGATGACGCCGACCACTTCATCCCCACCGGCCAGCCCGGCCTCGGCCTCTACGCCCCCGTCGATATGTCCCTCGATGATTGGCAAGGTGGCAGCGTGTAGGTGGGCAATCGCGGCACCGCCGCTTGACAGCCGGCAGGAGTCATTAAGGCCTACGGACTCTGTCCGGAATCCGGTCACATCGTGAACAGACCGTTATGAGCCAGACACGTCACGATGGCCTCGCACAGGGCAGTATGACAAACCCCTTGCACTTCTGCGCTTCCACGAAGTGCCCTCTGTTCTCACAGTAGACTGGTGACATGTGGCATCATCGTTGCTGTAAAAGCTCAGGCCGGTGCACGAAAATCGGAGTTACAGACACATCGCGCCTACCATTCAGGCTGTTGGGGGTAACGCATGCGCGTGCCGATTTCATTTTTCCTGATCCTCCTGATCTCCGCCACGTTCCATCTCGGAGCCGCTCAAACAGCACCCGAACAGCCATTGCCTGAAGGTAATGGGGGAATTGCGGCGCGATATCCGGGAGACGCTGGAATCGCGTCTGACCCAGCGGTCATCTTTGCCGACGACTTTGACGCCTATACGAGCGCGAGCGGCCTAGCCAGCCGCTGGAATGAGATATACCACTCCGCCAACATCCGCCTGGCCACTGAGCCGGGGAACGTCTTCAGTGGCAGCAAGGCCCTCGAGTTCACGGTGCCCAGGCAGAGCAGCGAAGTGAGCAACAACGCGATCAAGTACGTCAGCCCGGGACGGGACGTACTCTTTGTCCGCTACTACGCCAAGTTCGATCCCGCCTTCAACGTCCTCGGATCCAGCCACAATGGCAGCACCATCTCGGCGCGTTACTGCTGCCCCGGGCAGCCAGCCGACGGCTATAACAAGTTCCTTGCCAGCTATGAAGCCTGGCGCGACGACCCCGGTACCGCCAATCCCGGCCACCTCAACGTCTACCTCTACCATCCCGACCAACGGGATGTGTGGGGCGACCACTTCTTCCCCACCGGCCGCGTCTTGCCGTTTGATAGGACCCCAGGCAACTTCGGTCCCACCTTCGTCGCCCGCCCTGATGTCATCCCCGTGCTGGGGCGCTGGTACTGCTACGAATTGATGGTCAAGACCAATGCGCCTGGGCAACGCGACGGTCGCATCGCCATGTGGCTGGATGGAAAGCTGATCGCCGATTTCCCCAATTTGCGGTTGCGCGAGACCACCACCCTCAAGATTGACCGCTTCACCATCGACCTTCACGTGCGAAGCAATACGCTCGCCGTCGCCCGGAAATGGTACGACAACGTGGTGGCCGCCACTTCCTACGTAGGCCCCATGGTTTCCCCTGGATCGCCCAATGCGCCCACGAATCTACGGGTCGTTCCCTGAGCTCGAGGCTTACTCTCGTACGAAACGATAGACACCCTGGTTCTTCCAGGCTCGCTTTTCAGCGCACATCATCCCCGCCGATTTGAACGCTTCTATCAGCTGATCCTCGGTCAGACTATTCATATAACCGTTGTGTCGACGTCGCACCGCTTCCTTCAAGCGAGCCCGCGGCCGCCGACCGGACGGTGCTGCATCGAATGAGACGATGGCCGTGTGGATCCCGCTGGCGGCCAGCCACCGGACCAACGACGGCACGTCGGCTATGTACTCCACCACCCCGCCAAACACCGCCACCGTCGGTCCGATGTGGCCCAAGTCGGGGAGGGGTCGGCGATTCAAGTCGCAGACAAGCGTGCCCTGGCCACGATCGACGAGGTCAGACGGAACATAGTCACACTCGGCGGGCAAGTACCTTTCCAGCTGCCGCCGTCCGGCCCCGAACTCCAGCACCCTCGCGCCCCTAGGCACCAGCGCCGCCAGGATCACGGTCCGCTCGTCCCACCACTCCTCGAAGCCCTTCGCCGACCCCCACCGACGGTAGTCGGGCCGCCGGAAACACAGCATTGCCGCGTTACGGCCAAGTCGCATGGCGGTCCGGACAACAGCTGCCGGTCGCCTCAGCGCTCGCCGCGTCAGACGCCACCAGGGTCGCCCCGGCGCGGCGGGCGACGCCACCACCACTCCCGCCTCCACCCGGCCGCCCATCACGCGCCGACCTGCTCCACCGCCCACGGAAGCTGAAGGCGCAGCAACCCGCTCCGCCCATCGCTGATGTGCCCACCCGCCCCCCCCGTCGGAGCAATCTGAAAGGCCAGGCCGTGGTCGACCAGAAAATGGGTCTGAACCATGGGAAAGTCGCATCCCACCGTCACGTAGTAGAGGCCGCAGTTGAGCAACTCGCCGGGAACCTCACAGCGGCTCACGAACACCCCTGGCTCGCGGACCAACTCGCCCTCGTGATCCATATCGGTGGTCGACAGCAACACGGTGCCATCGTGGGCGCTCAGCCGGACGCCGACCCGCAAGTTGCTCGTTCGTCGCAGGATGCGATACTGCACTTCCACATGGAACGGACGCCGAATATCCAGGGTGCTCGCGACCAGTCCCCGATCGCTGCGCACTCTGATCGCTTCCAGGCGTACATACTCCGAGCCCGGCCCCCCGTTTCCGTTGGCGTGGGAATACCAGACTTCCCCGCCCTCCTCGGCGGTGGAGGCCAGATACTTCGTGATGATCTCCCCGGGGGGACCGCTCTCCCTCAACCGCCCGTGGTCAAACCAGAGCGCCCGATCACACAATCGTGTCACGGCGGCCATGTTGTGGCTCACCAACAGGACCGTGCGTCCCGCTCGCGCCACCTGCCCCATCTTCCCCAGGCACTTGCGCTGAAAGGCGGCGTCGCCGACGGCGAGCACCTCGTCCACCAGCAAGATCTCTGGCTCGAGATGGGCGGCCACGGCGAAGGCGAGCCGTACATACATCCCACTCGAGTAGCGCTTAACCGGCGTTTCCAGGAAGGGCCCGCACTCGGCAAACTCGACGATCTCGTCGAACTGGCGTCTGATCTCCTGCCGCGACATACCCAGGATGGCGCCGTTCAGGAAGATGTTCTCGCGCCCGGTCAGCTCCGGGTGAAAGCCGGTGCCCACTTCGAGCAGACTGCCCACGCGCCCTTCCAGGACCACGCGGCCGGTCGTCGGCCTTGTCACCCGCGACAGTATCTTCAGGAAGGTGCTCTTGCCGGCCCCGTTGCGGCCGATGACACCCACCACCTCGCCCGCCTGCACCTCGACCCCTACGTCCTGCAGCGCCCAGAAGTCCTCGCTAGGAGCGGCGAGGCTCCCTCTTCGCCACCAGCGCACAGGGGCGGCCGCCCACTCCATCAGGCTCTCCCGCAGCGTGCGGTACCCGCCCACGGCGCGTGTCCGGAGATAGCGCTTGCCAAGCCCTTCCGTCGCGATCACGGCGCCCATCAGACGATGTCGGCCAAGCTGTCTTCGACGTGCCGAAAGTACAGCAGACCTCCCGCCAGAATGACCATGACGAGTGCGGTGGCCGACGCAAGCAGCCCCCACGGCATGTGCTCGCCGAAGAGGCCTGCTCGGAACGCGGCAATCAGCCCGCTCAATGGGTTTGCCATCACCAGGCCCTGCACCCACGGCGACGCCCCCACCGGCAAGGCACTATACGCAGTGGGTGTCGCAAACAGCCAAAACTGCGTCAGGAAGGGAATGACATACCGAAAGTCTCGGTAGGCAACAGTAAGGGCGGCCAGGAGCGTCCCCATGCCTATGGCAGCCAGGCCGATCACCACCACGACGATTGGCACCATGATCAGGCTCATACCGGGACGCACGCCCCGCCACAGCATCATTCCGACCAGCAAAACCGAGGCGACCAGAAAATCCACCACGGCCGCACCCACGGCGCCCAGCGGCACGGCCAGGCGGGGAAAGTAGATCTTGGTGATCAAACGTTCGGACGTGATCAGGCTGTTGCCGGCATTGGCCATGGCGGTGGCAAAGAATGTCCAGGGCAAAATTCCCGCATAGACGAAGATGGGGTCGTTGGCTCCCGGGACCTTCGCCATCACCCCCAGAAACACGGTGAATACGACCATCATCAGGGCCGGCTGCAGAACGGCCCACCCCGCGCCCAGTAACGTCTGCTTGTACCGCACCTTCACATCGCGCCACATCATGAAATAGACGAGCTCGCGAAAACGCCAGAGCTCGTGCGCGTCGATGCCCTGCCAACCCCGGCTCGGAACGATCTCTGTTCTCACGCTTGTCCCGTATTCCGCCATCCCTCGGCGAAGCCACGCCACAGGCCGCGGGACATCTCACACATTCGCGTACTCACTTCGTCGGATTACACTGTAGCCTTTGATCAGCTCCCGCACGCCGGCCTCGAGCCCGATCGTCGTTCTGAAGCCGGTCCCCTCGATCCGCTCGTTACTCACCACATAGTTTCGCTGATCGGGGTCCTTGCCGATCTCAGCCACCACGTAGGTAAACTCCGGCACATACTGGGCAATGACCTCGCACAGCTCGGCCTTGCTGATATTGGCGTCGCTCAAGCCGACGTTGAAGGGGCGCCCCTTCATTGCCTGGTAGTTCGACAAGGAATGCTGAAACGCCCGCGCGGCATCTCGCACGTGGAGGTAGTTCCGCTTGAAATGCGGCTCAAAGAGCACCACGGACCGATCGGTCACGGCGCGGTACACGAAATCGTTCACCAGCAGATCCACCCGCATGCGTGGACTGGCGCCGAATAGCGTGGCAAAGCGAAAGGTCACGCAGTTTCCCCGGTCCAGCAGGTACTTCTCCACCTCGACCTTCAACCGCCCGTAGAGCGACACCGGCCGGAGGGGGGTCCCTTCGTCGCAATAGATGTCAGGCTCCCCAACGCCATACCCACTGTTGGTGGAGGGAAAGATGAGCATCTGGTGCGCGCTCAGCTCTCTGGCCAAGACCCTCACTGCGTCGCGGTTGACGCTGGCCGCCGTCCAGGGGTCCTGGTCGCACAAGGGAGCGCCGGTGAGGCACGCCAAGGGAAGAATGGCATCCGCGCGGGATGCCAGCTTCGCCATGGCTTGATTGTCGCGGACATCCCCCCTCACAATGGTCAGCCGCGGATCGGCACAGCAGTCGAGCAGAGCCGCTTGGCCGTACATGATCGAATCCACCACCGTCACATCGTGGCCATCACGGAGCAGGGCCGGGACCAGCACCGATCCAATGTATCCTGCCCCTCCCGTCACTAGGATCCGCATCACCGTGTGCCTTTCCACATCCCCGAACCGCTCTCACTTACCTCGAGTTCGCGGAACGGCTTGATGGTCCGCGAGGCCCTCGATTCCTCGACGGCCGAGTAATCCCGTTCGGGCTCGTAGTAGATGATCTGGCTGCCGGAGAAGTCCTGTGCGATCGGTACATGGAGCAGCTCGCTCAGCTCGTCGCGTACCGCCTCCTGATCGGCCGGGGGCACGAAGAGCAGGAGGAAGCCGCCGCCGCCCGCACCGGTGAGTTTTCCACCCAGAGCCCCGGCCGCCCGCGCTCGTGCGTAGAGAGCGTCCACTTCGCTGTTGGAGACGGTGGCACTCAGGCTACGCTTCGCTTGCCATGCCTCGTGCAGAAGCTCGCCGAAATCGGCGACCGCGCCGTCCCGATTGAGAATGGCCAGGCCCTCGTCCACCAGATCCTTCATGATCCGAAGCTGGCGTCGGCGATCATCCATCCCGTTGATGAATGTCTCTGCCACTACCGAGGCCGTCCGCCTGATTCCCGTGTAGAAGAGCATCAGATGCGAGCTGAACTCCGCCAGACGCGCCGGCGAGATGGTGACCGGGCGCACCGAGATCTCCCCGCTCGGGTGAAATACGACGTGGTTCAGACCCCCGTAGGCGGCCTGGACTTGATCCTGCGAGCCCACCGCCTCCTTGAGAACCTCTTGCTCCAGGTGAATGCTCTCCATGGCGAGCTGATGCTTCCCCACCATGTGGCCCTCCAGTGCGTGAACGGCGTGCAGGAGCCCCACCGTGAAGGCCGAGCTAGAGCCCATGCCGCTCCGGCCAGGCAAATCGGCATCGGTATGGATCTCGACGCCGCGGCCCACCCGGAGAAATCGCAGCACCTCCCGGACGGCCGGATGCATGATCTCGTCGATGGCGTTACACCGCTCCATCTTCGAGTACACGATCGAGATCCGATGCTCGTGAAATGGCGGGAGAACTCGGCACATGATGTAACAGTACTTATCGATGGTCGTCGTCAGCACGGCTCCACCATGCTTGCGATACCAGGCGGGGTAGTCTGTTCCTCCGCCCAAGAATGAAACCCGAAACGGCGTCCTCGCTATGATCATGCTTAGGCCCCTTCTCTCCCTGGCCGTGCCACGGCGACCCCTTCGCCTGCGCTGGATATGGAGCAGGCGGTCACGAGCCCCGCGATGATGCCGGCCGCCCCCCGCACGTCATCGGCCACGTAATCCGCCGCGCGGGGATGGCTTCCCTCCGTCTCTGCCCCATAACCCGTCCGCACCAGAATGGTGGTCGCGCCCACGCGCCGACCTAACTCGACGTCACACGGCTTGTCGCCGACTACGAATGCTTCACATGGTCGGCAGCCGAGCTGGGCGCTTGCCTGCTCGATCAGTCCTGTCCCCGGCTTGCGGCAGGCGCAGTCATCCTCGGGCGTGTGAGGGCATACGAAGATGCCGTCCAGGAACACATTGCCCGCCGCGAGCAGGATACACAGGCGCCGGTGAACCGCCGCGACCTGGTCAGCATCGAAGTATCCACGACCTATTCCCGACTGGTTCGTCACTACGGCAAGTCCAAGACCGAGGCGCGAGAGCCTCCGTAGGCCCTCTATCGTCCCCGGAAGTAATTCCACCTGGCCCGGGTCCCCGAGGTAGTGTCGCTCGACGATGAGCGTGCCGTCGCGATCCAATAGGACGTAGCGCCGCTCGCCACGGGCCAGGTTGGCCATCTCGGGCGAGGCCAATATCTGTCCATGTGCTGGTCGCGCCCTCTTCTCCCTCATGCCGACACGGGCACCACTCGTGGGGTGTTAGCGCTGGCACGAAGGCATTGACAGATGAACCGAACGTCGTCCCGAGTCACGCCGGCCCACGTGGGTAGGTTGATGCCGCGTGCCCCCAGCCCGTCGGCCACGGGAAACTGGCGGCCCCTGGAGGCGGCCTGGTACGGTACGAGTTGGTGCATCGGGTACACGACTCGCCGGGTCTGAATGCCCCGCTCTGCCATGCGCCGGATCACCGCGTCGCGATCGGCGCCGAATCCCTCACCGAGGACGGCTGTGAACATCCACCAGGCGTGACGGGCCCAGTCTTTCTCAATTTGCCAGGTGATGTCCTCGGTCCCTGCCAGCTCCTCCCGGTACCACGAGACAATCTCGGCCCGCCGCGCCAACTGCCAATCCACGCGCTCCATCTGGGCGAGGCCGATGGCCGCCTGCACGTTGGTCATGCGATAGTTGAAGCCGACCACCGGATGCCAGTAGCGACGGTCGGGGTCCATTCCCTGATTTTTCAGCAGCTGCACCTTGCGGGCGAGGGCTTCATCGTTCGTGGTAAGCATTCCTCCTTCGCCCGTGCTGACGATCTTGTTGCCGTAAAAGCTGAAGGATCCGATGTCGCCGATCGAACCCACCCGCCTCCCATGAACCTCTGCTCCGTGCGCTTGGGCCGCATCTTCCAGCACGAACAGGTTGTGCCGGCGCGCAATCGCCATCACCACATCCATATCCGCGGGATGGCCACCCAGGTGAACCGCAATGATCCCGCGCGTGCGAGGGGTGATCTGGGCCTCGATCTGCCGGGGATCGAGATTCCAGATTTCGGGGTCGACATCGACAAACACGGGCTTGGCCCCGCAGTACACGACGGCGTTCGCACTGGCCACGAAGGTGAGAGTGGGGACAATCACTTCCTCGCCGGGGGCCAACCCTAGGGCTAAGAGCGCCAAGTGCAGCGCGCTGGTGCCGTTGGAGCACGTCATGGCATACTTCACGCCGCAGAAGCGCGCGAAGGCTTCTTCAAACTCCTCCAGATACTTTCCCGTGGAGGAGATCCAGGTAGTCTCCAAGCAATCCATCACATACTTGGCTTCGTTCCCGCCCAGCGTGGGCGCCGACACTGGAATGACTGCCCGCGGCGACCCGCTCATACCGTCTCCGCCGCTTCCATCCTTCGCTGAGGTTCGCGCATCCAGTCCCATTCGAGCAGCCATCGGTCCTCCTCCCCTAAGTTCATCCCTGCCGCCCGGCGATAGACCGCGCGGTACGCCTTGGCCGTGCGAGTCCAATCGAAGTCCTTCGCGCGCTGATGCCCGCGCTCGACCAGCTCCCGCCGCAACTGGGCATTGGTCACCATCCTCCCCACGGCGTCGACAATCGCTCCCACATCCTTCGCGTCGAACAGCAACGCGGCATCGCCCACCTGATCCGGCAAGGCGGTATGGTTGGAGCTGGCCACCGGGACACCCTCCTCCCAGGCCTCGTAGATCGGGCAGCTATCCGCCTCAAACAGAGACGGCAGCACGAGGAACTGGGCCATTCGATAGACGGCGACTAGCTCTGTCTCAGAGAGGAACCCCAGAAACCGCACCTGTGAGCTCATCCCGAGCGCCATTACCCGCTGCTCGACCTGAGACCAATAGGGCTCCCACTTGGCGCCCGTACACACGAGGTTGACGACAAGGCCGCGCTGATCGCGCAACCTGGCCAGCGCCTCCAGCAGCCGCAGGTGGTTCTTGTGGGGCCAGGTCACGGCGGGATACAAGGCGTAGGTCGCGGGAAGATTCAGGCGCTGCCGGACTTCCTCCACGACCTCCCGGCTCACCGCGCAGTACCGAGCCGTCGGCGGCGCACCCGGGATGATCTGAACCTTGTCGCCGCACACGGCGTACTGACGCATCACGTCGCGCTTGATCCACTCCGAATTCACTACGATGGTCTGGGCCATCTGACAGGCTGCGCGATACACTACCTCGCGCCTCGCCACCTCGGCGGGCGGCCAAAACTGAGGGTAGTGAAGGTGTTGCAAGTCGTGGGGGTTGTAGATGATCGGCAGCGCGCAGATCATGAATGGCTGGGTGGGGAAGTGCAGCACGTCGCAGCCGAGGCTCTCGTAAAACCCATCCGACAAGGGAACCGTCGGATACTGCGGTGTCAGCCGGCCTACGATCTGACGGACCCTCTCCACCGCAGGGCGCAACACTCTCCTGACCGCGTCTGGCCGCTGTAAACCCTTGGCCATTGCCCCGCCCGTCTGAGCACGCGACCTCGCGCGTCGGCAAACAACCTGCTGATTGGCTCCGGCATACTGCGCGATCCAACTGGTCTGGGCCGGGGTTTGCGTCACCAGGACGTATTCCTCCGGTCCCTCCAGTTGACCGAGGGCGTTGATCAGCCCTTGCGTGGCCTGTGCGGTACCGCCCGCCGCGCCAGGGGTGACGTCAATGTGAATCGCCACCCGAACTCGTTCGGGCTCTCCGGCCATGACTCACCGCACCCCCGAGGGCTGGCGACCGACGGGAGCCAGCGCCTCCAGTGCGTCTAGGTTGCGTTTCGCACGTTCACTCATCCGCCCGACACTCTTGCTCAGTTGGCTCCGTATAAGAGACGCGTCTTGATGCAATCTGACCCCCTCGTCGACGATGGTTGCCCGCTCGAGCGCGGGAGGCATCACGGTCGACCTCCAACCGAGGTCCCAGCACAGATCCGCGATCTTGTCCGACCGCGGAATGGCGATGAAGGGCACCTTCTGGAGGGCGCTGAAGAGGCAAAAGTGATACCGCATGCTGATCGTCAGATCGCAGCAGCTCACGATCGACATCATCTCCCGAGGCGCCAAGTACGTGTTGGCGGCCAACACCGCGCGGTGGGGGTCCTTCATTCGCCCTCTGACGCGCTCGGCGGCCATCCTGTCAAACTCCGCGTCGTCGCGGATCTCGTTGGCCAGGAACACGATTCGGGCGTCGAGCTGATCAGCCAGCTCCTCCAGGGCCAGGGCGAGGGCGTCGACCATCCCCGCTTCGCGGTCGAGCACGAAGTTCTCATTGACCACGTTCACCCCGATGAGTCTCTGGTGAGGATCGACGCCGTTCGCCCGCAGGTAACCACGGCCAAACTCCGGCGTGGCCGGCTCGATTAACCAGGCCATGTCGGCGGCGACGGTAATGTGGTCGGGGGACGCTCCGTATTCGGTCAATCGCTGCCGGTCACAGTCCGACCGTACACTCCAGTGCCGCACGCGCGGCACGATCTCCTTGGAGACGATGCTCCGGGATTCCGCTGATCGCAGGCTCTCGATTCCCACGCCGATGAACACCATCGGCACCTTCCACCGATCAGTCGACCGCACGAGCGGCTCGAGGTCACACAGCGGCCACCGACCGAGAACGTCCATGATCGGGGTACCGCCGATCACCGCGTGCGCCGAGGCGCGCAGCTTCGCCCACCAGCGCCGAGGGTCTCGGCGGGAGACGCTGAAGTACCGAAAGGCCGGCTCGACGCGCGCGGTGTGGCCCGGGTCGCGGCTGCCCACGCGTACGCGCGCAGCGACGGAACCTTGCGCAAGCAGTCGAGCGAACCCGTTCAGCGTCGCCTCGTCTCCGATGTTCCCCCAACCGTAGAATCCGAACGGTGCCACGATGTACATCCATGCCCTCGCCAAGGTCCTTCCCTTCAAAGCCGAAGCCAGACGTGCAAGCACTGGGCCATGAACAGCGTTCGGGGCCTAGAGGGCCTAACCGGCCACGAGATCGCCTTTAGCGGTCGCCAGCCCCCCGCCAACCGGCCCCGATGCTCGCTTGATGCGAACTCGCTGACCGAAAACCGGCCATGGGTGTCCCGGAGATGCTGTTCTGGTGGCTTACGGTCTTCTTGAAGGGGGGATGGTCGGGCTCAGTGGAAGAGCCGCTCGCCCTGGGCGGTCAGCGCGGCAGCGGGCTGGGGCTGTACCTCCAGGACATGAACCGCGTGGAGCGCCTTGTCCATCAACGGCAGGAACCAATACGCGTCGCCGATGGGATGATTGCTATCTCGGCGCCCATCGTTGTCGCTGTGGTGTATGCATCGCGTCAGCGGCAGCAACTCCCTGGCCTCGGCGACCGCGTCGAAGCCGAGCGTCCGCGCGGACACCTTGAGGTGCCCCGTGTCGAGCAGCAGACCCAAACGGGGGTTGCCTACGTCGTCGACCAATCTCAACATCTCCTCGGCACGTACTCCTAGGAGAGGATGAGAGCCATCGACGTCCACGTTCATCTCGGCCAGCACGTGGTTCTCGATGAGGAATCCTGTCGGCAGGTCACCGCTCAGGGCGAGGACCTCGCGTATCGACTCCACGAAGCGGCCCCAATGGGCGGCCGCCTCGAATGGCCCTTTCCCCCGGAGGCGTCGACCAAGTTCCGCTGGCTCCGGATCCACACAGAAGGCCGCATGCGCCGAGAAGAAGGGCGCGCCCACGGCATAGCTCAGCCGGAGGCCCTGCACACAATGGGCTATCGACCGCCGGCGTATCGCCTCGTCCGCGCTGCCGAGATTCAGGACGAACGCCTCCCGCGGCGCAGGAAAATAGTTGTGGGCTAGTCGCGCCACCGGAGCAACCATGAACACCTCTGCCATGTCAGGCCGATACGCCATGCCCGACGAAAACTCCAGCGCCAGCCCCTCCTTCTGGGCAGTCGCGATCATCTCCTCGGCCGAACTGCCCGCGAAGGCCATCGAGCTCACGACCACCGCCTTCGTTGAAGGCGATACCCATTCGTAGAACAGCGCGCCGTCGGCGCCGCCGTCCTGGTCGACGGCAAAACCGAATCCCTCGTAGAGTCTCCGCGCGACTTCATTGTCGCGATCGACTGCCAACCGGACCCGTTGAATTCCCAGGGCGGCCGCCGATTCCATCAATCGTCGCATCATCGCCTTCCCATAGCCGCGGCGCCGCGCGCGCGCCGCCACCGCGATGCCGAGCCAGACCACCCCTTCCTCGCGGTCCAGGTGGCCATACGCGTGAACGCCCTCTCTCTCCTCGATCACCCACGTGCACAGATGATTCTGGATCACCGACAGGGGCCGCCGGGCAAAGTAGCGAAAGGTCTTCAGCGACTCTCCCGCCGAGGCCAGGAACGCCCCGAGCACAGCGGTATCTCTCATACCGATGCGCCGAAACTGTACGGGGGAGCCAGCCGCGGCGGCGTCTCTCACGCTCGACGCTCTTCTCCTACCGCCAGCCGCTCAAGCGGACACCGCATCATGGATCTCTTCGAGAATCGCCTTCAGATCATAGCGGTAGGTCCAGCGTGGGTAGTGGCGCTGAAACTTGGCTACGCTGCTAATCCACCAGATGTGATCCCCGATTCGATTATCCGCCATATAGGTCCACTCCAGCGCACGGCTGCCAATCTTCTCACAGGCCTCGATGGCTTCCAGCATCGAGCACGAGGCCGCCCGGCCCCCGCCGAGGTTGTACACCTCGCCTGGCCGCGGCGCCTTGAAGAACTCCCAGAAGGCGTTGACCAAGTCATAGCTGTGGATGTTGTCCCGCACCTGCTTGCCCTTGTAGCCGAAGACGCGGTACGGCGTACCCTTGGCTGTACACTTCATCAGGTAGGCCAAGAATCCATGGAGCTCGGTGCCGGCGTGGGCGGGGCCGGTCAGGCATCCGCCTCGAAAACATACCGTCGGCAACCCGAAATACCGGCCGTACTCCTGGACCAGGACATCCGCGGCCAGCTTACTCGCGCCGAATAGGGAGTGTTTCGTCTGATCCGTCGACATTCCCTCGTCGATCCCGTCATGATACGGGTGCCCGGCGTCGAGATCGTACCGCGTCTCGCCCTCCCGCAAGGGCAGCTCATTGGGACGATCCCCATACACCTTGTTCGTGCTCGTGAATATGAAGACGGCATCCGCACACTGCCGCCGCATGGCCTCCAGAAGATTCAACGTGCCCCATGCATTCACGCCAAAGTCAGTCTGAGGATCGCGGGCCGCCCAATCGTGCGAGGGCTGGGCGGCCGTGTGAATGATCACCTTTACTGCCGCGCCGAGTCGGCGGAACAGCGCCTCGATGCCGGCGGCATCTCGGATATCGAGGTGCTCGTGTCGATACCCTCGCAACTCCCTCTCCAGCCGCGCCCGCGTTCCCGCCGTCGACGCCTCCGCGCCAAAGAACTGCGCCCGCATGTCGTTGTCGATACCGACGATGTCAAACCCTTCGGCATGAAACCTTCGGCACGCCTCCGACCCGATCAATCCTGCCGCGCCCGTCACGATCGCCACGCTCATCGTCCGTTCACCCCTCGCCCTTCCGCCTTCGCGGCCAGGACCTGATCCAGCAGCCGCGCCAGCCCCCGCGTCACCGCCTCGGCGCCGTACCGCTCCTGAGCCGCCCTGGCCGCCGTCTCCTCGTACCGCCGCTCTCGGACCACGCGCTGCACCGCCTCGGCTATCGTGGCCGGCGCGTTATCCGGAATGTATGTGATGCCCTTCTCCAGCGCGCCCTCCAACTCCCCCATCGGCGTCGTGATCACATGGAGCCCGGCTGCCAGATACTCGATGATCTTGAAGGCAAAGACGTTCCCGGGGACCTGACTCACATCGTGAGGATTCACGCCAATCCTAGCTGCACCCAACAGGTCCGCATTCTCGGCGCGATCTAAGCGCCCGTGGAATCTGATGGTGGCGACGTCCTTCGCCATGTGCTGAAGCCTTGGGGTCAACTCGCCATCCCCGGCAATCCGCAGCTCCCACCCCGGCAGCTCCACCTCGTTCCAGGCCGTCACCAGCGGCTCCAGGCCCTTGCTGCGATAGTGGGTGCCAGAGTAGACGATCCAGTTCCGCCTGGCCGACGGCGGCCGTGCGCTAACACGCACGATATCGTTATCCACAACTCCCGGTAGTAGCATCCGCGGACACCTGGAAGGCAGGCGCGATGCCAGGAAGGGCGACACCGCTATACCGCCCGCCACGTTCCTCAGTATCTCTAGGGCGGCCCGCTGATTTCGTCGTGCCCGAATACCCGGCTCTCGCTCCCCCCGCACGTCGACCAGTGCGTCGTCCTCGTACTCCAGAACGACCGGTATGCCCACGTGGCGGCCGATATGATCGGCGCACACCATCTGGGGCTGCTTAAGGTTGTAAACTAGTACGATGTCGTATGGGGCGGCCCGATGCCGTTGCTTAAAGAGCCGAACCGTCCAGAAGCTGGACCATGCCCCATTTACGAATCGCGCCGGAAGCGCGGACGCATAGAAGACCGGTATGCCCGTTTTGAAGGTCTTCTCGCCGAAGGACGGATACAGGCGGGGCCGCCCCTCGACCACCTCGCCCTGCGACAAG
>Ga0187893_10010039_pt1 | contig 14311 bp, 12 predicted proteins | sample MA1701074metaG_FD_139574 | JGI IMG/M metagenome (GOLD analysis project Ga0187893, IMG submission 139574) | White microbial mat communities from a basaltic lava cave in the Kipuka Kanohina Cave System on the Island of Hawaii, USA - MA170107-4 metaG ...
ATTTACCATAAATCCTTGATCATGTTCGTTAGCTAAAACTAACGAACCATCCTCTTGTTGAACTAACTTTCCAACTCCCTGAGGCATAGCAGTTTCATAATCAATTGGTGCAGGAGTAGACATGCCTACACCCATATTTTTTAGAGTTGATTTTGCCGCATCTGACATTTTATCCATTGACCATGGGGGTTCCCAAACAATATCGACTTTAACGTTATTTACACCTGGAACTTTTTTTGCATACCTTGTAACATCTTGAACCAATGTCTCATGTAATGGACAACCTTGAGTAGTCATAGTCATTTTGATATTTACATCGTTATTTTCTAGTACATCAATTCCGTAGATTAGACCCATATCAACAATATTTAGAGGGACTTCAGGATCCATACATTGTTTCAATGAATCCCTTATTGCTTGGGATGTAACTGTGCTCATCTTCTTATCAACTCTCCAAAAAACAATAAAAACTTTCTATTAATTAGCTCCAAATAATTTTTTGATAGATTCTTCAAATGGAGCTTTGGCTATACCCTTTTCAGTAATTATGCCTGAGATTAATTCTGGTGGGGTCATATCAAATGCTGGATTTATCACATTAATTCCATCTGGAGCAGTTTTTTTATCTCCAATTCCAGTTACTTCACTACCGTTTCTCTGCTCAATAACTACATCTTCAGGGTTACTCTGCAAGTCAAATGTTGAAAGTGGGGCTGCTACATAAAATGGAATTTTATGTTGTTTAGCAATTAGTGCAACCTGATAGGTGCCGATTTTATTGAAGACATGGCCTGAACGTAATATTCTATCAGCTCCAACAACTATCTTATTTACTAATCCTTTTGCCATGGTGTAACCAACAGCAGTGTCTGGAATTAGGGTTACATCTATCCCATCATGTTTTAATTCAAAAGCAGTAAGACGTGAGCCTTGTTGAACAGGTCGTGTTTCTGTTGCAATAACTTTAATTTTTTTACCACTATCGTTTGCTGCTCTAATAACTCCTAATGCTGTACCGTATGCAACTGTAGCTAAAGCTCCTGCATTACAATGAGTTAATATTGTATCATTATTGTCAAATAAATCTGAACCGTATCTTCCCATAGTCATGTTAATTTGTACATCTTCTTCTGCCATCTTTTTTGCAGTTTCAACAATTGATTTTCTAATATCATTTACATCAGAGTGTCGATGAACAACTTGAATAATTTTATCTAATCCCCACTTTAGATTTACAGCAGTTGGTCTAGTTTCAAATAAGATCTTTCTAGCAGTGTCTAGATCCAGTAGTAATTCATCTTTGGTAGTCGCATTACTTTGTAAAGATGCCAACGCCAATCCAAAGGCTCCAGAAACACCAATAGCAGGAGCACCTCTAACAACCAAAGTTCTAATGGCGTTTGCAACTTGATTATAATCGGAATATTCTACAAATACTAGTTTATTTGGTAATTTGGTTTGATCAATCATAATTACTTTGTTATCTTTCCATTCTACGGTTCTAAGTGATGAATGAATTTTAGTTTGTTCAATCAATAGAACTTGAAAATTATATCTGTATTTTAAATGAATCTCATTTCATCAGACATATATTTTCATTAATACTAATCAGGTAGATGTTAGATATTGTTAGTCTAGAGAAAATTGATTCACAAGTAATGTTCAAAGTTTATGATAGATGGCCAGAGATTGCAAAAAAATCATATGAGTCTGAAGGAATTCAAGTTGATTTAAGCGATTCAATAAATCACGTTATTTTTTCAGGTATGGGGGGTTCTGGGGCAGTTGGTGATATATTTTCAGCAATACTTTCAAAAACCAAAGTTCATGTGTGTGTAGTAAAAGGATACCATCTTCCCGAAACTGTTGATACAGATACCTTGGTTGTTGCAACAAGCATTTCTGGAAACACTGTAGAAACTTTAAGTGTTTTAGAGGCTGCCAAAAAACAAAATTGTAAAACAATAGCATTTTCGTCAGGAGGAAAGATGGAAGAATTTTGTGAAAAAAATAAAATACAATATCGTAAAATAGAACAAATACACTCCCCAAGAGCATCATTTACAATTTTTTTATATTCCATGCTAAAAACACTTGAACCAATTTTACCAATCAAAAAAACTGATATAATTGAATCATTAGACCAGCTTGAAATTCAAAAAAAAAATATTGGGTCGCATAATCTATCATCTAATAACTCTGCAATTTCTCTTGCAGAATGGATAAATGGGATACCAATGATTTATTATCCATGGGGATTGCAGGCAGCTGCAATAAGATTCAAAAATTCGTTACAAGAAAATGCAAAAATGCATGCAATGACTGAAGATGTAATAGAAGCATGTCATAATAACATTGTTTCGTGGGAAAGTGTATCAAATGTACAACCTATACTAATTGAAGGATATGATGATTATTACAGGACAAAAGAGAGATGGAGGTTCCTCAAAGAATATTTTGATAAAAACAATATTAGTTTTAGAGAAGTAAGCTCGATTAAAGGAAGTATTATTTCGAAATTAATAAATTTGATTTATTTTCTAGATTATACTTCAATCTACAAGGCTGTTTTCAGAGGGGTTGATCCCACACCAGTTCTTTCAATTGATTTTATCAAAAAAAAGCTTTGAGTGTATTATGTTTACACATCGTAGGATTGTTGTCCTTTGACATATTTTTTTGCAATTGATTTTGCATCTTTTACTTTTTGTACGTAAAGATTGTTAATTTCATCAATTTGCCATAAAGATTCTTCATTAATTAAACTCAAGTTAGGAATTACACAATGACCTCCAATAAAGCCTGGAAACATTTTTGGCCTATTTCCAAGATATTTTTGAATCTCATCTGCAAAAGACCACATTTCATCATAATCTACCTTATGCTTTTTTGCAATCATGTTACTCAATTGGGCATAATTGATTAACCAACCATAGTATGAAGTATCAACGATAATCTTGGCTAATTCAAGTGTAATAGGATCTGACATTTTTTTTGATTTTATTCCACATTTTTTTAAAAGATTAGAATAATTTTGGGATGCCCATTTCTTATTTGGGGCATTTTTTTCAAGTGCATAGAATTTTGTGTATTTTTTCATATCAGAGATCATTCTTTTATGAACTCCTCGTGTTGCACTATAAATTACCGGTATATCAATTAGTTTTTGGATTTTTTGAGTGGTATATGGTTCTATTGTACTGTGAATCACAATTGCTTTAGGTTTTTTTTCTTTTGCAAGATTTACTACGGTACTAACAAATTTTTTCGTGAATGGAATACAGATGTGAAGAAACAAAATTGGTTTTTCTTTTAAGGATTCATATTTTTTTGAATTCATTTTTGTTGGATCTATATCATATCCAATAGCATCCTCCCCTTTCTCTAGGATTTTTAAAATGGGTACTCCTATCTCGCCTAATCCTATTACTACATCAATGTTTTTTAGGGACAATGCTATGAGGAATTTTTTGCATGTATATTACCTTTTGTCAAGAAATTATTTGAAAGAAATTTTTTTAATTTTCAATAGGAATATTCTGCATTTATCCAGCTTTGAGTTTTTCTATACCATTTTATTGTCTCAATAAGACCTTCTTCAAGTTTTACTTTTGGTGTATAGCCTATATTGCTAAGTTTCTTAATATTTGGTACTCTAACTTGTACATCAGAATGAGTTAATTTTTTGGAAATTAGTTTAGATTTAGACTTTGCAAGCTTCATTATCATGTGTGCTAAAGAAATTGATGTTAAAGATTCAGAAGGAGTACCTACGTTAAATATTCCATCACCTTTTTCGGCAATTGTTCTTAGACCCGCGATGCAATCATCAATGTAACACCATGCTCGAATTTGTAATCCATCATCAAATATTGTTAAGGGTTTATTAATAATGGATTTTTTGACAAATTCATGTATTGCTCCACTGCCTATCTGTCGTGGTCCATAAATATTAAAGAGCCTAGCAATTCCAATTGGAACTCCATACTCACGTTCAACAGCAACAAAGATATGCTCAGCAAATAATTTACTGGTAGCATAAGACCATCTAGGATCATATGCATTTCCTTGAGTTGTAAATGCGTCTTCTTCAAGTTGGTAAGCTGTTGGTCCATATACTTCACTAGTAGATGTATAGATTATTTTTTTTAGTGATTTAATCTTTGGAGCAATTACAGCCAGATTATAGCTTCCAATTAAATTTACATCTATTACCTCTAAGGGTTTTGATATCACTGTTTTTACCCCTGCAATACCTGCAAGATGAAAGATTATTTCTGGATCAAATTTTTTTAAGATTTTCTCGAGCTCGTTCTTGTTTCTGATATCAGTTTGGGAAACCTTAACATTTTTTTTGAAATATTTTGGATAGGTATGTTTAATGTATGAGATATTGGAACCTCTATATTCGTTATCGATAATGCATATTTTGTTTTGTTTTATTAGAGATTCTAGAAGATAACTACCTACAAAGCCAGAACCTCCGGTTAATACAATTCTTATATTTTTTAGAGTAATTTTTGACATTTTCATGTAGTTAACTAATTGAGATATATTTCTTAGTAAGCTAATTAGTATTCAGAAAATTCTTAATTTTGTTGACGATATATTGTTGTTCATTTTGAGATAACTTTCCATGAAGTGGAATGGCGATACCATTCTCATAGGCAAATCTAGAATTTTTTAAATCTGTTCCCGAAAATTGTGAAAATGCGGGCTGTAAATGTAGAGCATATGAACCAATTCTTGATTCAATATTAAATTTTTTTAGGTATGACATTAATTTATCACGTTGATTTTTTCTTTTTATTAGAATACAGTATGTCTGGTATGTATGCCTAGTTTTTTCTTGGGTAGAGGGTTTTATGATATCTTGAGTTGAGCTAAATAAATCATGATAAATTTTTGCTTTTTTTATTCTAGTCTTAATTATCTTTTCGATTTTATTTAATTGAATAATTCCAATGGCTGATTGTATATCAGTTAGTTTTAGATTTGTGCCCCAACTTTCTTGAATTAACATATTGTTTCTTCGTACTAAACCAAAATTTTTGATTTTATTTGCGTCTTCGTATAGAGATTTTTTATTAGTAACTAGCATGCCTCCTTCCCCAGTAGTAATTATTTTTCTAGGATGAAAACTAAAACATGAGATATCGGCTTGAGAACCAGCATGCATATTACCTATTTTTGAACCTGTGCTACAAGCTGCATCTTCTATCAAAAACAGTGAGTGTTTTTTCTTGAATTTTAGTAATGGATTATAGTTAATGGGATTTCCAAATTGGGAAACAGTAATAATTGCTCTTGTTTTTTTTGATATTGCATTATTAATTAATTCTGGATCTATGTTTAATGTCTTTAAATCAATATCAACAAAAATAGGTTTTGCCCCTACTAATAAAATACAATTACCAGTTGCAGGATGAGTAAAAGACGGAAGTATTATTTCATCTCCCCTTCTTATTTTTAAAATCCGTAAAGCTAGTTCGAGAGCAGAAGTACCAGAAGTGGTAGCAACAGCAAATTTCATTTTGATGTATTTAGCAAATTTTTTCTCAAAAAGCTTAGTGATTGGACCGTCGGTTAGATGATGGGAATTCAATACTTTTCTGAAAGAATTAATTTCTGCTTCACCTAAATCTGGACTCATTAATTTGATTAGCTTCTTCATATCTTGAAAGGTTAAATTCAAAATATATCATGTTTTTGGTAGATAATTAATCATTAGATGAAAATAAGAATATATCACAATATTCAGTCATCTTAATTTAAAATAGTTAACAGAAAAATGGTAAATTTAGTAACAAGTAGTTTTTAGGCAAATATATTGGAATGAGTTAAAATGAAAAAAGCAATCACAGTTCTAGTTACTGGAGTCGGTGGAGGTAGTGTAGGAAGTCAAATTCTTAAGACTTTAAGGAACTCAAAATACCATTATAGAATTATCGGTACGGATATTACAAAAAATAGTTTTGGCCTAAGTGAGTGTAACAAATCATATATCGTTCCCCCTTATAATAAAACGAACTATATTTCAAGAATTTTGAAAATTTGTAACATCAACAAGGTAGATTTTATAGCTCCTGGAACGGATGGCGAATTATTAAAACTAGCACAAAAAAAAGAGGTTTTTGTAGAAAAAGGAATTCAGATTTTATCTAATCCATATAGTATTTTAAAATTATGTTTTAACAAAGGTAATCTTTTCCAGTATCTCAAAGAGAAAAAAATTCCAACTCCAAAATTCTATATCGTAAAAAACCTCAAAGAACTAAAAAAAATGGGTTCTCCAGTAGTGATTAAACCCGTAGAAGGAGGAGGTTCCCGATCGGTTTTCCTAGCAGAAACCTATGAAGAAACCAAATTTTTTGTAAAATATCTTCTAGAAAGAAAAATTATTGTAATAATTCAAGAATATTTACCCACTCTTAGCGAGTTTACTGTTGGGGTAATAAGATTGGAAAATGGAAAGATTAAGCGTTCAATAGCAATGAAACGAGATTTAGAGAAAAATTTGTCTCAAAGGGAAGTATTTATCTCAAAAAAATCTCAAAAGAGATTCATAATATCATCAGGAATTTCACAAGGTATGTTTGATGATTATAAAGATATTAGAAAATTTTGTGAAAAAATTTCAGATGTGGTAGGTGCAGAAGGACCATTGAATATTCAATGTAGAAAAACTAGTGAGGGAATAATTCCGTTTGAAATAAATCCAAGATTTTCTGGCACAACATCATTAAGGAGTTTAGTTGGCTTTAATGAGTTAGATTTTTTAATAAGATATAAGCTCTATAATGAAACACCTCCTATGTTTAGATTAAAAACAAGTTATGTCGCAAGAGATCTTGTGGAAAAAGTGATATGAGAATTACAAAAGAAAATGTTGAAAAGGCAAATTTGAAATTTTTTTCCGAAAATGCTGCTACTTATAATGAAGAAGAACCGAATTATCTACCCGAAAATATAAAACGAGTGAGACAAATTTTGAAAAGAGTTTCAGAGAAAACACCTCATAAATCAATGCTAGATATAGGTTGTGGAACAGGTTTCATTATAGATTTAGCTTATCCATATTTTGATAGATTGTATGGAGTAGATATAACTCAGGCTATGTTAAATCGTGTAAATTTAAGAAATGGAAAAATCAAGGTGTTCAATGCTAATTCTGAAAAACTTCCATTTGAGAAAAATTTTTTTGATGTATGTACTTCGTATGGTTTTTTACACCATTTGTATAAATTAAAACCTACATTAAAAGAAGCTTACAGGTGTTTAAAAAAAAATGGAATCTTTTATTCGGACCAAGATCCTAATTATTACTATTGGAATTTTCTTTCAACCTTTGATCATAAGTCAGTTACTAAAAAATTTATAAAAAAAGAAATCTTATCAGTTCAAGATCCAGAAAAAGGATTTCGATGGAATGAAATGGGAAATTATAAAAAAATTGGAAAAAAAGCTGTAGAAATAGCAGAATTTCAAAAAGTGATTGAAAAAGGATTCAAAGAAGAAAAAATCAAAAAAATCTTGAAAGATATAGGTTTTAGAAAAATAGAAATTTCGTATGAATGGTATTTGGGAGAAGGTCATGTTATTCACGATATTTCCCCGAAAATTGCCGAAAAAGTTTTTGAATTTTTAAGGGATTGTCTTCCTATAACAAGAAATTTTTTTAAGTATATTAGAATTGAGGCAATTAAATAATATCAGTTTTTTTCAATTCATTAACTATTGGAATCAGAGTTTGTTCATTTAATGGATATTTTATATTAAAACCTAGAAAACTTTTTGCTTTAGAAATATTGTAAACATAATGATTTGTTTTAGAATTTAATTTTTGGATTTTTATATCTAATTCACCAAGAATTTTTGATAATATATTTACAATATCTTCAACGGTAACCTTGTTTCCTGAAGCAATATTAAAAATCCCAAAATTCATTTTTGATTTACAACAAAGATCGATAGCACTACAAACATCTAATATATTTATGAGATCCATTTGTTGGAATCCATTAGAATATTTATGAAGAGTAACTGTATTATTTTGTAAGGCGCTTTGGATTAATCTGGGTATTAGATATTTAGTGGGTTGTTGTTCTCCAAACAACGATGATAGTCTTAAAATTAATACATTTAATCCATAGTATTGATTATACATTTTACAAATTTCTTCAGCAATTAATTTTGATTTCCCATAGATCGTTGTTGGTGAAACTTTATGATCTTCTATAATAGGAAGATTATGAGATTCGCCATATACAGCATGTGATGAAGTAAAAATAAATTTTTTAATATTATGTTTCTTAGAAATTTCAAGTAAGTTAATAGTATTTTTACAATTAGCATTATACATTTGTAAAGGATCAACATTTTCAATTTCTGCCGCTAAATGAATAACAGTATCGTACTCATTTTCAATAAAATGCGAATTTAACTTATCATAATCAGATAGAGGAATATTACTAATATTCTTTATTTCTGAAGAATGAAGAGCCAAACCATGTAAGCTATGTCCTTCCTTTGTGAGGAAATTCATAAGTTGTGTTCCAATGAATCCTGTTGCCCCAGTGACTAGAACTTTCATTTTGTAAGACATCAATACTACGTGTAATAAATCATATTACAAAATAATAAAAATGCAGGAGATTTTTATTTGATTGTGAATTTAAGGATTTTACACGTAGGAAACTTAGTCAATCATGGCTATTATTTAGTTAAAAAGCTGAGAGAGGAGGGATTAATGATTGATTTACTTTTACGAGACAATCCAAAAGAAACGGAGGATCCCAAATTTTTGGACAAAGAACTTGAATATTATCCAAAATGGATAAGTTTTTTTGAAATGAGAGGAAATTGGAAATGGAATGTGATAAAATTTATGAAAAAATATGATTTAATTCAAGCTTCTACAGAATTTCCAATTTTTTCTTTGTTCTCTGGTAAACCATATGTAGCTTTTGCTACTGGTTCAGATATAATTGAGCTAGCTCATAAGAATTCACTTAAAGGAATTTTGTTAAGGTGGGCATATCATAAAGCGAAAGCAGTAATTTTCCCAGGACCATACATGTTTGAGTATGTTAAGATTCTTAAATTGAAAAATGCTATTTTCATTCCATTTCCGTGGGATTATACAAAATTTTTTCCGATTAAAAATATTGTAAAGGAAAATCAAAAATTTACTATTTTTCATCCTACTAATCATTTTTGGCGACAAAAGAGGAATGACATTTTTTTGAAAGCATTTGTTAAATTTGCAATTAAATACAAAAATATTGAATTAATTTTAATTAATAGAGGTCCTGATTTTGAAAAATCATTAAAATTTTTGAATAATAAAGTATCAAAGAATCAAATAACTATAATTCCTTCCAGTATTCCTCAAAGTGAACTTAACAATTTTTATAATAAAGCGGATGTAGTTGTTGATCAATTTTTTGTTGGGACTACAGGTTTAATCGGTCAAGAAGCGATGGCTTGTGGAAAGCCATTAATTCAATATGCAGATAAAGAATTATATAAAAAATTTTATCCCGAAGCTCCACCAATTCTAGATGCAAGAAACGAAGAACAGGTTTTTCATCATTTATGCAAATTATATGAAGATCATGATTTAGTTTCAAAAGTTGGAAATCAATCTAGAGAATGGATTATAAAAAATCATGATGTTAAAAAAATAATAAAAAAATATGTATTTGTTTATAAATCAATCAGCGAGGGTATTGATATTCAAACAATAAAAGAACAATTGAATCTAAACTGATTTTTTTAAAAGAATTTCAAGTAATAAAACTTTAAGTAATTATTGAGTCAAATTTAAAATTTAGTTCTTGAAAGCTATAAATTTTATTTTTTAAATTTTTAGAAAGTTTAGTATTAGTTTTCAAGATGATATGATTAATCTTACATATTTTAGCGGCTTGATTATCAGCATATGAGTTTCCAATTGATAAAATTTCATTTGGTGTAAAATTATATGAAGATTGAATACGATGAAGCATATCTTGTTTAATTTTTATAGCATTTGATAATTTTCTAGATTCAATGGTTTTATCTTTTAAATTAAAAATGGTGTCAATATATGGTATAATATTTTCTTTCTCTAAAAATAGTTCTAAAGTTCTTTTGTTTTTTCGTAATGTTGCTATTACTATTATTAGTTTATGTTTTTTTAATTTTTTAAGAAAAATTTTACTATGAGGTCTTAAAGAAATATATTTTAATGAATTTTGACTTTCAAGAAAACGGACTCTTTCTTTCCAGAATTTTTTAATAGAATATTTATTTTTGGATTTTTTTAGAAGCCATCTAATGATTTGCTTAGCTAAAAATTTTTTTTTTCTTAATATAGAAATTTCTATTTTTTTTGGAATGTAAGCATTTAATTTTATGCATGTTTGTTTAAAACTTTGAAAATCTAAAAGAGTGTTATCAATTAATGTGTCATCAAAATCGAGTATAATTAATTTTTTCATTATTGTAAGTTACCATTAAATGATTTATTTTTTAAAAACCCAGTGTTCGTATAGTGGTCCTCCCCATTTTTTTTTGTTCCGAAAAATTCCAGCCTCTTTTGGTGTTTGATTTTCAGGTTTAACTCCAGATAAGTCATAGTAACGAAAATTATTTTTCACTCCCCATTCAATTATATTCCATCTTAATAGATCTTGGGAATACAAATTATTTTCTTTATCTTTTTGTGAACGTGCTATTCCAGATTCATTGATGTATCCATTAAATGATGTTAGAGAAATTCCTCCTATTGGTTCTCCTTTATACCATGCTAAAAATCCATCACATCCAACATTTTTTAGCATTTTAAATCCTTCAAATATATCCTGTTTAGTATACTGCGTATGATTTTGTTCTATTCTAAACGATTTTAGTAAATTGTAATACGCAAGTAAATCATCTTCGGATTCAATTCTAGTAACCGTAACTCCTCTCTCAGAAGATCTTTTAATATTTTTTTGAACAGAGTGATTATCAGTTTTTTTAAAAATTGCTTCAATATCTTGAGTTAAATCAATAATAAATGTACCAGTTTTTTCTTGTTTGAAATTACATGGATAGGATAATTGAAAAAATGGCTCTAATGGATGTAAGGTTCCTCGTAATCTTCCCTTCCAAGAATTTAAGAAATATGCTATAGATTCATAAATTTCTGTCTTATAATTATTATCAATGACAACTGGTCCATATGTCCAAAAAAGATCTTTGGGTAAAATTGATTGAATTTTTGAAATAGAAGAATACAAAAATCCACGACCAAATGATTTAGCAATTCTACCTTTTCCTCTAAATGTTTGAAAAGCTAAAAGATGGGCTATAATGTCACCATTTTTTGAATTAAAAGTAATGAAAAGAGGTTTTGCTTTTAATCTAGATTGGATATAGGACGCATATTCTTTTGTTTGATAAATGGTACCTAGGGGAGAATTTTCTAATCTTTTATTCCAGTCCGAATCAGGATGGTAGGAAAATGTTATCTCAGTCATTGTTTTACTTTCTTTTTGAATTAATTAATTTTAGCTCATTTAAAATTGAGCTTAGTAATACACGTGTTTTTGTGTCTATTAAATAAGTAAATCCAATATACGAACATACACAAATCAAAAATTCTAAGAACACTCCAGGTAGGAAATCATAGATACTTATCTCATATTTTATAAAAAATTCAGATGTTAAAGTGAATATGGTCATTAAAATAATTGTTCCTAATACATATTTTGAAATTTCTTTAATTGGTATTGAAAAATGTATAGTATTTCTGACTAATATTCCAGCGTAAATTGCAAACGGCACTGATAGAATAAAGGATATCCATGCCCACATGTTTACAAATTCAATATCTTCCGTTTCAGAAGTTCCTGCTAATAGTAAAATTAAAACTAAAATTACAATATAGAGTAAGGAATGTACATTAGTAATTGTGGGAATAAAGAAGAGTTTACTTTTTACAAGTCTATGAGAAGTGTGATTATTTTCTGCATCAACTGTTTCTAAGCCAGTTAATATTTGATTAAAAGATGCGCTCATCACATAAAAGAAAGCACGTAGTGATAAGAGTACAACAATTTGTGAAGCTACCAAATATTTTGGATTCAGTGCATAAAGTCCAGGTCCTGAAAAGACTATCACGAGTCCTACTAATGGAATTGCAAAATAAAGCAATCTGATAAAATTTTCATTAATATGATTGGAACCTCCTTTTGCCAATAATTTTGGATACAAGGCTTGTGATATCATTCCTGAATGAGCAACTATGGCAGCAATAGAAAGAGAAGCAGAGTAAAATGCAACTCCTAATACAGAACCAGTTATTATTGAAAATAATAAAACATCAAGGGTCCATATGACATGTGAAAGATTCCCATATAATGGAATCCAGGAGTTTTTGAGCCAGTTCAACAAATATGATATGTTGAATTTTTCAGCTAGTTTTTCTTTTGCATAGTAATATTGAATAATTAATTTTCCAACATAAGCTAAGAAGGTAGCTAAAATTGCACCAGTTATTGCTAGATCCATAAAAAATACAAAAATTAAACCGAATGGAATTTTAATTAATTCAAAAGTCATAATGCCGTAATTTGTTGCATGAGGTTTGTGTCCAAGGTTAATACCAGTCAGGGTTTGACTAACAAAAAATACTGGAACAAGAATAGCTCCTAAAATCAAAGAGTTTCCAAATTCAGGAGTTAAATTTGAAACAAAACCTATTAGAAAAAGGTATATTGGAATTGAGCCAACTCCAAAAAATATACTTCCAAATAAGGAAGTTTTTCCCACTGATTCTCCTCTAGCTATTTGTCGTGTAGCCCAATACGATATTATAGGTTCAGCAATAAGAAAATATCCTACCATACTACCTACAATAGACCAAACTCCAAATTCTTCAGGTTGAAGCCTTCTGGTAACAATTAAAGTAAAGATTATTCCCGTGATTACACTAAGAATTGAAAAAACAAAGGCAATTAACCCCGAATAAGTAACACGAATACTACTCATTAGAGATTTGATTATTGCCGATCTTATAATATAACTTGTCTACAAATTCTACTTTACATATAACGAAAAATAGAATTGAAAAAATTTTTCATAGAAATTTGTTAATATAGAAGATGATAATCAATAGTCTCTTTTAAAAAGATTTAAGATACAATTTGTAAGATATCAAAAAGAACTAAATGAAAATCTGTGTTTTTCCTAATGACCCCTTAAAAACATACTTTGAGAAGGGAGAAATAAAACCAAGATACTTTAATCCTAAAAATATTTTTGATGAAGTACATGTAATCAGTTTATTTGATGAAGAGATTGAAGAGGAGAAGGTTAAAACAGTTGCAGGAAATGCAGTTTTTAAAATTCACACAGTAGGAAAAGTAAATATGCTAAATAAAAATTCTAAGAAAAATAAAATAATTGAGCTAATTAGAAAAATTAATCCTGATGTAATTCGTTCTTACAATCCTCTTCTACAAGGTTGGATGGCAGCAAAAGCAAAAAAAGAATTAGGTATTCCATTAGTGATTTCACTTCATGGGGATTACGACAGAGATCTTCGTTTTCAATCAAAGAAAAAACATGATTACAAGAGTTTTTTAAAACTTCAGTTATCAAAACAAATCTTAGAAAAATATTCATTAAGTAATGCCGATGAAGTCATAATAATCTATGAATTTATTAGAGATTATGCAAAAAAAATGGGAGTAAAAAGTATTAATTTAATTTATAACCGAATAGATCTTAATCAGTTTTCTCCAGAGGTTACGCCAGCTTTCACAGAAAAAATTCCAGTAGTAATCTGTGTTGGACGATTAATAAAAGAAAAAAACCAAGAATGCTTAATCGAGGCAATAAAAGATTTAGATGTAAAATTACTTTTGGTTGGTAATGGTATCGAGTATGAAAAATTAAAAAATCTTACAAAAAAATTAAACATTGAAAAAAAAGTACAATTTGAAACTTCTATACCACATGAAAAGATCCAGCATTATTTTGCTGCAGCGGATGTTTTTGCTTTACCAATAAAATATGGAGGTTTTGCTATTCCAGCTTTAGAAGCTGCTGCTTCTGGAATACCAGTTATTCTACCAAAAAATAAGCTAGAACCAAATCCAGATTTAATTAAAGACTTTGCTTTATTAGTAGAAAATGATCCAAAATCATTCAAAGGGGCAATAGAGACAATTCTAACTAACAAAGAAATTCGTCAAAAAATGATAAAAAATGGTTTGGAATGTATTAAACGGATTAACAGCGATTTAATGGAAGAAAAAGAAAAAGTTCTTTATTTGAA
>Ga0187893_10010040_pt1 | contig 14310 bp, 11 predicted proteins | sample MA1701074metaG_FD_139574 | JGI IMG/M metagenome (GOLD analysis project Ga0187893, IMG submission 139574) | White microbial mat communities from a basaltic lava cave in the Kipuka Kanohina Cave System on the Island of Hawaii, USA - MA170107-4 metaG ...
CCACCGGCACCCCCTGCGCCGGGATGGCCAGGTTGATCCCGCCTCCCCGCTCGATCCGGAAGGTGTAGGAAGGGAACGCCGCGCGCGGCGCCGCCTGCCAGTTGTGCGGCGCCCCCTCCCCGCCCCCCTCCCTCCAATCGGTGGGGATCGCGCCCGCCTGCGGCCAGTCCTTGTAGAACTCCCCATAGCCCGTGGGCGGGAGCCGCGTCAGGAGCTGATCGAGGGGGAGGAATCCCTTCTTCTCGTATTCCGCCGCCTGCTTCTCGATGCTCGTGGAAACGAGGAAGAGATCGCCCGGCTGCAGATCCTCCGTGAGCGGGTAGACCGGCACGATCTGGCTGGCGCGGATGGTGAGCGCCCAGTCCTTCGCCACCCGCTCCATCGCGGCGGCCTTGGACCGCGTGAGATTGCAGCCGCCTGAAAGCGCGGCGAGCAGAGCGCCCAGCAGGACGGTTCGCGTCCGCATGGAATCCTCCCTTCCGTGGTTGCGCCCCAACGGTAGCGCCGCAGGCGGCGCTGCGTCAAGGCTCAGCCGCGCGTGCGCGGGACCGAATCGGGGAGGGGGGCGGGGGGCTGCGCGTGGCCCGAGCGCGGGAACGGCTTTCCGTTCTTGTCGATGTTGCGCGGGTGGTTGGCCTTGGCCAGGGCGGTTTCGTAGGTGATGAGGTCGCGCGCGACGAGATCGTTGAGGGCGTCCTCGAGGGTCTGCATCCCGTCCTTCGCGCCGGTCTGCATCATGTTGGTGATCTGGGGGGACTTCCCCTCGCGGATGAGCGAGCGGATGGCCGAATTGGCGATCAGGACCTCCTGTGCCACGACCACGCCGCCGCCCACCCTCGGCAGCAGGAGCTGGCAAACGATTCCCTGGAGGCAGTCGGCGAGCTGCATGCGCACCTGGCGCTGCTGCTCGGGGGGGAAGACGTCCACGATCCGGTCGACGCTCAGCGTGGCGGAGGTGGTGTGGAGCGTCGCGAAGACCAGGTGGCCGGTCTCCGCGGCGGTGACGGCCAGCGCGATGGTCTCGAGGTCGCGCATCTCGCCGACGAGAATGACGTTGGGATCCTGGCGCAGGGCGCGCTTGAGCGCGGAGGCGAAGTCGTGGGTGTCGCGGCCCACTTCGCGCTGGGTGATGTGCGCCTGGATCTCCTTGTGGAGGAACTCGATCGGGTCCTCCATGGTGAGGATGTGGCAGCGGCGCGTCTCGTTGACGTGGTGGACCATGGCCGCAAGCGTCGTCGACTTGCCCGAACCGGTGGGGCCGGTCACCAGGACGAGGCCGCGCGGCCGGTCGGCGAGGCTCGTGCACGCAGGCGCGAGACCGAGCTCCCTCGGAGTGGGGATCGTTTCGGGAATGCGGCGAATCGCCATGCCGACGGAGCCGCGCGAGCGCAAGATATTGATGCGGAACCGCGCCTGGCCCTCGAGGGAGTAGCCGACGTCGTGATCGCCCCGCTCCTCGAACCGCGCGTATTGCTCCGGCGTGAGGAGCGACTGCACGAGCCCGCGCGCCTCGGCGTCTTCGAGGGGGCGGCCGCCGAACTCCCGCAGCTCGCCGTCGATCCGGAACCGTAGCGGACTCCCGCCCTTGAGGTGCAGGTCGGTCGCCTTGCGATCCACCGCCATCTTGAGCAGGTCGAGGATTCCGTAGCGGTTCCCGCTCAGGGAGATCTGCCGGGGGGCTGCAGGCTCGGAGCTCGCGAGGGGGGCCGCAAGCCCTTGCACCACGACGATCTGTCCGGGGATCCCCGCGGCCGGAACGGCCGCGCCGGGTCGGGCGTCCCCGGAGAGGCCTGCGGCGCTCACCCCGGCGGCGGGAGTTGCTGCTGCGAGCTCCTCGCCGGTCTGTCGAGGCAGCCGAAGGAAGGCGCACTCCTCAGGTGTGAGTTCCCGCAGGAACTGGCAACCCAAGGAAAAGACCAACTCGCCCTCGTGCCGGCTCTCGTGCAGGCGCACCACCTCCGCTTCGATGACGGTGGCGTGCCCCGGGAACTTGAGGAGGAGCCCCTCGCCGAAGTGGGAGGCGATGCGGAGCCCGGCGAGGCCGCTCTCGTCGTCTTCGGGGGGCGCGTCGAACTCCGGATCGATGATCGAGAGGAACACGCCGGTCCGCGAGACGTTGGTGATCATCGCGGAGAAGCTGCCGTGCCGCCCCTCCACGCGGGCGCAGAGGATGCGCTGGACGCGGTCCTCGCCGCGGCGCTCCACGAGCGCGGGCAGGGCGCGCCGGCGCGGCTTGAGCGTGGGCAGCTCCGGGGTCGGCAGGCTCGGGGGGAGCACCAACGCGGGGACGCGCGGCCCCGCCTCCGGGCGGGACGGCTCCACCGCCACGCCCTGAGCGCGTGCCGCCTTCGGCCCGCGCACGGGTCGCTCCTTCTCCCACTGCTGCCAATCGCTCATCCACGGGAAGCAAACCACACCCTCGTTTCGGGACAAGTGGGACGTCCCGGATCGAGACGCCTATTCCCGCGCGCAGCGACCCTATACTGCGCCGGGTGTCCTTCTCCTTTTTCCTTTTGGGATTCCTGGTGCTGCCCGACCTGCTCTGGTGGGCGTGGGCCGACCGCCGCGCCCGGGGGACGCCCTGGGCTCGTTTGCTGATCGCTCTCTTCGCGGCCCCGATGCTCGCCCAGGTGCTCTGGATCCTCCTCGCCCCCGAGACGGCCCGCCGCGCCCATCACTGGCTCCCGATGACCTGGCTGGCCGCCGCCTACCTCTGGCATCTGCTCATCCTGCCGCTCACCCTCCTCGCGCTCCTCCTGGGTCGCGGCGCGCGGCTATGCGGCGCCCCCGACCTTTCCCGCCGCCGTTTCCTCGCCCTGGGCAGCGCGCTGGCGCCGCCCGCGCTGGCGGGACTCGGCGCCTTCGCCGGCCTCCGCACGCTCGACGATTTGCGCGTGCGCCGCCTCGATCTGCCGATCCCGGGCCTGCCCCCCGCCCTCGACGGCCTCGTGATCGCCCACGTGAGCGACCTGCACTACGGCAAGTTCACCCGCGCGCCCGCCCTCGCGCACCTGCGCGAGACCCTTGCCGGCTTTCACGCCGACCTCACGCTCTTCACCGGCGACCTCATCGACCTGACGCTCGCCGACCTGCCTCCGGCCATCGACTTCCTGAAGTCGCTCGATCCGGGTGCGGGGCTGTTTCTCTGCGAAGGGAACCATGACCGCATCCACGATGGTGCGGAGTTCGCGAAGCGGGTGAAGGGGGCGGGGATCGCGCTCCTTCTCGACGAGGAGGCGAAGGTGGAGGTGCGCGGTACCGAGGTGCAGCTCCTCGGCGTCGCGTGGCAGGGCCGGGAGGAGGCGCGGCGCGAGGCGACGCTTCGCGCCGTCGGCCGGCGCGATCCCGCCGCCTTCCCGATCCTCCTGGCGCACCACCCGCACTGCTTCGATCACGCCCCCGGGATTCCTCTCGTGCTCTCGGGCCACACGCACGGCGGCCAACTCATGCTCAACGAGCGGCTCGGGGCGGGCGCGGTGCTCTACCGTTACTGGTCGGGCCCCTACCGCGACGGCGACCGCACCCTCGTGGTGAGCAACGGAGCCGGCAACTGGTTCCCGCTCCGCTGGCACGCGCCCGCGGAGGTGGCGCATCTCACCCTGCGCGCCGCGCCGCCCGCCTGAAGCGGCACCCCGGGCAGGGTAAGCTTGCCCGCGTGCTCCGCGCGCTGACCGCGCTCCTCTTCCTCGCGCATGTCGCCGCGGCGGGCCCCCTCGACGCGCGGGACAAGGCCCTGCGCGAAGGCATCGCCGCGGAGCTGGTGCGTCTCGCCGCGACCCTCGAACGCGACGGCGGGTTCGAGGAGGCGGCAGAAGAGCTGCGCCTGGGTCTCTATCTCGTGCCCGGGTCGGAACCCGCCCGGCGGGCGATGGCCGCGCTGGCGGGGAAGCGGGGGAGGGGGGCGGGGGAGGAACTCCGGCGAAAGGCGCATGAGGCGATTGCGGAGCGGCTCGAGGGATTCGCCGAAGAGGCCGCGGCGGAGCAGGATCTGGAACGGGCGTGGCGGGCCTGGACGGACGCCCGGATCCTCGCGCCGTCCGGATCCTCGCGCCCGTGGTTCGCCGCCTACGGTCTGGTGGTGCGGGAGGAGGATCGGGAGCGGCTGGAAGCAGGGGAGGAGTTCGTCGACGGCCGCTGGCTCGCGCGGGAGGAGGTGGCGCGGCAGAACGAGCGCCACGCCGCCTGGACCGACCCCTGGGTGCTTGTGTGCGATGGCTACGAGGTGAGGACCACGATGCCGCTGCGGACCGCGCGCCAGGTCGCTTGGCACGCCGCGGCGTTCCGACGCCATCTCCTCGCGCAGATCGCCGGGGAGTGGGACCTGCGGGCGCCGGCGGGGCGACTGCCGATCTACGTCGCGGGGACGCAGCGCGATTTCCAGGCGCTCGCGGAGGAGCAGGGCGGTCCCGGCGCGACGGGGGATCCGCAAGGGGCGGCCTTCTACCTGTGGTCGAGCAGGCCCCTCAACCCTTGCCTCGTCACCTTCGAACCGATCGACGTCGGGACCGGCCTACCGCTCTCGGTCGGATTCGACCAACTGGTCTTCACCCTGCGCCACGAACTCGCGCACCAGCTCCTGTTCGAATACTCGCGCCACGGGGCGCCCCGCCCCCGGCCCGTCGATCGCCACTTCTGGCTCGTGGAGGGGCTGGCGGAGTTCTTCACCAACTTCACCCTCTCGGCGGACGGCTGGCGTCTCGCCTATCCGCGGCGCGTGGCGGCGGGCTCGGGATACTTCGAGGGGAACCTCGCCTACTGCCAGGAGCCTCTCGCCTCGCTTCCCGCTCTCGAAGCGTTCTTCGCCACGCCGAAGAGCGACTTCAAGACCATGGAGCACTACCACCAGGGAGCGGCGGTCTGCGCCTTCCTCTGGCAGTCGCCGCGCTGGCGGGGACCGTTCCTGAAGCTCGCCGAAGCGATCCACCAGAGTCGTCCCCCTCCCTCCTGGCTCGAGGCCGCGCGCATGCAGGCGGAATGGGAGGCGTTCGTGGCGGAGCTCCCCATCGAGGGGGAACCGGGACGCAAGTAGCGGCTATGCCTTCGGTCCGCGCGCGCGCCTGCGCGGCGCCGCGGGCGCGCCGGCCGGGCGCCAATCCGGCGGCGGCGCTTCCCCGCGCATCTCGAAGAGGAAGCGGGAGGGCATGCTCTCGGCGCCGCGGCCGTAGCGCGCGCGACGGCGGGCGTGGGTGATGCGCAGGACCTGCTGCGCCCGGGTGATGCCGACGTACATGAGCCGTCGCTCCTCTTCCACGCCGTCGCTCTCGATGGCGCGGGCGTGGGGCAGGAGCCCCTCCTCGACGCCGACCAGGTAGACGCGGGGGAACTCGAGCCCCTTGGCTGCGTGGAGCGTCATGAGCGTCACGGCGTCGCCGCGGCCCGACTCGGCCGCTTCCAGGTCCTCCTCGGCGGTCAGGGAGAGCTCCTCCAGGAATCCGGCCAGGGTGCCGCGGGGGCGGCGCTTCTCGTAGTTCTGCGCGAAGTTGAGCACCTCCTCCACCGCGGCCCAGCGCGCCTCCCGCGCCTGCGGATCTTCGTAGCAGCGTTCCACCTCGGCGCGGTAGCCCACCGCATCGAGGAGCGCGCGCATCGTCGCGACGGCGCCGGGGCGCGCGGCGCCGGAGAGGGCGTTGCGGAATCGTTCCAGCGCGTCCGCGGCGGCGGGGGGAAAGCCCGCGATCTCCCGCGCGCCCGCCGCCGCCTCGGCGGGGCCCACGCCCCGCTCGGCGGCGTGTTCGAGGAGGCGTTCCACCGCCGCCTTGCCGATGCCGCGGGGAGGGACGTTCACCACGCGCAGGAAGGAGACCTCGTCGTCCGGATTCACCACGAGCTTCGCCAGAGCGACCAGGTCGCGCACCTCCTTGCGATCGAAAAAGCTCATGCCGCCCACGAGCCGGTAGCGCACCCCCCGCGCGCGCAGCGCCGCTTCGAAGGGCCGCGGCTGCGTCTGGGTGCGGAAGAGGATCGCGAACTCGCCGAGCCGCGCCTCCTTGCGCGCCACCAAGGAGAGGATGTCGCGCACAACGGCGTCCGCCTCCTTCTCCTCGTCCTCGAGGAGGTGCACGCCCACCGGCACCCCCTCCCCGCGGAAGGGGCGGAGCGTCTTCTCGTGGCGCGAGGGGTTGTTGCGGATGACGGCGTTGGCGGCCTCGAGGATGCGGTGGGTGGAGCGGTAGTTCGTCTCCAGGCGCAGGACCGCCGCTTTGGGGAAGTCGCGGGTGAAGTTCAGGATCTTGGTGACGTCCGCGCCCCGCCAGCCGTAGATGGACTGGTCATCGTCGCCCACCACGCAGAGATTGCCGTGGCGCGCCGCGAGACGGCGGACGATGCCGTACTGCACCGCGTTGGTGTCCTGGTACTCGTCCACCATCACGTAGCGGAATCGCTCCTGGAGCGAGGTGCGTGCCGCGGCGTGCTTCTCGAGGAGGCGGAGCGTCGTGAGGAGAAGATCGTCGAAATCCAGCGTGCCCGAGCGCTTCAGCTGGCCGTCATAGAGCCGGTAGGCGCGCGCGGCGAACGCGTCGAATTCGTCGGCGGCCGCGCCGTCCGCCTCGTCGTGGCTGAGGAGCCGGTTCTTGAAGAGCGAGATCCGGGCTTGGAGCGCCCCCGGCTGGGGCGGGGTGCTCGAACGGAGTTCCCGCAGCACGCCGCGCACCGCGGCCAGCTGGTCGGCGGCGTCGCAGATCGTGAAGTTGGGAGGCAGCTTGAGCGCCCGCGCATGGACGCGCAGGGTCTTGGCGCAAAAGGAGTGGAAGGTGCCGACGGTGAGTCCGGCCGCCTTGGTCTTGCCGACCAGCGCGCCGATCCGCTCCCGCATCTCCGCCGCCGCCTTGTTCGTGAAGGTCATGGCCAAGATGGCGGTGGCAGGCACCCCCTTCCGCATGAGGTAGGCCATGCGCGTGGTGATGACCCGCGTCTTGCCCGTCCCGGCCCCCGCCAGCACCAGCACCGGGCCCTCGAGGGTCTCGACGGCGCGCCGCTGTTCGGGATTGAGGTCAGAAAGGAGGTCTCGCATGAGGAGCCGGCTGGGGAGGGGAGGAGATACAGGGGGGCGGGGACAGGGTGGGGGCGCGGTTTTCCACAGATTTTCCACAGGAACGGCGCATCGCGCCGGACCCTCGGCCTCCCGGGCGGACTATCGGTTTGGCCCGATGCGTGCGTCCGTTCCCATCGGGAAGAGTCGTTGCCCGCTCTTTGAAAAGGGGGCGCCGCTTGACGGAAGCTTCGCGGTGCAGCCGGTACAGCCGGAACGCCATGAGGTCCATTCTCTTCGGTGAGAAGGGGAAGATCTGCACGGCCCCAGGCAGCAGCCTGAGACGCGCGTTCCCGGCCACGGCTGACCGTCATGGCCGCGGCGGCGCTCCCCCTGTTTGGCTGTCCCTCTATTTGAGGAACGCGGCGTCCTCGCGAAGCGCCTCCTCCAGAGACCTCCAGAGCGCGGCGACCGCAGTGGGGGGGTCGGATCCTTCGAAGCGGAGCCCACGATCGCCGGTCGGCGTCCCGCCGGTCTCCTGCGCCCGGTCGCGCATCTCCCTCCTGTGGAACTCGACCTCCAAGAGCACCGGGGTCCCCACGCGGAGGGGGGCGGGGAGCGGCCGGCGGCGCAAGGCACGGGCCGCGGCTTCGCGGATGACGCGGCGCGATCGGGCCGGCGCGAGGCTGAGGCAGGCAGTGGGTCCAAGGGTCCGCTTCACCTCCGCCAACTCGACCCCCTCGCCCAAATCAGCTCTCGCCTCGCGGCAAAAGTCGTCCGCGCCGGTGGCGAGGAGGACCGGGATCCCGTGGTGTCCCAGGAGGGCGGCGTTCAGGAGCGCCTCGCCGGCGGGGCGCTGCTGGAGGCGGATTTCATGCACCAGCGCGCCGACCCAGGTGTGGGACAAGAGCCCGCCGGGCGCGCCGGCGCGGCTGTGATAGCCCACAAGAAACGCCGCCTGGAAGGGCCCCGCCTCGAGACCCGCGATCTGCCCCAGGGCGCGGTTGCGCGCCTGCGCGGGCCCGGTCACCAGCCGCGCGGCTTCGTGCAACTCATCGAGCAGGATGTTGCGCATCGTGGCGTGGCCATCCGCGACCACGACATCGTCCGCGCCTCCCTCCAGCGCACCCTCCACCGCGGCGTTCACGTCCCCGGTGAGCCAGCGGCGCGCCCGCTCGTAGTCCTGTCCCCCCACCACGAGGTGGTCGCGGTGGCAGACCCCCGTCACCCCCTCCATGTCCGCGCTGATGTAGACCCGCATCCGGGCATTCTATGGAAATGGGGGGCGGTGTGGCGCATCCTTAGGGCATGGTCTTGAAGGTCCGTGACCGGCTCCTCGCCACCCCCGCCGGGACCCAGCGGCCGCTCCGCGGCGACGAGATGCTGGCCTTCGCGCGGGGGATCGATCTGGGCGCCCTCGATCTGGGGGAGTACCGGAAGTTTTCCGCCACGCGCTACGCCAGAAACAGCGTCCTGCTCAATGACCGGATCGAGTTGGTGGTGATCTGCTGGCGCTCCGGACAGACGACGGCCATCCACGATCATGGTGAGAGCAACTGCCTCTACCTCGTCGTGGAGGGCACGATGAAGGAGGAACTCTTCCAGTCGCTCCCGGGGCAGGAGCCCAAACTCCTGCGGACGCGCCGTTTCCGCAAAGGCGAGAGCATGCTGGCGGGCGCCCGCGACGTCCACCGCATCACGAACGAGGGGCAAGCCGATCTCGTCACGATCCATCTCTATTCGCCGCCGCTGGGGGAGGCGATGAAGCTCTACGGGCCGGTCCCGTGGGGTGCGGCGGCGGATCCGCGCTCCTGATGGCGGTCGCCGTCGTCGCCGGGGCGCGGCCGCAGTTCATCAAGGCGGCCGCGCTCCTGCCGGAACTGCGCCGGCGCGGCGAGGCGCATCTGGTCCATACCGGGCAGCACGCCGATCCGCGCATGGTGGAGGCGCACTTCGCCGGGCTCGACCTCCCGCCCCCCACGGTGCGGCTGGAGACGCGGTCGCGCGACCGCGCCGCGCGGCTCGAGGAGATGGCCCGGGGGCTGGCCGACTGGCTCGCAGCCTCCCGCGTGACGCGGGTGATCGCCCTGGGGGACGCCGATTCCGCGGTCGCGGCGGCGCAGGCGGGCTCCCGGTCTGGCATCCCGGTGGCCCACGTCGAGGCGGGGGCGCGCTCCTTCGAGCCCGATCTGCCCGAGGAGCGCAACCGGATCGTGGTGGACGACCTGGCCGACCTCCACTTCTGCTCCACGCAAGCCCACGCACGCAACCTGCGCGGGCGCCCCCGCGTGGAGGTGACCGGCGACGTCATGGCGGACCTCCTGCTCGCCCGGGAGGGCGAAATCCGAAAAAGGGTGCGGGGCGGCGGCCACGCGCTCCTCACCCTGCATCGCGCGGCGACCGCCGACGATCCCGCCGCGCTGGCGCGGGTGCTCGAGGGGGCGACGGGGGCCCGGCGCAAGGTCCTCTTCCCGGTGCACCCGCGGACCGCCGCGTCGCTTCCCGGCCTGCCTTCCGGCGTGGAGACTCTCGAGCCGCTGCCCTACCTGGAATTCCTCTCTCTCGTCGCCGGGGCGGCGGTGGTCTTCACCGACTCGGGGGGCGTGCAGAAGGAGGCCTACCTCCTGGGCGTGCCCTGCGTCACGCTGCGCGAGGCTACGGAGTGGGGGGAGACCGTCGACGCGGGCTGGAACGTCCTCGTCGGCACCGATCCCGCGCGGATCGCGGCGGCGGGACGCCACCCCCCCCGCGGCCCCTCCCGATCGCCCCTTTTTGGCGACGGCCGCGCGGCCGCGCGCATCGCCGAGCGCGTCCTGTCCGCCTGACCGGGCATCATGCCCGTTCATGCGCTGGATCCTCTGTGCCCTCGCTCTCGCCGCCGGCTGCAAGTCACGCCTTCCCTCCGAGAGGACGGGGGAGCTCCACGCCGGCGTCGGATTCCTGGCGGTGCCGGCGGCGGGCGTTTCGGTCACCGCCGGTCAGACCATCCACGACCGCCATGATTTTTTCGACATCGCGTTCGAGCTGCAGGCCGCGTTCCAGTTCCCCGAGGACTCCGCCACGCAAAACGGCAAGTGGGCGCAGATCCAGGCGGGCGCAAAGGCGACACTCAGCCCGGGCCACCCGAGCCACGTCGTGTTGCGTGCGGGCGGCGTCTGGTTCCGCGCCACCGGCGATCCCGCGATCCTCGATGCGCCGGGGGACTACCTGGGCCTCTACGGGGGGGTGGGGTACGAGTGGGATCTCTCGCCGCGGATGACCGCGGGCCCGGAGTTCAAGGTGCTGGTCGTGGGCGGGGAAGGCAGCCTCGGCGTCGAAGTAGTGCCGCAGTTCGGCCTCAACTGGATTGTGAAGTTCTAGGCTACCGCTGCGCGCGTGCGCGGGTGCCGAGGAAGAGTCCGGCGAGGAGCGCGCAGGCCGGGAGGCCGATGAGGAGGGGCGCGGGGAGGGCGACGCTCGCGAGGAGCAGGGTGCCGCCGAGGGCGATCGCGGCCCCGGAGAGCGTGAAGGGGGTGGCGCCGGTCCTGTGCGCGACCCGCCACGCGGCGAGCGCGAAGCCGATCGTCTCCGCGGCCACGATGGCCCCGGCGGCGCCGGCCGCACCGTAGCGGGGGACCAGGATCGCGAGGAGCGTGATCTGTGCGGCGAGTGCCGCAGCGTCGGCTCGGTTTCGCGAACGCCGCTGGAGGAGACTGCGGGTATAGCCGCGCACGGCGACCGGGAGGAGCGCGACGGCGGCGACCGCCGGAAGGAAGGGCGGAAGCAGCGCCGCGGCGCCGGCCGCACCCGCCAGTCCCGCCGCGCCGAAGAGCGCGAGGTGGCGGCGGTAGGCGCGGACGAAGCGCCACGGAGCGAGGCCCGCGAGCGGCGCGACCGCGGGGTGGAGCGCGCGGGCGCAGGCGCGGGCCGCGAGGGAGACGACCGCGATCGCGGCGGCGACCGGGACGAACGCGCCCGCCTCCTGAGCGCCGTGCGCGAGAGCGACCGCGGCCACCGCGACCGACGCGTGGGCGGCGAACAGGGTCGCGCCCCGGCGGCGCCGGGCGGCAGACAACACGAGCGCCAGCGCGCCGCCGACGCACGCCGCGATGCCGACGGCCTGCGTGGAGAGGAGCAGGAGGGCGGCGGCCGCGGAGCCCGCGCAGGCCAGCCAGGGCGTGTGGATCGCGAGGCCGGGGCCGCGCACGACGGGGAGGGGGTCGGGACGGGGCCCCGCCTCCAACGAAAGCGTCGACGCGCCTGCCGCTTTCATGCCGCTTCCCTATCGGCGGGAGGGGCGTGCGCACTAGAGCGTGAGGAGGACTTCGAGAGGGCGGCCGGCGAGCTTGCTCCGGCCCCCGAGGAAGCCGAGTTCGAGCACCACCGCGACCCCCGCGACCACCCCTCCGCACCGCTCCACCAGGGCGCAGGCCGCCGCGGCCGTCCCGCCGGTGGCGAGAAGGTCGTCGACGATGAGGACGCGGTCGCCCGACCCGCAGGCATCCTCGTGGATCTCGAGGGAGTCGTTGCCGTATTCGAGGCTGTAGCTCACCCGCGCGGTACGCCAGGGGAGCTTGCCCGGCTTGCGGGCCGGGATGAACCCCGCGCCGAGGCGATGCGCCACCGGCGCGCCGAAGATGAACCCGCGGCTCTCGACGCCGAGCACCCGCGTCACGCCGGCGCCGCGGGTGCGCTCCACGATCCAGTCGGTGACGCGCTCGAAGAGGGCGCCATCCGCCAGGAGCGGCGTGATGTCCTTGAAGACCACCCCGGGCCGCGGGAAATCGGGCACGTCGCGCAGGAGGGCGCGCACCTCCTCGTGCAGGCTCACATCTCCTCCACCGCCGTGAGGCCCAAGAGCCCCAGGCCCGAGGCGAGCACGGTCCGCACTCCCGCGACCAGCTCGATCCGCGCAGCGCGCGTGGCGGGATCCTCGCAAAGGACGCGCAGCGCGGCATCGCGCCCGCCGGCGGCGTGATAGGCGCGGAACTCCCGCGCCAGATCGTAGAGGCAGTCCGCCAAGACCGACGGCTCGCCCTCCTCGCAGGCGCGCAGCGCCTCCCCGGGGAACTCGGCGAGGCGGCGCACCAGCCGCCACTCGAGGTCGTGGACCAGCAACCCGCCGTCGCCGCGCGCGCCCCCGCCCCCCTTCCGCAGGATCGAGCAGGCCGAGGCGTGGGCGTATTGCAGGTAAGGGCCCGTGCGCCCGTCGAAGCTGAGGATCTGTTCGAAATCGAAGTTCACGTCGCGGCGGATCTGGCTGCCGAGGTCGCTGAAGAGGACGGCGCCCACTCCCACGGCGCGCGCGACGTCCGCCAGGTCGGCGAGGCCCGGATTCTTCTCGCGGATGATGGCCGCGGCGCGAACCTGCGCCTCTTCCAGCACATCGTCCAGGAGGACGCCTTTGCCTTCGCGGGTGCGGGCGCGGCTCCCCTCCATGAGCACCTGGCCGAAGGCGACGTGGCGGCAGCGGCTCGCCCAGCCGTGGCCGAGCGCCCGGAGCGCGGAGAAGAGCTGCTTGAAGTGGAGCTCTTGCGCCACGTCGACGACGTAGTGCATGGCATGAAAGCCGTAGCGCGCGTGGCGGTCGATCGCCGCGGCGATGTCGCGAGTGTGATAGAGCGTCGCGCCGTCGCTCTTGCGCAAGAGGACGACGCCGAGGGCGGTGTCGGCGGGGTCGAGCACCACCGCGCCGTCGGAGACCCGCGCCTTGCCCTCGCGGAGCAGCTCCACGACGAGGCGGGCCCCTTCCTTGACGTACATCTGCTCGCCGTCGATGCGGTCGAACGAGACGCCCAGGAGCCGGTAGACCCGCTCGAATCCCCGGAGGGAGAGTTCCCGCGCGCCGGTCCAGACGCGGACCGCCTCGGGGTCGCCGTCCTCCAGCCGCTTCGCCCACTCACGCGCGCGCGCCATCTTCGTCGGGTCCGCCTTGCACGCTTGCGATGCGTGCACGTAGATCTCGTTGAGCCGGTCGGGGTCGTCGGTGGCGCCCAGCTCCTCGATGCCCACCATGAGCTTGCCGAAAGCGGTTCCGACGTCGCCCAAGAAGTTGAGCGCGACCACGTCGTAGCCGGCGAAGCGGTGGAGGCGCACGAGCGCCTGCCCGATCACCGCGGAGCGCAGGTGGTGGAAGAGGAGCGGCTTGGCGATGTTGGGCGAGCCGTACTCGAGGATCACGCGGCGGCCCTGCCCCGCCGACGAGCGGCCGTAGTCGGCCCCGGCGGTGGCAAGGGCGTCGAAGAGCCGGCGGGTCCACGCGGCGCGGTTCGCCCGGAAGTTCACGAAGGGGCCGACCGCCTCGGCCGCCTCCAGGAACGGCCCGGGCCGAAACGCCTTCGCGATCTCTTGGGCGATGACCGGCGGCGCCTTCTTCCACGCCTTGGCGAACAGGAAGCAGGGGAGCGCAAGGTCCGCCCGATCCCGCTCCCGCGGCACCGTCACCGCAGCTGCAGCCGCCTCGATCGCGAGCCCCGCCCGCCCCGCCGCCTCCGCGGCCTCCCGTTTGAATTCCTCCACGCAGCCATCCTACTCCGAGCCCTCTGCCTCGCGCCTCGGAGATTGATTGGGACTCCGGCATGGGGTGTGGGCAGATGGAAGTGCCGAACCCACCGTAGCTGCCGGCGCGGCGAGGTCTTGAAGGGAAGAAAGCGGGGGCGCCGGAGCCACGGGCTGCAGCGCGTTGCGTGGACCGGTCCTCCTTCGCCTGGACAGGTCAGGCTTTCCGGAACGGAGACTGTCAGAAACTCAGGAACCCGCGACGCGTTCTCATGGGAGAGAGGGCTCATCGACCGCCGGCGGGCTCCATGCAAGATGCCGGGTCAAGGATGGAACAGGAACATCCCGTACCCTCGCCGCAGCGTTTCGGCGACGAACACGCGGAGCTCCACGATCTCTTGCCAAAGACATCGGTGCGCCTCTTCCAGATCCTCGGTGCTGAGAGGGGGAAAGGTGGACGGGCGCGATTCCATTGCTTCCAGATCGCAGCGTCGGATGAGGGTCTCCCGGTCGAACGCCTGAAGGGCCTCGTGGATGGGGCCGATGAGATGGCTCTTGGAGGCGCAGATGGGGGTGTCTTCCCATGTCGTCCCCGTAACCGTACAGGGGGTCCAGGGCGGTTGGTCGGCGTCCAATCCAATGGGGCGTGCCCGAGCAATCCTCCGCGTGCCCGCGTTGCGCCGACTTGGAGAAGGTCGTTGCTGCGCTCCAGGAACAGGTGCGGGCACTTCAGGAGGAGGTCCGCGAACTACGCGCTCGGCTGAATCTCTCGTCGAAGAACTCGTCCAAGCCGCCGTCATCGGACCCGCCGTGGTTCCCCAAGCCGCCCACCAATCCCACCGGCAGGAAGCAGGGCGGCCAGC